>Ga0208032_1000699_pt1 | contig 16630 bp, 16 predicted proteins | sample MalvirAntarct_66_FD_184254 | JGI IMG/M metagenome (GOLD analysis project Ga0208032, IMG submission 184254) | Marine viral communities from the Global Malaspina Expedition - Malaspina viral metaG Antarct_66 (SPAdes) (version 2) | ecosystem: Environmental > Aquatic > Marine > Oceanic | place: West... | reverse complement strand
CAGGATATCCGCGCCGCCATCAATCAGACCGCGCGCCTGTTCGGCAAAGGCAGCCTTGCCCTGTTCAAATGTTACCGGGCCGACCGGTTCAAACAATTCACCAGACGGGCCGATAGAACCCGCAACCACCACAGGACGCCCGGCCTTATCCGCAACAGCGCGCGCGACCTGGGCCGCAGCCTTCGCCAGTTCATAGGCGCGATCCTGGGCATCATGCAGTTTCAGCCGGAAACTGTTTCCGCCAAAGCTGTTGGTCAGGATGATATCTGCGCCCGCATCCACGAATTCCTGATGCACACTGGCAACCCGGTCCGGATGGTCGATATTCCAAAGCTCTGGGGCATCGCCGGACTGTAAACCGCGCTCAAACAGATTGGTGCCCATCGCGCCATCGGCGATCAGGTGGCTGCGCTCTTGCAACAGTTTCAGGAACAGATTCTCGCTCATAGGTCAGATACTTTCTGTCAGTTGTGTCACGCGGTCGCGATTGCCAGCGCCCGATCCAAATCCCGGATCAAATCTTCTACCGTTTCAAGCCCGATGGACAGTCGGATCACATCGGGTCCCGCCCCTGCGGCAGTCTGCTGTTCTTTCGTCAATTGATTATGGGTTGTGGAGGCCGGATGCAAGATCAAGGATTTCGCATCGCCAATATTTGCCAGATGGCTGAACAATTCAACCGCATTGACCAGCTTGCGCCCGACCTCGTACCCACCCTTCAGTTTGAAGGTGAAAACCGATCCCGGTCCTTTGGGCATATATTTGCGCGCCAGATCGTAATACGGACTGGACGGAAGCCCGGCATAGCCGACAGAGGCTATCGCCGCATGGCCGTCCAGATAATCCGCCACGATCCGGGCATTGGCGATATGGCGGTCCATCCGCACCGGCAAGGTTTCAATCCCCAAAATCGTCAGGAAGGCATTCATCGGCTGTTGCGTCGGACCAATATCGCGCAGCCCCACCGCATGCCCATATAATGTATAGGCCAGATTGCCAAAACTCTCCGTAAAGGTCAGGCCATGATATTCAGGGGCTGGCGTTGCCAGGCTGGGGAATTTCTCCGGATTGTGGAAATCGAAACTGTCGCAATCAATCACTGCGCCGCCCAGCGCCGTGCCCTGACCCGACAGGAACTTGGTTGTCGAATGGGTCACGATATCCGCACCAAATTCCCCCGGACGGCACAGATAGGGGGTGGCCATCGTGTTATCGACGATCAGGGGAATGCCCGCGCCATGGGCGATGGCAGCAATCGGCTCCAAATCCACCACGACACCGCCTGGATTGGCCAGGCACTCGACAAAGATCGCCTTTGTCTTAGCCGTCAGCGCCTTTTGAAAAGCATCAGGGTCGCTGGGATCAACAAAGCTGACCTGCCATCCGAATTTCTTGAAGGTATGGCCCATCTGGGTGATCGACCCGCCATACAGCTTTGACGACGCGATAATGTGATCCCCCGGCCCCATCAGGGGCAGCAGCGCGATCATCTGGGCGGCATGGCCGGACGCGGTTGCCGTCGCGCCAATCCCCTTTTCCAGGGCCGCAAGGCGTTCCTCCAGCACCGCAACGGTCGGATTGGTCAGGCGGGAATAGATAAAACCAGGCTCCTGCAAATTAAACAGAGAGGCCGCATGATCCGCATCGTCAAAGACATAGGACGTATTCTGATAAATCGGCACCGCCCGCGCACCCGTCGCGCTGTCGGGGGCCGCACCAGCATGCAGCGCCAGGGTCTCAAATCCATATTCATCTTTTGCCATCAGGGCCTCGCCTTTTTCCGTCCCGCCCTGTTATAGAAGAGGGCACGTCCCCCGTCGAGGGGGCTGGGAAAAGACAAAAGGAGCCGCACTGAATGAATACCGTAAAAACCTACAAGGCGACCTGCCATTGCGGTGCGGTTGAAATGAAGGTGACCTTGCCAAACGGGATCACCGCGCCCAGCCGATGTGATTGTTCCTATTGTCGACGGCGCGGCACAATCGTTGTCGAAACTGGTCTGGAAAATATGGAAATTATGAAAGGCGCAGAGTCTTTGACGCTGTATCAATTCCATACGGAAACAGCACAGCACTATTTTTGCAAAATCTGTGGCATTAATACCCACCATAAACAGCGCATGAACCCTAATCGGTTCAGCATCAATGTTGGCTGTTTGGAAGGCATCAATCCGTTCGACCTAGGCTCCGTTCCAACAAATGACGGCGTCAACCATCCTTCGGATCGTAATGGGTCATAGGATGACAATGCCCCCTGCCCCTAAAATTGTTGCCGCGGGCAGTTTGAAACATGCTTTCACTTCGGACGATTCCGTCTTTGCGGATTATGTCCCTGACCCTGACTTTGAGTTCGGCGCGTCCGGCACCGTCGCTAGAAGGATAGAGAATGGCCTGCCGTGGGACATGTTCTGTTCAGCCAATGCGGCGCATCCAGATCGCCTGCATGCGGTGGGCCTGGCCAGTCCCAGCAAAATATTTGCGACCAATTCCCTGGCGCTTCTGATGCGCCGCGATATTCTGGACACAGGCCCGGACGACGCGGTTTCCTTGCTCAGGATGCCTGGATTGCGCATCGGCATGTCGACCCCGGCAGCAGACCCCAGTGGCGATTACGCGCTGCAACTGTTTGATCGACTGGCCCAACGCGCCCCGCAGGGTGATGCAGAGTTACGAAAGCGCACACATATTGTTACCGGCGGTGGGGAGGACACACCGATCGTCCATCCTGATGGCGTTTATGTTGGCGTTTTGCAGCAGGATAGGGTGGATCTGATGCTGGCCTATCGCACGATCTGTCTGGAAGCCTGCAGCAAGGAACCGAACCTGACCTATCTGACCTTCCCGCCAGACATTGAGGTGGGCGCACGCTTTGCCGCCGTCTTTAATGCGGCATCACCGGAGCTTGGCGCAGCCCTGTTACACTATCTGGTTGGACCTGTAGCACAGGCTCGGTTGGCACGCTTTGGGTTTGGCCCGCCCGACTGACCCCTGATCTTATTCCGCCAATCGCCAGACCCCGGCATTGCGCAGATCGGTATCTTCCATCAGGCCCGTCGTTTCCCCCGCATAGCGCGCAATCCGTTCCAGCCCCATATTGGGCAGATAGAATCGCCCCGGATCACCGATCAGGATTTCGCGCCCCTTGGCTTTTAATTCCTTGAGCCAGGGCAGCACCAGATCGGCGATCTGCTGGTCATAGAATACATCACCCACCAGGATCACTTCATAATCCTTGCTGATGCGCCCGATCACATCTTCGGTGACAATATCCAGGAACACGTCGTTCAGGTCGGCATTCATCTGCATCGCATCTGCCGCGACGGGGTCGATGTCATTGGCGATCACATCAAACGCCCCGGCCATGGCCGCTGCAATCGCCACCATGCCGGACCCAGCGCCGAAATCCAACACCTTGCGCCCGCGCACGACTTGCGGATTGTCCAGAATATAGCGCCCCAGGGCCTGACCGCCCGCCCAGGCAAAGGCCCAATAGGGCGTACCGATGCCCAGCGCGTCCAACTCATCCTCCCCCATGCGGTAGAGTGGCACATCGTCTTGCGCCAGATGCAGCTTCATCTCCGGCAGCAGGCGCGGCGACATGATCTTGGTATTCTCGCGGATTAACTGTTGCACGATCAGACCGCCACCGTGCCCAAAGCCAGACCAAGGGTGACCAGCATCCCGGCATGACGATTGCCCTTGAAATGCTTCAAAAGGTTTACCGGATCGTCGAAATCCAAGGTTTTGATCTGCCAGGCGAAATGCAGCGCAGCAGCAGCCCAGCCTGCCCAGAACAAGGGTCCAACCGCCCCGTGCAGCCAGGCCGCCATGGCAATCAGCGTCAGGGTCAGGATCAGAAACCCCGCGATGATCGGGCGGGTCTTGCTGCCGAACTTCAGCGCCGTGGATTTCACCCCGATTAACACATCGTCTTCCTTATCCTGATGGGCATAGATCGTGTCATAGGACATGGTCCAGCAGAAGCCCGCCAGGAACAACAGTATGATCTGTGGTTCGAAATGTCCGATCAGCAGGGCACCTGCAACCAGCGCGCCCCAGTTGAACGCGACCCCCAGGAAACATTGCGGGAAATAGGTATAGCGCTTCATGAAAGGATAGACCGCGACCACGCCCAGGCTGGCAATCGCAGTCATGGCGGCAGGCAGGGTGAACTGCGTCAGCACCGCTAACCCGACCAGCGCCTGAAGAACGATAAAAGCCAATGCCTGTTTCACGCTGACCTGACCCGATGGAATGGGCCGTGTCGCGGTGCGGGCAACCTTGCCATCGATATCCCGGTCGGTGATGTCATTCCAGGTACAACCCGCGCCCCGCATGGCAAGGGCGCCAATGCCAAACAACACCCCATACCACAGCAACATCAAAACACTGTGCCCGGACCCATGCCCAAACAGCGCCACGCCCCACCAGCACGGCAGCAGCAATAACCAGGTCCCAATCGGGCGGTCCCATCGGGCCAGGCGCGCATATGGCCTGGCAAAGGGTGGCAACCAGCGGTCCACCCAATTGCCTTTGGGAATATCCGTCCGGTCCTGCGGAGAAATTTCTGTCGGCGATGGCGTCATAGCGCTTACTGATCCTTGCTCTTTCAGGCTGAGGCAGAATAGTCTGCGCCATGGCTACATCAACCCGCCTTTTTGTGACACAAGACCTGACGCCGGATCAACCGGTCGTCGCGACCTCAGATCAGGCCCATTATCTGGGCCGGGTGCTGCGGTTGCAGGCGGGCGCATCGGTTATACTGTTCAATGGCCGTGATGGGGAGTGGTCGGCAACCCTGTCTGAAATAGGCAAATCAACCGGGCTTTTCACCCTTACGGAACAGTTACGCCCGCAAAGCGACTCGCCGGACCTGTGGCTGGCCTTTGCACCCGTCAAGAAAACACAAACGGATTTCATCGTTCAAAAGGCAACAGAGCTTGGTGTGTCGCGTCTGATCCCGTTGCTGACAGAACGAACCCAATCGGAGCGGATCAAAACCGACCGGCTGCGCGCCACGGCAATCGAGGCTGCGGAGCAATCTGAACGATTGGATGTTCCAGAAATTTCCGAACCAGTGCGGCTGGATCGGTTAATTCTGGAATGGCCGAAGGAGCGCACGCTGTTTCTTTGTGCAGAGGCAGGCACCGCCATCCCGCTGGCAGAAGCCGCGCAAGCCCGGAAATCTGGCGCTGTCGGATTTGTGACCGGACCGGAAGGCGGTTTTTCCGCTGCGGAACTTGACTTTATGCACCAGTCGCCTTTAGTCCTCCCCGTCGGCCTTGGTCCGCGCATCCTGCGGGCAGAGACGGCAGCGCTGGCAGCCCTGGCTGTCTGGCAGGCTGTTGCAGGGGATGGGACAACCCGTCCACCCCGGCGCGGTTAAATACAGCAAGGGCCCCGGTGAGAGGCCGTTTTTGATGAGGAAATGCGCCGATGTCGTCTCCCACCGCGTCCGATGAAACGCTGGTCGAATCCAAGTCCCAGCTGATTGATTATATTGCGTCCGGCGAAAAGCCCCAGGCGGATTGGCGCATTGGCACCGAACACGAAAAATTCCTGTTCTGCACAGACAGCCATCGTCCCTTGGCCTATGAAGGCCGCCCTGGCGTTAAAGGACTTCTGGAGGCCTTGTCCGGCCCTGAATGGGAGCCGGTTCTGGAAAATGGCAATATCATCGCGCTGAAAGGCGCGGATGGTGCCTCAGTATCGCTGGAGCCAGGCGGACAATTTGAATTGTCCGGCGCGCCGCTGGAAAACGTCCACCAGACCTGTGCCGAAGTCCATCGCCATCTGGATCAGGTCGTCGCAGCCTGTAAGGAAGTCGGCGCCGGAACGGTTGGCCTGGGCTTTAATCCCCTTTGGAAGCGCGATGATATTCACTGGATGCCCAAGGGTCGTTATAAGATCATGAAGGCCTATATGCCTAAGAAGGGCAATCTGGGCCTGGATATGATGAGCCGCACCTGCACCGTCCAGGTGAATCTGGATTTCGGCTCTGAGACCGATATGATTGAGAAAATGCGGATCTCCTTGGCCTTGCAGCCAATGGCCACCGCGTTATTTGCCAATTCTCCCTTCACCGAAGGCAAGCCAAACGGATTTCTGAGCTATCGCAGCCACATCTGGACCGATACGGACCCAGACCGGTGCGGCATGCTGCCCTTCGTCTTTGAAGACGGGTTCGGCTATGAACGCTGGGTCGATTATGTCCTGGATGTGCCGATGTATTTTGTCTATCGCGATGGCGTCTATCACGATGTGTCGGGGAAAAGCTTCCGCGATTATATGCAGGGCAATCTGGAAGGCTTTGAGGGGCAATTGCCCACCATGACCGACTGGACAGATCACATGACAACGGTCTTCCCGGAAGTACGGTTGAAGAAGTTCATCGAAATGCGCGGCGCCGATGGCGGCCCCTGGGGCAATCTCTGCGCCCTGCCCGCGCTATGGGTCGGCCTGATCTATGATGCTCAGGCACAACAGGAAGCGGCCGACGTAATCAAGGATTGGACCGTCGCAGAAATCTCCGCCATGCGCGACGCCGTGCCGAAACAGGCAATGGGCGCAAGATTCCGCGACGGGACGGTGCGGGATGTTGCCCGCAAGGTGCTGGAAATTTGCCAGGGCGGCTTGAAGCGTCGTGCCCGACTGAGCGCAAGTTCCGGCCTGGACGAAACGCAATATATCGAACCGTTACACCAGATCGTCACATCGGGCCGTACATTGGCGGAAGACCAGTTAGAAGCCTATCACACACGCTGGAATCAATCCGTCGAACCGATTTACGAAGAATTGAAATACTGAGCCGCTGCGTCAGGCAATAATATCGGGTAATAGAAAGCCGTTCAGCCGGGCCATTTGATCCTTGATCGCCAGCTTGCGCTTTTTCATTCGAATCAACTGCAACTGATCAAAAGGGGCGGATTCGGAGACCCGGGCGATCATTTGATCCAGATCGCGATGCTCTTCTTCCAGGGCCGCGATCCGTGCGCGGATTTCAGATTCTTCAACTTCGTCCATAACAGCCTTCAAGAAACAGGCAACCCGCCGGGTTAGGCGGGCCGCGTGGTATCACCTGTGAAATTATCATTCTATGCGGGCGGACTATAGCAGCCTCTGATGCAGGAATGAAGCATGTCCTTGCATACATTGGACGGCACCGTCACTCTATGGCTATGTCACAGGATTCCTTGCCCGAGAACGACACGTTTCGCCAGTTTTGCCTTACCCTGTATGAAGCAGAGGGGGTGGAAGAGGCCTGTCTGGATTTGCAGGATCGCTTTGACCTGGATGTCACGCTGATCCTGATGTGCTGTTGGGTTGGTCAACATGGCGTGCGATTGTCACCTGAGTCTCTGGCCCAGGCGGAACAGTCAATAAAGCCTTGGCGAGAAACAGCAATCGACCCTATCCGCGCCCTGCGGCGCCGCCTTAAGGAAGCGGTTGGTCCGATTGATCCAGAGCGCGCGGCATCCGTGCGCGACCTGATCAAACAGGCCGAACTGGCAGCAGAATTTGTCCAGATGGATCATTTGCTTCTATTGCTGGAACATCTGCCCGGGCGTGATGCCCGAATGGCGGAACGTGCCGGTATCGTTCGCGGGAATTTGTTGCGGTATACGGCGATCAAAGGCGTCGAAACAGACAGGCTTCCCCGCACGGCGCTGGAGGCGCTGGTGGCCCAGACCGTAAGGCCACTTTACCAGGATGAAGAAATTGACGACGGGATAGACACAGAGACAATCGACACCGGACCAAAGGATTCAAAATCCTAGTCTTTTACGTTGGTGGCCAATTCTGCATTGCGTTCCCGCAATTCCCCCAGAAGCGATTCCACCTTCCCACCGCCACGGCGAATTACAGAGACGAATTCTTCTTTCTGGGTGGTGACCATCGAAACCCGCTCAACGATAATATCGATGATCTTGTTCTGACCATCCACCTTGTGGACGATCCAACGGACCTCAACCGGCGGCTCACCATTTGTGCGTCGAATTGCCACCGTCACTTGCTGCATATCCCCGCGCAGAGACTTGGTGTCGATCAGTTTAATGGCTTCACCGGAATAGCCTTTGAACATGATGGCGTATTTCCGGACGATATTCTCTTCCAACAGGGAAATGAATTCCTTCATCTCTTCATCTGTGGCGCGACGCACATAGGGGCCCAGAACGCGACTTGCGACTGTTGGGATATCCATGCCCTCTTGCAACAAATCGCGAAATAGGTCCGCGCGTTCGGCGTTGGAAATGTTTTCGTCAGTCAGCGCTGTCAGGGCCTTATCAGCGAGTTTCATAATAAACGCGCCGGCATCCTTATCGGCATGAGCTGAGGGGGGAAGTCCAAGTCCCATCAAAACAAAGAGAACAACACCTGCAGATACACTAATGAAACTACGACGCTGCATTGTCACTCCACGTTTAATTTAATGCGCTTGGAGAGGGGATTTCAGCCTGCGGCACACCTTCTTCCGCAGGAGAGATCTCTTCATACCCAATTGTCGGGATCGAGTCGTTATTATCCATCCCGTTCCTGATCATACTCTGACGCTGCTGGCGATACAGGCTGCGGACTGTTGCATAGAAATCCAGCGAATTTTCCTCTAACGCTTGCATCTCACGGTAATTCCGGGAGCGGCTATCAATCAGTTCAACACCAGCACGGATCACCGTGTTGTACTCGATCCACGTCCGGTCCGAATGATATCCCCACCACCGGAAAGGATCGAGCCCGGAATCCACAATAAATCCAGCCAGAGCCCGCGGCGAAGAGGGGCCCAAGAAGGGCAGCATTATGTAGGGGCCTTCATCCACACCCCAAACCGCCAGTGTCTGGCCAAAATCTTCCTCATGATACGGAATGCCAGCAGCGCCAGCGACGTCAAAAAGCCCGCCGCCCAAAAGTGTATTGGTCAGGAAGCGCCCCATCGTCTGGCCCGCACGCTCCGTCTCACCCTGCATCAAATCATTGGCAAGGATCACAGGCGTTTTCAGGTTCCGGATAAAGTTTCGCACGCTATCGCGGACAAGATCAGGCAGCAGAAAGTCATAAGCCTTGGCAATCGGGCGAACAATGACCTTGTCCAGCGCCATATTGAACTCAAAAATCGCTTCGTTTAGGGGTTGAGCCGGATCATTGGCTTCTTCATAAATTTCGCGCTCTACCGGGTCGGTCGGCGCGGTTGCGCAACCAGCAAGACCCATTGCGAGAATGAGACCCAGCCCCGCACGCCGCAAAACAGAAAGGAAATCAGAGCCAGTCGACATTCTATTAAAAATCCCTCAACCCAAATGCCGACTTTATACCCCAAAAGCCAGCTTAGACGTATGCCACTTCTCTAATATAAGATATTGGCACTACGCAACAAATCATATCCATGCCGTTCTACAAAGATATGAAAACCCATCCTGAATATGTCGTTCTAATCTGGCAGACCAACCTATGATCACGTCCACCTTGCCCTTGCCGACACACCCGAAAACTCAACACTCAGTACAGACCTGAAATCCCTCAAATAACTGTACATTCAGGGTCTAGCACACAGGCCCGGAAGGCACCACAGAGCAAACCACACCACCTATATTTCCCTGAGCCACTGTTGCATTTATGCCAACCCAAACAGGGCATGGCAGGTCCTTTTGGCTTGCCCTTCCATCCGCTTCTCCAGCACACTGGGTTCGCGCCAGAAAATCAAACAACCGGCAGGATTTACGACGAATGGCTCATTCTACACACCCTGTTTTCGATGACTCCCTGATCAGCAGCGCAACACCTTCTGTGATCGCGGAATGGACGGATTATAACGATCATTTCAACGTCGCATATTATGTTCAGGCCTTCGATCTGGCAGCACAAGCATTTCGCCATGATCAGGGTATTAACCTGCCCTTCGAAATCAAAACCAATCGGGTGTCTTATCTGCGCGAGGTTCCAGGCGGGCGAAAGCTGACGCTGACCACTCAACTCATCGGTTTCACTGACAAAGGATTGCATACGGTCCAGGCACTCTATGCTGAACCGGAGCGATATCTGGCGGCCGTTGAGGAGCGCTTGGAAATGCCCATTTCAGGCACGGCTGAAGACATTGCCCAAATCACATCTGTTTTAAAACCTATCCTAGACGCGCATGTGAAGATTGCGCTTCCTGAAGCCTGGAACACATTCTAAATTGATATAAATGATGATAGGCTCCACTCAGAAGAGTTGATTATCATTTGCCAAAATGGTTGAGGGTCGGGGACAATTTGATAGCATAATACTATAAATGCATATGTCTTCCGCGAGATAACCAGAACGGGCACGGCACATCCTGCAGGGCCAGTTTACAAAAGTCACTGAGATGGAACCAATATGCATGGATGAATGGTTGGTATTCTAGTATGTCAGAGTAATAATCAGGACCTGCGTGTTCAGGCGGCGGATGGGGTCTGCCCTGACCAGCGAAAGGTTGTTCATAAAGTCTGTTCTGGGGAGGATGAGTTTCGGTGCAGTATTCTGAAGGGATTGAGTTGGCGCAGGAATATGCAGAGCGTGCGCTGGAAATCATGAAGTCCAATAATATTCCCGCCACGCCACGCAATTTCGCGATCTGGTACACTTATGTTAATGAAAAATACCCCGATCTGAAAAAGACACTGGATGTCCTGATCAGCAATAAGCAGATTTTCACGTCGCAAAAAAATGATGAAGTCTACGACAAATTCTTCACAAACTCAGATGAAGGTGTCGCGCTTCAGGAAACGTCACAAAAAATAGAAAACCAGGTCGGGCGTGTTCTGGAGATGATGGGGGATGCCTCTGGCGGCGTAGCGGATTTCGGCAAGACCCTGACCGAAAGTCTGGGTGCTTTGACAGATTCGAAGGGCCTGGCAGGGATTCGCGAAGCGGTACAATCGCTGGCGCTGGAAACCCAGAAAATGCAGAAATCAAACTCTACGCTGCAATCGAAACTGAAAGAGTCATCTCAGGAAATTGCCAGCCTCAGGAAGAACCTGGAGGATGTTCAGCGCGAGGCGATGACGGACGCCCTGACAGGAATTGCAAATCGCAAGATGTTCGACACGACCCTGCGCCAGCGTGCGATGGAGGCGATGGAAGATGGCGAGCCGTTGTGTCTCGCCCTGGCGGATATCGACTTTTTCAAAAAATTCAACGACACATATGGACACCAGACCGGGGATCAGGTTTTGAAACTGGTTGCCAATATTCTGCAAGGCAATGTGAAGGGCAAGGACCTTGCCGCGCGATATGGCGGGGAAGAATTCGCGCTGATCCTGCCCACAACGAAACTGTATGATGCGAAAACCGTCTGCGATCACATCCGAAACGCGGTTTCCACCAAACGCATCCGAAACCGCACCACAGGTGAAGAAATGGGCAATATCACCTTATCCATTGGTGTCGCCCTGTATCACCCCGGAGAATCGCTGACCGATTTTATCAGCCGGTCTGATGAGGGGCTGTATTTCGCAAAGGGTAATGGTCGCAATCAAACCGTTCTGGAAACCCAGTTGGAAGTCATTGACGCCGATTAAGATCCACCGAAGACGCTGCAATCGATTTTCCCGAACATCATTCAGCACCATGCCTTGCCGTACCCAGCCGATTCTGGTCTTGTCTGAGGACTAGTATATCAACGCAACAGGGTCGCATCCGGGGATGTGCGCCCAGGCGGGAGGGTCGGCCGTGGCGACGGTCGCGCCAAACAGCAAGATTGAACGGTTTCGACGGCTGATCAGGAAGGATCAGATCCGATTGGGGGTGCTGGCGATTTTTATCGGTGCCTTGGGCGGCGGCACCGGGATCGCTTTCCGGGAGGCGATCGGCCTGGTGCAAACGCTATTCTTTGGATTTTCCAGCGACCGTTTCCATTCAAATGCAGCCGGGGTATCTCCCTGGATCATCCTTCTCGCCCCGGCGGTCGGCGGAATTCTGGTCGGTTTGATCGTCTATTACCTGATGCCGGATCGCCGTCCCCAAGGCGTCGCTGATGTCATGGAAGCCTCCGCTTTTCGCCGCAGTAAGATGAGCAAACGCAGCGGCTTTGGCGGTTTTGTCGTTTCCGCCATTACCATTGGATCGGGCGGGTCGGCGGGTCGCGAAGGGCCGGTTGTTCATTTCGCCGCCTTTCTGTCGACCCTGATTTCACAGATCCTGAAACTGGACCCGGAAACCCGTCGCCTGCTGTTAGGGTGCGGTGTGGCGTCTGGTGTCGCGGCCAGCTTTAACGCGCCGATTGCAGGCGTGTTCTTCTCTCTGGAGGTGGTCATTGGGTCCTATGCATTGCGCAGTTTCGCCCCTGTCGTCATCGCATCAGTTGGGGGCACCCTGGTCAGCCGCTCTTATTTTGGAGATTTCCCGGCCTTCACCATCCCGGTACACGAAATCGCCTCGTTCTGGGAATTTCCCGCCTTTGCGATTCTGGGCTGTATCAGCGCAGGGGTCGCGGTGGCGCTGTGCGTTTCCATTGACGTTGTCCGGAATACGCATAATCGATTGAACATCCATCCCATTCTGCGCCCCGCCCTGGCGGGCCTGGCCGTTGGGGTTATCGGCCTGTTCCTGCCGCAGGTCATGGGTGTGGGGTATGAGGCAACGGACGAAGCCTTAAATGAGATGCTGCCCCTGACCATGCTGATCACCCTGCTTGTGTTCAAAACGGCGGCAACGGCGATGACGCTTGGCTCCGGCTTTGGCGGGGGGATCTTTTCGCCATCGCTGTTTCTGGGCGCGATGTTAGGCGGGGCATTCGGCTTCGTCGCGACAGGTATTTTCCCGTATCTCTCTTCCGGGCATGGGGCCTATACATTGGTCGGTATGGGCGCAGTAGCCGGTGCCACATTGGGTGCCCCGATATCAACGATCTTCATCGTCTATGAACTTACCCGGGATTCCGCGCTGACAATTGCCGTGATGATCGCCACGGTCATCGCGACACAGATTTTTACAGCGACGTATAAGCGCTCTTTCTTTCACTGGCAGTTGGAAGCACGCGGAATCAATCTGATGGGCAGCCGGGAATCCCGAATTATCCGACAAACCAATGTCCGGGAAGTGATGGAACAGGATTATGTTACGGTCCAACCTTCCTCTCTGCTGCCGGAAATCCGCCAGAAACTGACCGCCACCCGCTACAGCGAGGTCTTTGTCGTTGATGAGGAAGGCTGTCTGGTCGGGACAATCATCTTAGGGGATTTGGGGGCGGATGCCTTTGAACATCTCCATGACTCGGACTTGCGCGCCATTGATGTCTGCCGCCGTGCGCCCCCCCTGGCCACCGTCGATACGGACCTGGAAGATGCAATGAATTTACTGGAAGAGTGTAACGAGGAACATATCGCCGTGGTCAATAATCTGGATGACAAGCGTTTGATGGGGGTTTTGCACGAACATGACGTGATGGCGCGCTATCACCAATGCATCCTGGATACCCGGCGGGAGGAAGCGATATGAGCGGCCCGACGCCCCCCACCATCCCGGCCCCCAATCTGCCGCAGCCCTTGCGTCCAACAACATCTGATCTGCCAACCAAAGGCATTGCCTTTTCGATCATGGGATCATTTCTGCTGACCCTGAATGATACGATTGCGAAATTCCTGACCGCAGACTGGCCGGTCGGAGAGATCATGGCGCTGCGTGGTACTGTCATTCTGTTCGTGATCATTGGCCTGTTACAACTGAAGGGCCGTATGAGTGCGTTGCGCATTCAGAACAAGACGGCAATGGGCGTTCGGGCGCTGGCGATCACGGCGGCGACCTTCACCTTTCTGACCGCGCTCAGCCTGATGCCGATGGCGGACGCACTTGCAATCGTCTTCATCTCGCCTGTCTTCTCAACCCTGCTGGCAATTGTTATTCTTCAGGAAACCGTCGGGTGGCGACGTTGGATTGCCATGGCCGTTGGATTTGCCGGTGTCTTTATTGCGCTTAATCCCGGTGGACTGTTATCGGACGCGCCTGCAGCCTATGGCTGGCAGGTGGCGATGCTGCCCCTGGTCACGGCTTTACTGACCGCGATACGCGATGTCTCGTCGCGCCGACTGGTCTCAGGCGATGATTCGCTGGCCATTATGTTCTATACAGTGCTGGCGGTTGTGATATCAGGCTATACCACTGTGACAGCCGGTTCGTGGCAGATGCCGGGCCTGTTTGATATCGCCCTGATCCTGGGCGCTGCTGCCTTTATGTTCGGGGCCTATTTCTTTCAGATTGAAAGTTTCCGCTTCGCGCCTGTCAATCTGGTCGCCCCGTTCCGTTATATCAGCCTGATCTTCGCGGCTGGAATGGGGTATGCGATCTGGAACGATATCCCGACTTGGAATATGGCCTTGGGCAGTATCATTATTGTCGCCAGTGGCTTGGTGATCTGGTGGCGGGAACGGCAGGGCGCAGCCAATCCAACTGAAGCGGAGAAAATGGAACCCCGCCCATGAAACCCAGAATCAGCATGATCACGCTGGGCGTGGATGATCTGGAAAAATCAATCGCCTTTTATGAAAAAGGCTTGGGACTGCCGCGCATGGAATCCCCACCCTCCGTCGCCTTTTTCACCCTGAATGGAACCTGGCTAGGCTTATTTGGCCGCGACTCTCTGGCGGAAGACGCCAATGTGCCGTGCGAGAAAGCCAATTTTAACAGCTTCGCCCTGGCCCATAATCTGGGTTCCGAGGCAGAAGTCGATGCCCTGTTCGCTGAGGCACTTGGTGCCGGGGCGACGGCTGTAAAACCCCCTCAGAAAGTTTTCTGGGGCGGCTATTCCGGGTATTTCAAGGACTTGGACGGCCATTTGTGGGAGATCGCCTATAATCCCTTCATGTGGGTTGGCCCCGAAGACACAGAATGATCCCATATTTTCTGTCCCTCCACCAACGGGTGGGGTTTTCCGCGCGCGCCCGAAGGCTATACTAGACCCTATGTCAGACCCACTGGATTACGATGATATCGACTTCCCCGCTGTGCCCAGCGGCCCGGCCCCCGCCTATCCGGGGCGCAGCAATTCCGCGCCACCGCCCTGGCTGGACACTCTGAATGATGCCCAGCGTCTGGCGGTGGAGGCGATTGACGGACCCGTCCTGGTGCTGGCGGGGGCTGGCACCGGCAAGACCCGCGTGCTGACCACCCGGCTTGCGCAAATTCTGCATCAGGGCAAGGCGAAACCCTATCAGATCCTGTGCGTCACCTTCACCAACAAGGCCGCCAAGGAAATGCGCGAGCGCGTCGCCCATCTGGTTGGCCCGGCGACAGAGGGCATGTGGCTGGGAACCTTCCACGCATTGGGCACCCGCATCCTGCGCAAGCATGCTGAACTGGTCGGCCTGAAATCCAGCTTTACCATTCTGGATACCGACGACCAGATCCGCCTGTTAAAGCAGGTATTGGAAGCCGAAGGCGTGGACGAAAAACGCTGGCCCGCCCGCATGCTGATCCATGTCATCCAGCGCTGGAAGGACAAGGGCCAAGTCCCGGAGCGTGTCAGTGCGTCCGAATCCGGCGACATTGCCAATGGCCGTGCTGTTGAAATCTATCGCCAATATCAACAGCGGCTTAGTACCCTGAATGCCTGTGACTTTGGCGATCTGCTGCTGCATAATCTGACGATCTTCACCAAACATCCCGAGGTGCTGGAGCGGTATCGCCATCTGTTCCAATACATCCTGGTCGATGAGTATCAGGACACCAACGTCTCGCAATATCTGTGGCTGCGCCTGCTGGCCCAGGGCCGCAAGGAAGGCGAAAGCCAGAATATCTGCTGTGTTGGCGATGATGATCAGTCGATCTATGGCTGGCGCGGGGCGGAGGTTGGCAACATCCTGCGTTTTGAGAAGGATTTTCCCGGCGCGAAGGTCGTGCGGCTGGAACGGAATTATCGCTCCACCCCCCATATCCTCGGCGCGGCCTCTGGCCTGATTGAGAAGAACGAGGGACGACTGGGCAAGACCCTGTGGACCGACCGCAATGACGGCGACAAGGTGCGCGTGCGTGGCCTGTGGGATGGCGACGAGGAAGCCCGCCTGATCGCCGATGAGGTCGAAGCGCTGCAATTGAAGAACGAGCCGCTGGACGAAATCGCCATCCTGGTCCGCGCCGGATTTCAGACCCGTGAATTCGAAGAACGCTTCATCACCCTGGGTATCCCCTATCGCGTTGTCGGCGGCCCCCGGTTCTATGAGCGCGAAGAGATCCGCGACGCCATCGCCTATCTGCGCGTGATCCACCAGCCCGCCGATGATCTGGCCTTTGAGCGGATCATCAACAAGCCCGCACGCGGCATTGGCAAAACGACACTTCAGGCCCTGCACAAGGCCGCCCGGGCGCAAGGCCTGCCGCTGTCCATCACCGCCCAGCGCATGGTGGAAACCGACGAGTTGAAAGCGGCTGCCCGCAGCAAGCTGTTTGCCGCGATGGACATGTTCGACCGCTGGCGCCGCCTGTCCGAAGGCATTGACCATGTGGAACTGACCGAAACCGTGCTGGAGGAAAGCGGCTATACCGATTTCTGGAAGCAGTCGAAAAAGCCGGAAGCCGCTGGCAAGCTGGAAAACCTCAAGGAAATGCTGTCGGGCATGGAGGAATTCGACGACCTGCCCGCCTTCCTGGAACATATCAGCCTGGTGATGGAGGTCGAATCC
>Ga0208032_1000698_pt1 | contig 16650 bp, 9 predicted proteins | sample MalvirAntarct_66_FD_184254 | JGI IMG/M metagenome (GOLD analysis project Ga0208032, IMG submission 184254) | Marine viral communities from the Global Malaspina Expedition - Malaspina viral metaG Antarct_66 (SPAdes) (version 2) | ecosystem: Environmental > Aquatic > Marine > Oceanic | place: West... | reverse complement strand
TAATACCATAGGAAAACCTGTTGCTACACCTACTATCAAATGTTTCTTATGATCTTCTCTAATTTTATTTAGTATGTCCATAACCTTTTTTCTTTAAAGCTAAGTGTTCTTTCATAGTTTTAACAAACTTTACTATGCCTTTTTTTCCGTACATTTTATGTGGTTTAAAATCTTTTGCCATAATTTATTTTTATTTTTCTCCGCATTTTTTACTAGGGTTACCAACTTGTCTCCAGTCTTGTTTAACCCAATCTTTTAAATTATTACTAGCTGTTCCTGTAACGTTACTCTTTGATGATCTTTTGTAGTCTCCTTTACTAGCAGCAGATTTTTTAGCGCTAATTATTTTCCCGCGCTCAGAAGAACTCATGCTAGCTATTTTTGCTTTTGGTAAACAAACTTTTTTAGTTCCACCACCTTTAGTTCCCTTAGCTAGTGGCGATGATTTTTTACAACTTCCTTTAGAACCTTTTTTAGTACCAGGAACTCTTTTAAATCCTTTCCAGCATTCAAGTGGAGAATCTTTCTGTATATAAGCCATTAGCATTTGCCTTTACCTTGCTGCTTAGAAGCCCACATGTTTGCATAAGCTGATGGGTATACGTCAAACTTTTTCTTTGCAGCAGACTTACAACTAGCTGTTAGCTTTCTATCTAAAGGTGAATCTTTTTCTGCCATCTTTGATAAATCTTGTGATTGTTTTAAATGCATTTTAGAAGCTCCTTTGAGTTCTTTTACTATTTCTTTAAATCTACCACCTGTGTTTTTCATAGTAATAGGTCCTTCAGATCCTATGCTGTAACCTTTATTACCTTTAACGCCTAAGCTTTGTAGACCTATACCTTTTTTAACCATAATTTCTGTTTTAAGCTTCTTTTATTATTACTATTATTTCTTTATCATCTTTTAATAATCTTGAAAATGTATCCATTGTAGTAAAACTGTTTGTCACATCTAACCTACTGTCTTCTCCTATGTCTTCAGCAGTATAACCTAAAGCAATACATCCATTCAGTTGATCCCAAAAATTACTAGCATGAAACTTGCATTCTGATCTTCCGGGTACATCTTTCAATTCCCATAACTCTTTATTAAATTTTGGAGAATACTCTAAGACACACTTGTATTTTCCTGTAGGTACACAAGACTCGTTTGGTTTATTATCTAACCACCCTCGCTCTAAGCTCATAGCGGCAAATATTGGATTTAAGTTTTCGTCTAGCAAGGTTGCAGTACCTAGTGTTTGGTATTCATCACCAAAGTATCTTTTAATTAATACAATTTTCATAGCTTTTATTTATCTTTTTTAGTGTAAACTTTTTTAGTATAAACTTTTTTAGTGTAAACCTTTTTTTCACCTCTTTTCTTCGTTGATTCAACTTCTTCCTTAGCTTCATCAATACCTAATTGCCACTCTGACCAACCAGCTATTAAGGCTATTTTTTGAGTATAATCTAAATCATCTCTATTAGCGGACATTACATTATTTATTTTCTTAATAACTCTGTCTAAAGGAACGTTTGTAGTAGCTGAGATAATGTTTGCCATAGCTAAATAAGCTGGATTATCTAAACTAAAACCTTTTTCTTTCATTTCTTTTTTATCCCAAGAAAAAGATCTACCAGCTGCTCTAATCTTAGTTATTTTAGAAGATATAGGTGGAGATATTTTTAATAATTCCAAAGATGCTGCATCGTATTTTGGATTTTTCTTTTGACTTTCTTTTATTATTCTTAATACAGCGTTTTTAGTAGTAGATACAATTGCTCCACCAACACCAATACCTCTTAACAATGAATCAATCATACCATTAGCGGTGTCAATGATCTTAGTCTCGTCTTCTTCTTCGTCTTCACCAAAACTTATAGCAAATAAAGCTTGTTGCAGTGCATTAAACATCAAGTTCTGTGCAACTCCATAGTATATTATCTTAGATACATTTGTTTTATCATCACCGCGTCTGTTCTTAAGATCACTAGCGGCTTTTTTCATCAATCTAGCATACTGAGCCGGTGTGTTTGCAAAAGCTAGTACAACACGTCCTAATGGACCCGCTTGCTGTTGACTAATTTTATCAGGTCTACTTGACTGCTGCGACTCTTCTGCTATTTCTCTAAAATCACTCATAGCTTGTTTTTCTGCAGCTTGAGTATTCATACCTCCCTTAATTAAAGCGTTTAATCTATTTCTGTAAAACATTGAACCACCACTAGCTATAGCAAAACTATCTGCTAATTGGGTTGGTGTAAAACCTAATTTTAATAATTTGTTTATAACACCTCTAACGCCTTTTTCTTTAGCTATATCAGCAATGTCAGCTTCATTTACATTCATCTTTAAACCATCACGTCTTTCAATTAAGAACTCTGAGTTGAATAATTTCTTAAAATCAGTCCAATATTGTTTTTGATTTGCAAAAGCTTTACCTGCTGCTAACACATTGTTATCTCCAAAATTAATAAAGTTAATAGCTGACAATGTTTGTAACACGGCTGATCTAGTGTTAAAGAACATAATAGCACCAATACTACCTGTTAACCAGTCAGTTACTCTATTAGTTAAAGAATCTGCACCGGTAATTCTATTTCTACCCGTCTTCATTCTAGTCAATATATTCTCCATTGATTTACGGTATTGTTTACCGTATGCTGCTTCTAGTTTATTTAAGTTCTTTTCAGAGAATATAATATCAACGTTTTGTTGCCAAACTTCTAGATATTGTTTTCTTTTTGTAGTATTTAAAGTTTCAAGTAGATCAGTTGTTATAGTACCTGTGTTCCAAGAATCACTAGGAGATATGTAAGCGGTACCCTTATTTAATTTCATTATTTCTGTACCAAAAACTTTTAAATCTGGTCTAGCGTTTACGTAATCAACTAATAATTTAACGTCTGCATCGTCTAAGCCTGGAACGTCTTTTCCTATTTGATTCCATATCCAAACACGAACAGCTTGTTCAATGGTAAATGGCTCGCCTGGTACTTTCTTTTTTAAGTTCTTTGGTACTATTTTAAGAGTCTTTTTCAATGCTTTAAAGTCTCTACCTAAAGCGTTCCTATCTCTAGATATATTCTCCATTGCTCTAGCGAAAGGATTCAATAAAACTTTTTTATACCAAGCCATTTGAGTATCACCTTTTGTTCCTTTACCTAAAGTAGCATATAATAAACCTACAAAATCTTCCGCAGATGGAGGTATTAAAAACTTAAACCTACCTTTACTAGCTCCAACAACCTCAGCTTTTACACGTTTAAACTCTTTACCTGATGCAATACCTGTTTTGTTTTCTATTATATCATTAAAGTCTTTGTCTAGGTTTAGAGTGTTGCTAAATTGAATTTCGCTTTCTGTTTGCTGATTATCTAAATCTCTCATTTTATCTAAAACTTGATCCATAGTAAAATCACCTGTTAATCTTTGTGATTTAGGCAACATGTCATTATTAGATTTAGATGCTTTTTCTATAGAACTATTTAAATTGCTTGAGGTTTTGCTAAAACTTAATTTAACTTTAGACTTAGGTAATTTTCCTAATACAGTAACAGCAGCGTCATTTATTTTTCCATTTTCATATAGATTATAACCTAGATCCCACGTTGTGTCATTTGTAAAAACCCAATCAAACCATTCGTTTATTATTTCATCAGCATTTTTTAATGTTAAAATATTTCTAATATCAAAAAAAGTTTCTTTAGGTAGGTTGAATTTTTCAGAAGCATACTTAGCAAACTCGCCAACATCATTTAAGTCTGGTATTATAATATTATTATCTAAATCAGATACTTTAACACCGTACACTTTGTTATCACCCCACATTTCGGCTGCTTCAAAGTCGTTTATATAAAACCAAGTAGCATCAAATTCTAAAGTATTAGAACCTCCGTGGTATAAAGTTTTATCCTTTATATCTTTAATGAATTTTTTATACTTACTAGAATTTAAAGTTTTACTTAAATTATTTTTAGAAAAAATACTTGAATATTCAATGTTTTTATATTTTCCTTCTTCTTTGTATTTGTTTAACACATCTACAAACTCTTTAACATTGTATCTAGCGCTATCAAACACCGTTAGATCTTTATTGTTAAGTATTTTATCTAGTGTTTTAGGTATTAGATTTACTTTAGATTTTTCTATAAAATCTCTTAATTTTGCTTCACTTATATAACCTCTGTTAAAATCAATAAGTTTTTTATATATTGAAAACGCCGTTGTTTCGTGCTCTAGAATTAAATCGTTGGTTTTAAATCCTGTTATCTCAAATCCTGGTTTGGAAAGTTTTCTTAAAATACCTCTTTGATCTAAGCTAATTAAATTCAAATATCCCTTAGCTTTATCTAAGCTTAATCCATTTAAAACACTTATAACATAATCTAAAGCACTTGAAGCTTCAGAGTTCATTAAGGAAACAGTTTCAGGAGTAAAACCTTGCTTTATTTTAGTTATGTCAAGCATACCTGTTAAAACAACATCATTTAAAGTTATAAAAGTTTTACCATCTTTTTTAAGTAACTTAAATCCAAGGTCTTCAACTCCTAAAGGTTTTAGCAATTCATTAAATAAGCTTTCATTTGTTCTTATACCATCAATATTTCCAGTTCTAATTGATCTACTTTCGTATTTTATAAAATCAAGTACTGCTTTTGTTTTTTCCTCTAAAGAATCAGATTTTTCTATTTTGGCTTTTAAATTAGATTTAACATAATCAAAGCCTATTGTTCTGTATTCATATTTAAAAATTTTTCTATATTCTTTGAAAGATTCTATAATTGCAGACTGAATATCTAGATTCACAGAATTAACTAAAGAGCTTAGAAGCTTTATCTCAAATTCCCTTTTACCTTTAGTTGTTAAAACTACACCAACAATTTCGCTTGTTGATTTAAAGATGTCATATATATTGCTAGAATTACTTATTGCTAATATTACATCGTTCCAAACATCATTCGTTAAATACTCGTTAGTATTCTTAGATTTTAAATCATTAATACTTGTTATTAGTGATTTTTTTTGATCTTTATTTAATTTTGTATTTTTTAAAGTTTTACTAAACTGAACGTCAGATTTACCTGCGGCTATGTTTTGAGCTTGAGTCTCTGTAATTCCTTCTAATTGTCTAACCTCTGTATTAGTAGCTAGCTTTCCGAATAGATCAACAATAGCTTTTAGTCTTTGCCCAATAACTCTATCGTAACTACTAACATATTTAAACTGACCAGAAGCGTCTTTTGTTATACCAAAACCTTCTAAAAAATCTTCTTTCGTTAACTTCTTAAGTTTTGAAATATCAGTCTGACTAGTAAGTCCTTTACTTCTTTTACCTGTTTTTTCGTAAAAGTATTTTAATAAACTTGGTTTTATTTTTAGCCCAGTACCTTTAACAGTTTTATATGCATCAGCATCAACAGATGCTAATTCAGGTGCAACGTTTTCATCAGGCATTAATCTTAATAACTCGTTTAAATTTGTCTTTACAAAGTCTTGTATTTTTCTAGCTTCGTTTTTTATTACATCACCTTCCTTAGCGTCTGGATAGTTTTCTCTAAACGTAACGCTTTTTTTATCAGTACCCGTCATTAACTTCTCAGTGACAGTAAAATCTGTAAAAGATAAATTATCAGCTGGTTGTGTTATTTTGTTTAAAGGTAGTTTCAAATATTTAGCAATTACTTCAGGTGCTAAATCAATTAGTTTACCGAAAGTTAAATCATCTAGACTTAATCCTAAATCTTTAAATGCTTTTGCTACAGCTTCTTTATATTCTTTTATTACTACAGGATCTTTTAATAAGTTAACCGGCTTGATAGTTCCACCTTTTGGTTTTGTTTTCGATGTAGTTTCTGTGTAAGTAGTAGTTTCATCAACAGCTTCTTTTACGGAACCAGTAGTTCCAGCTTCAGCATCTAAACTTTTGTCTGCTATTTTTCTAAACTTCTCATACGTCTGCTGAGCTTTTGGAGCCATGTTGTTATACACCCAGGTAGAAAACTTAGCTTCTTCTGGTTTGTAAGATTTAAGAATACTAGGAAAAAAACCTCTTAAATAATCTCTTATCTCTGTTCTATCATAATCACCTTTTCTAGTATCGTATTTTATAGCCTTTAAAGCCATTGTATCAAAAGAATCAACTAAGTCAGCTTCCGCAGCTGCTTTATCTTTTCTAGAAGTTTCTTTTGACTTTATAGTCTCTATTAGTTTTTCGTTATTATAAGTTTTTTTAGGAATCTTTTCAGCAGTTTTTTCTTCTTTTATAGTTCTATCTTCTTTTTCAGTTTTCTTAGCTTTAACTTTAGCTGATCTAATTTTACTTTCTAAATTTGACACAGCTTGATCGTATTCAAATTCATCTGCAAAATCCATAACGTCTAAATCATCTAATTCCTGTTGAAAGTCTTTAGCTATTCTTGAATCTTGTTTTTCAGTTTTTGAAAAATCAGTAGTTACACCTAGTTTTGGCGCAACAAATTGTTTAATATCTTTACTTATAGCGCCTTTTTCTGCAGACTTACTATATTCTCTCATAAAGTTATAAACATCTTTACCACTATCAAATTTTAGCTTGCTAAAACCTAATGATCTAAACAAAGGCATTAACATGTCACCTATTTTAGTAAACAATGTTTCATTGTACTTTATTTCTTTATCAGCAATAGCGTCAGAAAATACAGTAAGATATTCTTTATTATAAGTATCTTTACCTTTTTGCGTGTAATCTCTAGTCTTCATCATACCTTCCATGAAATCCAGCTGTTCTTTAGATAATTGCTTTTTAAACTTCTCAACTATATCACCTTGCTGTTTCGCGTCACCTACTAAAGCATTAAGTATAGGGTGTAAGGTTTCGTGAGCACCAACATTTAATTGATTTAATTCTACAAGTTTGTCTTTGTTCATGAAAAACTCACCATTTGCATAAAACCCACCGCTATCTTTACTATAATCAGTGTTATTTATTTCTTCTGTTTTTTTAGCTACTTTAGATTTTTCTAAGTTTTCATCTATAAGACTTATTTCAACTTCTCTGGCTTTCTTATTAAAATCCTCAGGACTTAAGGGAGTACTTTTTATACCAAGACTAGCAGCATCTTCAGCGAACTGTAATGTTCTATTTTTTCTCTCTTGAGCTAAAGCGTCAGCCTTAGTTTTATAAATTGAATTTAACTTGCTGATATTTTCTTCTTTAGTTTTCTTATTAAGTTTAGACTGGTCTTCAGTTAAATCTAAATTTTTAGCCTCAGATTCTAATTCTGTTTGATTTTGTAGTATTTTTAAATACTCTACTTTTTGATCAGGAGTGAAACCATCAATTATCTCTCTATTATTAGCATTGTTCTTAAGTAATTCGGCTTTTTTTAATGCAATTTTTTCTTTTATTTGGCTATTGTCTACACCTGTGTTATTTTTTTCTAATTGAACTATCTCTTCAGAAAGTTCAAGGTTTTGGGCTTGCTGCAAAGGCGACATCATTCTATCAGCTTCAAGAGCTTTTTGCTTACCGCTAATTTCAACACCACCAACAACACCACCACCTAACGCTGCTGATATTAAGAAAGTATCAAAAACTCTGGTTAAAGCTGCTTTACCATCAAAATTACCTTCTTGATCATAGTATTTATTTAAACCCCACATCTGGTCAATAGCATTGTTAGCTTCTTGAGATGCAACTTCTGAAGTCCCTTCAAAAAACATACCTGTTGCTATTCTACCTAAAACGTTTTTAACTACAGCCTTCCCCTCAACTCCAGCCATTTTACCGACTCCTTTAAAAATACCTTTAGTAACTAACTCTGAACCTAGCTCTATACCACCTTGAACAGTAGATACCGCAAGCATGCCTAATCCTCTTTCTTCAGGATTTTTTTCACTTTTCTCTTCATAATGCTGACCAGTTGAAGAGGCTCCAATTACAGCCATACCTGCGTATCCACCTACTGTTACAGCAATTACAGACGGCACAGCTTCAAATATACCAGATAAAGTTCTATCAATAGCTTCTAAGTAATTCTCTTCTTTAATAGCGCCTAAAATACCTACACCATCTTCATCATCTCTTTTTGTTTTTAACCTAGACGATGCATCTGAAGCTACTCTTAATATATCATCCGCCACGAAAGCACCTTCAATAACTCCAGAAATAGCATTTCTTTGTTGTTGAGTTACATCATTTTCATCATCAGCAAAGTAATTGTAAGCACTTATAGCAGATTGAACAGGCGCATCAACTACCATTTCAGCAAAATCACCAACACCTGCTAGTAGCTCCGTAGTACCAGCAGTTAAAGCAGCTAATTTATCAACAATAAACTGAGCAACTGGATTATCAAAATTATAATTAACAGGTATGTTTTTGTCAGCATATTCTTGATAAGCATTATATATTGACGGCATCCCACCATCAGGACTTATTACATTTTTCTTTTGTGATTCCAAAGAAGTATCTACCAATTCTGATTCCGTATCTTCTATTTCTTGATCCGTTAGCGCAATTACACCCTCCTGCGACGACGCATCTGCACTCGCTGCATCGCCTGTTTGAAAATCAAACTGAGTGTTAAAATTTTCTAATGATCCAGTGTAGTCTCCAGCTTCATTTAAAGCATTATATAGCGACTCTGATTTTTTTGAATCTCCAAATTGTTCTTTAAATTCTTCAAAAGATCCAGTATAGTCACCATTTTCAAATAAACTATTATATAATTCTTCCATTTAGTAATATTTGATATTATTTGTTTAAATTATCGTATTTTCCTTTTCCTGTTACAGATAGTTTTCTAGAAAGCTCTTTTAAAACTTGATCAATTTTAACACCTTTCGTTTCTGAACTACCTTCACCACCTGATATTAGAGCTTTAGCTAATTTTTTTCTACCTTGCTCAGTGTTTAAGTTTATTTCTACGTCAGTAACAATACCATCTTTTTCTGTTTCTATTGCAAATTTACCCATTTCACCTTCTTTAGTTGGCTCTATATATTTAGAAGATATTATTCTTTCGTTACCACTTCCAAAGTTAACAGGAACGTCTTTTGGTATTTTTCCATTAGTAGCATAGCCTTTTATATCATTAGCTATCGCGACAGAAGCTTCTGTTGTACGAGCAAATTTCTTATCGCCTTCACTAGGTTTGTAATCACTAGGTTTTTTTGTCCCAAAATTCTTGCTTTTATTAAATTTAGCATTTGAATCTACAACATAATCAAGGTAAGCTTTTTGAATTTTTACTAAATCAGTGTCAGGTATTAAATCACCATCCGCATTTCTTTCTTGAGACCAAGAGCTTTTTTGATCCATCTCCATATTACCTTTAGATAACACATCATTATAGAAGGTTATAGCCTCATTTGTTGACATTCCAACTATAATTTGATTAGTTTTTGTTTCAGCTTGTTTTTTAATATATTCTTTGTCAGGAAGTCTTTCATAATAAACTGTTCCACCAGGACCTACAAATCGCTTAGGCTCTGAGTTTTTATAAGCATTTGAAGTTAAAGCATCTAAATCTAATTCATTCTCTAATTCTTGCTGTGCTTTAGTTGTTTGATTTGACAAGTTAGGTACATAATCAGGTTGAGCTATATTGCTCATGTCTTTATTTATAATACTACCTACTAGCTTATTTTCTTTATTATATACATCTATATACATAACAGGTCCATCAGCTCCAGACATATCATATCTAGCTTCTTTTCTACCAGGTGAGTCTTTCCAGCCATAAAGTATATCTAAAGCTTCTAAATTCTCTGGTTTGTTTGTTGAAGAAAAACCACCTTGATTACCCATTGGTATAGATCTTTTCTCTAAATATTCTTGTTGACCAGCTGAAGTGTTTTGTAGCACATCACCTATATGAGTGCCAGCGTACTGCATGTTTCTAATAAAGTTTTTATCTTCTTGAGATCTTTCGTTTGCTGGTATTTTATATATAGAATTAAGTATATCTATTTGATCATTTAAACCATTAAAATCTATTGACTTGTTCTTAGACTGAGCTTGATATATAGATTGAGCAGCTGCTTCAGATCTTTTCTCAGCTTCTCTAATCATTAGTTCGTTTTTCCTAGCTCTTTCTTTATTGTCAGCTGAAATTTTATTTGATAATTTCTCAAATGAACCAGCTACAGACTGCTGCATTTGCCTTATATATTGACCTGACTGTGTGTCTACATTTTGTGTAGGATTTCTATAACTCATGTTTTATTTTTTTAACATTATTTAAAAGCTCCTCCTGCTACTGCAGATCCAAATGTAGAAGCTAAACCACCAATCATACCCGTTAAAGCACCTGTTCTATCGGAACCTGCTTGCATTTGTCTAGCTTCTGCGCCTGACAATTGAGCCGAAACTCTATCTAATTGCTGCAACTCCCTATCTTCCTTAGCACCAAACGTAAACGCAGCACCTTGAGCTCTTGCTCCTTGAACTCTCTGGCCTTCACCTATTTGAATACCTTGTATTCGTTGCTGTTCCTGCATCCTTTTAGCCTGTAAATCTTGCTCTCCTTGCGCTCTTAGTTTTTCGTTTTGAGCCTCCTGTTGTTCTATGTTAGCAGATACACCTTTTTTACTAGACAAAGCGGCTTGCGCTAGAGCCGTTGCTCCACCAGCACCAGAACCTGTTGCTCTTAATGTGTCTAAAGTATTAGCTAAAGATATATCAGCTTGTTCTATTTGCATTTCAGCGGCCTGTGTTGCCACACTTAGATTAGCCATATTGTTTGTTAACTGACTGCTAAGATCACGAGCTAAACCAGATAGATTTGTAATACCAGCGTAAGGATCTGTTATAGGTTGTCTATTGTTTTCTAAATAGTTCAACTTTCTGCCAAGTGCTTCTTTTTCAGCAGCTGCAGCTTTTTCTTTTCTTCTAGCGGCTCCACCACCGAATATACCACTAAATAACTGTATACCTCCTGACACTAAAGAACCTACAGCCATTGCTGATAAAGGATCTGCCATTTGAACATTTCCTCGTCCAAATAAAAATATTTCTAAAAATTCTATCATGTTATTTATTTTATCTTCCGTATGTTGTGCCTACTGCAAACAACTCTTTTAATCCACCTGGATTAGTAGTTGCATCTGTTTTCATCGTAACTGTAGCGTAGTAAGCTTTTATACCTGTATTGTTAGGACCTATTAAAACTTGCCCAGCTAAAGGTATTGATGAATTATTTTTTATAGCAGCCACATATCTATTTTGTTTTCTATCAAACCCAGCTCTATACTGCACATTGTCTTCTACATAAAGACCCTCATCATAACTCCATATTTTTGACGATGTATCTATTGTTTCGCCCCATCCAGCATCTCTTTCGTCAAAACCAGTCGCGTCGGAAACTAAAGATATTACTTCCCAGCCATTTGTACCTTCGTAGTTTATAGTTTTAAATGTTTTAACTCTTGTAGGATCTGGATTAAGTACAAATTTAATAGTAGCGTCATTATCAATTCCATAAAAATTAGCTCTATAAACGTTAGTTGAATAATGTTTCCAAACAGAAGTTCCATTTGTAGTAAAAAATCCTCCTTGAGAACTAAAACCATTACTAGGCTTGTAATCAAAGAAACTTACCCAACCATTAGTGGCTTCATCAAAGCTAAGTGTATTATAAGCGCCGTCAGAATCCTGCAGTGATACAACATAGTTTTTATTATGAATATCATATGCACCAATTACTTCACCTGTTGAATTAACTTTAGATAATTGATCTCTAAAGAAATCAACCATACCATAACTAGATATTTCTGTAATACCATCTCTAGATAATCTTAGCACAGCATTTCTATTTTTATCAACAAAATATTTTTGATAACCGTAAACAGCAAATGATTCTGGATTTGTAGATATTCCATATTCACCAGCATAAGCTATTATTTGTCCAATAACTAAATTAGCAGTAGTTGTAATTGCACTTCCTTCCGCAGAATATATAGCGTCTTTATCTATTAAAGCCCTGTTTACTTTATCTTCTTGAAATATTATTAAGTTAGTATCTTCAGCATATAGCTTCTGTATACTACCATTTACAGGATCTACACTTCTAGTAATTTCTTCAGCTGTACTAAATTGATTAGATTGATTTACACCTGTTCTAGAATTAAATATACCGGAGTATATTAATGAATTAGATCTGCGTTGTTGAGCGTCATTATCTTCAACAATATAAGCTTTAACACCTAAGTCAATAGAAGTATTATTATAACCTCCTCGTATTCTTGATTCCTCTATATACCAATCTTCTTCTATAACAGTAGTAGTAGGTGTAGTGTAATTGGGAGCACCAGTCTTACCTTCTCCAATAGGTAAATCAGCTAAGCGCTTCATATAAAATGAGTTAAAATATCCTACTTCTAATGTTATTGGCATATTATAATTATTACTTGTTTATTAAAGATATTACAGAGGACCTAAACTGCAATTGCTTGTTCCGTATGTTGCATCACCAAAGTTAACAACAAGTGTAGTAGTGCCGGACCCTTCGCATGAAACATTCGTTGTTATGACTCTATATTCTCCAACTGTGTTAAATGTTAAAGTATCAGTTCCAGGTGTTCCGCTAGTTGCTGATATTTGTAGTGGACCCATTCCGCTACCTTGGCCAACAGGTATTGCCGCACTCCAACCTGTACCACTAGCATTAAAACTAGGGCGAGTTTCTACAATATAGTAAACGGTTGCAGTAGTTGCGGCTGTTGTTAATAAAGGAGTTATAGACATAACACCTTGAGTTAAGCTAGATGTTGTAGGTGAACCGATAGTTGAATTGCCTTTTACGTTATAAAATTCTATATTGTTACCTGGAAAAGACGGAGTGTATGAGTTATATGGTCCCGATGAAGTAACCACACCGCTTGCTCCAAAATAAGCTTCATAGCTTTCGCCGCAACCAGCTGTTAAACTTCCTTGTCTACCAGCACATATAGTTTGAGGTACACGCTGCTCTCCTACCGTAAAAGAAATACTACATGAACCAGATAGTCCTGCTCCATTTACATCTGTTGCTAAAACAACAATAGTGTAAGTAGTATTATTAACTACCGCATATGGAGCTTTTGGTTTTAATTCACCTGTTGATGAATTTATTTCAAACTGCGAATTTAGAGTTGAGTAATTTGATTGAGAAGGATCTAAAGACCAAACTATTTGACTAGTATTTACACTTGCGTCCGCCGAACCATTTACAGCAGTAAATGTTTTTATAGTTGTAGCACCTACGCTAATAGAAGGGTTTGAACAATTAGTTACTGTTGGCGCAACATTTGATAAAGAAACATTCGGTAAAACAATGTTATCTGTTAACCCATTATAGGTAACGTTAGCTGTTATAGTAAACACACCTGATGAAGGACTTGCATCTACATTTGTATTGTAAAAAAAGTATTGACTACCTGCTGTTTTAATTTGAAAAATACTTCCGCTAGGAGTTGTAGGTGTTATTGTAAATATAGCTCCGGGGTTAGTGGGTATTTCATTTTCAATAGAAAAGCTATTAATAACAATACCAGATGTAATAACACTACCTGCTCCATCTAAAAAACTAAAGTTATTGCCAATTTGTGTTGTTGGAACTATGCTTTCCGAAAATTCAGCAGCGGTAAAATTAGAGCCCACAACTCCCGCATATTGAGAATCAATAGCATTGTTTAATTCTACCAAATCACCTGATAATGTTGTTTCCCAAAATATATCTAATAATGAAAAAACGGGTTTAGTTTCTGCTACAGATAAAAAAGGCTCCATAGATAATACCAACAATCCACCGGTAGTAACATCGTCATCAGTAACATACGCTCCAATGGGATTTCCTATATTTTCCGCTTGACTGCCACGTATAATAAATGGATTACTATCAGCATTATATAAAGATGGAGCAGCTCCAGTAGTCCCCCAAGGTATTTGGCCTGTAGGGGTAGTAACTTCAGATACGCTAAGAACTTCTGCAGCAGGAGAGCCGTAATTATATTGATTAATTGTACCTATAGACCCGTATTCACCTTCTAATACACCAGCAACAAATGGTATTGCTACTATTTCAAGTTCTCTTACTGTAGCTATTTGTATAATTTCTTGTTGTATACTTCCTGGATAATATTGAGCGTTCCAGGGTGTGTTTTTTTGATAAGCAGCTGTTGATTTATTGTCTATTAAAGGATTGTTTACTCTAATAATTAAATTTTCGCTGCTACTAAAATCCCTGTCGTCAGGTCCTACTTCTTCTAAATCTCTTGGTATTTTATTTATATTATCGCTATATACTGTTGAAAAAAAGCTTTTATTTCTTTCTTCATTTTGTATTATAGGGTAGCCATTAACAAAACCAGGTAAATAAACGTTGTAATATTCTTGCTCTTGTTGTTTTACAACTATTCTATAAGAATACCAACCTAAAGGATTAGTAGCTGAATAAATTCCAGGAGTACCTAAAGCTGCATTATATGTAGATTGAATTGCTGAATTTAGTTTAACATTTAAACAGTTGCCTATAAAATCTAAAACAGGTGTTGTTGTTTGAGTTGCTAAATCATTATAAGGTTGAAAAACAGTTGAACCAGGAACATTAGGGGTGCTATCGTTACTAGACAATATAACATCTGATTGTCTACCGTATCTATCTACTAATACAAATCCAACTTGATAAGTTCTACCTTGCTTTAATTGATGTTTTGGGTATTGAGTATAGTTGTCATACCTAACAGATTTGTTTTGAGCAGTAGCTTCAAAATTTATAGAATCAGGTCCGGTGTGTTTATCTAAATAGTTTCCATAAACAATTCTATTTCCTATAACTTCTTGAGCTAATGCTTTTATTGGAACTTTATCAGATACTCTTGTTATTTGATTATTTGGTAAAGTTTTGTATGGTTTACTTGAGCTATAATCGTAATCTTTAAAGTATTTAGTTTTATTTCCATTCACCGGGTCATTAAAGGCTATTGAAGGCAAAGTAGCTGTTTGATTCAATAAAGATAGGTCTATAGTCTCTAAAACTTTAACAGCTAATGCGTCAGATTCTTTATATAATATATCAACTTTTTCTATATGAAGACTAGATCGTATTGCACTAATGGTTGAGCTAGTCATTGGAATTCTTAATAATATATTGTTTATATTATTTTCAAACCATGCAACTATAGTAGACTTATAAGCATCATCCATATCTTCAGTAGGGGATAATAACCCTCCACCAAATTGGCTGTATTGTTTTGGTATAAACATAGGCTGCGTAAACGGCGCAATTAAAGAATATTCGTTGTCGTCAAACTTAAACCTATAACTAAATCTAACAAATTTGTCTTCTAAAAATCTAGAATCACCTTTCCAATTAACATCATAGTCAGGATTATCACTTATTGAAATAATATCACTAGTAAAAAGTGTTGTTGTTTTGTTTAAAGTTACAGTAATTTGCTGCCTTGGAGTTGGTCTAGGATTTGTAACATCATCATCCCTAACTGTTACCGCGGCTACCCTGGTATCTGCGCTTATACCATTACCGCTAACTAAATCACCTACTTTAGGAATACCGTTTTTACCATTATATAAAAAATCTAAATCACCGGCTATAGAAGGGCTTATGGTGTATGTAGCAGTTAATGGATTTGTGTCCCCCGAATTTGGTGGCACAGGGTTAATTACAACAGATCCTGAAGAATGATTAGACATAAAAATGTCTTCTTGATTTGTCATTGAAGGTCTGCTAAAATCCACTAAAGTGCCGTTGCTAACAGTTATTGCTTTAGACAATGTTAGCGTATTGGCCACAACAGGCGGAGTGGCTGACAAATTTACAGTAGGTATACCTATAACCGTTACAAGACTAGTTATGTTTTGAGTAGTTATTTTATTATTATTTGTTATTATATCGCCTACTTTTATACCCGTAGAAGAAGCTACAACTATAGTAGCTGTAGTGGGTGTAGGAGTGGGTGCTATTATGGTAGTAGTAGATCGTTCCATTACAAGTATAGGTTCGTAAGGGGCGTATTTGGCTACAGATATTTGATCTTCGTTAGTGTAATAATTTGAACCAAGACTAGCATTGTTTACATTTATTTTTCTAGGTTGATTAAGATTATCTGTAAAAAATAATAAATTCTCAATTAAATTAATACCTAAAACTCTAAATGATTTGTTAAAATTTAAAAAAAAACCTTCAACTAATAATGTAGGAGCGTTGCTTGCTGCTAAATCAATACTTACGATATAACATTTTGCTGTACTAGGTGCTATAACACTTTGAGGAGAATCATAATTTGTTGCAAATAAATAAGCTGTATTTGAATTTTCATCAATATGGTAGCCTATTATTTCAGTCCCAATAGGGGCATTAACAGGCGCGGCCGTTAAACTAGATATACTTATATTTCCTAAAATATTTTCAAACTCACCTACAGTAGAACTTTCCGACCTACTTATAGATAAATTTTTAGCTTCCCTGTATTCGCCATTTGGCAATATACGAGAGTCAAGATCTTGATTCATTTTCCCTTTAAGGAACGTATTTTTAGTTTCAGCCATTTAATTCTAGTGTTTAATCCATTTAGATTTACCTCTCATTGTTTGAACAATTTCATCAAGCTTAATGTTAGATAATCTTATTTTAGCATTTCTTAATTTAGCGCTTCTCTCTTGCTTTAATCTTCTAACTATAT
>Ga0208032_1000695_pt1 | contig 16711 bp, 16 predicted proteins | sample MalvirAntarct_66_FD_184254 | JGI IMG/M metagenome (GOLD analysis project Ga0208032, IMG submission 184254) | Marine viral communities from the Global Malaspina Expedition - Malaspina viral metaG Antarct_66 (SPAdes) (version 2) | ecosystem: Environmental > Aquatic > Marine > Oceanic | place: West... | reverse complement strand
GTCCGCGCCACCGACACGCGCGGTCGGCGCTTCTCGAACACCTATTCGCTGGCCGGGGCGGCCACTGCGATGGATGCCGCCACGCTCGCCTGCGCGCGCCGCTGATACGAAAAGGCCGGGAAGCGCATGACGCGCTCCCCGGCCCTCGATCAGACTCGGTCGGGCGCGCTTAGAAGCGAACGCCGAGACCGGCCATGATCTGGTGACGGTCGAGATCGACGTCGAAACGGTCGCTGTCGGCCAGGTCGCCGTCAAAATCGACTTCGCCTTCGCTGTAGTTCGAATAGCGATATTCGACATTCATGAAGGTGCGCGGGTTGATCGCATATTCGAGCCCCGCACCGGCACGCCAGCCGTCGAGATCAAAGTCCTCGTTATATTCGGTCGTGCCGTCATTCGCGAGGATGTTGAGCTTGGCGTTGGTGTAACCGCCCTTGGCGTAGAGCAGCAGGTCCGGTCCGACCTTTGCACCGGCGCGCGCGCCGAGGAACAGGTCACGGCCCGCTTCGACCTGGCCGAAGCCGAAACCTTCGAAATCGCCGTTCACGAATTCGGTCTTGGCGGTGGAATCGGTCAATTCGGCCTCGAGGCCGATGACCGCATTGCCGAGATCGTAATCGTAACCGACCTGGACACCGTATACGAGGCCGTCGATCGACTGATCGTTGTCCGCATTGGCGTCGTCATCGACGCTGCTGCCTGCCTTCAGCGCGTCATAACCGGCGACGCCCTGGATACGGAAGCCATCGAAGCTGCCGGTGTCCTGAGCCATTGCAGGTGCCGAGAAGGCGACCAGCGAACCGGCAACGAGCAGAGTGGAAATCTTGTTCATGTGCGAACTCCGTTTGATTGACCCGCAGCTTTTGCGCTGCGTGGACCGGGGAAACGGCGCGGAACCCGAAAGAGTTTCATTAACCTCACACAACACGAAGTTGTGGCATTTTGAACACATGTTGCGCGATCAGTTGTGATTGATGCGCGATGAAAGGAATGTGTCGCATGCTCCGCGCGCTGTCCACTCGCCCAGGTAATCGCCGTTAGCAAAAGCGCAGTGCATCGCGCTGTGCTTTGCTTTCGCGCCGATTGCCCCTATATGCGCCGCTCCCATGGCCGATACGACACTCATGAGCATCCCCGGGCAGGTTGACCCGGTTCCCGTGGCGCGTGAAATCACGCCCCGCCCCGACGGCCGCGTCGATCTGATCGGCTTGCCGAAGGACCAGATCACCGCGGTGTTTGCCGAGGCCGGGCTCGATGCCAAGCAAGCCAAGCTGCGTGCCAAGCAGGTGTTCCACTGGCTCTATCATCGCGGCGTGACCGACTTCGAGGCGATGACCGATATCGCCAAGACGATGCGCCCGTGGCTTGCCGAGCGCTTCTACATCGGCCGTCCCGAGGTGGTCGAAGCGCAGCATTCGTCCGACGGCACACGCAAATGGCTGCTCAAGACCCCCGACGGCCATGAATTCGAGATGGTCTTCATTCCCGATGCGGACCGCGGCACGCTGTGCGTATCCAGCCAAGTGGGCTGCACGCTCAATTGCACCTTCTGCCACACCGGTACGATGAAGCTGGTGCGCAACCTGACGCCGGGCGAAATCGTCGGTCAGGTGCTGCTTGCCCGCGACGCTCTGGGCGAATGGCCCAAGGGGTCGATGGCGGGTCTCGATACCGAGGAGGACAGCAGCGAATACCGGTCGGATGGCCGCCTGCTGACCAACATCGTGATGATGGGAATGGGCGAGCCCCTCTACAATTTCGACAATGTGAAAGGCGCGCTCAAGCTGGTGATGGACGGCGCCGGGCTGGCGCTGTCGAAGCGCCGGATCACGCTGTCGACCAGCGGGGTCGTCCCCGCAATGCAGCGCTGCGGCGAAGAGATCGGCGTGAACCTCGCGGTCTCGCTCCATGCGGTGACCAAGGAAGTGCGCGACGAGATCGTGCCGATCAACCGCAAATACGGTATCGAGGAACTGCTCGAGGCCTGCGCCGCCTATCCCGGCGCCAGCAACGCCCGGCGGATCACCTTCGAATACGTCATGCTGCGCGACAAGAACGATTCCGACGAGGATGCGCATGAGCTTGTCCGGCTGATCAAGCATTACAAGCTGCCCGCGAAGGTCAATCTGATCCCGTTCAACCCGTGGCCCGGCGCGCCCTATGAATGCTCGACGCCCGAGCGGGTGAAGCGCTTCTCGGAAATCGTCTTCGATCACGGCATCAGCGCACCGGTGCGAACCCCGCGCGGGCGCGACATCGATGCCGCCTGCGGCCAGCTCAAGACCGCGGCGGAAAAGAAAAGCCGCGCCCAGCGCGATCGCGAAGCCGCTGCGGCAGAGGTCGCCGCGGGATGAGCGCCGACGCCGCGACGATCGCCTATTACCAGGCGAACGCGGCGTATTACACTTTCAGCTTCGGCCAGGCGCCCAGCCACCACCTGGATGGCTTTCTCGACCGGCTCGATCCCGGAGCGCGCGTGCTCGAACTGGGTTGCGGCGCAGGACGGGATTCCGCCCGGATCGCCGAGCGCGGCTTCGATCTCGATGCGACCGATGGCACGCCCGCAATGGTGCGCAAGGCCAATGAACGCTTCGCCGTGGGTGCGCGGGTGATGCGCTTCGACGAGCTCGATGCGGTGGATGCCTATGACGCGGTCTGGGCGCATGCCTGCCTGTTGCATGTCGCGCGCACGGACCTGCCCGCGGTGCTGGCCGCCATCCATGATGCGCTCCGTCCCGGTGGCTGGCATTTCGCCAATTACAAGCTCGGAACGGGCGAAGGCCGCGATCCGCTGGGGCGGCTGACCAATTTGCCCGGCGAGCCATGGCTCGAGAGCGCCTATCGCGTGGCGGGGTTCGCGATCGTCGACATGGTTTGCTATCGCGGCAAGGGTGCTGACGGCGTCGAACGCGACTGGGCGGCCTTTACCCTGCGCAAGGAGCATGCATGAAAATCGATGTCACCGCGCTGTGTGCCGGACAGCCCCAGCCCTTCAACGGCGCCGAGATGAGCGCGATCGACAAGCGTCCACTGGCAGGAACCGTCGCGCTCCGCAGTTTCGGCCTCGCAGGCGACATGGTGGCCGATACCGAACATCATGGCGGGCCGGACATGGCGGTGCACCATTACCCGCGCGACCACTATGCCGAATGGGATGCGTGGCTGGGCGGGCACGACCTGCTTTCGCGCCCCGCGGCATTTGGCGAGAACATCGTTGCGGAGGGTCTGACCGAGGACGCGGTCCATATCGGCGACCGTTTCCGGCTGGGCAGCGCGCTGCTGGAAGTGAGCCAGCCGCGCAAACCGTGCTGGAAAATCGAACATCATTTCGGCCGCAAGGGCATGGTCGCGCGCATCGTCAAGCAGCACAATTGCGGCTGGTATTACCGGGTGATCGAAGAAGGCGCGGCGCAGGCCGGCGATACGCTCGAACGCGTCGAAATCGGACATGCGGTGTGGAACGTCGCGCATGTGTTCGCCAAGTTCTACGATCCGGCGCACAAGGCCACGCGCAAGGAATGCGAACAGCTGGCTGCGCTCCCCCGTTTGAGCGATGAACTGCGCGGCGAGGCGCGCGCACGGCTCCAAACCTAACGCTTTATCGCGAGATATTGCACGGTCTGTCGCGTTATTCCCAGTTCGGCGTCCCGTTCATCACAGGTTGTGGACCCGGCGCCATGTCTCGCCGTTCCCGAACCGACACAATCGCCGAACGGATACGACAATGAAGAAACTCACCCTCACTCTCGCCGCCGGAGCGCTTGCCTTTACGGGTGCCGGCCTTTCCGCCCCGGCCGCTGCGGACCCGCCCTCCTGGGCCCCCGCCCACAGCAAGCGCGCCAAGGACCGCGTCTACGACGACCGCGGACGCTATTACGAACCGCGCCGGATCAGCCGCAGCGACCGCATGTGGCGCGGCGGTGACGGCCGGTATTATTGCAAGCGCGACAACGGCACGACCGGGCTGGTGATCGGCGCCGGGGTCGGCGCGCTCGCCGGACACGAGCTTGCCGGCAACGGCGATCGCACGCTCGGCGCAATACTCGGTGGCGCGGTCGGCGGGCTCGTCGGTCGCGAGATCGACCGCGGCAGCCTGCAGTGCCGGTAACCGCCTGATCCACCCCTGACCCAGCCCCCTTCCGATCCCTCGGGGGCTGTGCACGAGGCGCGTCGCCACCCTCCCCTCAGGTGGCGGCGCGCCTTTTCTTTGGTGCGCGCGTCGCTATGGTCGTAGGCGATGACTGATCCCAGGCCAGCAGTGCTCGTAACCGGTGGAGCAAGACGGATCGGTGCCGCCATCGCGCGCCGCTTTGGTGCGGCGGGCTGGCATGTCGTGATCCACTACGGCTCCTCGCGCAGCGAAGCCGAACGCCTTGCCGAAACGTTGCCATCCGCGGAATGCCTCCAGTGCGACCTTGCCGATGATGATGCGGCGGTGGCAATGGTCGAAACGCTGGCGCAGCGGCTGGGTGACTGGCGCGCACTGGTCAATTGCGCGGCGATATTCGACCCGGACCGGGTGACTGCGCTCGATCCGGAAACCAATGCGCGCACGATGCAGATCAACGCGCGCACCCCGACACGCATGGCTCAGGCCTATCTTGCCGGGGCGCAGGCCCCGGGCGGGCGGCGGGTGATCCAGCTGACCGACCAGAAGCTGGCCAATCCCAATCCCGATTTCTTCAGCTACACCATGAGCAAACATGCGGTCGCAGCGACCGTGCCGATGCTCGCGATGGGTGCGGCGGGCGCGCGCGACCGGGTCTATGCGTTGGCGCCAGGCGCCATCCTTGCCAGCCACGACCAGAGCGAGGAGGAAACCGAGATTTCGCACCGGATGAACCTGCTGGGCCGCAAGACCGGCGCCGACGAAGTGGCCGATGCCGCGCTGTTCCTTGCCGCTGGCCACCTCGCCAGCGGGCAGACGCTGTATATCGACAGCGGCCAGCACCTGCTGTCGCAGCCGCGCGACGTGATCTACCTCGCGCGCGCGGGGCAGGCAGCGTGAAGCGCCACGCGCTCAGCACCCGTCTGTGGCACTGGCTCAACCTGCTGTGTGTGGTCGTGCTGTTCATGTCCGGGCTGACGATCTCCAATGCGCATCGCCGGCTGTACTGGGGCGACTGGGGCTTTGCCCCCGAACAGGCGTGGCTGGCAGTGCCGCGCTTTCCCGACTGGATGACCATTCCGGGCTATTACAGCCTCGCGGTCGCGCGCGACTGGCACATATTGATGGCGTGGCCCTTTGCGCTGGGCTTGTTGTTCATGTGGGTCGCCATGCTTGCCAACCGGCACTTCGCCCGCGACATTGCCACTCGCCGCAGCGAATGGCGTCCCGCTGCGATATGGCGCGATGTCCGCGCGCACCTGCGGCTCGAGTTCGATCACGGCGCGGGTAAATACAATTTCCTCCAGAAGCTCGCCTACGGGCTTGTGCTGGGAGTGTTCCTGCCGATGATGGTGCTGACCGGCATCGCGATCAGCCCGGGTATGGAACCGACCTTTGGCTGGCTGGTCGAAACGATGGGCGGCCGGCAATCCGCGCGTTCGCTGCACTTTATCTTCGCTTTCGCACTGGCGGGATTTTTCGTCGTCCATGTCCTGCTGGTCCTGCTGTCCGGCCCCATCGGACAGATGCGCGCGATGATCTCCGGGGGCAGCCAGGCATGAAGCGGCGCAATTTCCTCGTCACCCTGGGTGCGGCTTTCGTCGCCGGATGCAACCGGGTGGCCGATAGCCAGCCGGGCCAGGCATTGCTGGGCGCAGCGGAGAAATGGCAGAGCGCCCATCGGCTGCTGACCGACCGCACCGCCCTGGCGCCCGAATACCCGCGCAGCGCCATTTCGCCCTATTTCCGCGGCAATGGATCGACCGATCCGCAAACGGGCGGCTATCCGGCGCATGCGGAGGAAGGCTTTGCCAATTGGCGACTGACCGTCGGCGGGCTGGTCGAAACACCGCTCAGCCTGAGCATGGAGAATATCCGGCGGCTGCCGCAGCGCACGCAGATCACGCGGCACGACTGTGTCGAGGGGTGGAGCGCGATCGGCGAATGGACCGGACCGCAATTGTCGCTGCTGCTCGACGCTGCCGGTCTGCGCGAGGAAGCACGCTTCATCGTCTTCCGCTGCGCCGACAATCTCAACGGCCAGGACTATTACGAAAGCGTCGACCTGATCGATGCCTACCACCCGCAAACCATCGTGGCGCACCGGCTAAACGGGGAACCGCTTCCCATCCGCAATGGCGCGCCGCTGCGCATGCGGATCGAGCGCCAGCTGGGTTACAAACACGCCAAGTATCTGACCGGGATCGAAGCCGTCGCCAGCCTCGACGATATCGGGCTCGGCAAGGGCGGCTACTGGGAAGATCGCGCCGGCTACCAGTGGTATGCGGGGATCTGATCAATCGGGATAGCGGCGCTTCATCGCTTCCCAATCCGTCCGGATCATCTCTTCGAGCACTGCGAGGTCGATATCGGCCAGCTTGTTCACATAGAGGCAGCTCTTGCCGCGCGCATGCTTGCCCAGCCGCTCGAGCGAAGCGGCGTGGCGACCGCCCGTTTCCTCGTCGCAATAGCCGCCCATCAGATACAGCGAGTGCCGTGCCTTGCGCGGGCTGAAACCGGTCCGCATCCAGTGCACTGCGCGCCCGCTCGCGTAGGTCGTGCGATAGGCGCCATATCCGATGATGCTCGGTCCCCACATGCACGGCTCTTCCCCGGTGACGCGGCGAAACAGCTCGTCGAGCTGGCGCGCTTCCTCTCGCTTGCGCGCGGGTTCGACCGTGGCGAGAAAATCGGCCGGGTCCGTTTCGCGGGGCTGCGTCTTTGGCTCGGCCATCCAAGTTCTCCCTGTCTGCCTGCAGGCGTAGTCTGGCACTTTGGCGGCATGCTGGAAAGCCGCTGACGCTACGCATCCGGTTGATTCCAGCTGGTTGGACACCCACATTCGCCCGGAAAGGAAAAAGTCATGGCAGGTGGTTGGGCGCGCGACGGCGCGGTACAGGACCAGATCGACGACACTATTTCCGACGCGGTCAGCGCCGCACGGTCGCGCATGCCCGTGGGCGAAAGCGAACAGTGGTGCATCGAATGCGGCGAGGAAATCCCCGAGCGGCGGCGTCAGGCGCTGCCGGGCGTGAAGCGCTGCGTCGAATGCCAGTCGGGTCTCGATGCCAGCGCGCGCAGCACGGGGATCAACCGCCGCGGCAGCAAGGACAGCCAGCTTCGCTGAACGCTTTTCCACGCGATACTCGGTGGGGCCCGCGCTCGCTGCGGGGTCAGGCGCCCCCTATCCGCCCTCCTCGGCCTCAGGACGCGGCCAAGACATCGGCGCATGTCCGCTTGTTGCCGCCAAAGCGTGAATCGATTGCCTAGAGCCCCCTCGCCCTGCTAGCGGCGCGCCTCGAACAGTGAAGGTGCCCCAATGTCCGATATCAAACGCGTCGTCCTCGCCTATTCCGGTGGTCTCGATACCTCGGTCATCGCCAAGTGGCTCGAGGTCGAGCGCGGGCTCGAAGTGGTGACCTTCACCGCCGATCTGGGACAGGGCGAGGAAATCGAACCCGCGCGCGAGAAAGCCCGTGCAATGGGCATTCCCGACAAGCACATCTACATCGAGGACCTGCGCGAGGAGTTCGTGCGCGACTTCGTCTTCCCGATGATGCGTGCCAATGCCCGGTATGAAGGCGACTACCTGCTCGGCACCAGCATCGCGCGGCCGCTGATTTCCAAACGCCTGGTCGAAATCGCGCGGGAAACCGATGCCGATGCGATCGCGCATGGTGCCACGGGCAAGGGCAACGACCAGGTCCGCTTCGAACTCTCGGCCTATGCACTCGACCCGGACATCACGGTCATTGCCCCGTGGCGCGAATGGGACCTGACCAGCCGCACCGCGCTGATCGCATGGGCGGAAAAGCACCAGATCGCTGTGCCCAAGGACAAGCGCGGCGAAAGCCCGTTCTCGACCGATGCGAACCTGCTGCACACCTCGTCCGAAGGCAAGGTACTCGAGGATCCGTGGGAAGAGACCCCCGATTACGTCTATTCGCGCACCGACCATCCGGAAAACGCGCCCGACACCCCCGAATATATCGAAATCGGTTTCGGGAAGGGCGACGGCGTCTCGCTCGACGGCAAGACCATGAGCCCCGCCACGCTGCTCGCCGCGCTTAACGACCTTGGACGCAAGCATGGCATCGGCCGGCTAGATCTCGTCGAGAACCGCTTTGTCGGGATGAAAAGCCGCGGCATGTACGAGACGCCGGGCGGCGAGATCTACGCCCGCGCACATCGCGGGATCGAACAGATCACGCTCGACCGCGGCGCCGCGCACCTGAAGGACGAACTGATGCCGCGCTATGCCGAGCTGGTCTACAATGGCTTGTGGTTCAGCCCCGAGCGCGAAATGCTGCAGGCGGCGATCGACCTCAGCCAGGAGAAGGTTTCGGGCACCGTGCGGCTCAAGCTGTACAAGGGCAATGCCATGGTGGTCGGCCGCAAGTCGGACGACACGCTCTATTCCGAGGCGCATGTGACGTTCGAGGACGATGCCGGCGCCTACGATCAGCAGGATGCGGAAGGCTTCATCAAGCTCAACGCGCTGCGCCTTAGGCTGCTTGCCAAGCGCGATCGCTGACTGCGGACCTGCCTCGGAGCAGGTTTGCGGCAGCCGGTTGAGTTGTCCACTCTCCTCCACAGCGAAAAGCTGGAAAAGTGGAAAACTTGCCCGTCCGGCGCTGGACGAATCGTTCGACCGGGCGCAGCTTTCATCTATCGGAACGGCTTGGAAAGCCAACGCGATCAGGGCTTAACGGCTTGAAATCGCTTTGGAATTCCACACCGGAAAGACATGGGGAATGCTGTCCATGTGTTTCCAGAGGCCGTATTGCGGATGGTGCAAGCCCGAAGCAAGACGGTCGATGACGGAAGCGCAAAGTTCATTGTCCATGGATCGGGCTGACCCGGTCGAATGCCGAGGAGGCGGCGCAGCTGACGGTTTCATACCCGATCCGCGCCCCTCTGCTCGAGGCTTCGGCCAGTAACGGAAAGCCGGATCGCGGCACCGCCCGGCGAAGGCCGGCTCGGCAAGGGAAGCGAGGGCTTCGGCCTGACGCACCCCGATGGGCCTGCTGGAGGGCGAGGTCGGATGCCGGTGCGAGCGCCGGTGACGGATCCTTCCGGCCCTGTCTCCGGACAGGATGGAAGGACAGACACGGGATGCCAAGTGCTTGTCGCAAGGCAAGTCCACGCATCGGTGAGAGTGGGGTCGGCAGCGATGCCGGCCCCATTTGCATTTGCGGGGCGGCGCCGATGGGCGAACCCCGAAGTTTCCGCCCGGCATCGCGAGACACGACGAACTGTGGCGCCAATGGGGCAACCGGCCCCCGCCGGTGGGACTCGCCCGTTTCTATCGCCTATATCCCCGTGAACCGAACGGGAGGTCCGATCATGGTCAATCGCGCGCTACGCAGCATGGTGATACTTGCCGCACTTGCCATGCCGGCCACTGCCGCGCAGCCGCAGGAACGCACACATGCGGCAGGCGGGCAGCCGGCCTTCGAGACCAGCTTTGCGCGTTTCGAGGCGCTACCGCCCCCGCCCGAACCGGCAGGCCGGGTCGTCGATCTTTCGACGATCGAACCACCGGTCGAGGTCGCGCCCGCTGCGCGCCCGCTGGGTGTGGGTGTGGCATCCTACTACGGCCGCCGTTTTCATGGCCGCCGCACGGCCAGCGGCGAGCGCTTCGACATGCATGCGCTGACCGCGGCGCATCGCACACTGCCGTTCGGCACGCTGGTCGAGGTGACCAACCCCAGCAGCGGGAAAAGCGTTACCGTGCGGATCAACGACCGCGGGCCGTTTCATGGCAACCGCGTGATCGACGTCAGCCGTGAGGCGGCATCGCAGCTGGGCCTGATCCGCCGCGGGCATGGCACCGTCCACCTCGCCATACTCGAACCATAGGACGGCCGGCGGGCCGCAACTGCCCCGTCGTCAGGCAGCCATCTCGGATGGCTCGGACTGTGGCGTCTCGGTAGGGGCGCTCTCGAACTGCGCCTCGACCGACAGCTTCACCGCAGCCGCGACATTGCGCACGCCCAGCTTGGTCAGCACATTCGCGCGGTGCAGCTCCACCGTGCGCGGGCTGATTCCGAGCGTCCGCGCGACTTCCTTGCTCGAATAGCCTTCGCACACGCTGGTCAGCACTTCCTTCTCGCGCGGCGAAAGCAGGTCGATGCGCTGCTTGGCGCGGGCCTGTGCCAGCGATGTCGCCGAGCCCTGCCACTTGCGCGCCATGATTGTTTCCAGGCTGCGCTGCAGCGCGTCATGCGCCGAGGGCCATTCGAGATAGCCTGCCGCACCGGCGGAGAGCGCGTCCATCACATGCGCGATGCTGGCGCCTTGCGAATAGGGAACCACCGGCAGGTACTGCCCCGCCTCGCGCAGCGCGCGCTGGGTGTCGGCCACCTGCGTGCCGGTGTCGTGAACGAGCAGCCAGCCCTGTTCGGGCCAGCGCCCGCCGAGTTCCTCGAGCGAATCCGCAGGCACCACATAGGCCATCGTGCCGAGTGCCCGCACCAGCTCGTGACGTGTCCGATAGTTGCTGTCGATGACAACAAAGGTAGAGTTTTGCATCGCGTGACGATCCCGTTCCGTCAATTCCCCCCGGGTCGGTCAAGCGATGGTCCCCCCGGCCCTGCCCTTTGACTATGATTAACGCGGTATTTTCCCTAGTCGTCTGAATGCATGTCACCCATGTGCACTACATCCATAGACACTACGTAGAGATACGTGCTTCGCAGCGCCAACGGGCCCGATGCGGTATTCATGTACGGCCCTTTGCCCGCCAACATGCCGACACGCTTGCATGTCATGCGAGTGGATGACATCCAGTGAAGGCATGCCGCAGACCGCATGCCTTCGGGGGAGGTTCGACGCACGCCATGGACGACAGCCAGGCCATCCGCCAGATCGCCGCAGCCGAGGATGAGGGCGCGGTCTTCGCGGTCGCGCGCGCCTTCTTCCGCACGCAGGGCTTCGCCGCGCTGAGCTACGCGCGCCCCTCGCGCACCGATCCCGGGCGCAGCGAGGTGACCTCCTTCGGCTTCCCCGAGGGCTTCGTCGCCAGCTACCGCGAGCGCCTCGCCGAATACGACCCGCTGCCCGGCCTCGCCGCGCGCGCGGGCCGGCCGCTGCGGCTGGTCGACGTCGCCGAAGGGCGGCTGACCGGCAACCAGCAGCTGTTCATCGACGCAGCGCGCGAGCACGGGCTGACCGACGGCTTCCTGCTGCCGACCTTCGGCCCGCGCCAGCACATCGCGGTGTTCTCCATCACCATGATCGACCACGAGGACCGCATCGCGCATGCCGATGTGCCGATCCTCCACAGCGTCGCGCAGGCGACCCATTTGCGGATCGACCAGCTGGCGTCCGAAGAGGTCGAGCGCCCGCACCTGGCCCCGCGCGAGATCACCATCCTGCACTGGATCGCGCGCGGCAAGAGCAATGAGGAGATCGCGATGATCCTCGGCAACAAGCGCCCGACCATCGCCACGCACATCAAGCGCATCTTCGCCAAGCTCGACGTGACCGACCGCGCCTCGGCCGCGGTCAAGGGGCTCAAGTTCGGGCTGATCAACGTGTAGGGTTGCGAAGCCGCATCCGCGGGGGGAGTCTTTGCTTTTCGAAGCCGCATCCGCGGCTTCGTCCTCGGGGCGGTTCCTCCGTCGCTGCGCTCCTGCGGGCCCCTGCGGGCGGGCGTGCAGGTGGCCTTCGGCCAGCTGCGTCTTCGACTACGCTTCCGGCCTTGCCTCGCCTGCGGCTCGGAACCAGAGCGCTCCTCTATCCTACCGCGCAAGTTCCGTTCGCGACCAGCGAACGGCAAGCGCGACCGCGCGCCCGCAGCGGGTGCAGCTTGCTGCACGTCTAGCGAGGACGAACCGACGGATGTCGGTTCGAAACGCGAGGACTCCCTCTCACCCTCTCTCTCCCCACGCTCACCCCCTGTGCTCGCCGTGATACCACACCTCCTCCTCGATCCCGTTCATGGCGTAATCGGCAAGCTTCGCCTCGGCCGCGCCGCGCGCGACCACCAGCGCCGCATCCCAGGCGCGCCCGAAGGCGGCGCTGGCACGGCGCGCACGGTAACAGGTCTGGTGCGACACCCGCGCCCGCCGCGCCGCCGCGCGCACGCTGCCCGTGGTCGCCAGCGCCTCGAGAAACGCCACCTGCCGCTCGACCACGAACTGCGTCTGCGGCGCGCGCTCGTCCTCGGCATGGAGGTCGGTGTGGAGGATGATGGGGTGGGTTGCGGGAATGTCGGGGGTGGTGTGCATCGGTTCGCCCGTGGGTTGTGAGCAGGGGAACCGGATTAGCTATACAGATGGGGGCGTGTAGGACAGCAGCTTGGAAGCGAAGAATCCAAAATGCATTCTTCATGGCGCATGGGTTGAGATAGCAATCTACAGATTTTAATCTGGCAACCCTGCCGCGTAGAACCCAACCCCACAGGAGATTGCTACGATAACCAGTTGCACAGCGATCACCACAAATGAGATCAGTGGCTCATTTCTAGTGAATCTCGAATGCCTTAGCCTTCGCAGCGATTTTCTCAACAGAACGCCAGATGCGATTATCTTCCGGATCTGTTCTCTATCGCTCGCTGCATCGGATTCAGACCCGAAGGTACCGCCAGTGAGATGAGCGAGGAAGTCCTGCTCTCGTAGCTCAATGTCGGAGATGATCGCCGTATCGTCGCCATCTTCATCGGTACGGATCGTAACCAGATCCTCACGCAAATCTGATTCGAATAGCTGAAGCTGGGAAGCGGCATTGACCCGCTTCTCGACATCAGATTCGGAGAAATAAGCGACAGCCATCTCCACACCTGCCTTGATATATGCGCGAACGCTGTCGAGCAGGTCATTACGATAACTGCGTTTTTGACGCCGATGGTAAATCGCGTTGTTCACAAAAAACGCGACGAATGCAGCGACCAAAGCTGGTGCTAGAAACCTCTCAAAAAGGATTGTCATTGATGCTAGGATGTCGCCCGAGATTTAGCTTCGTCTTCGGCGTATCTGTATGCCAGCGATCTATAGACTTCCAAATCGGGCTCAGTGGTCCTGACCTTAAGCCTCACACCCAAGTCTTTGATATCAATAAAATTCTTCCTGATCAGCCCGCCAAAGACTTCTTCCCAAAAGGAGGAAGGCAGACCAGCCACACCATCAATGTCAATGACAACCGAGTCGTTTTTTTCGAGCTCAGGCAGCAAAATATCCTCTAGAAAAACGGCACCACTAAACGGGCCATCCTTCCTTGTCCTACCCCCTGGAAATGGTGAAAACGACCTAGCGACAGATAGAATCAGCTCAGCACTCATAGCGATACCTTCCATTCAACGAGTGTACCACAAAACTCCGTTGCAAGCCTCTCTTTGATCAGTTGGCGACCGGGTAGGAAAGTTAGGCTACCATTGCCGCTCAGAATTCTTAGCGAACCATTATCGGCGCTCTCAATCCAGTCGGCCATTTGCGCAAGACCCTTGCCCCGGCCAGCCTTCCCCGTCCTGGTTCGGCCATACTGCATGGCCGCCTCAATCATCCCGGCATCTGACCTTTCGCTATCGATACGTCCTATGAGCGGCAAAACTTCACTCCAGTGCTCAGATTTGGGCAGCGTTCTCGGAATTCCAACCCCATGGTCGTACATCTGTACTGTCACCATGTTATCTGACTTGGACCACGTCCCGCCAAGCCACCAACGATTGATCACTGCTTTTGGCCAAGCTCCAAGCGTCCTCTGATAAGCGTGCCAAACCACGTTTGACATCGCCTCACTCAAGGCGTTGTAGACATCAACTCTAGGGCCGATATCTCCACCGATCTTCGCCTCTAGCTCTTCTCGGAAAGAATTGGCTTCCTCGCCGCTCGTAATTATCCCTGAACGATATTGGATTGTTTCAAAGTCACCCTCATCCCCTTCCGAGACGTGGGTAGCTGCTGGATCAATGTGTAAGAGATCGAAAAGCCCCGCTTGAAAGAAGAAATCTCGAACGTCCTTCTTCCAAAGATGGTCAAATGACACGGGCGTTCGCGAGGTGGTCCGCCGCCAACGGTCGATTTCAGCTGCTAAGATCAGTCCGCTAGCAGGATCCAGTTCCTCAATAGTCGAGAAATTGGCGTAATAGGGCCTTCGTCCTCGTTTCCTCTGGGTACGCATAAATAATGTCCGCACATCTAAGATGAACGCCAGAGTTCGCTCATAATTTTCAAAGATGTTGAAACGCTTCGGCGCATCGAAGCAAATGTATTTTTGATGGACTTCGCGCTCTGTGGTGAAAGCTGGAAGGCGCCTGCGTACGGACTTCATCCTTGCGAGGTCATCAACGAAAATCTTGTGCCGATGAAAGTGTGCTGACTTGCGACAAGATCCCGCACGACTCTTGCGGATTAGATGCGCTCGATGACGTCGAGAATATTTCTTCATGCCCTCCTACTCCGCCGCCTCCCGCTGCCGCTCTAGCATCGGCTTGAGGTACTGCCCCGTATAGCTCCGCTCGACTGCCGCAACCTCCTCGGGCGTGCCCTGCGCCACAACCTCACCCCCGCGCACACCGCCGCCCGGCCCAAGATCAAGCACATGGTCCGCCGTCTTGATCACGTCGAGATTGTGCTCGATGACGATGACGGAGTTCCCCTGCTCGACCAGCCGGTGGAGCACTTCGAGGAGCTTGCGCACGTCCTCGAAATGCAGGCCGGTGGTGGGCTCGTCGAGGATGTAGAGCGTCTGCCCGGTGCTGCGCTTGGCGAGTTCCTTGGCGAGCTTGACGCGCTGCGCCTCGCCGCCCGACAGCGTGGTCGCCTGCTGGCCGACCTTGACGTAGCCGAGGCCGACCTCGTTCAGCATATGCATCTTGTCGCGGATCGGCGGGACCGCCTTGAAGAATTCCTCCGCATCCTCGATCGTCATGTCGAGCACGTCGGCGATCGAGTGGCCCTTGAACTTTACCTCCAGCGTTTCGCGGTTGTAGCGTTTGCCACCGCATTGTTCGCAGGTGACGTAGACGTCGGGCAGGAAGTGCATCTCGATCTTGATGAGGCCGTCGCCCTGGCACGCCTCGCAGCGGCCGCCCTTGACGTTGAAGCTGAAGCGCCCCGGCTTGTAACCGCGCGCCTGGCTTTCGGGGAGGCCCGCGAACCAGTCGCGGATCTGGGTGAAGGCGCCGGTGTAGGTGGCGGGGTTGGAGCGCGGGGTGCGGCCGATGGGCGACTGGTCGATCTCGATCACCTTGTCGCAATATTCGAGCCCGGTGACCTTGTCGTGCGCGCCCGCGACGATACGCGCGCCGTTGAGCTCGCGCGCGGCGGAGGCGTAGAGCGTGTCGATGGTGAAGCTGGACTTGCCCGAGCCCGAGACGCCGGTGACGCAGGTGAAGGTGCCGAGCGGCAGGCTGGCGGTGACGTCCCGCAAGTTGTTGGCGCGCGCGCCGTGGACGGTGAGCTTGTGCCCGTTGCCCTTGCGCCGCTTGGCCGGGACCGCGATTTCGCGGCGGCCGGTGAGATAGGCGGCGGTGAGCGATTTCTTGTTCTTGAGCACCTGCTTGAGCGTACCCTCGGCGACCACCTCGCCGCCGTGGACGCCCGCGCCGGGGCCGAGATCGACCACGTAATCGGCGGCGCGGATCGCGTCCTCGTCATGCTCGACCACGATCACCGTATTGCCGAGGTCGCGCAGGCGCTTCAGCGTTTCGAGCAGCCGGTCGTTGTCGCGCTGGTGGAGGCCGATACTGGGTTCGTCGAGCACGTAGAGCACGCCCGACAGCCCGCTGCCGATCTGCGAGGCGAGGCGGATGCGCTGGCTCTCGCCCCCGCTCAGCGTACCTGAAGTGCGGTCGAGGTTGAGATAATCGAGCCCGACATTGTCGAGGAAGCCCAGCCGCTCGTTGATCTCCTTGAGGATGGCCTTGGCGATCTGCGCCTGCTGGTCGGTCAGATGCCCGTCGAGCCCGAGGAACCACGCCTTGGCATCGGCGACGCTCATCTGCGTGGGGGTGGCGATGTCGGTCGGGCCCGCGGGGCCGGGAATCTTGACGCTGAGCGCCTTGGGATTGAGCCGCTTGCCGTTGCAGGTCTCGCAAGGCTGAGCGGTCTGGAACTTGGCCAGCTCCTCGCGCATCCACGCGCTCTCGGTCTGGAGCATGCGGCGGTTGAGATTGCCGATCACGCCCTCGAAGGGCTTCTTGACGGTGTAGCTCTTGCGCCCGTCCTTGAAGGTCAGCGGGATCGCGCGGCCCTTGGTGCCGTGGAGGATAATGTCGCGGATTTCCTTGTCGAACTCCTGCCACGGGGTGGTCAGGTCGAACTCGTATTCCTTCGCGAGGGAAGCGAGCACCTGCATGTAATAGGGCGACGGCGGATTGCTCTTCGCCCAGGGCACCACCGCGCCCTTCTTGAGGCTGAGCGCTTCGTTGGGGACGACCAGCTGCGGGTCGAACAGCTGCTTCTCGCCGATGCCGTCGCAGGTCGGGCAGGCGCCCTGCGGAGCGTTGAAGGAGAACAATCGCGGTTCGACTTCCTCGATCGTGAAGCCGCTGACCGGGCAGGAGAATTTCTCGGAAAAGACGATGCGGTTGGCGGGCAGCCCCGCGCCCTTCATCGCGCCGCCGGCCGCCGCCTCCTCGTCCTCGCGCCCCGGCACCGC
>Ga0208032_1000692_pt1 | contig 16735 bp, 24 predicted proteins | sample MalvirAntarct_66_FD_184254 | JGI IMG/M metagenome (GOLD analysis project Ga0208032, IMG submission 184254) | Marine viral communities from the Global Malaspina Expedition - Malaspina viral metaG Antarct_66 (SPAdes) (version 2) | ecosystem: Environmental > Aquatic > Marine > Oceanic | place: West... | reverse complement strand
TACCTCCAGCGGAAAATCTGACCTCGCTAAACATAATTACAACTTGTGTAACTCCAGTTGGAATTGATCCAAAAGTTACTGAAGTTCCTGACGTTGTGTCTTGCAGAGCCGCTACAGTAAACCCACCACTGCCAGCATCCGCAAATGATAAAACACCACTAGCATTTGTGACTATTGTTTGGCCTGTCGTTCCGTCTGCATGGGGCCAAGTCAAACCATCAAGGACTAGCTTGCCAGAACCTGTTGGGATGACGGCAATGTTACCGTTTGTGGACTTCTCATTTAATGTATCAACTTTAATCGTACTCATTATATCACCACAAAGGTTGCGCCACTAGAGATAGTAAGTGTTACTCCAGAGGCTATTGAAAGTGGACCAGTTGCTGAACCGTTATCAGTTGCAGCCATTGTCTGTGAAGTATTTAAAGTGGCTTCGTTAACCCGGATGATGTCACCTGATGTGCCAACACTTTCACCAGACGCGCCTTCTCCAAGGAAGCTGCCGCCACCTCCTCCTCCCGGTGCAGTGCCAGCAAGACACCAACCTGTTTGTCGATATTTGCCTGTATCATATTCAACAAATTCAAGCTCATCGCCCGCCTCAGTTGTAAAGTTTTCTGCGCCAGCTAAGATTAAATTAGTTGAGTGATGCGTAAGCTGACAAGCTGCATCAAAGTGAAGCTTAATAAGCGTACCAGTGCCACCTGTGGTGTTGATGCTTGTGATGGTTGTAGTGCCTGTGACATCAAAGTAGTTACCATCCGTTAATACTGCTAAAGCACCATTAGAGGCTACATCAGCACCTTTAGACCACTGTATTTGCGAGGCGTTACAATCAAGATCACCGCCTAATTGAGGAGATGTGTCGCTGACCACGATATCAGCTACCCCCGCGATAGTACCGCCTGTGATTGTCGCGCTTGGCGTGGTTATTGCAGTAAAGTAGTCAGAAGCATCTACGACATTTGTGCCGTCATGACGTAGGAACATCGTCTTCCCGTTCGGAATCGTAATGCCGTTACCTGATGCGCCAATTATCCGAACAGATTGACTGCCCGTAGTGCCGTTTCTTATAATATATAGTTTAGCAGATGTCGGGATCACCATATCTCGCGTTGTGCTTAGAGTCGCACCCCCGGTTAAATTGATAACCATATGTCGGGCTTCGTCGTCTGAGCCGTTCGCGGTAGACAGAGCATCATTACCGTTTGAAGCGAACGGCACATTAACTGTTCCAGATATAGCGGATTCTAATATATCATATTGCGTATTGGTCTTGGTCCCCCACGATCCGCTCTGCTCGCCTGTACCGATCTTTTCGATCCGTAACTCTGATGTAAATGTACTCGCCATTACGCGCTCCTACGTGATGATCTCGCCCCAAGATGGGGACTGTGTTGTGGATATTGTAGCCCAAGATGGGGTCTGCGTAGTATCGAAATCAGTCCATACAAGCTCTTCGCCACATGCGCTAATAGCTGATGTGCCAGTTGGGTAGATATTTGCATCTGCGGTTGCAACAGCCGGTGATATAGCTGCTGTTCCAACAAGACCGGTAACAGAAAGATTGTTGTTACTAATTGTCGTAAGCGAGCCGATACCGCTGGTTGCCGCCGAACCAGTAACTGTAAAGTTAGACGCCCCGGAAACTGATACTGTACCGACTGCGGAAGTTCCGACATTAGTGGCCGCAGAGACGTTAGCCGCAGCAGTAACTGTTTCGTTGCCCAAAGACATAGTGGCAACAGCAGCAGTGGTGACTGATGTGGATACATCACCAAAGCCCCATGTGGTGCTACCAAAGCCTTTAACTCCCCATGCCATGTCAGTTCGCCCATGTCAATTAAGCGATCCTAATGATCGCGTTGCTTGCGTCAGCGGCTGGAAAGACGATTGTGAAATCTCCTGCCGTCGATGTCTTGTTAGCGCCAAAGTCTAATACCAGAATAGCCGCATCACTTGCGTGGCTATCATTAAAGAGAAGAGCGCCTCGTGCCGTAATAGTGGCGTTCGACCACGTCTCATCCGCGAAATCGGTTAACGCGGTGGTGCCGGATAGCGTGGGCGTCACGTTAGTCAAAGCTTCACCTTTCGCCACATAGTTAGTGCCGGATACTTCGTTGCTGGTTGTATATGCTGTGGTTGTTGCATTCAACGTAGCAGAACTTGTATATAAAGCTGCTCTGATTGTGTGCTGCCCAGTCGTTAGATTGTGTTCTGCCTCCATTATCTCTTGCTTGAAGGAGGAGCAGAGTGCTTGTGAAATTGCCATTACATTGTGTCCTTTATCTCAGCCGTTAACTCGCCTCTAACAGTTACTCTCTCGCTCAACATTGCTTGACGCATATAGAATATTAGTATTGTACGCAGATTATCTCGATATGCCAATGCTTGTGCTTTAATAGGTTCAGGAGCGGTGTCGCCAACACGCATGATCTTATCTAAAGCCATCTCAGCCAGTTCTTCAGCGCTATGCCCACGGTGGGACGTAGTGTGAACCATAACGCTGCCGACCTCCGAACTCATATTTGGTTTTATCATCAAGTTATCGCCATCCTTGTCTGACCCGATCTGTATGCATCTTGACGGTTCTTTCCGTCACCAAGTTCTTTGAGCTTGACTAGCGCTTCTTTATACCGCGTGTCGTACAATTGAAGTAAGTCAGGCTCCCCCTTCATAAATGTATAAGCCTCTATTAGAGTCCCGTAAAGAAGTACCGATTCACTTTCATCACCAAGCCAAGTGTTCCCGGCAGTAACAATAGTCTCTGGCTTGTAGAAGTAATTTAAGACCGTAGATAAGGCGCTGCTTGGTGTAGGAGCTAAACACATCGTGTCTTCATCCCACAACGCGTAATATCGAGGCGCGCCTTCGGTAGAGATTTTTGGAAACGCCTCCCGAAGGAAATTAACATCCTTATTTAATAGGTGCGTATAACTTCCAGCGCTATCGATAACCGCCAGAGAAAATACCGATATAAAATCAGATGGCGTACTTAAAAATCTATTAGATGCGGTCACCACCCCCGATTGTGTCTTACGAAGAGCGGGAAGTTGAACCATCTGGTAAATGCGATCTTCCGCCTGTTTGATAAAGGTAGGTATCTCCGCGACGAAATCCGTCTCAGTGTTCTCCGTATAAGTCTTTATCGATGCGACGAGTTCAGCATAATTCATGGTTTATACCTTGAAGTTAGTCCCTTTAGTGGCTGCACCCGCGCCTCTAGCTTTAGTTGTTGTCTGGTTAGTAGGCATCAATTTAGAACTACCTGCACTAGCTATGCCGCCGTGAGCGTAGCGTTGTTGTTTAGCTTGAACATTACCGCCTTGAGCATACCCGGCTGATTTCTTCATTTTTCCTGTATTCATCGTATTCCCTGTCTTCATCATGTTTCTTGCATTCATCATAATACTTCTCCTATGAGGTTGTAACAGTTACTGAGCCAATAGTGGCAGTCATCTCTAAGCTCTGTTCAGCTCCTACCGGGTCAAACCCAAACAAACTCTGGCTTTCGAGTTGGCTTAGATCAGGTCTCGGATCACGAAGCGTCTGAGGATCATACACCCTAAACCGCCCTAACTGTAACTGCGGTTGATCTGGATTCAAGCAAGGGCTGCACACCCGCAGACCATTACGCCGCTTATCTTCTACCTCGTAATTCAACTTAGCCAGATCATAACGAAACCCGCAACGGTCACAAAAACCAAAAGCGTGTTTACCTCCTGCAAATTCCGCACTGCTCATTAAGCTAAGTCCACATCAATAAAGTCTTGTAGTGGCGTAAAGACCAAGGACGCCTTCGTCCGATCTTCTGACGCCGCTAACTCATACGCTTCTTCATAAAGTGCCTTGAGAACAGGCATACGTTGTTCTAGTTCAGGGCGTTTCAGAGCAATATTAAATGCTAATCCGCTGATAAGAGCTGGAATAAAGCGTTCCGGCATATCAGCGTTATTAGTGTTGTCTCCTGCGTCTTCGATGCGCCGTACATACCAATAACAGAACGTCTGGGTTCCGTCATTTGGTTCTGGGTACAACGTAACGGTAGCGCGGTTCTGCCGATCTACATACATAGATGTAGGTCGAGCAGAGGTATTCTTGTTAGAAGTCTGGGCGTAAGTAGAGACAGATAAGCGGGTTAGGTTGTAGTCCGTCTGTGACGCGCCCGATCCATCCCTAAGCACTGCGTCAAGCACATCGACACAGTCATCAGCCAGAGAATATGTCTTAGTCCCAGCCACCAAAGATATAGTGGCCTCCTTAACGGTCCAGAGGTTAAGCCCACGGTTAACCCAGTCTAATAGCATAATGTTCAAGCTGCGCCGCGCAGAGCGCAGATCATAACCTGTACGCATCTCGGTCCCGGCGCGCTCATAGGCTTCCTCACAGAGCTGAAGGATATCTAGCTTGAAAGCTACTGCGCCACTGGTTGTGGGTGCTGCCATTTAACCTATCTTCCTTCTTGGTCTGTTCAAGTTGCCCCTAGCGGACATCACACGAGTATTGTTCGACGAATTGTTACGAGGGTTATTATCCTTATGGTCTATATGCTTACCGTCGCCTTTGCTAACTCTACCTGAAGACATAGCCGCAGCACGAGCCGTGTTTCGACCAGCGCGATCTTTTTTTTGCGTCGAATTACCGTGATAATCTCGGTATTCTTCTTTATAGTCGCGTTTCTTCTTCATTACGCATCCTCAGACAACAGCCAGCCTACGATCCAGCGGAGATTATTGTGGCCTTAACTGGGCCGGTTCCTGCCGTCGTGATTGCCAAACGAGTAGCAACTGTAGGGCTAGTGTACCCTCCAGCAAAATCGCCCGTCTTGCCTGTAATGGTCGCGTTCGTGAATACTAATGCGCTGGATTCAACGAAGTCCTTTGCCAAGACATTGGTGAAAGTGTGTTGTACAGCGTAAGTGGCCCCAGCAGAAGTACACCCGATCTGTACATCAAAAGTTGACGGCCCACGGTAGTTAAGCACTCTCCATCCACTCTCACACAAAGCGGCTGTACCAGCAGTAACCGCGTCCGCTCCAGCACCCGAAGCGGCTATACGGTCAACTCTAGCGAAATTACCCGCTGTCGATACCAGCGCACCTGATCCTCCAGCTATAGCTTCCGTTAGCGGGTTTCCATAACGATCTTCACCTATGAAGGTGATTATGTCGCCGGTATCGTCTCCGGCGTGAGTTGTGTCTACTTTTTGAGGTGTTGGGAAAGTAACAAATCCATTAGTACCCACTTCGCAGTTATTAGTAACTGCGGCAGAAGAGGTGACGCTACTAATAGTAAAAAATCTAGAGGAACCTAAGACTGTTAGCCCAGCATCAGGGCCAGTTATTGTTTCAGCAAGACGTTTCTTATCGGCACCTGTTCCAACAACTTCGAAAGTTATGCCTGTGTTATCTGAACCTGCAAATATCTGAACAAAGACACCTTTGCGACCACTAAATTCGGTCCCAAGTGCGCCATTTAAAACCAACGCCGCAGCAGCGCCAGTAGTTTGCGCTAAACAAATACCGTTTCTGTCAAACCCGGTAGTAATCGCGCCATTGATTAGAAAGTCCAATCTAGTGGCTAATAATGTTTCAGTCGTAGATAGGCCGTCTGGATCAGCGCCTGTAGGGCTTAGAGTGATGACCATAGGTTTAGACATCTTTATATCCTCTTCAGTAGTTTAGTAGGGCTACGGCTTCACGGATTTAGCCTTTGATTGGGGTTTTGCCCTAGCTGCCTTCTTAGGTTTTAGAGCGGGAACTTCTACTTCACCTTTGCCCGCTGCTCTAATCCACGTAGCCGCTTCTTCACGACCACTGAAGGTTTTCACTAGAGTCTCGTCATCTGGACCGCCGATTACCTCGACGGCCCATTTATCCCCAACCTTAGTTAAGTTGGTTTGCATAACGATTATCGCTCCTTAATTACATAGATATAATCAAAATCCGCAGTTTCTGCTCCGGCGGCTCCGTTTATATATCCGAAACCAACCGTCATTTCTGCTGCGGGTACGGTGATGCCTGTCATAGTTGATACCAAGGCTTCATCTACAAACAATTGAATGGATGTACCGCCGTCGTAATAGGCAGCCAATGTGACAAACGTATCATCTGTCAACGTCGCTAATGTAGAGCTGTCCGAGTCGGTGGTGTTGTTGTCATTGTTAAAGTAAACATTCGCGGAGCCATCTACACTCTCAAATATATAACGCAGAGCAGCGTCATGAGGTGTGGTGTCTGTGGAATGCAAACCTACAAGCCAGTCACTTTGAATAGCGTCGCCAACAGAAAGACGGCACTTCATCCAAGTCTTTTTTCCGCTCTCTAATTTAAATATCTCAGAAATCCACTCAGCGTACATTCCGTCATTTTCATTAGCGGCTGTGGTGACACGAGCTATACCTCCGTCTGCATCAGGAACAGTAATAGCAGAAGTACCTGTTCCAGCAGAAGTAGCTGTCAAAGTCCATTGAGCTGCAATAGGTATGGTATCAAAATCTTCCCAATAAGTATGGTACTTAGTAGGGTCTAGTACACCCAATTCATAAAGAGGGTTACCTGTAATGACGTTGGATACGCCACCAGTGAAGTGTGTTGGCATCAGACAGTTCTCCTATATAAACCAGAACCGACATGAGGTCGGTTCTATCAAATGCAAGAGCATTGTAAGGTGATCTCAAGAGTATTGATACCCTAAATATTGACAGGGCAATATATGTACTATCTATGTATTATAAAAAAAACGCCGGACCCGAAGGTCCGGCGAGTTTACTTAGGGAGTTTGCGCTACATGAACAGCGCAATGTCTCATATGGCACAAAAAAGGGGAGCCGTAAAGGCTCCCCTAATCTGTACTTCTTGATTAGATCAAGAAGATCCGGGCGATCCGTAGATGCCTAGATAATCGGAAACGCCGAAGCTGTAGCGTTCACGAGCCTTGTACCTGACGTTGCCGCTGTCGAAATCGCCGTCCATAGAAGTGGACATTGCAACACGGTTGAAATACTTCAGACCGTTAGGGACATCGGTTTTCAGGAACCAAGCGTTGGTGTCCGTTAGGTAGTGGTTGATGCAGTAACCATCGCGAACCGTGCTGTTATGCACGATAGCGTTGATGTCGTTATCAGCCACACCCGTCTTGAACTGAGAGTTCAGGATACGGGTTGCAACAAACTGCAAGTTGGTTGGGATAACCAGCTTAACAGGTTGACATGCAACCTTCAGGCCACGTTCGTCCGTGTAATTGCTAATCTGAATGGTAGCGTCTTCAAGAGACGTTTCATTCAAATCGGTAGCAGTAGCAGGACGGTTGGAGAGGCTCGCACCACTCACAATGCTGTGAGAGGTAGAGAACAACTGATCGCCGTCACCAGACAGGTAACCTGTGGAGGCGGTGAACCCCGTGTTGAACGGAACCATAGCTTTAACCTGCTTGGTGTAGTTCATGGCACGGGCCAGAGCTTTGGTGTACCGCGAAGACAGACTGTCATAGAGGTTATCTTCCATTGCTTCTTCAGTAATGGAGAAACCCATAGCAATCGTTTCGTGGTCATACCGTTGAGAGAAACTCTCTTGAGCCGTGTCGTAAGCAAGGCTTCCGCCCTCCTTCTTGACAGGGGCGGCACCGAAGCCACTCAATTTAGTTTCTTCTTCGAATGAACGATCTGAGCTTTCTTCGTCATATACCTCAGTGTGTTCATTTTCGTATTTTTCATACTCAAGGCCAAACAGGGCGTTAAGACCCGGCAGGAGTTCCTTGAGTAATTGGGCGCGTGAAATTGAAGCCATTAGTCAAATCCTTCCTTATTAAGAGCCAAGTGCTAAATCATATTGATGGATATCTGCATTCCACATGACAAGCAGGTCAGTGAAACCATCCCCAACAGAACTATCAGGGCCATCAACAAAATCAATAATACGCAATGGAAATGTACCGGTTGTAGCAATGTTGCCGCCGTCAAGCGCCAAGATTGATTTACCAATGTTTGTGTTTCCAGCGGCGTAAGTGATTACATCGCAGTTATTACCAAGGCCGGTCTGGGCGATAGCTTCATCACCTTGGACTTGGAATATTTGACGAGGATCATCAGCAACGTGAGCCAAAATGTCTGTTGAAACAACGGACCCTGTCCACATTTGCGAAAACAATCTGTAGCCAAGAGTTGGATCAGTGAAATTACTTCCTTGAAAAATCCCAATGGGACGTGACGAGGAGGTTGCTGTGTCTAGTTCGATAGTCCCGGAAGCAGCGAGTTCTACTACGTCACCAAAAAATATACTGGTGCCGTAAGAGTTCGTCACTTTTAGCTGACGGAAAGAACCATTCTCATATCCGCCAAGTCTATTTACCGGAACAAATCCATAAGGGGAAGCTGTAGCTGCCATCTTATTTGCTCCTATTGCAAAGTTACACTAATGCAAACGCCATTATTAGCGTTTGCGACCAGCGCCAAACGATACAGTAGAATTTCTTTCTGTTTCCAGAAGGGGCATCCGTGGATCGTTTTCGCGCATAAAGTTTTGATCCACACTTGCAGCCTGATCGGAGGCCATGCCTCTGTAGTAATCAGTCCGTTTCTGCATCAGTTCGGTACTGCACTTACATAACATTAGCCCGCCAATAACGACATTACCTTCGTAAGTAGTGTCAGCGTCCGACATAATCATCAATTCAGGATGATCCTCTGCCAAACATGGCTCCCAACCTTCACGATACCTCATGGATACGTTCCGATTGTCTTTCTCGCCTAACATGGCGGTTCGGACCCAACGGAATTGATATCCATCTTGCGGCGTGGGGTCGGGCAGATTAGAAGGTGGCCTATAGTCGGTCACCCGATCCTCTACTTCGCGTGTCTCATTGTCTCGCTCTTTCGAAGCGGTGCGCGTATCAGCCATTTAATTGCTCCTTTGCAACCTGAGCGGCGTATTGTTTATTCGACAACCCAAGGCGCTTTGCGAGAGCTACTTGAGTGGTGGTTAGCTGCACTTTGCGCGGGGGTTTACCGCCCCGTGACGGCCCTCCAACTGGAGGTTTTCTTTTCGGAGTGTTCGCAGCAGAGGTATCAACCTCTACACCACCTAAGTCACCTTCCGAAAAGCGATCAGGAAATACTGTCCGCATTCCTTGATCAATCTTTACATAGTAGTCTTCATGGATTCGCGGGTCTAGCCCTGATTTCACTAATTTTTCATGCAAGCCAATTGCGTACCCTGTCATGTCTTCGTTACCAGAAGCCTGAAACCAACTATTCTCATGCATCCACTTAGATGCCCGTGTGTCAGGTGGAGCAGCAGCTTGGCCTGTTTGTTGAGGCATTTGAGCCGGAGCTTGAGCCGATACTTGAGGACGAGGAGCAGAAGCTAAACGATGTACATTTTGTGCATGAAGTTTAGATAAATTCTCCTGAGCCGCCAGCAAGGCGTCGGTGTCTCCGCCCTCATAGGCGTCCTTGAAGTCGCTACGCGCTTTATCAAGTTCGGCGTCTGTTCGCGCTCCGTACTGTTCAATCAATACTGTGTTAGAGTTTTCCAGAGATTGCTTAAGCGCTTGATTGTCAGACGCTACTTGCTCCGCGTAACGCACAGCTTCAGCCGACTGCCGTTCAGCAGCCTCCTTGGCCCTGCGCTCTTCGTGAAACTCATACTTAACAGCTTTGATGCGCTTTTGAGCATTCTCAGAGTAATCCTGAATCTCCTGCTCAAACTCATCGCCGTCAACATCTAAGCGGTCCCCTACAGAACGAGAATCCCGTGCATCTTCTTCGGGGACATCGTCAAGAACCTCAATCTCTACCTCATCTTCCGCTGGTTCTGGTAAACCTTCGGGGTCTTCAAATGATTGTGCTGTATCTGCCATTATGCCCTCGTATATCCTCTGGGATCATCGACTACGGCCTGAACGGTGTCGTCATTGATGATACGAAATTCCTTGCCATGAATGTGAAAGCGGACCCCTTTATATGCCCCGATAAGGACAAAGTCGCCAGTCTCACACCAAGGCTCTGTGCCAAAGCGCTCTGCGTCATTGTAGCATTGGCCGCCCATAGCGAGGACCAGCCCAACCACAGTGGAAGTCTGTTCGATCTGCTTGGTGCTGTCTGCTTTAATGATGCCCCCGGATGTAACTTCTTCGACTTCCGGGATAGCGATTAACATACGCCAACCTTTTGGTTTCGGTAGTTGTTGCGCCGCCTCTGGCTTCGGAGCGGCAGGAATACCAACTATTTTAGGAATCTTAATAGCTTCTATTTTGTTGGGTGAATTGCTCATATGTCGAGCTTCTCCTGTTCGTCCAGTTCGTCAAGAACATCAAGAATACATCTTTCTGCCAAAGCCAAACCTTTAATAACCCCTGCATTTTCTGCGTACTTTATAGCGATCATATCCGCCCGTTCTGCTGATAGGCACCCGCCTGTAGCTACCACATCGGCGGTCTCATTCATCTCGCGACGAATGCGCTCTTGGATAGCAGATAAAATATTATCGGCCAATGTTCATCCCTTCAAGTCTTTTATTCATCTTTGTTTGATTTTTGTTCATCATCGGTTGATTTTTGTTCACCATCTGGCTTAGAACGAAACATGTCCATAAAGCGTCCGGCCATATTTTGAGTATCCCTCATCCGCTCATTAGCAAGGCTTTCTTTCTTTGCTTCATGTATCTTCTCATCACGTATAACAGCTACGCCCTCACGTAATGCGGCTTGAGCAGTCTGTGCTGCGATACGCTCACGATCAATCTCGTTGTCCGCTACACTCTTAGCCATGTCGACGCCTAGTTGCGCTCCGGCCTGTTGCTCGTTTGACTTCATCTTAGTCAACTCGACCTCAAGCCGCAGCTTCTCGATCTCTTTGTCCATCATATCGGATCGCACATCCATACCCAGTTTGGTGCCTTCGATCTTTTCTTTAGAAGCGATCTGCTCTTTGCCCAGCATGGCACGGAGCTTATCTGCCATACCTTTACGTTTGACTTCATCGACCTTAGCTTTGCTCTCAGCCAACTGCATTTGCAGTATCGGGTCTTTCTGGCTTTCAGCGTTCTTCTGCGCCTGAGCCTCTGCCTTATCTTTCTGAAGCAACTTGTCGGAGGCGTCTGCCACCAATTTAGATAGCATAACTTCTGTTTCTGCGGGAAGGTCTGCATTATGCTCCGGCAAAGGTACGCCCAACTGTTTCTCAATCTCACGGCGATATTGGAACGCCACATGCTCTTGTATGTGAGCCGCTGCTGCCGCTTGAATAGCCTTAGCTGCGGGTGCCTGACCTAACGCTTCGATGATCTTGGGGTCTTGAGCCGCAGCCACATGCACTTTTATGTGGCTCTCGTGATCTTGATGAACATGCGCCTTTACAGGTTCTCCTGTCATCAGAGCCATATTCTCGGCCACGGGGTCTTTCGGTTTCATTTCGTCTTCAAGAGGAATAATCTTCTCAACATTATCGATGCCCATAACCTCAATCATCTGGCGATGTAATGCTTTCAGATCATAGATGTGTGGAGCGGTAGCGGCTAACTGATGTACAGCTTGATGCTGCATAATCCGGTGGGCCATAGTTGAGGCATCAGGGTTAGATACAGGAACGATGTCAACGCGATTATCATAATCTTTCGTCCGGGTAGCGCCATCTTCGACATCATACTCGTACTCTTCAGGAGCGTGATCCCGGACCAGTGCGGCAATCAATTTAAACTCTTGGCGCATAGCGGCGTGAATACGAGCGTGAACACCGCTCATAACCTTCATGCCCCGCTCAAGTAGCGCTAAAGTAGTGCCGACGGGAGCTTGGGAGTTCATGTCTGATATTTTAAGATCGGCTATCGAAGCGATATTACGACCTTCCTCTACAATACTCCCAAGCAACTGGTAAAGAACCGAAGATGGTTCCTTATAAGGTACAAACGTGATGTTATCCTTGATAGCCCCACCGGGAACGTCCACATCACGAAACTCACCGGGTCTTAACGGGGAATTATCGCCCTTAATGCGAAGACCACGGGATTTGAGTCCTGCGGGGAGGTTAGAGAGTGTGCCAGCATCCACAAGCTGACGAAGGATGCTAGTAGCAGACTTAGCGATACCACCAAGGAGGTGAACAAGACCAATGCCGTAAAATCCAAGACCCGGCAAATAGGGGTAGTGAATAAAGAACTCATTCTTTCTCTTGAGATCATCATCTTCCTCCCAGTTTCTGTAGATACTCAATACGGTATTGCTGCTTTTATCCATCGTGACGATGTAGGGCAGTGCAATTCCAGTTGGCTCGCCGTCTTCATCTAAATCTTCAAAGCCGGGCAGATCATGTTCTACGTGCATCTCCAACAAAGTGTGGCGGTCATCTTTTTCGGCCTTTGGCGCGTTTCCCGCCGCTTTATCTTCACGTCTATCGACATCAGTGTACTCAATAGATGGTTTCGGCACGTCTACCATACGATATTGACCGGAATACTGAGCTTTTAAGAGATCATTGGGGTACATCTTCATGACGTGGGTCATTCGGGGACACGCTGTAAGCGAAGTCGTGCCATAAGCAACCACAAAATCATCTGCCATGACGAATTTAGCTGTCTGACGACCCAAAGAAGGGTCGAAGTAGACCTTTTTGAATATTGAGCCGCCAATAGCTAGATGGAATAGCGCCTGTTCATGCTCTTGGCGGTACTCAGACATCACTTCGGTGCATTGGTAATTCATATCATGGCGAACACGCTTGGCTTGCTTCTCCCGGTCACGGTCAGTCTTACCAATAATGCGAGTTAAGACCGGCCCGGACGCAGGAAACGTCTCCGTCATGGCTTCGGCTTGGAACTTAACCACGGCTTCGGTCAAGATAGGGTGAAACACGCCACTTGCGCCAGCCCAAGGCTGTTGTCTGCTTTCAATGTTTAATCCTAGTAGCGCGATTCCGCTAGTGTAAGCTTTTTCCCAAGGCGCACGGGTCTCTCTATCATCACTAAACGCCTGAACAAGTTCAGTAGACAGAGCGGTTAGGTCATCATCTTCAAGAAGCTCGGCTAAGTTCTCGTCATGCTCTTCACCACGATCTTCATTCTCGCCGTTTGGATCGAAATCAATAACGACAGACCCATCTTCGTTCTGTTCCTCACCCATCAGTTCATAATCAGGATTATCCGCGTCATCTGTTAGCGGGTCGATATCAACTTCAGGTCCGTCCTCTACAAGAATGTCGGAAGGAACTAAGGCTTTGTCTATATTGATCGCCATGCGATTACCCCTTAATAGTATTCATAAGTCTCAGCCGGAAGGATTTGTCGATCATCATCTTCTTCATCCTGCACGGTTTGAATAAATCCGCCCTGCCGATAGCGGAGCAACGCTTGCGTGGAACTATCCACCAGATCGTCATGCTCCCCAGCAGGGAACTCAGCAAATTCTTCAATCACTTCTTCCGCCCATCGATGAGCCGGTGCCCATACTATACCAGAATGAAACAGATCGGAAACTGCATTTACTCTAGCGATCTTATCGTTACCACGGCTCGGTGTAAACTCCCCAACTGGAAGTCCCATAGCACGAAGCTCATAGATAAGTGGCGCACCGGAAGCCCGCTTCTCAACGATAAGCGCATCTGGCTCCCATTCTTTGTAAGTTTCAAGCACAACTTTCTTCAGCTCCGGGAACTCCATACGCTGTTTAAAGGCGTCCAACAGTATCACATTAGGCATCGTTCTGCCTGTGTCGGGGTGTTCTCGATAGAACACGCCCCAAGTCGTACAGGCAGAGTAATCGGCGCGTTGGTTCTTCTCAAAAGCTGTATCCCAAGATTGGATGATGAACTCTACATCAGGTGGGTCTTTATGCTCCCACCGCTGCCACCACTCACGCTTGACCAGCGCGCCCTCTTCGGCTGTCGGGGTTTGCTGATACTGCGCCATCCACTTCGGTATCGGTAGTTCTTCCTTGATTGCAAGGATTTCATCCTCCGGCCAATACTCAGGCCAGATCGGTTTACCGCTCGGCAGAATAGCGGGAAGCTCAATGACCTCCCAGTTATCACCCGTCTCTTTAGTCGCAGCGGCCTTCAGCACTTGTCCTGTTAAATCTCTCTTCGACCAGCGTGTCATAACGATGACTATCGCTGCGCCCGGCTGAACACGTTGCCGTGGACCTGACGTATACCACTCGAACACGCCATCATATATCTCTGGCTTAGTTTCAGCCTGTTTAGCCTCTTGCTCTGAATGTGGGTCATCAATGATAATCAGGTCACCACCTCGACCCGTCATGGTGCCGCCAGTGCCAAGGGCAAAGTATTCACCTTTATCAGTGGTCTTCCACTTACCCGCTGCGGCGGCATCTGGATGAACCGCTACGTTGGGGAATATCTTTTGATACGCGGTGTCTCCAATCGTATCACGCACTTTGCGGCCAAAGTCTACCGCTAGATCGGCGGTGTTGGACGCTTGGATCACATACTTGTGCGGATGATGTCCGAGGAACCACGCAGGGAACAGATGGCTGGCAAACTCACTTTTGGTGTGGCGGGGGGCCATATTGATAATTAATCGCTTGAGTTCGCCACGGGCTACACGCTCGAAAGCATCAGCCATTATCTTATGGTGATACCCCTCAATGAAGCCGGGCCACACCTTCTTAACAAACGGTATGAAGTTTAGTTGGGCGTTGTTGCTGTCACGAGTAGCTTCCAACTTATTAAGCGTAGCGAGAATATCGCGCTGCACATCTATCGGCAGTTCGCTAACCCGATCAAGCTGGTCTTGTGTGATACTATCCAGCGTCATTTTACAGAGATACCCCTGAACGGGGGTTGAAGGCAAGAATAAAGGGTGAGGACGGGATCATGCTTTATGCTGATGAGGCAGGGGGTGTCTCATCAGAGATAACACGGACAGACCGGGCAAGGTTAGGTATCCGTTCAACATAACCCCGTTCCTCTAGCTTTGATACCAGAGCAGATACAGATGATTTGCTCTTAGCTCCCAAAGCTATTCTGATTTCATCGAAAGACGGCGCGTAGCCGTTGTCTGACCAGAAGCCAGAAATATAGTCCAAACATTCTTTGTGACGAGGCGTCATATTCTAGACCTTTTCATGATAATATGAACAGAACCTATACACCGAACGATCAAACGTCAACCCTTACTAGGATATCCAGCGGACTTCGCCAGTAGAGCAAACCTAGCTTTAGCGCGTCTAGAGTTCTTCGTGAACACCTGACTGTGGTGTTTTTCACACCAAGACGTGCGGTTATGTACGGGCAGCCCGCAGATAGCGACTTCTCCGCTTATCTTCCCATCTATCCATCGGCACTGCTGGGAGGTTGCATCTAATAGCTTTACTCGACGTGAGTTCATCACCCTGCGTGGCGTCAATATCTTGCGTGGCATCAATGGATTGTATCCCCTTCTATCGGACCTTCAACTCGGAACATAACCGCCTCCTCTATATTGTTCAGTACCTCCCCTACTATCTCTTCCACAATGTCTTCCGGCACGGAGGCCAACACTAGAGTGAGACCATAAGAGAAAGACTCAACGAGATCGACGGCTTCAAAGCCCAACGATATATGTACGTCCATGAACATACGTATCGCGCATTGGGGACAGGTGCAGGTATACATTTTAGCATCACAGATATCACTTTTCACTGCGGAACACTCTAGCGTAGTTCTCATCGTAAACCCTCGAAAGCCCCATCTTCTTCTGGTAATTAGGGTCTGAAGGAACTCTCCGCTCATTCGCGAGATACCACTCCGCTGGCTTTTTGCCATCTTCAGCCAACTTAGCGTGGTACTCCTTGTTGCGAAGCTCCTGTCGATCCCTATCAGCTCTAGACAGTTTGGGCGCGCCTTTGGCGGGGCCAAAGATACTTTCGTGATTGTTCTTATATTTCTTTGAGGTTGGAACTGACCTGAACTTATCCTTGTGCATCACTTAATTCTCCCATGCAGTTTGCTCCACAGGTAGCTGTCTAATTTAGCGACGTAGTGGCTGATGCGTAATAATATCCTTCTTATCATAACTGTGTCCTATTCAGTTTCTGCACTTGGTTCCAGTTAATAACTTTGTTTAGGGGCTGCTTGAACCGCACATCTTGATACCGCTGGCCCTTCATTGCCTTAGCAATGTGGAGTTCCCGCGCATCCTTGTTCTTAATATAATCTGGAAACCCTTGATGCATCAACATAGACTTACGGCCACCTTTTCTCGCGCTGTCTGGTTGAAATCCTTTATTTTTCTTTTCCTTCATTTCAATCCCCTTATAAAAAATATGATTCTCAATCCTCACTATTCTGGTCATTATCTTTGCCCAGCTAGGAGACACATCTATTGAATGGTAATGCGTTGCACCATCTGTCGGGTCAAACCAAACACCGCCAAGAATATTAGAGGCAATATCAATTGCGTACCTAAATGCAGCCTCGTCCTTTGGGGCGTCTGATTTGCCATCACAATAAAATGAAAACTGGCATTGATGTTTACGTATTCTATCTGTGGGCTTACTGCCAAGCCGCCCTTGAGTGATGACCTCACACACATCATCAGGATACCTATCATCCATAACCCTGTTAACAATTACGTTTGCCACAGCAATCTGACCAGCCAGTGGCTCGGCTCTTGCCTCGAAGTAGATAGCGACTGCCATACAAGCTAATGCAGAAAGCATAGTCCTCTCCTTATTCAATCCCCCGCACCGGAAACACTGAGCTAAAGATGCCGACAGTGCGGGGGTAGGCTGGGTATCAGCCTAAG
>Ga0208032_1000686_pt1 | contig 16869 bp, 12 predicted proteins | sample MalvirAntarct_66_FD_184254 | JGI IMG/M metagenome (GOLD analysis project Ga0208032, IMG submission 184254) | Marine viral communities from the Global Malaspina Expedition - Malaspina viral metaG Antarct_66 (SPAdes) (version 2) | ecosystem: Environmental > Aquatic > Marine > Oceanic | place: West... | reverse complement strand
GTCGAGACCTCATTGTAAATACATTACAGTAAAATAACCTCTCGACTCCGCTCGAGGGGACCGTAGCATTTATTATAACTTACATTAAATCAATGTATTGATAATATTTTTATGTCGAACTCACGTCAATACTATTAACAGACGTCTTTAGTCCAGTTTCTAGGCTCCAGAATCTAGATTCTTATTTCTAAATACTCGCTACTAATAATAGCAAATTGTTAATTGTTAACTTCCCCCCGTGGGGCATACGTAAATATCCATTCCGGGTTATCCTTATCCTTACTTTTGGAAACGCACTTAAATCCATTTTTCTCATAGAAAGACCTTAATCCCTCATCCTCTATAGTCAGCCAATAAGATTGGTCGGGAAATTGGTCCTTTAAGGCGGTAAGCCATTCTGAACCCAAGGACTTACCACGATACTTGGGATCGACAAATAAAAAACCAATATAATGAAAATTGGCAGTCACGTATTTTTGCCACTCCCCTATTTCAAAATCGGTCATATTTGGAGGGGCCGTCCTAAAGACAATTCCACCTGCGGTTATGTCCAAGGCATTCTTAAATACATAGATATTCGCATTCTTCTTGTAATCGTCCCAAACAGATTCAATTACATCTTTCCAATCTTCTGGAAGAATTTTAAAAAAACTACCCCCCTCAAGTCCCAAATTAATCAATTCCATAAAAAGATCTATACTCTTACAACTGCTTATTGCTCCCTATAACAGTCCCCACGACCACAAGCGGTCAAAATCATCGGACCACCTATCGCCAATATCGGTTCTATAGTAAACATTATTAATAATGATATTACTTATCCTGTTCTGCATCATTTTTTGGGCATCTTTCATAGTGAGGCCGGTACCGGTGACCAATAAAGCAATTCCTGTATTTCCGGTAATGAGCCATTCATCATTAATTTTCTTGAGATGCATGGGATGTACTCCATCTTTCATATCCTTTTTGAATACGATGACAGAATCTTTAGAGAATAGTTCAAAGGTCTTTTTATCCTCGAAGGGAAAAGGGGGTACAACCATATAGGCCCCAACCTGAAATCCCTTTCTAACATTGATCCTAAATTTCTCTCCAGATGCCAACTTGTAAAACATGTTTCCTAATGGTTCCAAAATTCCCGCCCGTTGTATGAATATCTGTGGGTATCCAAACCTGGAAGTGAATTCCAAGGGATATATTCCATTGCCGTTTACAATACAATTTATATCCAATTGCCCAATAAAACCACCCTTGGCCAAAGAACTTTCAAACTTTTTTAAGGTCGCTTCAAAAATAGGTGAATCCTTGGTCCAGAACATACTGGATCCCATCTCACCCGTGGACACGCCCAATTCTTTGGGAAAAAGTTTCTTATGCTCGAAAGTAATATTTATAGGATAAATAAATTCCTTCCCGTTAAAATAGGCCGACGCGGACACCTCCACCCCTTTTACCTTGCGTTGCAATTGAAAATTACCAAAATCATTACCCCAAGATTTCTCGTAAGCCTTTAAAACCCGAATTACATCGAGCCCTTCATCATCACTGCCAACAAATAACAATTGTTTGTATTCCTGGGTTTCACCAGATGGTTTTATCACATAGGCATTGGGATTGGCCTTGACATAGTCGATAGCATCTTGAAAGTTGAAAAACTCCTTGGACGGTAATATTTTTATGCCATGTTTCTTTAATTCTGCCTGTCCAAAATTACGGTCCAGTTCCAAAAGATCTGAATATTCCGTTCCTCCGACGACCAATTTACCTTGAGCCCTTAATTCTGAACAAATTTTGCCATAACCGGTATAATCAAAAATTAGGACATCTGCCCAATCGATATAGCTTTTCCAATCTTTGGCCTTTTGCACAAAACCATAGCCTATTTCCCTAGAAGGCTTATCTTCTATATACATTTTAACGGAGTGACCTTCGTTCAAAATGGCTACAGCCATATCCAATGTTTCCCCCCATCGGGATACGATCAAGAAATTTCGTTTAATTTCTATTTGACTTTTTAATTTCTCTTTTTTCAATTTATTGAGATATATTAATTTTTTAAGAATTAGTTAGCAAATTTATTTGAAAGCACAATGTACAAAGTAAAGTTTTCAAATGTAAAATAGACTGAAAACCAGCTATTTCCCTTCTAAAACAAAACAATTCCAATAAATTTTCGTTAATATAATTCGGCGTCCAATGTTTGGGACGGTTCAGCATAACAATGATATGCCCGAATTGGAGTGTAGGTTTCAATATACCAAGCTAGTGCCCAATAGTGAATAAATTTGAAACAAATATATGTGAAAATTAAATATGTAATTAAAAAACCAGGTAGAATATTAAGGCGAATATTCGGTCCTTTTCAACTATGCATAGACCATAAGGAATTTAGGATCAATGACTTCATAAAACGTATTGGTATACATTATTAATATCAAATTTCAAAAATGTTCCAAATAATAAATAAGCAAAATTTTCTGGCAGACTATCTAGGGCACTTCGTAGATATACATAACCATATTCTACCAGGATTGGATGATGGGGCACAAAATATGACGGACTCATTAAACCTAATAAAGGGTTTTAATGAAATTGGTATTTCCCACATCATTACAACTCCCCATATAAGTCAAAATTACTATCCAAACACATCCGAAACCATACACTCTGCACACAATAAGGTCCGTAACGAATTATTGGAATTGGGCTTGAAACATATATCATTGGAATCATCATCAGAGAATATGATAGATGCAAATTTCGAGAATTTACTGGACCAAAAGCTGATAGCGCCTATTCGCAATAAGTTTTTGTTAATAGAAATGCCCTTTATTCAAACTCCTATTAACTTCGACCATGCCACTTTTAAAATGTCGGCCAAGGGTTACTACCCCATTTTGGCCCACCCCGAGCGCTACTTTTTTTTACATGGCGATTACAAGAAATACCATGATTTTAAATCAAAGGGTATATTCCTACAATTAAATTTACTTTCGCTTGGTGATTATTATGGAAAGAAGGTATCAAAAATTGTAGAAAAACTTTTGGAGGATAATTATATAGACTTTGCCGGTACGGATATACACAATGTACATCAACTGGAATTACTTAAAAACATAAAACTAAGCAATAAAAGTTTGAATAGGTTAATACCCATTTTAAACAGAAATATAGAAATCTTCTATTAAATTTTTTATTTACACTCATCAAATACAAATTGGTATTCCCTAAAATTATGTAGTTAAAAACGTGACAACCAGTACAGATATTCGCAAAAAATAATTAATTAAATCCTACCTTTGCCGGAAATTACTGTGCATGTTTCATTTTTTTCAAAAGAAAAAATTCCTTGTTGACTCCCTTGAAAATTTTATTGATATTCACAATCATATTCTTCCTGGAATTGATGATGGTGCCAAAACCGTTGAAGACTCCATTGAACTAATAAAAGGATTCTCGGGTATTGGTGTTAAAAAGTTTATAGCCACTCCCCATATCATGCATAATTATTACCCCAATGATTATCACAGTATAAATACTGCTCACGGCAAAGTACAGGACAAACTGTTAAATGAAGGGCTGAAGGATATAAGCTTGGATGTATCTGCCGAACATATGATAGATGCCAATTTTGATAGCCTTCTTGAGCAAGAAAAAGTAATGCCCTTAAGAAATAGATATCTCTTGATAGAAATGTCCTATTTACAACCTCCCATCAATTTTGACGAGGCTATTCAGAATATTGCTTCCCACAGGTATTTTCCAATTTTGGCGCACCCGGAAAGATATTCCTTTCTACATCTTAATTCTTCAAAATTTGAAAAATATAAGAAAAACGGCATTCTATTTCAAATGAACCTTTTATCATTGGGGACATTCTATGGGAAAGAAGTACAAAAAAAGGCACATAAGTTATTGCAAAGTGGACTTATAGACTATTTAGCCTCCGATGTTCATAACCTTCAACAATTACAAAGCATTAAAGAATTGCAGTTGAGCAGTAAACTTCTAAAATTGCTTTCTCCAGTTATTAAAAATACGATAAGTGATTTTTATTAGTGAAACTCAATTTTGAGAAGTCGGTAAGACGCACTGAAAGTTGAACTAATCCCGCCTTTTTCGGCGGGATCTAGGTTCAGTACCCCTACACTTGGATCGATTCTTATTATTGGGTTCAGGGCCTGCCTTTGTCAGACAGGCTTGCCCAGATGTTTAATACCTTTTATTAAATTAGAACTGCCACCATTTTTTTAGTGACTTACCGTAGCCATAACCATATTTACCACCATAACCCAAATTGCTATCCTTTACATCATTGACCACAAAGGATAGCCCCTTCAATTTGCCTTCTTTCATTAAATTCAACGGAAATTCCAAAACTGCCTTTTCCGTGGATCCAGCTCTTGTAACGTAAATAATATGATCTGCATACTGACTAATGAGAAGGGTATCTGTAACAACAAATAATGGTGCCGTATCAACAATCACATAATCATAGGCGGCCGAAAATTCTTCAAATAAACCTTTCACTCTATTGCTCATAAGGAGTTCTGCAGGATTAGGTGGTATTTTGCCTGAATATACAACATCTATTGTACTACTATGTACCAACATGGAATGTACCAAATCCTTTGGTGTTAAGCTATCATCATAAAGGTATTCTGTTAAACCAAGATTCTTATTTGATTTACGATTACCTATCTCGTCCACGTTCTTATTACTAAAAAAATTGTATAATTTTGGGTTTCTTATATCCGCGCCTATCAAAAGCACCTTCTTACCTGTATTGGCTAAAATCATGGCCAAATTGGATGACAAAAAGGTTTTTCCTTCACCTGATACACTAGAGGTTATAAAGACTACATTTTTATTCCCTTCCCCAGTTTTTGCCTTGATTAAATAATCCAGGTTGGTCCTTAAAATCCTAAGTGATTCTGCCATAACAGAACGGTCATCTTTTAAAATCAACATATTGTCCTTTTTGGACAGTTTTGGCAATTCTGCAAGGACAGGGACATTAGGTACTAATTGCTCCAAACCAATCTTATTATGTATCTTATTGTCTAAGAGGTCTTTACCGTATATTACAGAAAACGGCAACAATAATCCCAAAATTAAATATGCCAATAGTATAATACTTTTCTTAGGCGAAACCGGAATATTGCTTACCAAAAATGCCTTATCTATAACCTTAGATTTTGGAGTAGCAGATGCAAAGGTTATTTGGGATTCCTCTCTTTTTTGAAGTAAGTACAGATAAAGGGCCTCGGTAGTCTGCTGTTGTCTAGTAATATCGCGCAACGCTCTTTCATTTTTGGGAGCGGAATATATTCTAGAATTTATTTTGGACAATTGGCTACTTAAACTGTTGACTTGTAAGGACAAATTGTTGGTAACGCTATTTAAACTAGATTGCATACTTCGCTTTAGTCCCGCCAATTGCTGGTCCAAATTAACAATTATGGGATTCCTTTCATTGGAACTTTCCAATAATCGCTTTCGTTCCAAAGCCAATTCGTTATACCTCGCCGTGGTGGCAGCAATAGAGGCATCGGTAAGTCCAACATTGGAAGGTAATGTTTCAAAACCCTCTTGATTTTCTACTAAATCTTTCATAGAGGAAGCAATATCCAATTGCACGGATGCGTTTTGTAATTCCTGCTGACTTGCCGCACCAACATTAAGATTAATATTGGTCTGCGCTCCAATATCGGTTAATCCCCTGTTGGATTTAAAGTCTTCTTCACTTTCATCAACCGTGGACAAATCACCATATATATTGGCAATTCTATCATCTATAAAATTCGATGTTTTATCCGCAATGGCCTTTTTATCGTCAATGGCATTCTGATTATAATTGTATATCAAAGCATTAATAACATCTTGTCCACGATTAATTACTTGATCATTTAATGCTAATGCAATAATATTTGATTGCTCATTGGTTATTGTCACCTGAATATTCTTTTGATAGGCGTCAGCAACCTCGGTAAGTGGGTCAACGGCAACCATGTATTTTTTGCCTTCGTAATTATGCAGGTCCAACACGTTTGGGGTAATGACAATATCTCCAACAGAGGAAGATATAGTTTTCCCAAAAAGATGTACTATTGCCGGCTCATCTTCTTCTTCGGACAATTCAAAGGATGTGTTTGATTTCAGGGTTATAAAGAACTTTTCCTTAGAACGATGTACTATGGAATCGGGTGACATAAAACTAATCTTAAAAGGTGCATTATGGTACATATCAGAATTCTGGATATTTCCTAACGCCACAATTTTTTTATTTAACCCTAGCTGTTTGATTACTTGGATTAGATTGGACCTAGAATTTAAAACCTCAATTTCATCTTGGACTCTATTTCGACCTCCACCCAAAACATTTAAATCTCTAAAAACGTCCAGTTCGGAAGTAGCGCTCTGATCTTCTAAAATTTGAATTTTCGCCTGGATAGCATATTCGGGAGTGGTATATCTGATTTTCAAAACCGCCAATACAATGCCAATTATGGCAAATAATAAAAACCATTTCCAATTCCTGAGATAAGGTTTAAGTAATTCTCTATAATTTACTTTTTTTTGTGAAATAACGGCAGATTCGGTATTCATTAGATTGTAAAAAATTGAATTTTATTGTCTTGTAATTAATATGACGGTTGATGTAATTAGAACAGAAGCTATAGAAATGGCAATACTGGCCCTTTGATCCAAACTTGATGCCGTAATACCAGATCTATTTGGTTCCACATATACCACATCGTTTTGGGTAAGGTAATACACCGGAGAATCTACCATTCTTTTTGAAGTTAAATCAATTCTAGTGTACACCTTGGTACCGTTAAAATCACGAATTACCAAAACATTGTCCCTTACTCCACGGATGGTTAAATCCCCCGCATAACCCAATGCCTCCAATATACTTATCTGCTCCCCATTCACCGGATAAGTTCCAGGTCTAGCAACCTCCCCTAAAATTGATACGGTGAAATTTTGCAAGCGGATATTGATGATAGGATCCTTTAAATATTCTGATAAATGATTTCTAAGAAGATTTCTTAATTCTTCTGGTGAAAGTCCTTCTATTTTTATTTTACCAATGACTGGAAAGTCAATTTCCCCCGCTTCATCAACAAGGTAATCTACTGGCTCAGGTCTAAATCCCGTAGATTCGGCACCTCCCCTATACAGGTTAAAAGGGACGCTAGCTTCTGGGTTCAAAGAAGATACATGGATAGACACCAAATCATCTACCTTAAATTTTGCAATTGAGCGATTCTTATTTACAACCGTTTCAAAATCTCCAGTGTCCTGAAAATAGACCACTTCCTTTCTGGAGGCACAGGAAGTTAATAGAAGCACAAATAAAGTAATGACAATAATTTTTTGACCCATAGCAATAGTGTTTAAAAATAAAAAATTTAATACAAGTATAGTAATTAATTAGGATTGTAAAATTTTCTTGGACATTATAGTTTCGGAATCAACTTTGGTATCTTTTTTATCCAATTTGCACAAGTCAGAATTATTGGAAACATATTCGGGAACAATTTCCTTCATCATCCTTACCGTGTTTTCATTGAAAAACATGTTTGAAACACACAATTCATTAATTTTGGATTTAGTTTCTTCATATAATAATTCCCTGGACTTGCTGATCATGATTTTCTTATGATAGGTAGGCATTGTATCTTCACCATTGGCGAGCAATTCCTCATAAAGCTTTTCTCCCGGCCTAAGTCCAGTAATCTTGATATCTATATCTTCAGGATATCTAAGGCCTGACAGTTTGATCATATTTTTGGCCAAGTCAAAAATCTTAACTGATTCGCCCATATCAAAGATAAAAATCTCGCCACCTTGCCCCATACCTCCAGCTTCCAATACCAATTGGGCGGCCTCTGGTATCGTCATAAAATAGCGTGTAATATCCTTATGGGTTACAGTTAATGGCCCACCATTTTCAATCTGTTTTTTAAATAATGGAATCACTGATCCATTGGACCCCAATACATTCCCAAAACGGGTGGTAATAAACTTGGTCTTTTTATATTGTTCGGAACAGCTAATGTACATCTCAGCAATCCTCTTGGTAGCTCCCATTACATTGGTAGGATTTACTGCCTTGTCCGTAGAAACAAAAATAAATTTGTCCACGTTATTGTCCAAGGAAAGATCCACAATTACTTTGGTACCAGCCACATTGATTTTTATAGCCTCATACGAATTGTACTCCATAAGCGGTACATGCTTATATGCCGCGGCATGGAAAACTAAATTTGGCCTATATTCCTGAAAGATGGCAGACATCCTATTTTTATCACGAATATCACCAACAATTGGAATAAAATTATGAAATCCATTTTGTTTCAATTCCTGTTGAAGATCGTAAAGGGCCGATTCGGCCTGATCAATGACGATTAAGGATTTGTAGTCGCAATTGGCAATTTGCCTCACCAACTCACTGCCAATGGAACCTGCACCCCCAGTAACCACAACTACTTTATTTCTTAATTCATTGGATATTCTGCTATTCTTGATGTTTATAGGAGCCCGATCCAATAAATCTTCTATCTGGACTTGTTTAATTTGGGATATTTTAAGTTCGCCATTGATCCAATCCTCAATAGGCGGAACAATTTTAACCTGTACCGGAAAATCTACCAATTCCTCAACCAACTCCCTCAAACGGTTACGATCTATATTTTGGATGGAAAATATAATCTCCGAAATATCATGATTTTTAATAAAATATTCTGTGAGCACCTCAGGCCCATACACCCGTACCCCATTAATATTTTTTCCAACCTTTTCATTATCCCTATCAATATAGCCAACAACTTTGGAAACACTTCCTGTATGGCTCGTCAAGGCATTTTGAGTAAGAATACCAGATTCACCCGCACCATAAATAATTACATTCTTGGTAATTTTAAATTGTTTTACTAAATTGTAATAGGCTGTTTTAAAAACGTACCTAGAGGCACTTAAGGCCATAAAGGCTAACAAACTATGTATGATAATTATAGATAAAGGCACTGTAAAATCTTCCATATAATTCATCTCCCTATTCAAAATAACCATAAAAATGGTTATAATACTGGATAAGCAAATGGCATTGAAAATATTGTAAACATCCCTAACCCCAGTATGCCTAATTACACCTTTATAGGAGCCCGTAATCAAAAAAGACACCAATCCAATTACCATAATAACAGGCAATTGAAGAAACAATGCGTCTATATCAAAATCTAGGGTAAGGTTAAAACGTATAAGATAAGAGAATACAAAAGTAATTGCGATCAAAGTCAAATCAATGGCCAACACAATCCATTTGGAAGTATATTTTTGCGCTCTATTGGTCAAGTAATTTTGTATCATTTAGTAGGTATATTTAATATTTTATCTGTAAATCTGTAAATACGACAATATTATTTGGGCTAGCCCAATTTTTTTTCTTAGATGCCTACACAGCCTAAGATACGGAAATTCCACCCTTTTATCAACATATATTTCCATTATTAATTGAAAGTAGGACAACCTAAGTTCCTCATGGGTTAGAATGTTTTTCAGTCATATACCATTCTATTTCAGTGTATAAAATTAAAGGTAATTTTTGATCAGAACATAGGAAGCATGTATAATTCGGTAAACTCTCAAAAAATCGGATGAATACCCATTAATTACTTAAATTTCCCAATATCCATAATTTAGGAAATAACTTTTATCGAGTTTTTCTGTTATTCCAACCCCAATACCAATCAATGTAGCTCAGTTGCGGTAAAGTTTAACAATCAAGATCCTGATTGTCAATAGGTTTTCCTCTATCCATAGGTATTGCAATCAAAATTGAACCCCTACCCTTATAATGATCGTATTGTTATCTTCTTAATAAATTCCCCCCATGTATTTGGTCTTTAATACTATATTTACACCCATGAACAAATTAATCAATTGTGGTATGTGCCCTGGAATTGGGTGTAAACCGCAAAATAAATAGATTTTAAAAATTTAATAAAATCAAAAAATAGGAACAGTTCAACTTTAGCACAAATTCCATCCAATCTATAAATTTATAAAAAGATGAAAATATTAGTAACAGGGGCAGCTGGCTTTATTGGCTTCCATGTATCCAAAAAATTAACGGAAAATGGACATGAGGTTATTGGCCTCGACAATATAAACGACTACTATGATGTTTCCTTAAAATATGCCCGACTTAAAGAATTGGGCGTCTCAACGGAAGAAGCAAAGAACTTCGGTAAAATCTGTCAGAGCAATTTACCAAATAGTCCCCTAAAATTCATCCGTTTAAATTTAGAAGATAGGGAAGCACTTCCAGCTTTATTCAAAGACCAACAATTTGATCTGGTCTGTAACCTAGCTGCCCAGGCTGGAGTTAGATATAGTTTGGAAAACCCTGAAACCTATGTGGATAGTAATATAGTAGGTTTTTTAAATTTATTGGAATGTTGTAGGCACCACAACATAAGACATTTGGTATACGCCAGTAGTTCAAGTGTTTACGGTTTGAACAAAAAAATCCCATTTGAAACTTCGGACAATGTGGACCACCCCATTAGTCTTTACGCCGCCACCAAAAAAAGCAATGAACTAATGGCATTTACCTATAGCCATCTATATGGATTTCCAACCACTGGACTACGTTTTTTCACCGTTTACGGACCATGGGGCCGACCGGATATGGCCATGTTTTTGTTTACAGAGGCTATGGTAAAAGGTAACCCAATAAATGTTTTTAACAACGGGCAAATGGAACGTGATTTCACCTATATAGACGATATTGTGGATGGAGTTATTCGAATTCTGGAGAAAGACACTCAAGACAGACTAAATACAAATGACAAATATAAGATCTATAATATTGGAAATAACAATTCAGTGAAATTATTGGATTTTATTGAAGAAATAGAAGATAATCTCAATGTCAAGGCTAAAAAAAATATGCTGCCAATGCAGCCTGGGGATGTTTCAGCAACATGGGCCAATGTAGACGATTTAATTCAGGACTATGGGTATCGACCTAATACTCCAATTAAGGAAGGTGTTTCCAATTTTATTTCGTGGTTTAAAAAATTCTATCACATAAAAGGTATTGAACCTCAGGGCAAGCCCTGAAGCCAATAATAGGAATCGACCCAAGGGTCGAGGTATTGAACCTAAGTCCCCCCAAAAAGGCCGGATTAGTTCAATTTTCAATGCGTCTTTCTGACTTCCTAAAATTGAGTTTCACTAATAAATGCCAATCAAGGGTTGGGATTCAAAATGTGAGAACTATTTTTGGCCATAACCAAATTACGGATAATCAATATTCGTTTTTACCCTGCGATCGGCATGAATAATTGTAATGGCCAAAGGCTCCTCCCTTTGATTAAAGGGAGGTGGATTCGCCCTGGCGAATACGGAGGGATCAAAGTCCCAAGCTTTGGCAGATAAACTGTAATTGTATTTAAGCATACAGATTTTGTATCTTAATCTCCCCGTCCCGCCTACGGCGGGACACCCCTCTTTTAAAAAGAGGGGAGCTTTTTACAGGATTACTTATAAATACCCGTTATTTTTAATCCTTGATTCCCATAATAAACGAATATCAATAGTTGCTTTGGGAAATTTCTCAAATTTTCTGTTCTTTAGATATTCAAAATAATCAAAGCAATCCATAGCTTTTGGGAAAATATTGGTCTATAGTTTCATTTCATCGAGTTTATTGCAACTTAAAATAATAATAATATTGATTTATAATTCTTTTACCCACCTTTGTCCCTCCGTAAAAATTATAATATAATTTAAGATGCAAAAATTGTCACCTAAATTAAACCCTAACTTGCATGTATTGGTAACTGGGGGAGCCGGTTTCATTGGTTCAAACCTTTGCGAAACCCTCTTGGACAACGGAAACACTGTAAGTTGTTTGGATAATTTCGCAACTGGAAAAAAGGAAAATATTGCGCATTTGCATTCCAATCCTAAATTCCGATTAATCGAGGGAGACATTCGAAATTTGGAGGATTGCCAAAATGCTTGCAATGGTGTTGACTATATATTGCACCAAGCAGCTTTGGGTTCGGTTCCCAGATCGATAAACGATCCCATTACCAGTAATGATGTTAACGTTTCCGGCTTTTTAAATATGCTGGTAGCCGCAAGGGATTCCAAGGTGAAACGCTTTGTGTACGCTGCAAGTTCTTCCACCTATGGCGATTCAGTTGGACTACCGAAAGTTGAGGAAGTAATTGGAAAACCCCTTTCACCATATGCAATTACCAAATATGTAAACGAACTTTATGCAGAAATTTTTAGCAAAACCTATGGTCTGGAAACTATAGGATTGCGGTATTTTAATGTTTTTGGAAGAAAACAGGACCCCAATGGCGCCTATGCGGCAGTCATCCCCAAGTTTGTAATGCAATTGATGAAATATGAATCTCCTGTAATTAACGGGGACGGATCCTATTCAAGGGATTTCACCTATATAGATAATGTTATACAAATGAACCTAAGGGCAATTGTAAGTAACAATCCGGAGGCGGTAAATACAGTGTACAATGTAGCCTACGGAGAGCGTACCAACTTAAACGAATTGGTGTCCTTGTTAAAGAAGTACTTGGCAGAGTTCGACCCTAAAATTGCGCAGGTGGAAACTAGCTATGGCCCAAAACGTCAAGGGGATGTTCCACATTCTTTAGCTTCCATAGACAAGGCAAAAAAAATGCTGGGATATGATCCGCAATTCAATATAGATTCAGGATTAAAGGAGGCTGTTCAATGGTATTGGTCTAATTTAAAATAATTTATTAATAATGAATTTAACAGTTATAGGAACGGGTTATGTAGGCCTGGTTAGTGGAACGTGTTTTGCAGAAATGGGAAATACGGTTACCTGCATAGATGTGGATACGCAGAAAATTGAAAATCTTAAACAAGGTATAATCCCCATTTACGAACCTGGGTTGGAGGCCATGGTCGCCAGGAACATTAAAAATAAAAGTTTACGTTTTAGTACCGATTTAAGTTCAAATCTGGAAAAATGTGATATAGCCTTTATAGCTGTTGGTACGCCCATGGGAAATGATGGATCGGCCGATTTAAAATATGTCTTGCAGGTAGCCAAACAAATTGGGCAACATATGACCCATAACCTAATAGTAGTGGATAAATCTACAGTACCAGTGGGCACTGCCGATAAGGTAGAAGCAACCATACAGGAAGAATTGAACAATCGCAAGGTAGCTATAGAATTCCATGTTGTTTCCAATCCCGAATTTTTAAAAGAAGGGGATGCCATCAACGATTTTATGAAACCGGATAGAGTGGTCATAGGAGCCAATAATGACGAAGCAGCAAAAAAAATGAGGACCCTCTACAGTCCATTTTTTAGAAGCAGTGTTGACCGTCTCATACAAATGGACGTACGCTCTGCCGAAATGACAAAATATGTGGCGAATGCCATGTTGGCTACGAAAATCTCGTTTATGAACGAAATTGCGAATATATGTGAACTGGTAGGTGCCGATGTAAACAAGGTGCGTATTGGAATTGGATCGGATAGCCGTATTGGTTATAGCTTCATATACCCGGGAAGTGGCTACGGTGGATCCTGTTTTCCAAAAGATGTAAAGGCGCTCAAAAAAACAGCGGAAGAACACGGTTATACCGCACAATTGATCAATTCTGTGGAATTGGTCAATGACAAACAAAAATTGGTCATCGCCAATAAGGTTGTAAAAAGATTCGGCGAGGATCTTAGTGGCAAAACTTTTGCCATATGGGGTTTGGCCTTCAAACCTGAAACCGATGATATGCGTGAAGCACCTGCCATTTATATCATTAAGGAATTGGTGAAACGCGGCGCAAAAATACAGGCATATGATCCCAAAGCTATGGAAGAGGCACAGCATTTTTATTTAAAGGACATCAAAGGAGTGACCTATCACAATTCAAAATATGAAACCCTTCAAAATGCCGATGCCATGATTTTACTGACCGAATGGAAGGAGTTTAGGTCCCCGGATTTTGAGGAACTAAAGGTTCAACTAAGAACCCCTATTGTTTTTGACGGTCGCAACCAGTACAATCATGTTCTAATGGAAGAAAGAGGGTTTGAGTATTATCAAATAGGGAAGAAATAACTATAAAAACTAAGACATTTTTAACAGATGAGCAAAATTAAAATAGCGATAATTGGATTAGGGTATGTAGGACTGCCCTTAGCGCGTTTGTTCGCAACAAAATACCCTACCATTGGATTCGATATAAACGAAACTCGAATAAAAGAGCTTAATTCCGGCCAGGACAAGACCCTGGAGGTAGAAGACAGCGTTTTACAAGCCGTATTGTCCAATAATCCCGAGATGGAGACTGGATTGTACTGCACTTCCAATATAGAGAAAATTAAAGACTGTAACTATTATATAGTTACTGTGCCAACCCCTGTGGACAGTACCAATAGGCCTATATTAACCCCACTCTATAAAGCCAGCGAAACTGTTGGCCAAGTACTTAAATCAGGCGATGTAGTTGTGTATGAATCTACTGTTTACCCAGGGGTTACAGAGGACGAATGTGTACCGGTTTTGGAAAAGGTCAGCGGACTGCGCTTTAATAAGGACTTCTTTGCTGGTTATTCCCCTGAACGGATCAACCCGGGGGACAAGGAACATACCGTGGAAAAAATATTGAAGGTAACCTCCGGTTCAACACCGGAGATTGGCAGACAGGTCAACGACCTATATGCCTCTGTTATAACTGCTGGAACACATTTGGCTCCAAGTATCAAAGTTGCAGAAGCGGCAAAGGTGATAGAAAATTCGCAGCGCGATATCAATATTGCCTTTGTAAACGAACTGGCCAAGATATTTAATTTAATGGAAATAGATACCCATGAGGTTCTTGAGGCAGCAGGGACCAAATGGAATTTCCTACCCTTTAAGCCAGGATTGGTAGGTGGGCACTGCATTGGTGTGGATCCCTATTATTTAGCCCAAAAAGCCCAGGAATACGGTTACCATCCGGAAATTATTTTGGCTGGAAGACGTATGAACGATGGCATGGGGAAATATGTAGCCTCTGAGGTAGTTAAATTAATGGTTCAAAATGATATTAAAGTTAAGGGATCCAATATCCTCAATTTAGGCATTACATTTAAGGAAAATTGCCCGGATGTACGGAATACCAAGGCCGTGGATGTTATCAACAATCTAAGGAGTTACGGGGCCATTATTACTACCTATGACCCGTGGGCATCCCAAGAAGAGGTGGATCACGAATATGGCCTTCACACAACAAAAGAGCTACCCAATTCAAAATTTGACGCTATAGTACTTACCGTTGCGCACAAAGAATTTTCAAATATGGATTTGAAATCAATGTTAAAACCAGATGGGGTAATTTATGATGTAAAAGGTATTTTACAGGGTCGGGCAAACGGTAGGTTATAAAGATTGTCGATTAATTGTCCTTTTTAGGCCAACTACACAACCTCTTAGCGCCAAAAGTGCTAAGAGGTTTTTTTATTATCCCGAACTTAACATCCTAATGTCCAATTGAAAATTCAATAAAAGTGCTATAAACCCCAATACAATGATGCCCTACGGAATTATTTGATCCCGCGTTTGTGGCGAAAGCTACATAAGTCAAATATCAGGTCGATCTATCTACATTGTTCAATTTCTTTTGGACTTTCCCTCATTTCCCAGGTATTTTGATTATCTCTTATGGCGTAAATACCACAAATTCAGAATCCAACACCATTCCTATTGATTAAATTTTAGGCTAAGTTCCAGAAACCGAACAAGACCTAACATTTACTGTTATTCCATAAATAATAAATTTCATTCATTTGACCTACACATTATTCTCGATATTAAGCCCAAGGAATCGCCCAAACAATATATCTCTGAAAGTAACCGTTATAACACCAGTCAATATCCAATAGATTGTTGCTGAAATGGAGTGGGCTTTAATTATAGGGAATCCATTTTAGTTGGACATACCGTCCAATATTTTTATAAAGAAGAATACTTAAATCCGAGATGACTATATACCCATTGAATCCTTTAGGTAAATAAGTTTCTAAATTTCACAGTTTAGTAATTTAAACCGCGAATTTTTAAAAAATCTCATCTTTATGCCAAAGTCCGATAAACTTGATTGATGATGTTAAATTTTTAACAGCTATAACTAAAATTGCACCTCAATTCTTAAAGAAAAGTGTATTTCATCGAAAAAACATATACTAAACATCTAAAACTCACGAAGTGAACGTAAAACCTCCATTGCACAATAATTGTGCATTTCATCGAAAATAGCTTGACTTTTACCGATGATATTGCAAAATTAAATAATATTGCATCACCCAAATGTCTTTCGTTGAAAATTAATGTCTTGTACTTATGAAATTTCACCCCTCTCATCTCATTCAATTGACCCTAGGCTGTATTGTCTTATTTGCAACCTCTTGCAACAAGGATTCCGATCTAATGGCGGAATATTTGGTTGAAAATCCGCAATCCTTATTGATCAACGACATCGTTGTAACTTTGGCCAATAGTCCAGTGGTTATAGAACCTTTAAAAAATGATAATTTTCAGGAATCGGAGAAAGTGACTATCATTGAAGTTACTCCACCTAAGATGGGGACAGCTGTGGTGAACGACGACAATACAGTTACTTACACACCGGATACTGATATAACGGGAACCGATGAATTTGATTACTCGGCCAATGTAACCAATCCGGACAATTCGGTGACCAAGGAAACTGGCTCCGTTAGTGTTACTATAACGGATAAGACCCCGACAAGCTCAGGTCCCATAGACATGGGCGAACTGAAGGCATTCCCTGGTGCTGAAG
>Ga0208032_1000685_pt1 | contig 16877 bp, 19 predicted proteins | sample MalvirAntarct_66_FD_184254 | JGI IMG/M metagenome (GOLD analysis project Ga0208032, IMG submission 184254) | Marine viral communities from the Global Malaspina Expedition - Malaspina viral metaG Antarct_66 (SPAdes) (version 2) | ecosystem: Environmental > Aquatic > Marine > Oceanic | place: West... | reverse complement strand
TGTGAATTAAAGATACCATCTTCAAGGGTAGGAAAGGTTGCCATATTTTGTGCCTTTATAATGTGTAAGCAAGTTCTTGAAGAGTACTATTTATATCTGCCGACCCTGTGGGTAGGATTGGGTAGGGGGACTACCACCAGACGTTTTTTTCTTGGCCCCTGAAAAATCAAAGGCCTTGCCACCCGACATAGCGAAGTTCATTACTTTAAAACCAAGGTTAGCTTTAGCACTATACATAGCTGACTCAGCTGATTGTTGTGCAGCAAGACCTGACATGGCTGTATAGTTTTCACCTAAGCCACTCATCATAGAACCAAAGCCTAGGTTACTGCCAAGTTGTGACGCCAAAGAGGACATACCGCCTAGGAAACCTGAGGAGGACTGTGTACCTGACGCCTGTGCTCCTACTGTTCCCTGTGACCTAGCTATAATGCTGGACCTAACTGCACTCCTTCGTGCCTGTTTTGCATTCTCTTTTTGCTGTTTGATTTGAATCTCAGTAGCAGACCTAGCACTTCTAGCAGCATCCCCAGCTTTCTTTGAACTCTTAATTGATTGGTCAATGCCGTAAGCCCCAGCATAAATTGCAGTCCCTGTTGCAGCTAAAGCTATCCCGCCAAGACCGTAGCCAAGCGCTAAAGTTGTAAATACTGCCATCTTATAATTCCTTTATGTAAGCTGTCTCAACAGATTTAAAACCTTTTCTCTTAAAGAGAATGCCGACTCTGCTTTCCAGTAATTCGTCAAGTGTTGATAGTCTAACAAAGTTACATCCTATTGCCTTCGACCACTCAACGTATGCGTCAATTAACTTAGGAGATGTTTTGCCATTACGGTGATCTGGGTCTAACCAGAACATTATTTCTTGTGCGAAGATAAATGAGTTGATTGGTACGGGTGAAGCCATTGCAACCAAGGCACCAACCACCTCCTCATTAATCGTAACTATCTTAACAAACCCAGCGTCACTAGCTATTAAGTTTGACACAAGTTCTTTAACCTTGTTAGAATCAAACCTACCCCAAGCTGGGTGTGGTATTTCTTTGCAGAACTGTTTGACAGCAAGTACTATGTCTAGTACATCTGCTTCTATTGCATCACGTAGTATATAATCTGACATTAGTACCTTGTGTTTCTTCCTATAACCAGACCCCAACCTAGAAGAATAAAGTCTTTGCCTTGTTCACTCTCATATCTTAATCGAACTGAGCGACCATGACCACGCACTTTAAGCCTAGTTGTAATAACATCCTCAGGGTAAGTAAAGGTTGACAAGTTTTCAGGGTCAACTATAACAGGAAACTTAAAGCGGTAAGCCTGTTGGGCTGCTCCAAAGTTTTCGTTAAAGTCCCACGCTGAAGAAACAAGTAATGAGGAAGATCGGTTTGATGTATACCCACCATCATTTTTAACAGTAAACCCTGTCTCTGTCAAGCGAGAATACACAGCTAAGTAGGGTGCGTTCTTCTTAAGGATTAGATCACCTGAGAAGTCATAGCCTGTCTCAGCAAAGGATGAATAGTTTTGAGTACCCCAATCTAAGAAAGCATCTCCTGAGAATGTAGCCATTGTAAGTTTATTGTCAGAACCATTACGGACAAGAAGTACAAGGGCAGCGTCACCTGTCGTGAAGTCAGACAGTTGTGTAGATATTATATCGTCATCACCTTGGACAACATCGTTTAGATCAGTACTTGTGGTTACGTTGATAGTGTTGCCCATGCCATTTCCATGCACTGTGCAATAATACTTTAGACTACTAGGTGCGTTAGAAGCAACAGTAAGTGTTACTTTTGCATTTGATTGTCCTTGCGTTCCAGAAACCACAACGCCTGTAGTGTAACTACTATCGTCAGAGTTTTTAAATCTTAGTGGGTGTCCATTATTACTGGCATTACTAACATCAAAAATGTAAGTGCTACCCCTGACTAAATTAAGAACTGGGTGGCTTACTCCATCTACATGAAAGTAGTTTGACCCTCCAACACTAGCAACTGTGATTGCAAATGTTGTGGTCGTGGCAACTTGTTGAGAGGCAACAACATCTAATTCTAACTCAGCTGCACCAAACCCTGAGTAAAAGGCTACACCTACTATACAGCTGCTTGAACTAGCTTCGTCAGAAACTTTCCAAGGGAAGAAGGCTTGAAGGGTAAGGTCAAGAACTAAGATATTATTTAGTTTAGAAGATACTGTCTCACCGTTGTTGGGATAAGCCCAGTATATTTTCTTGTTGATGCTGTCGTAGACTGAAGTAACTTTAGACTTAGCGTCTGTATCTATGGCATCCCAAAAAGTTTGAATGCTTGTAATAGTAAGGTTCTGTTCTGAGCCTTGCCCTGATACACTATCCATAGATAAGGTGTGAATACCAAAACGTGACCACCAGAAAGGTAAGCCCTCAGCTTGGATAAAAGACTGAGGGTTAGCCAAGCCAATGCTTGACACACGGTTGACACCATAAGCTGCAGCTGAGAAGATACCGTCCACACCTGTGATTTGCCATACGCCATTCTCAGCAAAGACAAACAAGGAGGAGCGGAAAGGATAAAGTAATTGGATGTTGACAGCATCTGGGATATTAATGGAACCACCGTCAGTTGCCAGTAGGTCTGAGAAGTATTCAGATGTTGGGTCATTCTGTTGGTAACATTTACCTAAGTCTGCGTTGTCTTCAACAAGGCGAGAGAACACAATCGTACCTGCATGTTTGGCACTTGTTAATCCACCGTAGAACACACGACCTGAGAATGACGCAACAGATTTAAAACGAGATGATTCGACCTCTGTAGGAAGACCAGACCTAACTTTAGAGAAGAAGTCAAGAACAAAGTGACCGTTACCTGTAAGGCTTGAGCCAGCATAGACTAAGGCCCACTCAGCTGCATCAAATGCATTGTCTGCATCCTTGCCAGCATACCAAGGGTGTGTTAAAGGTGGTAGTTGGTTTGAGTTAGCAGCCTTGTACGTAGCTAAAGCTGTAGCGCCCTTTGAGTCTACCCAGCCTGAATTAGCTGTGTCGTAGTCACGGGTAGCGTTTGAGTTAGCACCAGATGAATAGCTATCAGTATCCCCCTGCCATTCAAAGTCCCTTGTCTTAAAGGATATGGTTGCAACGGAAAGGGAAGTCCCATCCCAAGATACAACAATGGTGTTAATGGCTTCAGAGGAAACTATTAGCGTACCATTAATACTTGCAAATTGACACTTAGAATTATTAGAACCAACTGATCCAGCAAACTCATGGTCAGACAAAACAACACTTCCTGAAACAATCTGACCTGAGTAAGGTAGTTCAGCTTTGTTGTAGAAGAAAAGGGTGTTACCTTTTTGTACGGCTAGAAACTCAAGAGATGCGTTACCGTTTACGTTAACCCAATTACCCGTATTAAATATTTCAGTATCTGAAATTGTGAAGGATGACAAAACTGAGTTGCTCTCAAGTGTCAGAGCCTCACGCCTGCGCCTTGAGCCATCTCTACGAAGGTCACAGTTTAACTCATTAACGGAAGCACCTTCAGGGAAAGTTAATTCAGCAGCCTCAGTTATAAGGCCCTTGACAAAGTTATTTACTGTCTTTTGATTTAAGCTCTGCGGCATCTTTTACCTTCTTACGTTCATCGAACTCTTTACCAAAGTTCTCTCTACGGGTGGTACTGGTTTCTCTTTTATCTTTAAGATATTCTCCAACAGCCTTTTTAGCTTTAATCATAGAAGAGTACCTACCGTTTAATTCTTTAGGTACTGATCCCTTCTCGACCTTGACAACAAAGAATATAAAACCGCCAAGCTCCTTTTCAATAATAATATTACTTTGCATCTTGTTAGATTTGCAGACACAGCGTTGGTTAACTGTTTCTTCAATAAACTCTGTCATCTATACTTTCCATAGTTAGGACGCCGATTAGCAGTTTTAGTTTTATGCATGTCGTTCTGGACGTATGACTTAAGGCGTCGAGCAGTCTGCTCTATCTTAGGGTCTGACCCACTTTTAAAGAGAGAGAAGCAGGTTGACTTAGCCTCAGCCAAAAGATAAGGTAGCATGTTGTCATCTAGGTCAGGCTCAAATGAGTCACTGATTGTAAAGGATGGGTACACTGATCCGTAAGCCCTGCTCTTTGACGCCTGTAGTGTTGTGTCAATGGCACTGTTGTACGAATCAAATACAATAAAGTTATCATCAAATGATGTGTAGTAGGTTGGGCTTACGTTGTTAAGAACAAACAAGTCAGTGCCGCCAGCCTTATCTAAAACCTTTTGGGAGCCTGAGCTTGACTCATCCATACGAGTAATAAAGTCTAAGGGATTAATGTAATAAATTTCCACGTAGGTTGACCCAGTGGAAGCTGTGTTGTAGAAAACACGGTCAATACTTTTAACATCTGTTGGGTATTGAAAATGAGTGGGGTGTGCAACGTCTGACAAAGCTGTTAGTCTTAGGAGTTGCTGGTGCTCAGGTATCTCACGGGCTGACACAATGTTATAGAAACAGTCTTCTATTACTGAGGCTACTTGCTGTGCCTCAATGCTGTCACCTATTGAGTTTACATCCTCTGAGTCCATATCACTCAGAATACTTTGAACCATTGAGAGGAGTGTACGTTTCATTATGTGCGATCCAATACTATGACGAACCTTAATACTCTTGCTGTTTGTGACGCACCACTTGTAGCTACTGTGATGAATGAGTTAGCTGCTACTGTGTGGTTAGATGATGGGGATACAGTGTCTACGTCACCTGCAGCGGAACCAGACTGAGCTATTGTAATCGTACCCATAGTTGCTGCAGCTGCGTTCTTTACTGTTATGATACTATCAGCGTTGCTAATGGCTCCTTCAAGTACAGTGACAACCTTATTGATTGTTCCCGCAAAAGGCATAGGTACATAGACAGTTGCTGCTGTTGATACATCAGTTATGAAGCCACTAATAACCTCTCCAGATAAAGTTTCCTTAGCTGTCCAAACTCCACTAGCTGATCCATTAGAGACATAGACCTTACCTGCAGTAGCTCCGTAGGCACCCTTAGGTTCATGTAGGTATGGGTCTGTAAGAGTACTGTGGTTTATATTAGCCATTAGGTTTCCTTACTAAGAGTAGTATACCTTATACCCTGCATCGGGTAAAGATATTTTACATGTATTCTATAAGTTTGTCAAGTGTAAAGTGAGGTGGGACTAAAATAAAAGCCCCACCCCTTTATTGTTTATGGCTCGATGTACTCAATTACGAGCTTACCAGCACCAGCAGTAAAGACTGCAGTTGCTTGCAGCACACCAACATAAGCGTTAGCTGCGCCAACACCAGCAGTACCACCGACTAAAGCACCGTTACACAGGACAACTGTGTCAGCTGCTAAAGCCCCTTTAGCAATAGCGGCATCAATACCATCGGCATCAATAGCAGCATTAGCGGCAGTAAACAAACCAATACCTAAAGTACCAGAGCCACCTGAAGTAAAGGCAGTAGTAGTAATAAAGGTAGCTGCGGTAATGTATGAACCAGCTGGGATAAATGCATCATTTGGTGTAGGTGCTACTTGTGCAGCCCCTAATAATGTTGCATCTGGGATTTCAACGACAAGCCACTTAACAGCGTTAAGCATCCCACCGTTATTTTTGGGATCACCCTTGGCAGTGCCAGTAAGGGTAAAAAGACCATCGGCATTAGTGTAAGACATTTTTGTATCTCCTTATACAACTGCGGACGTTATAATACGAACCATGTTTTCAGGGCGGTACAATTTTACACCGTAACGACCAGTAGTTACAAACTCGTGGCGTTGAAAGTCTTTGTTGTACTCATAATCTACTTCAGGCTGTTGACGCCATGCACCCACGAATGGGTTTACGGTAGCATTAGCTGAGAAGAAGAGGTTTACTTTTCCGTTAGTAGAGGAGAAGTTGTTAGTGGTTGAGCCATCACGCTCAGGCAAAGCATTGTCAGTTGCATCTTTGCAATAGTTAGATGTGTATACATCAAAACCATATACGTTAGCTACAAAACGCATACCAGTTGCGATACCGCTACTTACGATACCTTCAAAGCGAGGGTTGTTTGACACGTTGGCTACGTTAGTAAGAGTGTTGATTATAAACTCTACTGACGGGTCAACAATAGCAACCATGTTTTGATCTGGCACTGATGCCTTCTTCAATGCATAACGAGCATAGGCAAAATCTTCAAGTTGGATTTTACCTGAGTTACCACCTGACATACGGTGGTGAATGCTGTCAATGTCTTCCTGTGAGTTTGCAGTGACACCAGCTTCAGGAGACGCCATAGTGGTAGTCTCGAAGTGTGCCATGATTGCACGCTCTTGCTCAGGAACAAAACGACTCATCAATTCGTTAGCATAGAAAGTGTCTTGCTCAGCTTTCTTAGTCATGTAAGTGGCTGATGACAGATACTTATCGACTGAGAAGGTGAACTCACCTGTGTCAAGTGGGCGATATTCAACTGCTGCATCTTCAACATAGTTGTCAACTTGCGCTTGACCGATAGATGGGATGTGAAAAGTGTTTCCGTCAGGAAAACCTTCAAGCATACGCACATACTTTTGTGCCTGCATTTCATCTTTTAAAATTTCCTTAAGCTCAGATGTCCAAACGTCCGTCCGAGTAAGGAGGGTAGAGTTGGCTGTATTCATACCAGACATATTACTTCTCCATTAGTTTCCAAACCTATCCCCCATGCGACCCTTATCTTCCATAAGTTGTCTTTGTACCTTGGGGGTATAGTATAGGCTACGATTATCTCGCCGAAGGTTTTGGTAATAATTCCAATCACGTTCTGACGAGGCTTGCATGTTGACACCTTCTGTGCGAACCGAACCTTGGACCATAGGTCTAAAGTCTTTCTTTGGTTCCCCAATAAGATTAAAAAAAGCATTAGGAGATTCGGAGGCAATTTGTTGCATACGCTCGAAACTCATTCCTAGTTCCTGTGCTTTCTCTTGGATTTTAGCTGTGGCTTCTGTACCATAACTCTTTTCCATTTCCTCATTAACGAGTCTAAGATTTTGTTTTACAACTGAGTCTTTGTCCCGTTCAGTTAGTGTCTTTTCAACAAGGCTCTTCAGGTCTTCCTCGCTGATGTTACGAGTGGTGTTCTCTCCGTCAGCGTTACTGTTATTATTATTGGGCGCTCCATTATTCACTGCAGTAGAATCAGTGGCCTTTTTCTGGAGTTGTTCGAGGACTTCTTCCTGATACTCTTTCTTCTTTAAGTCTTCACGCATTTGTGTCAACTGTGTTTCTAAAGTCTGAATGTAAGTATCAGCTTCCAACTTACCTTTGGCTAAAACCTCAGGGTTGGACCAGTTCTCTCCCTTTGCCTCTACGAGTTTTGACAAAAAAGAATCCTGTGGTGGGGTTGCTTCTTGTGTCTGCTCTGTCTGAGTGGGCTGTGCGGTTGCAGTTCCCTCAGTGAATACCATATTATTATTCCTTGTCTAAGTTGATAAGATCAAGCACCGTGGTTAGTGCTCTGTTATACCCGATCCTATCAGCTTGCTTGTAAGCCCATGAGGGACTATCGTAGTCCGCTGTAGGTAGGGTGTCCTTGAGTAGTGGCTCAAGAATTTCTTGTAGGCGTCCGAGGCTCTCACGAGTTGACATGATGCTCTGTCGTACTGCCAGTTTGTCTTCTTTAGTTTTGCATTTACTAAACCAAGCCGACTTCATTATATACCCTTCTCAACTGCAATCTGTTGCTCTTCTTCAAACTGAACCTGAGCTTCCATTGCAATCTTCTGTGTTTCCATTTGCTCAATGACAGTGATGTTCTCTGAGAACAAAGCTGGTTCACCTAGCTCATCTGCAAGTATACGAGCGAACTCTTTACCTGACATGTGTGCAGCAATGGTTGGGTCTGCAAGTTTAAGTTGGTACAGTTGGGTGATGGACTGTACACGTTGAGCACGTTCTGCGAAGTGACGAGCGCCCATAGGAATGATCTTGCCGTTGGCCTTGATGTCTTCCTTAGTGATCTGCTCAAAGAAGAACACACCTGTGTCCTCATTCAATACTCTGATTGTGTCAGCGTAATCCATGTTACGTCTAGCAGCCTCTAGCATTGCATTAAGTATTGGCTCAAGAAACACACGCTCAAAGTGAGCAGTCTTGTGTTGGAAGATACGACCTGCAGCTGTCATAAGAGACTGCACTTCGAAGGCTGTCTTCTCGCCAGCTGAACGTATGCCCATAGCTTCACGAGGAGCACCAGCAAGCATCTCCATTTTATTCTCTAGGTTTTGAATCTGGAAGTCAGCGTTAAGGGCTGTAGAGTCAGGAACTAGGTAACCTACGTCACCCTCATCACCTAAGTAAATTCGAGATCCTGGTTCAAAATCAAAGTCTTCCACGTCACCCTTAATCTTAAGCATAGGGTATGCAATCTGATCGAACACATCTGACTTAAGGTTCTCTAGGTGGTCAATGCGATACTGCATACCTACTAGGTTGTCTAGCGGCCCCATAGAGTAAAGGTTGTCAGGACGGTCACGCCAGCCTGCGTGGAAGACAGAAGCCTTACCTAACCAGCTAGGGTTCTGCTCATTGGACAGGACGTAGGAGCGATCTACAACTGTGATGATACGGTTCTTGTGGTAATGGTTATGGTCTGCATCATACATGTCACCGTAGAATGTAAGTATCTCTACAAAGTCTGACTCATAGTATTCCTGTAAGGAAGAGAAACCATCTGCAATAAATGCCTGAGACTTTGACATATCAACATCAGTACCACTAGCGGCTGACCTATTGAAGAGCATCTTCTCAAAGATTTCTTCCATGTAGGCGTTGTCAACTGTCTCATCAATCTTTCGTTTGACCTCACCCTTTGTCATAATAGAACGAATGATCTTAGGGGAGCTACCAAAGTCAGGGGCTAAAGGGTTAAAGCATATATCAAAAGGAGAGATACGTACTAGCTTAGGGCCTAGGTAGTTGACAGCCCTCTCACCATCTTCATAGGTGGTGTAGTCCTTAACAAAGTCAACGGAAGCAAAGCAGTTACCATACTGGATATAGTCATTGATTAGTTTGCTTGTTGTGTTCTCAAAGTCAGACTGACGAATTTTGTTTTCTAAGTATGCTTGGATAGTATCTCGTTTAGCTTTAGTGTCTGATTCACTGTCACTAGCTTCAAAACGAAACCAACGCTTCTGAGGAAACAAGGCTGAGAAGTAGTTAGCGTGTAGGTTATCTGCAATCTGTGTGAGCTTAGGTGTTGTTGTGCTGTTAGTCCAAGGTAGTTTAGAGTTAGCTGTGGTACGAGTATCAGTAGCGTACACGTAGTTTCTTAATTCTTTCCACTCATCAATCTTTGTTTGACGGGCATTGTTCCATTCGGTCCAACGATCTGAAATTTCAGAGGCTACACTGTGGGGGTTAATCGTAGTTTTAAAATCAACTGTTGTGCCAGCCATTAGAATGAAACTCCACCAAATCTTGAATTGAACTGTACGACATTAGTAGTTGTTCGTCTTACAGTACGAGAGGGCTTAACAGCCATGTCTACCACGGAGGCAAGTGCGTCAATAACATCATCGTGTGGTGGGTTGCGGGATGACAACTCTTCCTCTAGGATTTGAGTATTGCCACCCCTGTAGTGCCACATGCTAAGGTTGTCGTACCTAGGTTCTAAAGCTGAAGCTATACGCTCCTGTTTGTTACCTTGGTTTTTGTTAGGTCTGAACTCTTCGATGCTGATCGAAAGACCATGTTGTTTAACTAACTCTTTAAGTTGCTTAACGATTGCAACCTGAGCTACTGATGTCTCAGCCCTCATCTTACGAAAGGACCACTTGCTTGACAGATGAAAGATATGCTCAAAGTATTCTGAGATACGATCTGTCTTAAACCTGTCAATATCTAAAACAAAGACATTGTTATCTGAGTCTATTCCTACAACAACTATGGCTGTGTAGTCTGCTTTCTTTGACAAACTAAATGCGAAGTCAACTGCAGCGTAGACGTTAAGCTTGTTATCTCTGTAGAACCAGTAGCCGTTGTCTTGTCGAAGGTGCTTCCTGTCGTAGTACTGAAACTTGTCTTTACCTACTGGTACATTGTCAGGGTCACTAGGGTCATTGTAGTACTGCGCTCTAAACTGTCCCTTGTCTAGGTATTGCCCACGCTTCTTAGCTAGGATTTTAATGTCAAAACCAAACCACTTACCATCTCTTCGTTGAGTACGAGGCCATAACATTTGTCCTGTACCATCTCCACGTTCCTCTACTGGACGCTCAAAGATTTCGTAGATGTTCTCTTCAGTTATCTTGTTACCGTCATCATCGTATATGTCTTCTGTCATTTGCAACAGATCATTGTACAAATCAGCTGGGTGATAACGAGTCCCTACAACCCACTCCTGTGCGTTGGCTCCCTCAATAGATGACAAAAGAGAGTATTGACTTTTAACTTTGTTTCTGCCTTCACCTGTGTATGCATTCTCGTAAACAACAATGTCATCTAAAACGGCAATGTCACAGTGCATCCCTGTAAGGGAAGTAGTAAGGCCACCAGTAAACACTGAGGGGTCACGTACATTTTCTTTTTTACGTAGCGGATGATCCAACATAATCTCTGAGTTAGTCCACCTAGTTCGTCTACCTTCATCTGGGTTGACATGATCGGGCCAATACCTAGTATAGATTTCAGAAGTTAAGATACCTTTAATAAACCCTAGTTGTTTTTCGGCTAGGTTAGCTGTGGCTGATATGTAAAGTATGCGAAGGGTAGGGTCTTTGGTTAGCATCCAAGCTACACGATATGCAACAAGGCGAGACTTACCGTGGTCACGAGGGAAGAGAAGAAGCTGATGTGACTTATGATCTGGTCTTGTCCACCAATCACAAACATCTTCGTGGCACTGTCCTAAGAGTTGCTCAGGGGCTACCAGCCTAATGAATGTAGCTAAGTCAGTCTCAGCTGCTTGTTTGATTTGGTCTAGTGTGTCCATTGTACCCTAAGTTGTTTTGGTTGTCAACTATAAAAGTTAATTTATTTATCACTAAGGTGAAGTCGGCCAATCGCCACCGTTACCTTCTTTGTCTGGGTACACTAAGTCGGGCCAGTTGGAATGGGCTGTAATATTACGCAGAGCGGTTCGGTATGTAACCCAATCAGATGCCACAGAACCACCAGCTTCTAACGCTTTTATTGCAACCCAATCACAAGCAGCCAACCTCTTGTCCCGTTCCGCGCGGTTGCCTAGCTTTGTTGCTACGACAACAGCCGCAGCAATAGCAGCTATTTCATCAGAGGTTAGTGCAACTATACGGCGAGTGTATACAGTGCCATCTGAAAGATAAGGAGTAACACTCTCGCTTCGGTGGGTAGCATTATTAAATGCCAAGAAGGTTACAACCTTTACACAAGAATTATTTAAAAGCCATGCATCATTTGGTTCAGCTGAGTAGAAGTTAGTGTTAGGGAATAGTGTTCTGTGGGAACCCACCTCAACTATAGTGTCACCATTCATTTTTGCTATCTTCATTGTTACTGTCCTTTGTCTGCGAATGGTTTAGTTGGCGGTGTGAAGTTGTTGGTGTAACGGGCAAATTCAGAAATGCGAAATTCATCAAGGTATCCGTCCCACCCATGCCAACGATTGGGGCTAGTAGAATGATACTCACTACCTATTGAAAATACACCGTCGCTTGCAGGGAAGGCCGTAGCATCCGTAAGGGTTGTGCCACTAGCTGTTCCATTAAGGTAACACTTTATGACATTGCTCGTGTCACGAACTAAAGCCACATGATGCCAAGTATTTACGGAAAATTCACCACCAGTAAAAAAGTTTATGTACCCGTCTCCCGTGATGCTGGACGTTTTATACATTCTGAGAGTATTCCCATTTATCCCTAACTCAATTCTATATTGACCCTGACAAAACATGAAAGCGTTGGTTGTGTCATCTGCCCATGCCCATGTTTCAATGGTAAACGGCCCTGATAAGGACCCTCTTTTTTCTAACTGGACAGAACCACCCCCTTGCGAACCATTCCCAGTAGAGCCTGCTAACAACAGTGACGTATCACCAAACTTAGCTTGAGCAGTGCTGAGTTTAGCATTGTTATACAACACCATATTGTTCGGTTGCGCTATGTCGATTATCTGACCGTCTGCCATGTTTAGCAGCAGCTTGGTGTTAGTGATGGCTGTGAGGGGCGCAGTAGGTGGGGTGAAGTTGCCTGTGTAGACTAATGAGCCAACCACTAGCCGAGCATCCTGAACAAACATTTCATCCCCGTATTCGCCTTCAAATTCATCCCGACCAATAACTAGAGGTTGACCCGAACCTGCCCCAGTAGCCCAACTAAAACCTCCAGTATGAATTAACGAACTTTTTTCTATACCATTTGAGTAAATTTTATACGTACTATTGGTACTGCTTGCATATAGGTGCGTTAATACAACATGATTCCATTGGCCCAGTGTTATATCATTAGCACTTCCTGCAATAACTATCTTATTAGCACCGTTACTGTCAGCAATTTGCAGAACTAATTTAGTATTTGCTCCAATGTAAAAGGCGGATACAGAACTTCCGTTCCTCGGACCTTGATTTAATAACGGTTTATAAGTTCCATTACCTATAGGATAAACCCAACACTCATATGTGAAAGTTGATGTCATAGCGGGTGGACTAGCTGCAAGTATAGCACCCGTATGAGTCGTATCAAAGTAAGCACTCGCACCGTTTACCGCAGGGTCATACGCTGCGTCAGTTAGAAAGGGGCCTAAGCCTGAGATGATTGCCTTACCATTATCATAATTATTTTGTAGGATGGGTCTAGCCCTAGCCGAATTATCAATAAACTTATGGTCTTGGCATGTTAGAATTTCAGTGTATGTTATAGCTGACAAAGGCTCCTCTATCGGAGTGAAACTAGAACCACTGTACACTGCTGCTTTTGTGTACCTAAAGTTTGAAACTTTCCCTTGGAGATTGTAGTTAGCGGCCCAATTTAGACCACTGACAATGAACTGGTTTGCAGCAACGCTACCGCTTTGCGTTCCTTGAGCAACACGAGTTCCGTCAATATAAAGGCTTTCCCCATTAGTATTAGTATTAGCCCTAACAACAGCTATGTGATACCACCGACCCAAGGTGGGAGTGAAGGAGTAATTTATTGCAGCGCCTTTAGTAAATAATTTATTTTCACCTGCGTTTTTTCCTAGAACAATACCGTCTGTGCCTGCAACGCCTTGTAACCAAATTCGTTGGTTTGTTCCTGCCCAATTACTCCAATTTACCCAAGCCTCAACCGTGTACGCTCCAGTACCAGCGCCCATATTAGAGTCACTGTCAAAACGTATCAAAGGACTACTAATTCCACTGAAGTCTACACTCCAATTACCAGCTTCCTTAAAAAACGGGCTAAAGCTGCCTTGCGTTACATTGCCAGCCGTAGATATTGTAAGGTTGTCAGCACTTCCATCGTCGAAGGCATTGTTGACTCCGTTGTTTGCACCGTCAAAATGAGACAGAAACGAGACACGATTGAACTCATCGTCTGGCTCTACGGCTATTTCAGTATTAGCCGAAGAGCCAAAACCTAAAAGATCATATCCAAAACTACTCATTAGTTGTAATCCTTATGCGTCATTCGCTGCGTCAGTAGTAAAGAAGAACTTGATGCCCAACAAGCGAACTGCGCCAGTTTGAGCAGAGGCACTTGTGTCTAGGTTTATTTGGAAGAAACATAAGTCTGCTGCTGCAGGTGATCCAGCTATTGTAACTGCTCCACTCTCAGCTGAAACCATTAAGTCATTTGATGTACCACTGTGAGCCAAGGCTGTAGTAGCAACAAGAGTACCAAATGCGGTGTTAATTGTATCATCACTTGACACAGCAATACCACCTAGCTGCCAAGTAACATTGCCTGTATTTGTTCCTGTGACTGTCCACATTGGCCGATAGGTTACTGTACCTTCATTCCAACTCTTAGGGAACGCAACTGCAAACTGTGCGAAGTCATCTGCATCAGCTGCAAAGTCTAACACCTTTAAGTCAGGACGAAGTGCGGTAGTCTCAACCTGTGTTAAAGCAGAGCAACCGTTTGTGGTAGATGGGTACATAGCTGCAGCGGGAACCCAAATGCTTTCTTTGCCAGCTGTCTTAGCAACCTTACCGTCTAGCTGGTTTAATTCAGCCGCAGTACTTGTAACTGCAGTAGACCCCAGAACAAGACCACTATCTGCAATGGTTGCTGTACCTGTGACAGCTATACCTGATGTGTTAACATCTAATCGTTTAGTGCCACCAGCTGTAAAGCTAACAGTATCTGCTGCTCCAAAGAACATACCTGTGTTTACATCACCTGTGTTGGTAATGGATGGCGCACTGTTTGATCCATCTGCGAATGACACAATACCAGTAAAGGTAGGCGCACTTGATACAACTCCCTCAACAAAAGCTGCAAGCTGTGTACCTGTGACTTTCTTAGATGTGCCAGCCTCATTAATCTCATACTCGTTGGCACCTACTGCAGCTGACGCAGCTGGTAGTTGAGAAATTTTTACGTTAGCCATTTAGTAAATCCTTTTCCAATCGTCGGATATGTTTTTGCTTAGTTTTTCTGGGACTTGCCAGTTGCCTTTGTATTGAATGTAGGGTGTAAAGACAGTCCACACACCAGCTTGTTTTATATATGCCTCAGAGAAGAAGAGAACTAGTGTTCCGTTTATTATTATAGTTGATTCACCTGAGTTAATTACAACGTCAGCGGTTATTCGTGTGTCACCGCCTTCTGTTATACGTATGTCACCACTCTCTAGTACTCTGGTAACGCTACCAGTTACAGGACCAAAACTACCTGACTGCTTAGAAGTTGCTACAACTGTTTGTGTCCCAGTGCCAGTTAGGTTAGCATCAGCTGAACCATTCAGTGAAGCTACCGCAACCTGAGTACCAGTACCTACGAGAGAAGTCTCAGCTGGTACGAAGTTCTCAGTAATGCGAGTAGCACCACTCTCTAGTATTCGGGTATCACTACCCGATTCTAGTATTCGATTACCGTCAGCCATAGTTTAGTTTCTACTCTAAGCTAAAGTTAAATCAATATTCCCAACGGCAAAGTCAATGGTGTCTCCATCAGCTACTACCTTGGATGCAGACAAAGCTCCATGCCATAAGAAGTTACCTGAGGACGAGGCATCAAAAATACCTAGGTGGGTAACCGTACCCCAAGAACCACCATTGGCAGTAAAAGATGGGACGTTTGTATTTGATGTTGTACCAGCTGGAGAAGAAGCTGCAGCCCAAGTAACAGCTTGACGAGTGTAACCATCACCTGAAAGCTCAGTACCACCGCCAGCATCGTTAGGTGCAGCGGTGTATAGAGCTACATACCAAGCTGTAGGACGAGTAGCTGATCCACTTGTCATTAGGAAATCTAAAAGAAGTTTCTCTGAGTAGTTTGCTAGTGCCGCCATTGTACCGTGTTCCTTTAAAAAATCTTATCTTAACTGTTTACTTTAAACCAAACATCACCATTCACGCCACCTGATGGGTCTGCTGTGCTAACTGTGATTTTGTTTATTAAAGTAAATACATCAACACCATCAATAGTCAAACTCTTTGCATTGATAATGTCGTTGTTGTTCATGTCTAGGGAACCACCCATAGCGTTAGGAGTGCTACCGTCTAATGACAAAGTATTACTGAAGCCTTCTCGTAAAGCTTCGAAGTTACCATTCATAACGGGGGTTGATGCAAAGCCAGCTGATAGAGAAAGAACTGTGGGATTTTTAGCCATTGGTTTAGTTTACCTTAATACCTAAGCGTTCAGCATCTTCTGAAAGAAGAGACAGAGCTTGTTTGTTCTGATCGTCTTCTTCTCTTGCCTTTAGCTTTTGTTTAGCTTGAGAGGCGTTGTCCTTATCTAACCAACCCTTATCCAAAAGGAGCTTGGCGGCACTGAAGGAACTTCTGCCGTTAGTCTTCATTTCTTCTGCGATTGCTTTAATAGCTTCAGACTTAACCTTGACTTCAACCTCCCTGCGCCACTTGGCTACATGAGACTTGACACCAACTGAGTTAGATACAATCTTCCATACCTCCCACGAACCAAAGACTGTCTGAGCAAACTCGTACTCAGTTGGATCGTTAGGTGCTAGGGAAAGGTAGAGCTTCTGCAATGACAAGTATAACTTACCGTGAGCTTCTAAGTCCCTATCCTTTAAAGTAAAGACTGCATCATCAGTCTCTGAATAACATAACTCGTAGAATAAACTTTTACTTTTAGTCTTGCCGTTTGATCCTTTGAAGGTGTCATACTTGAACATCATCTGGTTTAGTGTCCTACTAATAGTATTATTTAAGAAAGTATACCACAGGCTTAATAAGGTTGTCAATACTTAATTTAACAATAAAGTAAAATAAATATTTAAAAGATATCATTTTTAGGATTGACAGAGTAGTCAGAAGTTGTTATACTGGCCGTATCGCTGCCAAGCGGTACATATAGTATATACTATAAGCTATACCAAGGTATGTTCCAGTTAGTATAACGTATAATCTCTTGGTATGCTCATCAAGGCACTAATCAGTAATATAATATTCATAGTATGATTAGATATGTACTGTCTATGCTTTATGACACGTTCAGATTCTACACACACTTGGCTCTGCCTTGGGTTTATTCCCTTGGTAGAGCCTTTTGTTTTTGCATGTCAAGAAAAATATATAGAAAATTTCATGGTGCATTGTACATATATAAGGAACACCCGCGCCCCCCTGCCTGCCCCTGCGTTCCTTTCCTTAAATAAATATTCCCCAGCGGAAACATTGTGTTCAGACTAGGGCAAACGTGGCATTGTTGTGTTCTGTACTAGATTTTTAATATGGGAAACACACCACGGCCT
>Ga0208032_1000673_pt1 | contig 17133 bp, 16 predicted proteins | sample MalvirAntarct_66_FD_184254 | JGI IMG/M metagenome (GOLD analysis project Ga0208032, IMG submission 184254) | Marine viral communities from the Global Malaspina Expedition - Malaspina viral metaG Antarct_66 (SPAdes) (version 2) | ecosystem: Environmental > Aquatic > Marine > Oceanic | place: West... | reverse complement strand
GCTGACCCATTTCTGTCTTTACACACATAAGCTTCGATTTGGTACTTAGTGATTAAACTACGTACTTTCTGCAATCGGTTATCCATTGAATAAACAATAATAGGTATTTTAGGATATTCTTCTTTAACAATTCCTATTAATTCTTCTCCAGATTCAATTTTGCATTCTCGATAATCTTTCTTAAATGACAAATCTGTAATGATTAAATCAAAGTTTTCGTTATCTAAATCGGCTTTTCGTATTTTTAAAAAGGCATCGTCACAATATTGGGCCTTATGTATGTTTTTTATTTCAAAATCATGTAAGGCATTTAAAACACCGTTATTAATATCATCATGATCATCAACGATTAAAACTTTTTTGAACATCATTATACCATCATTTTTACTTTAAATCCTTTATTGGCTTCAGACTCAAAAATAATAGTTCCATTAATTGCTTTGATACGGTTTTCCACATTTTGTAAGCCTGTCCCTTTTTTGAATTCACAACCAACCCCGTTATCACTAAACACAATCATAATTTTACCCCTTTCAAAATCAAATGACACCAAAACTACTGTTGCCTTACTATGCTTCTTTGTATTAATGAATAACTCTTGGAGCACTTTATAAACTGTTTGCTTTTTTATTTTAGAAATTGAATTCCAATCTATTTTTGAAATTCCATTAGTAATAACATTAATACTTCCGCTATTAAAGCTCAACATTAAATCTTTTATAAAATCTTCAAATTTTTCATCAAAATCAAGAATGCTTAACTCTTTTGAAATATCTCTAGCTCTACTATATATATCTTCTAAATCATCTAAAACTTCTTCATTAGAGTTTGCTCCCTGTAATTTAGTCATAACTTGAAATACATTATTTGCAACCTCGTCATGAACCTTCTTTGAAATGCGTGATTCTGTTACAAATACTTGTTGAATTTTTTCTTCTTTATGTTTATATCTAAAGATAAAAAATATACTTATCCCTAGCAGGAACAGTCCAATTCCAATAGTTTTATATAAAGACTTTATTGATTTTTCCTTTTCAGTCTGAATTTCACTTTCTAGAGCTTTCTGTTTATAGCTTGTATAATCATATTGCAATTGAGCATATTTGTTTTCTTGTTGTTGTTTATGTTTTGATATGCTGTCTTTAAGTCTTTTGAACCTCACCACATTTGGATTATCATCTAATTCCATCAATAATCCTAATGCATCTTCAATAAAAGAAATACTATTTATCTTTTGGGCTGTAATGTATGCTAAATTAGCATATTTAATAGCTTCCTCTTTGTTCTCTAAAAGCTTGTGATATTCTGACAAATGCTTATAACTAGAATATAGTCCAACAAAATCTTGCCTTTCTTGTCTTATAGACATAGCCTTCAACATATTTGGAAGAGCATCCGGGATTCGAATTTTAGATTGCATAAAACCTAAATTATCTAAAACTCTAGCTAATTGCTTAAAATCGTTTTGAGCAAAATGTTTTTTAAAAACTTTTTCCAATTCTTTAACTCCTAATTCAAATTGCCCTTTATCCCTGTATACATTTGCTATGTTATTGTGAATCTTGATACTGTCTATTGAATGCATGCTTAATTTCAAAGCTTTGTTGTAAAATTCAAGTGCTTTATCATAATTATAAAAATCTCGATAAATCATCCCTATTTGATTATATAGACCCAATTTAGCTTCATTACTCTTAGAAGATGTTAATTGGGTATCCAGAAATTTTAAAGCTTCAACAGCAGATAATTCACTATCATATAAAAACCCTAAATCTTTCTGAATATTAGATATTAAGCGTAAATCTGATACAATACTTGAAGTGTCCTGATGCTTTAAACTTTGCTCTTTATGTGAAAGGTAATATTTATAGGCACTAATAAGATCACCTTCATTTTTTGGATTAGTTGCCTTCTCATAAAAAAAGCCTGTACTATCATTTAGGGCTTGTGAATAGCCCAATGAAGTATTTGAGCACCAAAAAAAAGTTACTAAACTAAAGAGGAATGAATATGTTGGTTTCATTCCTCTAAAATAAGAACTAATTTTTATTTTACACACTATCCACCAACAGAACCTCCTGGCGGCGGTGGCGGTAGTATTGGATCATCTTCACCACAACATGCTTGTGGTACATTGGCTTCATCTGACAAATTTTGTGGTGTACACGAAAAATATGCTGCGTTGAGGAAAACCGTAAACAAGATTACATATATTTTTTTCATTTTATATTGTTTTAAAATTGAGCAATAGTTTGGCCGTTTGAGTGAGTCTCAAATGCTTTATTGCTTTAGCTAATTGCTAAAATTTAGAGAAGACGTCTTCTCGTCTTTGGGAAGTTGGAGTGCAAATTCAGAAATGTATAATTACTTCCCAGTGGTAATACATTATTGAATAGCAACTCCATTTATGAATTAATTTTCGCTAGCCTCATTGCGAGTAAGGCAACTAATTCTGATACAAATGAAAAAAAATAATCTCGTCCTGATTGGAAAATTGATAGAAGTGTTTTGGAAATTCTTCGGAAATTATTTTCTATATATTTTCCAAGAAGTTTAATTAACTTTAAATACTATAAATCAATATAAAATGCATAAAAAATTAATTCTTAAGGTTTTTGATAAAGCAAGAAAAGAATTGTACTCAAAAGGTGTAAAAGCGCCTTCAAATCATCAATTGGCAATACATGTATCCGACTTTATCACTGACGAGGTTGATTTCTCAATAACTAAAAAAAGCATAGGAACCTATTACAAATCCGCTCTAGTAGCTACTGATTCTGAAGACATAAATATTTCCCAAATCAAAGTCGTAAATGGCCTTTGCCAATATTTGGGTTTTAAGAATTATGAAGAATTTATAAAGGGTGATTCTGAAGAGATTGATGAAATAATTTATGTAACAAGAAACCCTAATGAAAAAGGCACAATTATAGTGAGACCCAAAAGCAATAAATTATTTGTCTGGCTTAGTAATGCAACTACCTCTAACATTAAGATTATTTGGATAACAGTTCTTGTGTTTATCATCGGAGCCTCTACTGTAATTTATTATACTTCTAATTCAACCCGTTGGATGATTTGGAATGAAGATCATTATGAAGAAGCTCATTTTAACCAGAATCAATTAAGTAAAGGAGATTTAAAAATTTATAAAGAAGAACGTATAAAAGACTTTAAAAAAATAATACCAAACTGTAATACTGTGTTTTTTAAAACTGATGGAACCGAAAATTTATGGTATGGTAAAAATAGTATGGGTGTATTAGAATACTTTACAGATTTAGGACTTCACCCAGAAACAGGAAAAACTTTAAAAAGGATAACTATGCACATGATTAAAAAACATATATGCGACACCTATAATTAACCAATAACACTACTCAACTTAAACATAGGTAAATACATAGCGATAAGTATCACACCAACCAATATACCAACAAAAAGAATAATGAATGGCTCCATAAGTGTAGAAAGCATTTTAGATTGTTGTTGCACTTGGGTGTTGTATTGTTTATTTAGCCTGTCAAAAATATATTCTGTTTGATTTGTTTCTTCAGATACTTTTACCAAAGCAATCATTTTATCATCAAAAAAGTGATGTTCTGATAAACTCTGGCTCAATGATTTTCCTTTTAAAATATCTTGCTCAACTTGTTCCAACGCACTTTGAAGTGGATAAAAATCAATCATTTGTTTGACTAGTTGTATGCTATTGACAACTGGAACTTTTGAAGCAGTAAGCAACGAAACTGCTTGTGTGAACTGTGATAAATACACTGTTTTTACAAAACTACCAATAAATGGAAGTTTTAAAATCAGGTTGTCCTTAAACCTTTTGTACCCTTGCTTTTTATTGAATAAACGTTTTGAAAATAATAACACAGCAATTATTGTTAACACAATCCATCCATAGTCTTTCATCAACCCAGAGAGTTTTATAATGAATTTTGTAATTGCTGGTAATTCGACATTTTGTTGCCTGAAAATATCCTCAAACATAGGCACAACAAATTGTAACATAAAAGCAACAACAAGCACTGCTGTTGTTAAAATAATGATAGGATAAGTTAAGGCATTTATTAAGTTTCTACGTTGTTCATTCTTCCTTGCATAAAAATCACCAAGCTGCTCTGTTACTTGACCTAAAGTCCCAGTTTCTTCACCGATTCTTAATGAATAATATTCATAATCGGTAAAAGGCTTTTGTACTTGTATAGCATTAGATAAACTTTGCCCAGATATTAAATCTTCGGAAATAAAATTTAAAGTGTCTTTATTCTGCTTTTTCTTTTGAGAGTTTTGTATAAGCTCTAACGCATCTTTTAAGTTAACACCAGCTTTCAATAACACACTCAGTTCTGTATAAAAATCTTCTTTTACTTTATTTGAAAATGGACTTCCAAATAAGGTAATCTCTTTTTGCAAAAAAGAAACTGAATTCTTATCGCTCTTAGGAGCTGTTTTTTGTTGTGGTATGTTATCTAGTTTAAAAGCCATTTAATTCATAAATTGAGTTGCATCATTCTTTTTGAACACAAACAAATTTTTGTTTTGAAACGCTTTTGAGGCTTCTATTTTTATAGCGTCTATTGTTCCATTTTGTTTATAGTTTCCATCAAAATAGAATGTTTTTTTGTTTAATGAAATACGAAATGTATCTATATCTTTTACAATAAAACTATCTTTAAACGTATAAGCTTTTGTTTCTATTTCATTTGAAAAGAATAACACATCATCGAGCTCATTAAATTCAATTTTTGAGAAGCGATTAAAATCTAAAGTTAATGATTGCTCCAGTTTATTAAGCTGTGTGGTATTATTAAAGTTATTATGAATACTATTAATATGCTTTTGAACTAATGTCAATACAGAAAATGCCAAACCAACAACAATTGCTGTAAGTATTAGTACAACAATCATTTCGCTTAATGTAAAAGCATCTATTCTCTTATTGTATTGCATTAATCTGATTTACTATTTTTTTATTTGTCTCTCTATTTAATGCCTCAAAAAAAATCACCTTCTTGTTATTTTGTTCAGAAGAACTTACATTAATTTCCCAATCCTTATAATCCTCTTGATGTGGCACTATTAGTTTTTCATTAATGTATAAATACTGTAATTCATTAAGGTGTGCATCAATTTGTGTGGTATTATTTTTTATCGTATTAAAAAACAGATTATTCAAAATCATACTTGCTATTATAAAAACAATTATTATTAGCACAGTAGCTACCAATGTTTCCATAAGTGTGGATGCTTTTATCTTTTTTAAAATAACCATTTCAGAACACTTTTTTTTGAATTACTAAATGGCAAACCAACATATTTTTGCGATAATGAATCAATATCTATTGTGGCATTATACAAATGGTTTTGATAAACAGATCCTGATTGCTTTGCAATAAAATTTGAGGCATACACAGTTCCGTAAATAGTTCCTTTTAATTCAATATTTGTATTACAGTATACTTCTCCTTTAATAATTACTTTATCCTCTATTATAATTTGTGGCTCATTATTATTACTAGTTTTAAGACCAAAAAATAATACAACACCTTCAACAGTTGTTGCATTATGTATTTTAATATTATGGGTTAATAATTGATGTGAATCTACTCGTTGCGGTATTATTACACCTTCTTCATCTTCATAAACGACTAATGCTGATGGATATTCTAGTTTACAATTACTACCTACACCAATTGTTTCAGTAGCAAACGCTTGAAATGTGCCAACAACATTATCTTTAACTTCAATCTTGGGAGCAATTAAAATAACATCTCTTAAATTTGAAGTTGCTTCAACACTTATAGCTGTTTTTGAAAACACAACAATATGTCCTGTTAATTCAACATTTTCCAAGTTAATATCAGTTGTGCTATACAGTATTTGGTATAGATTCAGAAACGAGTTTTTAAAGCTGTTTTCTTTGCTTATGTCTAAAAATCTATGATGCTCATCAGGTAAATATTGATTAGTAATCGTTTTTAATTGGTCTATTGTTTCAGAAAATAATTTTGGTAAATACTCACTCTCTCTTATTTGTCCGTAAATAAGCTCGGAACCATAATAAGATTGTCCAGCTATATTACCTACTTTTACACCTCGCTTTGGTACATATGCAACGCCTTTAATTTTAGTATGTCCTACTAATACCAAAGGTTTGTTATTATCTTCTACATAAAATGCTGTTCTATTGTTTTTAGCTTGTTTAGCTCCTATTAATGCTACTTTCTGAAATTGATAATTCTTGATTTTGGAAGTCGACTTTACTTTTTCAAAAAGCCCCCAAAAGTCACGTTGAACATATAATGCTTTGTAATCTTCATCTTCTAAATTCACTAACGTAGAGTCATTAAGTTCAACATTATTTACTAATGCGTATTCAATGCCTCTATCGGCATTATTTATGGTTTCTAAGACAAAGTCCGTTTGTAAGTTGAATTGCTTTTGAGTATGCACTAAAACCAAAAATGCAGCTAACAATAAAGCAATCATCACAACTATAAATATGGTGAGTTGTAAAGCTCCTGCTTTTAGCTTTTTAATGTTCATTTTTGAATGGGTATTATTTTTTGTGTAGTATTATATCTAACTGTAATAGATGTATTATCACCTTTAACTAAAGTAATATAATCTACTTTCTGACCCTTTTTTAATACATATTGTGTATTATTTATTGTAACCACAAATACCTGTTCGTTAGAGTTTTGCCTTTTTATAACCCCTCCATACGTAATTTGAGGCCAATTTGAATCTTCTTGCTTAGTAGTATTGTTTTGCTTTAAAGAGGCAGTCTTATTAGATTTTTTAGTAATCGTTCCTAAAAAAGGGTCTCTATCTGTAGTTTTAATAGAAAATGAGTCAATCTCAATACCTGTTTTGGGATTAAAAGATGCTTCAACATCATTTAAAACAACTTCTGGTAATTCTGGATTGAGTGACGAATATATTTTATATCCAATAATACTCCATATAACAAGTACAGCAACTAACAAGGTGTATGTTTTTGTTTTATTCTTCAATGGAAAAGCTTTTTGTAGTATATGCTGTTTGATACCCAGAATTTTTTGCTCTTATTCGCCATTCATAATTAGTATTCTCGAGTGTTGTAGTAAAATTTGTATTGGCTAATGTAGAATCTACAACTATTTGTAATGCATCCTCAAAGGTTGGAGTCGCTATCTGTATTTGATAGGTTTCAGCACTATCAATAGGTTCCCATGAAAATGTAAGTGTGGTGTTATTTAAAACTGCATTATCTGTTGGCGCTAAAACAATTACTGTTGTATTAGAAATATCTTCAACCTCAATAATATCATCACATCCAAAAGTAACAACAGCAAATAGTATTAGTAGTATATACTTACTCATGTTTTAAAATTTATAATAATTGACTTCTTTTTTTGCTCGCTTAGCAGATTTATATGATTCATCAGGGCAACTATTGTCCCCTTCTACCAAATCAATAATTTCTAATTGGTACTTACTGTTTTCTTTCCAGCAACAGCTAGATGTTCTATATCCAAACACAACGCCTTCGTTAAAATTAATAGTTCTTAAAACTTTAGTGTTGTTGTAGATTTTTAATGCTAAAGATTTTACCCCTTCATTTTCTAAATACACTTCCGTTACATTTGCCAATGCCTCTAAATCATTTTGATTGAACGCAATTGAAATGTTAGTGACCACATGTGATTGGTTTTGATTTAATAAGTAGTTTTTTACATCTTTATTAGAAGCGTCGTTTAGTATATTAATTAATCCTATCTCATCGGCAATCTCAATGTTTAAAAACTTAGGTTTGTTTTGTAGGGAATCGATATAATTAATTTTAACCTCCTTTGGTTGCATTTTATTTGCATCACTAAATATTTTATACGATGATTTGTTAAAAGAAATTGGAGTGATTTTAACTTTAATAGGGCTTATGTAATTTGGTATTCCTGAATGGTTATAGGTTTGCTCTAAAACAAAATTTTCATCACTACCTATGCTCCCTAAATCAACACTTTGCTTCGTTGATTGGTATTGCTTATTTTGTACTGAAATTGTTTTACAACTAGTAAAAAAAATGATTATAAACCCTACTAAAACATAATACTTTTTCATATATATGGCTTTTAAGTAAATATATAAATTAGTAATATAAAATGCACACTAAAATTTAATAAACATATTATTAATTATGTAAAAATTCCCCAGAAATATAATTTTAAGACTGCTTCCAACATTTCAAAGGTTTTACTAAAGCATATCGTTTTTCTGGTAAGCCTTTTTAGATGTGTTCTTAAGGTTAAATTATGTCTTTCGATAGTTGTTGTGTTTTTCTTTCTGGTATCATGCTGTTTTCTAGGAATGAGTTTTTTATATGTAGGCAATCTGTCTGTAAACAGCATTTTAGGGTTGAGTTGTAAAACTGATCGTGTAATTATAGCAATATTTCGTTTTGTACGTCTACCAACAATAAAGTTGATAATCTTTTTTGTATGCCTATTTATAGCATAGGTAATCCATGCTTCTTTTCTTTTATAACCTACTACAACTCGCATTTCATCTAACTCATAATATTGGTGTTTCTCATTAATTATTGGAATGTTAGTTTTTGAGGCCATAAGCTTTATTTTTCTAATAACTGTTGTTTTAGATTTATTTAATAGTCTAGATGTAGCTCTTATTCCAACACCTTCTTTTAAGTATTGACAAATGCTCTTGTTAACATTGATTTGATAGGCATTATATACATAGCGACTTTGAAAACTTGTTTTACAATACTTACAATAATAACGTTGCTTGCCATTGGCTTGCTTTCCGTTTTTTATTGCAAGCTTTTTACATTGTGTACATTTCATTCTAATTTTCTTTCTTTTAAAATAATTTTAACCACTAATGTGAACCATTAAGGCAAAAAAACGCATTTTAAGACCTTTAAATGCATTTAAAAAGAAAAGGATGAACTTAATGTCCATCCTTTAACTACTAAACATATAGTTTAACTTATTGTTTCACAGTGTTTTAGTTTTTATTTTATTATTATCAACTAATCTGTACCATTACCATTCTGACCTATTATCCATTTTAGTTGTTATTATTTTTGTCCATTTCTCGTGCCAAAACAAATAGTTTTTATCAAACCAAAACGAAATTATATTTATCGGTATTATTCTTATTAAAGTTCTTGCTAAAATACGCCAAAAAAGCGTTTTGTTCTTATCTGTGGAAAGTTTAAATCCTAGCAACTTTTTTCCTAAAGTGATTAGAAAAAAATATTCCATTAATAAAAAATATATTAGATAAAAAAATAACTGGAATTCGATAATTCTAACCGTATTCCAACACAAGAAATTTTCGCATTCGAGTTCGACCCCCTTTTTGTCAAAAAAAAACAAATAAATAAATGCTATAAAAGTTATAATTATGCAGTCTATATAAAACGATAAACTTCTTCTGACATAATAATTTTTAAAAAAACTCGTGCTAATCATTATTTTGAGGCATTATTATTCCAGCAATTATATATGCTTCCGCACCAATGAAAATTGCTGCTGCTGCTCCGATACTTATCCCTAATTTCCTTTTTGACACTTTCCCTGAATGAATGCCACTTGTATGAAATTCTGTTGTGATTTCAGCAACTAATGCACTTGTGTTAATTTCTTTCAGCCTACCTGTTTCTCCATCAAATTGTAAATCTGCACCCAACAAAGCAGCAGCTCCTCCTCCATAAGTGTCCCCGATTTTTGAACCATTAATCGTGGAAGTATTTATAAAAACATTGTCTCTGCTTGTATCAACATCTAATCCTATTTGATAAATTGATGATTTAGCCGCCTCTCCTTGCAACCCTATTCTGGTACCCAAGAATCGCGTATCAATACCTATAGACCCTTGAGTGAGAGCTGCGTGAGCATTAATGTACACATCGGGTAGGTCATTATAGGTAGGTGTTTTCTTTACGGTAAATAAGGAAAATCCTCCTGTGCCAGCTCCTGCCGTACGTCCAAAACTATCCCAAAAGCCAGGTTTTTCATAAACTAAATTGATAGCACTCAATTGAAAAGGGGTTTCTAAACCCAAATCTCCGTCAATATTTTGAGACCACGTATTTCCACCTGCATCGATTGCTGTACCACCAAGCACAGAAAACTCACAATCCCTTCCGCTTTTGTTTATGCATCCGCCACTTGGGTCAACGTTCGTTGCAGGATTGTTTCCCATTGCCACATACGGACTGAAGAACTCGCCATAAGGGTCTGGGCTTATCCATCTCCCGATACGTGAATCGTACATCCTCAACTCGAAGGCGTTCAATCCCGTCTCTTTGTCCTTTTCAGCAAACTCGCCTTGGTAACCATACCTATAATCACCTTCTATATTTTTGTTAGGCATTGGCATACCAAAGGGGTAATAATCTGTTCTGTTAGTTAAAGATAGTGCATTATTACCATCTTTCAAAACCACTGCCCTCACATTGCCCAGATGGTCTGTTATCTGATAGACATAGCCCCCTTCCTTCTCATCGGTATAGTACACGCCCAATCGGCTTGCGCCATATACTGGTATTTCTTTTTGCTCCACTTGGCCCTGTCCCGTTTTTGTGTAAACAGACATCACGCTCCCCGATGCATCCCTGACATAATAGGTCACTTCGGCATTGGTGCTTAAATAAGATTCCTTTCTGATGCGATGGCCTCTATCATTGTAAAAGAAAGCCAATTTTGTTTCTGTGGCGACCTGTAAATGGATGTTGTCCAGATAGATGCTGCCCCATTGTCCATCCCTTTCAACTTCCACGACTATGGTGTCTGTGGTCGGGGTAAACTGGAAACTGGCGTGCTCATCAAAAAAGTTGTCACAATCGGCATCATTACATCTCGGCGGTGGATTGGGGCCACATACCATATCTGGGTCTGGTGATAGTGTTGGGTTGGGAGAGTTATAGATCTGACTGCCCAATATGTTGCCATTGGCATCCTTGACCCTAATGGTCGCTCCTGCTGGAATGATCTGTCCACTTCCTAGTGATTGTGAGTGCTGTACAATAACATCCATATCCAGTTTGTGCAGGGCGTTGGGTACCGTTCTATAATGGCCTCGTACCAAGGCCACGTCCATCGATAATGCCACACAGGATGTATATCTAGTATTAACCACTGTGCACTCAATACCTTCTTGTCCTACAGGAACTATCCCTGAATTGATGTAATTGATACGTATCAACGGGATCTCTGATGACCCATTTGGGGCTTCATAGTCCCAATTGTCTACATCACTGTCCGTGGCCAATGAAAAATCATTTTCATAAAGTGAAGTCCAATCATTAGTGCTGGTCGAGGCAAAGCCATTGATTTTTGTCACCAATCCAGATGCGTTGTACTCATAGGCCATCTCGTCCTGTAAGCTAACCTCTAATTGGCCTATGCTGTTGTAGATATAATTGTCCACTGCTGGACCGAGGTACTGGTTCTTTAGATCATTAAATCGTGTTGGATTACTATTGTCATTGGTATCCTCTACAGATGTAAGCTGGTTCTTATCCTCTTTATAATGATAGGTGAACTCATCCATATCATTGTTGCCATTGGTATCGGTGACCCCGTTCCTCTTTAAGGTCACAATGTTCCCGTTTTCGTCATAGGTGATATTGGAGACTTGATAGTCCTGATTTGTATCTTGGGTGAACTCTGGTCTGTACTTCCCTGTGTTATAAGGCTGCCCTGTATTAATATCTGTGATGACAATTTCTTCTACATTTGAAGTACCATAAACTGCTCCTGACAACCAATTGTTTTTGTTGTATGAATAATTATAGGTGTCTGCCGTTGGAGCCGATGGGATGGCATTGTTCCACCGAATACTTCCTATATTGCCATTGAACTGATTGTTTGGGGAGGTGCTTGTCAATCCGTAACTTAAGCTACTTTCTTTACGATTGTAGTCGTCTATATGATAATCGATAATCATCCCGAACACATCTTCTTTAAACCCTGTGGTAGAGGGACTATCGTTGCCTGGATCTGTAAACCCTACGACATGTGGTGAATTGATGGCTTTCAATTGACCATTTATATTATAAACATAATCTATTCCTTGGAGGTCTTCAGCGAGTTCAGTACGTCTCAATGCACCAGTTTCGGTATAATAATACTTGGCATTATTGGTAAAGTGAATGTCGTCAGTAGAAGTATTAACCTCTACAAGTTGCCCAGCTGTATTGTATTTGTACTGATGTATGAACCGTTCTGAAGGAACATGTCTTTGATAGTCTACTTTTATGACTTGCCCTGTGATTGGGTCATATGTGTAATCAATGGTGTTGAAACACTGCCCATCTGGTTTTTGCACGAGCCATTTTACACGTCCATAGACATCATAACTGTACCATGTTGTATTTGTTTGAGGGTTTTCTGTTTTGGTTCTTGAGACATTACCATATAAAAACGTTTGCTTATATCCTTTTGAAGGAATATTGCATTTACTCAATAGATAATCAAGACCTAGGTCGGGAACATCGTACAATGTAAAATGTTGCTCTTTGCTATAGGTATCGTTTAGCCCATCGGGACTGTCAGTAAGATTGAGAACCGTATCACTGAACCATTGGTAATAATCTGTATTGGTAAAATTGGTATAGGTATCAGGATTTAAGTCCTGTCCATAATACACACCACTCTCTACAGGTCGCCCCATCTCATCATAATTAGTGTATGAGAACTCTTTAGCTGCTTTTTGTTTAACGTTTCTTGAAAAGCGTATCTGCCCATCGGTTCTATAAACAAATCGTGCTTCGCCTTCATCTGGGCTTGTTGTCTGCAACAATTGTCCCAAACTGTTATACTTAAAAGTGCTCTTTACCTCTGTTCCTATGGGTTGAGAAGAGCTCAATAACCTGCCTGCTCTATCATATTTGTTTAGGCTGTAGTCATAATAGTTGATGTTATAGGTCAGTGTAACAGGATTGCTTGGGTTGTACTCATAACTGTTTAGGTCATTGACCACTAAACGATAAAATCCTGAAGGCAGTACTGAAACAGATGTGTATACTTGTGTCTCTGTAACAAGGTCATAGATTTTTAATGCCTGACCTGTTGGGTTGTTAGTGATGGTCAGTCCCGAGCATCCTACAGGGATATGAATATCCACAAAACCCTGTTCCTTTATTTTAGAGGTCATCAAGTAAGTCTCCAGCGAAGCATTGTCTTCATTACCACTACGTGCCACTGCCAAGGTATTACCCTCACTATCAATAAATACAACTGTTTCGACACCATGAACATCTCTACTTATAGTTTTTGTAATCCGGTTATCGTTATAAGAAGCTACCCCAAAGGCTTTTACTGTAGAAAGCTCTTGGGCCGCAGGCATACTAAAACTATAGCTCTGCATCCATTGCCCATTAATTTTATTGCCTCCCAATACTTTTTTTACGGAACCTGGATTGAGGGTACTATAAACCGTTCTGCTAAACGGATAGGAGGTAACATCTTGATTTGGATAATTAGGATCTTGATAATTGACACTATAGAAGTGTCCCAATGTATTAGGTGTTGTACCCAAGACAAATTGTGGAGTGTCTGGATTGCTCTCAAAATTAGTAGTGGTGTAAATCCCATTAGACTGATTAAGAATAAAATCATTCTTGTATCCAAACGATAATCCTTTTGGAGCGCTTAAACTATTGAAGGCTGGGCGCCCATGGTAATCGTAAAGCGTTTGGCTTGCCCATACCTTGCCAGTCAATATGTCCCAACTCTGGCTCTGGGTGCTCTTGCCTAAATCATTGAAATATCCAACACTCTTGCCTATGGTCTGACCAGAAAAATCATAACTAACACTGCTAACCCAGTTCTTATCCAAATCCGATGGAGAAGGAGGTAATTCTTGAGCAAACATATTTATAGACCCTAAAAAAACTATACAAATATAAAAGTGGTCAATTACTTTTTGCATATTATTTTGTTTTAATAAAAAATTACTTTAAAGTTAATTCTCCTCTTTTGGTATCTTCAAAAACTGTAAGGTTGCCAATAAGGGCATTATCAAAAAACAAATCGCCAGAAACGAAACTATCTTTAACAACTATATAAAAAGTTGTTTTTATTTTTTTCTTTACTTTAATAAACCTAGCTGTATCATCATAAGGTGTGAAAGCTGGATCGGGTTTAGCCATATATTCTTCGGAGTTAGTTTTTAAAATCATTTTATATAAAGGAAGTTTGATTTTTTTATCAACATTTGATGATATTACCCCATCTATTATTATAAATTTATCTCCTTTATCTAAAATAACACCGCCTAAAAAAGTACCAGCAGTTTTTTTAAATTTAATCTCTGAAATTTCTATTGTGAAGGTAGAATCTAAAACTACTTTTTGAGCTTTAACATAAAAAGCAAGAAATAAAAGTGTAATTAAGGTAACTGTCTTTTTTTTGTAAATCATATCTTTTTATTTAAACTATTGATAATCAGTATTATAATTTTGTTTTTTTTTCAAAAGCGCCATTCTGACCCATTACCCATTCTGACTCATTACCCACAAAAACTAATTACTTGGCTAATATTGATTTATGTTCAATTATAATCTCACCTAATCGATTCATAATGTCATATAACTTTTTTAAATCTTCAACTTCAATTACAGATTCATTAGGTCTCAAGTTTAGTGTGGATATTTTTTTCTGGATATCTGATGATATATATAAATTATGTTTAGGTAAGTTTTCAGTTAGAAAACTATCATTTAGTATATAATTTGCTAATTCTCTATTTTCATTTAAACTATATTTTTTCAATAACTGTTTTGCGCTTTTTGTCAAACTATTTTTCATCATCGAGTTAGAAGTTAGTTTTTGAAAAAAAGTTTTCGGAAAAATAGTTTGTGGTTTTTTTAATTCTAAAGGTAGAATAAGGACTATTTTATAAGGGGATCCGTCCCTAGTTCTTGAGTCACGTATTCCTTTATTACTAAAGCAATATATTTTAATTGTATATTTTTCTTTTTTTATTGTCCCTTGGCTATTCTGACTAATAAAAGTTCCTCCAGGAGTATGACCTTTTTTAACTTCTTCTTCAGAATATTCTCCGTTCAATAAATCTATTAACTCATTTAATGTATTCATTTTTTACGATTTAATATAAAACTAAAATAAAATGGAAGACTATCCAAAAGTAAGCTGTAATCTTATTTTTTAGAAAAATAACCTTTCTATTTTAAAAATATTGTAGAGATAGAAGGTCGTCTTGTTTTTTCTAATTGATCTTCATCAAGACTAGTTGGTAAGGATTGAAATTTAATAATATGTTTAACAATCTTATATATTAAATACACGATGGAAATAAACGACAATATTATTATGACCCAATATGTTGTTCCAAAATTAAGACCTCTTATTAAACTCCAATACTCTGCATGATTTATCTTTACTAAAAACCAAACAAGATTATATGTCATATGAAATAATATTGCATATAATAATCCATAACGGATATAGATTATTGCAGCTATAAATCCAAAAATAAATAGTAAAACAAACTTTTGTATATCAATAGAACCAATATCGAAATGAATTAAAGCAAAGAAAAAGCTTGATATAAAAACACCAATAAAAAGGCTTTTAGCATTAAAAAAATTCAATAAAATCTTTCTGAAAAAAAGTTCTTCAAATATTGAACCTAAAATAACTATATTAATAAATGTAATTGTCAATTTTAAGCTGCTATTAGAAGGAACCCTTATTGTCTCTGGGATTGTCAAATTTTCTAGAATAATCTTAATTCTGAGAAAAGGATCTTCAATAACTCTAAAAAAACATGCAATTACAACTATTAAAAAAATTAATTTATAGTCAAACGGTACTGCTTTTTTTGAATAAAAAAAAGTCTTTCTTATAAAAAAAACAGAGACAGTTAATAGTATTATTAAGACTACGGATTCAACTAATGAAAAATAACCACTGTCAATATCTAGAAACTCATCTCTTATTAATATATACTTCGATAATTCTTGTAAAGAAAGTGTAATAAAATAATATAAAGACAAAGCTAGTATTGATTTTATTACACTTTTAAGCATACTCTAAATTGTTATTTTTTCTTTATAAGAATGACTTGTTTATTGTCTTCAATTCTTAATTCTCTGTGTTGATTTTTTTATTTCAGGTTTAGGCAAATCATCCATCTTAGTACTATAATTTTTTATAGTATTAAGTCGCTTGTTAATTTGACTTATTTTTCTATCTACAGCTATATCCAAACTATCCATAGTATTAATATTACCTTTTACTTTTTGGTCAATATTATAAACTTTTATTCCAACTCTAGTAGTTTCTATTACTTGAGACATTCTTGGCCCAAATTGTGGGTCTCCTTCTGCTGGCTCAAATACACCAGCCTCAATTTGTAGTGCTAATTCATCTAACACCCTAGTTTTTTCCTTTAATAGAGAACTATTTTCGTCACTTAAATTACCTATAGCAGCTATATCATCCTTTATACTTTGAACATCATCTGCAATAGCTTTTTTATTAGCATCTATTACTTCTTTATGCTCAGGAATTACAACAACATCTCCTATATCTACTTTAGATTTTACAACACCATCACTATCGGTATATGTTCCCATATTCTGACCTTCAGAATTTGACTTATATGTACTAGCCATAATCTCTTTAGCTCGTTCAAAGGAAATACCAGCATCTTCTGCTAGTGTCCATGCGCTATCACCTGCTTCTGCAATCCAACCACCTTCACCATTAGGCTGCCATTTCATGCCATCTGGATCAATATAGTAAACAGGATTATTTGTTGCATAAACATAAGGCGAATCATAGTAATAATCCTCAGACATTGGATCAAGGTTCATCCATCGACCTAAAGCAGCATCATAATTTCTTGCCCCAAAATCTAGCCATTCTACCCCTAGTTCATCTTGTTCCTCCATTCCATTGAACCCATAAGGATGGTCAGTACCATTAATCACGTTATTATACCCTTTATGTTTCAGTCCAAAAGGATAGTAGTTGTTTTCTTCAACAATTTCTATCGAAGCTGTACTTGTGGTACTTATATCTTTATAAGACAATCGAATATTCCCTAAATGGTCTTTGTATTGATACACATACTTAAACCCAA
>Ga0208032_1000665_pt1 | contig 17308 bp, 17 predicted proteins | sample MalvirAntarct_66_FD_184254 | JGI IMG/M metagenome (GOLD analysis project Ga0208032, IMG submission 184254) | Marine viral communities from the Global Malaspina Expedition - Malaspina viral metaG Antarct_66 (SPAdes) (version 2) | ecosystem: Environmental > Aquatic > Marine > Oceanic | place: West... | reverse complement strand
ATTGCATTCCTGTCGTCACCGCCTCCAGACTCACCTGCATCAAACGCATTACCAATCTGTAGACCTTTGGTCGTGTAGTAACCTCCATTGCCTCCCGTATTGTCATACATATTGAACTGGGCATTTCCGTTTATCTCTAATCGCTGCGTAGGTGAGCCATTATTGATGCCAACATTCCCAGTAAAACTAGGACTAGCCAAAGCAGCCTTAGCAGCCAACAACGCATTAGCCTGAGACTTCGTATAGTGGTCTGCAACAGTGAATGACTTGAACGCTACAACTACTAGCTCACTGCCTGTTGCTGCGCCTGCACCTAAGACGATAGACGAGCCGTTGGTTGCTGTGTAGTCAGAAGCGTCAAGCGTTATGCCGTTGAGCAATACAATAATGTTAGTGGCTGTGTAGGTCAGCGTGACACTGTTAGCGTCTGAGCCTGTGAATGTTGTTTGGTTATTGGTAGCAATGTACTTATAGGTCAGCAATGAAGCAGTTCCAGAAGAACTTGCCGCTATCCAAGCAGAACCATCGTATACCTTCATGCCATTAGCAGAAGTGTCAAAATACAAAGCACCTTGAACCAAGGCATTACCATCGTTGTCTTGATTTGGCGCAGAAGACTTAGCACCTAAATAGCGATCATCGAATGAGTCTAGTGCTGTTGCTGCTGCGGCTGCTGAGTTAGCTGCGTTAGTGGCAGAGGCAGATGATTCATTAGCCTTTGTATTAGCTGTGGTGGCACTAGATGCGGCTGCTGTGGCTGAGTTGCCAGAGGCCGTAGCTGAGTTTGCCGAGGCGGTTGCTGAGTTAGCTGATGCCGTAGCTGAGTTACCAGAAGCCGTAGCTGAGTTACCAGAAGCCGTAGCTGAGTTACCGCTTGCTGTTGCTGAGTTACCAGAAGCCGTAGCTGAGTTAGTTGCTGCTGTAGCCTTAGTAGTTGCAAGTTCTGCTTTTGTATTCGCGGTAGAGGCAGAGGCGGTAGATTCATTAGCTTTGGTAGTAGCAGTAGATGCTGAGTTACCCGAAGAAGTGGCACTGTTGGCTGAAGCTGTGGCTGAGTTAGCTGAAGCAGTGGCACTATTAGCTGAAGCAGTGGCACTATTAGCTGAAGCTGTAGCTGAGTTTCCACTAGCTGTTGCACTGTTTGCTGCTGCTGTGGTTGAACTAGCTGCTTGACCTGCTTTAGTCGTTGATATAGCTGCCTGAGCAGCAGATGTATTCTTACTTGCTAAAGACGCTGTTGCACTATTAGCTGCTGCTGTTGCACTATTAGCTGCTGCGGTGGCTGAGTTACTAGCACCAGATGCAGAAGAAGAAGCTGCCGTTGCAGAGTTAGCACCAGCTGTAGCGGAAGAACTAGCCTCAGAAGCCTTAGTAGTCGCAATGTTTACTTGTGATGTACTAGCTGTCTCTGACCAGTTTTTAGTTACAGCATCTTGCGCGTTTACAGGGTTAGCTACGTTCTTAATAACTCGACTCTGCGCGTCAAACTTACCATCTGCTGCTTTAGAGATGGATGCTTCCGCAGTGTCTATGGCTTCTTGAGCCGCCTGAAAGACCTGAATGTTTGAGTTATCAAGGTCAGCTTCAGTAAGGATAGCACCGTTGCTAAAGTCCACCGCACGACTTGTAATAACTGTAGTACGTGTAATACGCACAATGACACCAGTAGAAGGTGCGGTAGATAAAGAAATGGTGCTTGATGATGCAAAAGTAAATGATGTGGATGTGCCGCCAACAAAGACAGTAACATCCGATTGGTTTGTATAAGCAAACGGAATGGAAAAAGTAGTTGTACTACCATTTGCCGTGTACTCAATATAGCTATTTGCCATAGGTATTAGCCCTATTTATTAAAATTAGATTGAGGATGCGTGAGGTAAAGAATTACTGTTCTTTATTAAAAGGAAAGTATTGTTCTGCCGTTGCTTTGCTGGCACCTGCACCAGATAATGCGTCAAGGCCAGTGACCCTAGAGTGTTCCACAATAAAAGGATGCTGTGGCCCTAGACGTAACTTAAGAGCATCAAGAGCATACTTGCGTCTGAAAAGAGCTAATTCATCTTCTACTGCTTTGGTCTTAAGACCTTGGCTCTTGCGACCGTAAGTTAGCAAGTCGTCATTCATATTGATCTGGTAGTCACTGGTTTTAAACATGGCTTCCAAAGTTCCGTAGAGGTCTAGCCCGCTTTCTTTGTTGACCACTGTTCCTACCAATTCTTGATACAAGTCATAGACATTTTGGTTAGAGTTTAAATCTACCTTGTAGTCAGTCATAGCCACCCCATCCATTGCTTTAGGGGGTGCTTCTATTCCAATGTGAAGACGTTTTAGCTCTAATAGAACGGGGTCTTTAGACGTTTTAGCTACCTCAATGCCACTCATGGGAGTGAAAGCGTAAGGGTTACGAACTACAGGAGTACCGAATATAGCATCCCGTTTAACATTGTCTGGCCTACCGTTTATGTTAAAAGCATGAGGCTGTTGTAGCACATCGTACAAATCTAACACTTCAGGTATTAGCACATCGTTACCCGACTCTACCAACAACTCTCTAATCATACGTGTGTAAGGCATAAAGGACGTTGCATAGTTATTTCCAAACTTTGTAACTGCATCAGATGGTGACTGCTCATCTAAAAGAGCAATTACATCCCCTGCACCTGTGAGCGTAGGCATCTCTGCCATAGATTTAATAGTTGCTACTACTAGCGAACCTATTAATTCACTCTGTTCCTTTTCATCCCCGTACTCAAATACATCTTTAATACGTGCCATAATTAGGAGAGGTTTAGCGTATGGGTCGCCTTTTCGTATGTTGTAACGAGTTCCGTCATCAAGAACGATAGCGTACCCAGTGCCGTTAACTGACTTTTCTACATTACGTTGTCCTTTACTCGCTGAACCAGAGTTTGAAGTCATATTTGTCATAGACATTGTAGCTGCGGAAGCCCAAAGAACAGAACCAAATAGGATTTTATTCTCCATTTCTCTGGCCCTTGGGCCTCCCGCTTCCATCGTATCCTTCATAGTTTTACTGAACATCTGTAGCACTGGAGTCATTTCACCCAAATGGCTATAAATGTTTGAAGGGGTACGCACGAAAGGAGCAATAGCGTTACCAACTAGCTTAGTCAAGAATATAGGTGCAACCTGCTTACCTGCTATCTGTCCTGTGTGTATAAAGTCATTAGCCAGTTTGCCTACAGCCCCTGCGGGGTCATCTCTAAATCCGTTTTGAAAGGCAACCTCACGGGCACTTATTAGTGCTTGTGCTATTAAAGGGTTACGAGACATAGTGCCGTTCATGGAATTGTCTAGCTGCTGTTTTGTAAGTTTATTAACTATGCTTTCAGACTTAACATACGCTTGTCCGAAGCTAAGTTTTTCAGTCTTTTGTAAATTAGCAGTGACTAAGTTTTGTAGTTCAGTCCTAAACTGTGCATGTTTAATCCACTCGTCAGTTCCAGCAATACCTCGTTTACCTAATGCTCTCCATACGTTGCCAAGGATGTTAGCTCCGTACATGGCAACAGATTCACCTTCTTGCTTTGCTATGCCGTTCTCACCGCCTCCAAATATCTGCATATCTCGGTTGCCAACTGCTATGTCGTTACCCCTGTCTCCAAGCTCTACTGAAGAACGTGCCTGATCTATGTAGCCCTTAGATGAGTTAAGAGCGCGAGCCATGTAAGGAAGTGTTTGGAGCAAGTTACGGTGTACGTTTATACCTTGAAGTAGACCTTCGGATAACTCACGACCATTTAAGCTAGTAAGACCTCCTAAAGACTTCTGTAGCCACAGTTGGTTCATGTGTATGTAACCAGAAACAGTGTTTACAGTCATAGTTGAAGCAGCAGAAAGTAAGTTGTAAGTACGTAACTCACTAATAACATCTACTGCCGACTCTGCTACGCCCAAGGCTCGTTGTGCCCCAGTTCGCTCAGTACCCCATTTTGCATTACTTAATGCTTCAAAAGCAGCTTTAGCCTCGGCAGCAGTATGCGTACCTGCCATACTGTCCAGAACTTCAGCTAGTTCGTTAGGTTTAAGACGCGCTCTAGCTTTCTGATAGTTGAGTGCTCTTGCAGCTTCCCCTGAGTATTTTGAAGCTACACCTACAGCATCATTGTATAAAGAAAAGGCAGTCATAGATTGTGGCCCCCCTTCTTTATAAGACTTAGCCCAACTGTTGTACAGGCTTGTTTCAATGTCTACAGCCAAGGCTGCAAAGCTAGAAAAGTTACCGTGAGATTCAGGAAGGTCTTTAAGCTTTCCTAAGATTTCTACGGGGGTAAATTCTTTTACACCTAGCTCAGTAAGACGGTCTAAAGCGTTTTGCCTAGCCTGTGGTTGAGTAATACGCTGCCCTGACTTAGAGTTTTTTTGTATGTTCTCCAATGTAGCTTCAGCCACAGAGTCAAGAAAAGCATTTCTGCTATCTATACGTTCTTGATTCTTTACTGAAGGGTCTGCCATATCGTCCATAAACTTAGAGGCTGCTTGAAAGGTCTGCGCTTCACCTTCAGGTGTCAGAGGGGTAGCTTTTGGGCCTTTAGGTGCTTTTGTCTTAGGCGCAGTAGGGTCAACTGCTTTCGTACCCATTGCACTTAAAGCTGCCTTACCACCTCCAAATCCTGTTGCAAGTGAACCATTAACAAAACTACCAATGGTAACGTCCATAGCCGTCTGCTCTAGCGTAGTACCGTCAATCACACCTAAGTCGGTTTTTACATCTTGCAGGGCTAAACTATTTCCCAGTGCCCAAGGAGCAGCTTGCTTAACACCTTGTAAAAAGTGGTTGCCTAAGTATTTAGTTAATTTCCATTTTACGGCAGCTTTTGCTGCTTCTTGACCTGCTTTACTGGTTGCTATGGCAGCAGGTGCCCCAAAACCTAGAGTTGCAACTGAAGCGGCTAATGGTGCGTATGTACCTGTTAAATCGGTAAGTGATGCTTCTGCATAATCCCCTATGCCTTTCCAAAACTGATCTTTGTCGCTATAGAAGGGTACTGTTTTTTCCCAGTTATGCCACATAGCTCCAAGGGCACCTTTTTCTTCTTCAGAATAGTAGTCACCGTTTAAGCGGTACATAAGTACACCTAATTCGTCAAAGCTACCCTCAAAGTGCCTCATTCTTTCGTAGTATGCGTCAGTTAGTTCGGCATCCGTACCCTCAAAAGCTGTTTCATTCTCCCTGTTATGTACCATGCGGTAAGCTTCAAGAAGACCTTTGTTTTGAGCGTTCATGTGGTAAGACTGCTGTTCTTGCCTTTGAGCTTCAGGGTCTAAAACACCTGAGTTTTCGTACTGAAGTAGCGCAGACTCAATCTCTTGGTTGGTTAGTAGTTTACTTGTGGTGTGAGTAACACCTCCAAAATCATATTCGTATTCCATCTGTCTGCCTCCTATTTCGATGCTTTTTGTGTAACAGTTATTACTTTACCGTTAATAGTTACTTGTTGACCTACTTGCGTTACGCCATTTACTGCTTGTGGGATACCTACTTTGCTATTTATAGGCTTAAAGTGTGCATTAAAAGCAGTGTCTGCATCTTTTGTATATAGCTCGTATTTCACATCTGCTGGAAGTAGGTGCAAAGACCTACCCGCTAATACACCTTCACCTATTGCTTCTAAGGCTTTATCGAGAGATTTTTGATTTACAACATAAGATGTTACTCTCGCCCTGAAGTCAGCCGTTGATCTGTTGTATTCATCTATAGCTGCAATACTAATACTAGAGATACTTATGTTTTTTTGAGGGTCAATGCCATACTTTTTATCAAGAATAGCTTGAGCAGATTTGTATGATTCTCCAGTAAACACTGAACCACGTTTGTTCATAACGTCACCCATTGCTGACTTAGCTAAACGGTACTCTGCCATACTCCCAATGTTCATTTTCTCAAGCATTTCTGCTGCTCTATCTCCAGTTAACTCAGTAACACTACTGAACTGGTTGTAGTAAACATCGTAATCACTTTTAGTAAGCGTTGGGCTTTCTTTAAAATCAGCAATTCTTTTTTGGATAGAATTAATGTCAAAAGCACCTAAACCCTGACTAGACTCTGTGCCTTCAAAATCTTCAAAGTCATTGTGTATGCTGTAATACTGAAAGGCAGCTTCTAGGTAGTCATCTTTGGCTGCTGCTGTTGCACGTTGTTTCTTTGCGTAAGCGACTGCCTCCTCACTACTTAAGAGACTTGCTATTGTTCTTTCAGCAGCAATAAGCTTTTTCTTTTCACTCTGTATGCCATATAAAAAGCCACCGTTACCAGTGCTAATTGTCTTTGCAATATCTAGTAGGTCTAAACTTTTGTTTTCACTTGCTAGTGTAATTAGAAAATCAGTTGTAGCTGCATTAAGTTCCTTTGGGGGTATAGTGTTGGTTCCAAAGGTTGCTTGTAGAGTTTGAGACACAGCCTCACCAATCTTAGCTGTGCGTTCTGCATTAGTAAGTCCTGCTGTCGCTACGTGAGCAACATTTACATTTGCTCCTAACTGAGTAAAGTAGTTGTCTAAAGGAACCTGCGCTTGTACATTCTTGTACTCAGCTACTTGTTGGCTCTTAAGTTGATTCTGTGCAGCGTTTACTTGAGTACGGATAGCAGATTGATAACCAACAGAGTCTATGGAATCTGGCCCTAAGTGTTGTGTTAGTAATTGTTTTGTAAACGCATCTAATTGTTCGCTGTAGGCTACTGGGTCACTCTGTCTTAAGTTAGGGTTTTCACTGTCCCACTTAAACATTTCAGACTGCACAGAAAGACCCGCTTCTGCTCCTACTTTTTGGTTGTACGCTACCTGTAATGCAGGGCCGTACTGAGGGTCGTTAGCTAAAGAAAGTCCTTTACTAACTGTTGCCCAATCACCTAACTGTCCATCGTTGTAAGCCGATTCCACAGCCATTAACTTTTGTATTTGAAATTCAGCAGACTTAGATTGTTCTTTGGCTCTATCTGCTTTAGCCGCTACTCTACTCACATTGCCCGTTACTGCATCTAACGCCTTACTAATCTGGTCGTTACGTGCAGGTTGTACATAGGTACTTACTGGGGATGCTTGAGGGGTCAGGCGCACCTGATTAGCTGCATATTTGGTCTGTACACGTTGTCTCGCCACAGCGAAAACTCCTTATGTTATTTTAGCTATACGGGCTTTGTAAGGGTCTGTTCCCTTAAAATAGCCACCTTCATAGGCAGCACCGCCAATTTGAAGGGCAGTAGCTGCAAAGCTTGGATATGGTACTGAGTTGATACGGGATTGCCGCCCCGACTCTGCCCCTTTTTTCTGTTGCGCTATCTGCGCTTCGGTAGATAAAAGGTTAGAGTTGGCTTTGTTATCATCGAACAAGTTTTGGCGCATTATGTCTGACATGAGCGCGTCTACGGATAATCCAGATACACCAGACTCACCTGAAGCGGTTCTAGCTGTAGACAAATCTTTCATGCTTTGAATGTCTGCTTCCATCCCACGTTGGGACTCAGCTTCTTGTTCCTCACGTTGCCTTAAGTTAAGTTGCCGCACGTCATTAAGGTAGGCAGAGTTTGCCGAAGCCTCATTACGTTTGGCTTGTTGCTGTTGTTCTTCTGCTGCAACAATGGAAGTCATAGCAGTCATTATTGTCGCGGGGTCACACATTGGCATCAATCCTTACAAATTCATAAAAAGGTACACGCCCTGTCCCGTGATAAGGTATTTTCCTAACGAAGTTAAAACCTAAATACTTTAACCATCTGATTGCTACCTTATTACGGGCATCTACATAATTAACGAGAAGGGGGTACTGCTTGTTGGTTTCCACTACCCAATCTAGGGCTTGTGTTAAAAGGTCTTTCTTTATCTCTGGTATTTTGTCGGAGCCTAGCATCCAAGGAGAACCAATATCGTCCCCGACTCTTGCCACGCCAAACATACCTATGAGTTCATCTTTGTGGATGATTGCAAGACTTTCAGATAATTCAAAACCTTGCGTTAAGGCTTCTAAAGGCGTTAAACCATTTGAGGCCATTACTTCAATAGCATCTGCCTCACGCATCTTTTCTGAAAGTTCTTGAACATCCTTTTTTGTAGCCTTTCGGTAGTGGGCCATACGTATTAAATCCTTGAGGTTCTTTGTGTTAGAAAACCTTCGTACTCAGCACTTTGGAACACACATGGTAAGTAACTGTCTGAAGTAATTGTCACATTGACATACTTAGAGTTTGTGTTTACTGGGACACGGTATGTACCTTCATCTAGGTTAGCTTGGCCTAAAAGGTTGTTTAAGCCACCGATAATTCTTCCGTTAAACTCCCTAATAGCCACTGGACGTGCTGTAGGTGCGCTCTCAACCTTAAAGTAGGCTGTGTCGTTGTAAGTTATATGGAAGGTTCTGATCTGAAGATTGTTAGTAGTTACTGCTTTACTGTCTTGCTTTAAGACTTGCTCACTAAACTTATACTTAAAGGTGTACGGGATACCCGCATAAATCACAGCACCACCTGCATAGTCTGACAAGGCATCCGACTGTGAGCGTACAGAACCTGTGTTATTAACAAATATGGTGCTGCTGTTTGTGTAAGGCAAAGTGCTGCTTGCGATTTTATAACGCCTGTCTAGTAAAACTGCACCACCTGCATAGTTACCTAATGCGGAGGTATAGACCATATCACTGGTTGCACTGTCATTAGCTAGGCTTAAGTTTTCTAAGTACAGGCCGTCACTGTATTCAACCACCAACTTAATAACTGAGCCGTTAAATGCTGTGGAGCGCACTACTCCTGAAAACTTCCACTCAGACCAAGCACTTTGTAGCTTTTCCTCACCCCGCCAGTAATAGCGGTAAACAAACACTGAGTTAGGTTTGTCATCTGTAAGTACCAACAACATATCTTCGTTAGAAGAAGCTGCAAGACTTCGGATGTTACCTTCAATGTAGTTTGGGACGTGAGCAGATACATCGGCAGCGTCATTGGTTTCTGAAGACTGTTCTACGTAATACTCACGAATACCCGACCACTTACCTTTAGAGAACCCAAAGAACACATACCGTCCTGCACCTACTGGTTTGGCCTTTAAGTTTGCCTCAAAGTTAGTTGATACATCTATATGTACTGTGTCAGGTGTTAGTAGCTCTGAAGCTGTCAGCATAAACTGCGTCAAGTCAGAGAAGATCAACAAGGATTCGTTAAATGGTATTGCGTGTTTTAGGATAGAGATTTGGTTGTTAGACACAGCCACGTCAATGGGATTGGAATCCAGAACTGTCAAGACAGTCTTAGGGAAGAAGTTGTAAAACTCTCCTGCTTCGCTGAAGATTACGTTCTCGTCTGCTAAGAAACCTAAACGGTTACGGTGGAAGAATATGTCATTGATCTTGTATCCTATGAATGAAGGTACAGGGTTAGTGTCCTCATCTCCCGCCTCTCGGTCATCCCATGTCAAAGGTGCAAAAGTAAACGTGCCATTTACCTCTTTTTTAAGTTGGTGAGGCATAGTTAATTTGTTTATACGGTTTTTTAATGCTGCACCGTCTGCACCAATACCGCCTACAGTTTCCTTCCAGATCAACTCATTGTTCGTGTTATCACCTTGAGTAAGGTGTACGTAATGGTCATCTTGTTTCTTTTCGTTACTACCTGCTACCTTGATTCTAAAGCCTACCTTACCCTTGCGGGGTAGGTTCTTGAAGTCGATAGTCTGGCCTTTAAACGAGTAAAGGAATCTGTCACCCGCACCATCACTAGATGTGATTGTAAAGTCAGCATTAGCGTTCTTAACGTAGATCACTGAACCTATTTTTTCTTTAACAAATGGAGAAGAAATAGATAAGTTATTGAATAGCTGAGTAGCTATATAATCTGTTCCAATTTGAGCAGAGTGTGCAGCAGAGGAACCATCTGGTGTTGTAAAAGTGGATGTAGCACTGCCTACTGTAATTGTGTAAGTCAGTCCGTAATCAGCCTGTCGGACATAAAACATAGCTTCGTTGGGACGTGCTGTAGGAGCGTATGAATCAAGGGCTACAACCTTAGATTTATTAACCACAAAAGTAGTATCGCCTACAGATACAGCATTAATATTAGCGTGAAAGTCTGAAACACCAGTTAGATATGCTGGAAGACTTGTAAGTGCATTACCTGCGCTATCTTTTACGGTTCGCTCTGTACCTGATTGGTCAAATACCTTAATACCTGAAGAAGTAAATACGGCTGTATAATCTTCCGTATTTGAGTATTTAATAGGGTGTAGAAATGCGGTAGTACCTGCAAGGCTGCTAGTAAGTTTAGCTACGTGTTCAGTACAAGGCCGCTTTTCCAATCCTCTTGTAACTGAAGATAATCCGTTCTCTTGTACTTCCGCTTGGCTTGGGTGACGTAGGCTCGGAGGCTGCTGTGAGACACCATTGAGGAGATTGGGAATTGAACCCGATACTAAAGACATAGTTAAACCACCTACCTGTAATAATGAGCTATATAATTAGTCTCATAGTTGTCGAATATGTTTAAGTCCTGCACGTCAGATTCATTCTGTAACACGCTATTCCAAGCTGCCAGTTCGTCACGGGCGTTAAAGGAATGTAGTGATTCTGAACCTAGTAGACGGTCTTGCAGAACACGCGCTGCTTTTATAGATATGTAGCGTCTAGCTGTTTCGGGCATCTCTTCAAAATCTAACAACACAACCATGTCAACTTTTACAGATACACCAATAGCGTAAGTGTTTTTTATGCGGTCGTACATTTTCATGCCGCGTTGTACAAGGTCAGTGTCTGAAGACATGCGAGTATGTATGGTGTCTACATGCAAACAGTTAGCAGGTAGATGTAATTCATTGGATGCGTCTGGTGAAAGCTCAAAAGTTAGATCAGTGTTAAAAGACCACCCTTGGGATTGAAAGTCTCTACTCACGTTATCTAGCGTCTGTTCAGCAGCACTAGCTTCAATTAAACCTGAAGTTAATGAGTTAACGGGGGATTCACCAATCGTTGCTAGTGCAGTATTTATAGCTTCTAATTTTGTTGTGGGGGTCATTGGTAGCCCTTTTTAAAGATGAAAAAAAAGGCAGGGAGAAATTAATCTCCCCACCTTTAAGTTGGAACTAGAACGATCTACACAGCGTTCAAAGAAATGGCGCAAGCAGGGCGTAGGATGTTATGACCCATAGCGTACTTAGCAACCATTAACGTACCCTGACGCTCGATCTGGTACTCAGATTCGACACCTAAATCTAACAACTTTACAGTTGCAGCAGCGTCTTGGCTGAAGATCAAACCGCGCAAGGCAGTGTAGTTAGCTCGGTATGCCGCAGTGCGTGAACTTGTAACTGGTTCAGCGTCTGCTGACGAACTAGATTGGTTAGTGTTAGGAAGATGATTACTCATCATAATCTTAACGCCACCTACTTGTGGAACTACACCTGAAGATACGGAACCCTCACCGCCAACATCACGGTTTAACCATGCAGCGTTAGCTACACTAGGCACGTTCAATAGCGCGTAGTATTGGGCAGGTGGTAATACACAAACTTTGTCACCGCCTACGTCCTTCTTATCGAACTCTTCAAGAGCCGCATAGATAGCCGCAACAATCTTAGCACCGTCTAATGCGTGTGCAGTAGTAGAACCAATGTTGAAGTTGGTTGTGTACACCTCATCAGTAAACGCAGTGCCAAATGCAGCAGCAGCTTTAGTTGAGTTGTCGATTGTTGCTGCTTTAGCAATGATACGAGCTACGTTACGGTCTGAGACATTCGCTAATGCGTTGCCAGACTCTTTTGAGTAGATTGAACGTACATCGTAGTGGTTCATGGCCTCATCAATCTTAGCAATAAACTGTGTGCTGATTAACAAATCATCAACCGTCACAATACGCTCACCATGCTTGATTGCATCAGCTTGAATTAACGTACCAGCAGTGTGGTACTTTGCAGAACCTGTGCCAGTAAGAGGGAATGATGCTGACTTACCGTTTGATATAGTACGTGAGCGGTGTAAAGGCATGAATACGTTTTTTTCCTCAAACGAAGTAAGGACTTCGCCAGCATAAAGTTTGAGGAATAAGGAACGATCATCACCTGCCGCGTTAGTTTGTCCTAATCGTGAGACTGTTTGGTCTGTTGGAAATGCCATGTTATATGTACCTATTTAAAGTAAAGTTTTAAAGTTGTTGAGTTGTGTTTCTTTGTTCACTCAGTCACTTGTCACTTTCTTTCCCTTAAAGATTGTCCTCCGCAGAGGGTCGATAGATACTCGAAGTAAAAGTTGTTGCTTGTTTTTAGAAACGAAAAAACCCACCAGAGGCTGTAATAGCTTGGTGGGAATGTTACTGCGGAGACAGAAAATCTAAAGGATGTTGCTTCGTGATAATTTAGAAGCTACTTCCTGTCGATATGCAGAGTCATTGCTGTACCTTGGGTCACGCATTGCTGCGGTCAGTTGGGCGGCAGAATCAAAGACCCCACCTGTAACGGATTTAGTCTCGCCATAGACCAGTGATGGTTCACTGCCGTTTTCAGAACGGTACTGTGCTTGCAGACCCTGTATTGCTAAATTTGCTGTCTCGGTATTGCCGCTATTTATTGCATTGTTAAAAGCATCTATAGAAGCTTCATTTAAACTTTCAGAGGCCCATTTAACCATATCTTCATACGCTTCTTGGCCCCCTACCTGATTAAATGCTTGTTGCTGAAGCTGTCCTGCAACTGCGTTCTGACCATCTATAAATTGGTCAACCATATTCCGTGGAATACCTGCTTGTAGTAGAGCTTCGTAGGATTCTTCAGTTAGACCACCTTGTTCTGCAAACTCGTTGGATAGTGCGTCAAAATCAACACCACGCTCCTCTAGTTCTTCGGCAATCTCTTCTAAATCACTTTCTTCAGTGACCTCCTCTTTAGAACCTAACTTTTGCTCAAGAGATTCATAGGCAGTTGCCATGTCTTGAACAGTATTAAATTTCTCAGGGAGCCATTCAGGACGGTCAGATACTTCAGGGTTATTAATCCCTTCAGCTTTCTTAAGCATGTTTTCTGTATGCTCACCATCCTCAACGGATTCTTCAAATGTGTTTACTGCATCTACCATTATTATCTGTCTCCGAAAGGTAGTTATTATTTATTGCTGTGGCTGTTCTTCTTGTTGCTTCATTAACCCTTGTGCTACTGGGCCTGTAGCTTTCTCAGCCATTTGCATCATCTGTTGTTGCTGCATCATCTGTTGTTGAGCCTGCGCTTCTTGTTCCTTCTGCTCTGCTGACCTAATTAGACCACTTGTATCAATACCTAAAGATGCACCAAGCCTGTCGATGTAATCGTCAATGTTTAGTTCTTTCTGTAAGATTTCTGGGCCTAGAGGCTGAAGCATTTGAAGTAACTGTGATAGCTTGTTTAAGTCCTGACCACGCCCTAACGCTTCCATACCTGTGACGATCTGGGGCTTAAGTGTGTCTTTAGGGAACTTAGGCATTTTCCCACTCTTTTCCATTCTGGCAAGTAGCAACTTGACCATTGGGTACTGGAACTCTTGGGACAAGATGGAGTAAACCCCACCTAATGCAGACTCAAGCTCTTGAGCCATATAACGAACTTCTTCAGCAGTTACACGTTCTGCTTTACGCTGAACTGCGGAGTTCATAAGGAACGAGTATGCTAATCGTTCAGTAATCTCTCTTGCTGTGTCTTGAGCAACACGGAAGTCATTAAACTTTTCTAGCTGTAGAACAGACACATCGTTAGCGTCACCTGTGGCAATGCCACCGTTGGGTGTTTGAGCTAGTACCTTTTGCTTTGTGGAACCGTTAGGCTTCACTAAGAATAAGACTTTAGCGGCTGCTGCTGCGCCTTGTACGATTGCTTTAGTTAAAGTTTCAAGTGAGCTTAAGTCACCTATAAATTCTTCGACATAACCACGACCATACGATTCACCATCTATACGAACCATACGTAAGGCCATAAAGGGTGACTGATCTAATGGAAAGCTACCACGCGAGTCAGGAATTATCTGACCTTCAACTTCTTGATACACTTCCCACTTTTTAGCGATACGACAAACCTTTGTATAAAGGTCTACAGATTTAAGCTGAGACTCTTCTGAAGGTTTTGTTAGCAATTCTCGGACTGCTTCGGGAAGCATTAAGGGACTTACTGTTTCTTTAGTAATGACCTCAAGTACATTACCCATAGCGTCACGTTGACATACGTATCTATCTAAACGGAATACACGAACACCACCATCTTTAGGCATGTGGACTAGCACATTACCTGAAGTTATAAGCTGCTTAAGTGCCTCAAAAACTGGAACACGTACAGCCGTAGCTTCTACCTCTTGCATAGCTGCTCGTTCAATACGAGCTAATGCTTCTTCTACCTTACCCCTCGCATCATCCCCTGCTAAACTTTGTAAATCAAAGTCGTCCATTGTTAGACGGAAGAAGGGGGAGTTTGGTGGTAGAAGTGTCATTAACAGCTTAGAAGCTAAGTTATTAACACCCCTTGCACCAATGGATTGGTATGGAGTTGAGTACACAGAAGAACCCGAATGTCCTTCAGGGGGCATTAAGGTAGGTATGGTAAGTTTAGCGACTTCTCTAGCTCTATCTAAGAACGAAGTGCGGTCACTTTCAAGATGTGTATAGCGTTTAGCCACTTCTCCTGTTGTTGGTAGCATAGCTAATCATTCTCTTTTATTAAGTTGTAATGTTTAATCCCACACCACCGTTACCAAAGCCAACACTTGTGTTACGTTTTAGACGAAGCTTTCGCTTACCTTGACGTTGAGCGTTCTTTTTAATAGCTAGTATGTTTTTAAGATTATCTGGTTGGTTTGTTGCAAGGGCGGCAGCACCACCAGCCAAAGCTGTATCTTGGCTTGGGCCACTCCCGCCACCTGTAGCGACTTTAGCTTTTTTAGCTTTAACAGGTATTTTAACTCGGTCTGTGATATGACCTGCTGTTTCTGGACGTGTAACTTTAGCATCACGACCTAGAGGGTCATGCCCAGTTTTAGTAGCATACTCAACACCATCAACATAGGTTGTAGATTTCTTCTCACCAAGACGAACACCTTTAATAACAGGGTCTGTAGCTCTAGTGACTACTTTTGGGCCTCTCTTGTAATCGTAAGTAGTATCTTTCTTTTCACCGAGCAAGCCGCTAGTCTTCTGAGTCTTAGTGACACCACCGTTCTGTAGCGTTGCCATTGAGCCTGTAAGCTTCTTTAACTTAAAGGCTGCGGTGTCTGCGTTAGCTTTAGTAACTACCCTGTCACCAGAGTACGCTTTCTTCATACCAACTTTATTCATTTCGGCTTGCAGTTCATCAGGGGTTGCGCCACCAGCCTTTTTGGTTGCCCAATAAGCTTGGTTGTAACTCACCTCATCATTGCGGTACTTGTCTTTTATTGCAAGTGATATGAGAGAAGGAATCTTTGTGTTTTTATTCTCTGCCGCTCTAGTCTTATAACCCTTATTGTCAAAAGGCTTGGATACTTTTGCTGGTTTGGCAGGTTTAGGTATAGTCACCTTAACTAATGGTTTTTGACCTTGTTCGTTAGGGCCAGCAAATCCAGATTGATTAACCCCATAGCCATCAGTTTCTATACCCATTGTTGTTTTAATTTTATTTGTAGCCAAGCCATCTCTGAGAGTACCGCTTGGCCTTTCTTCTTTAATTTGAGGCTGAGTAATCTTAGCTGTCGCTACTGGCGTAGTCTTTGCTTTAGACTTTATAGGCGTTGCAGGCCGAACAGGTTTATTAACTTCACTAGGTAAGTTGGCACGCTGGTTCCCATTGCCCTCATAGTTAATTTTTGGTGCTTTAGCTTTAGCTTTAGGTGCTTTAGCTTTAGGTTCTTTTTTTTGGCCTTGCTCGTTAGGGCTTGCGCTAATAATGTTTTTCTTTTTCTTTGCTGGCTTGTCGTCATTATCACCACCGCCACCACCGCCACTATCGTTGCTGCTGTTGTCACCTCCTGCTCCACACATATCAATAACCTCCATTAGTGCTGCTAGGTATGTTTAAACTAGGGTTGCTAGTGCCGCCCATGCTTAGACCTGTTGTAGATGTTTTGTTACGAATCCCACGTTTGCCTTTAGCCTTACGTTTACGTGCGGCTGAAGGTGTTTGTTCCATGTCTGATAAGTCTAAACTAGCAGGTGCCCTAGCAGGTGCAGGTGGGGTTGGTGCAGGTTTAGATTCTGAACTACCGAATAAACACATTCGTTGGTTTACTCCTCATAATTAAAGTCTTCTTCTGAAAGCTCTTTAAGTTTTTCTATGACTCTACGCTGACCTTGTAAGAACCGAAGTTCTTCTACAGTAATACTGTGGGTTGGTAATGTGTCTGGAAAAATCTTATCGAGATGCGAAAGGAGTCCTTGGGAAATTCCAAAGGAAGCTCCCAGTATTGAGTTGCTTTTTATCATAATATTCTTAGGTTTGCTGTAACGGTACGTTAGTGGGTTTTAGGTACATTTAGCATCAGTTCGCGTTTTTGTGCTTTAATAGATATTTGTTTACGAGCTTCGCTATCTAAGTTCTTCCAATCTGCAATCTCACTGCCAGAGCGAAAGCACCCCACACAAATATCGTTATCATTGAGGTGACAGATATTGATGCAGGGCGAGGTCATTTAGATTCCTTATGCAAGGCAGCGTCATAAGCTTTACAAGCTGTTTCAGATTTAGACAATAATTCCATGTGTTCGGGGCTATACTCTGAGCCTTCAAACTCATCTGCTATGACGATACAATCCACACAGTCCTGTCTTAAAAGTTCTAAAGCTAAACCTCTAACCTGACCCTTCATTCGTATTCCTCTTCTTTTTCTTCTTCGTAAAGAACTAGCGCGTTGTCAAACTCTTCCCATGAGTCAACACCGTAATACATAAGGCACTCAAGTAGGTGTGAGTCTCGTTCAATTAACTTGTGGTAGTCTTCGTCAACTTCTATTCGTCTTCCCATATCGTCCCCCGTTGGTATAGTTGTATTGCAGTATTTAAATCGCAGTCAAAACCTTCCATAATTTCTTCAAACGCAACCATGAACATCATTTCCGACAGTCCCAATCTTCTATACTTGCATGAGGAGAGATGCCTTGCTTAATACGGTCTTTAGGGCGAGTGTCTTCCCCAAGGGGTACAGGAGACTTGTTAAATAAAGCCTCCCACCCTGAGTCATACAGGTCAGTTTTAGCCTTGGTGCGGATAGGTAAGCCAGTTACGTCACTTGTTGATGTTGTCACGGTTGTTTAACTCCTTAGTAATTAACTTTTCAATTTTGGCTACATCTCTAGCCGTTGAATAAAGGGAGTAGCGTATACGCCACCCCCAG
>Ga0208032_1000664_pt1 | contig 17328 bp, 18 predicted proteins | sample MalvirAntarct_66_FD_184254 | JGI IMG/M metagenome (GOLD analysis project Ga0208032, IMG submission 184254) | Marine viral communities from the Global Malaspina Expedition - Malaspina viral metaG Antarct_66 (SPAdes) (version 2) | ecosystem: Environmental > Aquatic > Marine > Oceanic | place: West... | reverse complement strand
TTATGGGCGATGTGGTGACGCTATATCATGAATTTGCAGACTACAACCTTGGTGCATTTGGTAAGCGTGCAGTCTGCAATATTAAGCAATCCATCACCGATAAACATCTTATACCTACTTTTGAGAGTGTTGCATAAAATATAGGGTTAGTCTAAATGCTCAATAAGATGACTTTAAGACACGCTAATCTTTTAACTATAAATTTCGTAATTGCTTAATTAACCAGCGATGTATACCACTGTCACTGGTACGTGGATGCCATGCTGCAATTACCTTAAAGGTAGGCGGTAATGCTTCTACCTTCAGCTCTTTAACTTTATTATTTGGTAGTAGTCGTGCAGGATAAAAGGCAATCATATCGGTGGTATGTAGGATATCTGGCACTGCTGAAAAGCTAGGCACTGACATCACAATATGGCGTTTAAGCCCTTTCTCTGCAAACCATTGATCATGCGATCCGCGCAAATTGGCCCGCGAAGGCGATACCACCAGCTGCGGGTGTGCGGCAACTTGAGCCAGTGTGAATATCTCTGTTACAAAGGTATTTTTATAACCCGTCACACATAAATGCTGCTCTTCAAATAGCGTCACATACGATAAATTATCAGGGATAAACTCTGGAAAAGTAATCAGCAAATCAAGTTCGCCTGCCGCAATAAGCTGATTGATATTGTCTGAGGCAAAATCTCTCACTATCAGCCTTAAATTAGGCGCTTCACGGCGTGTGATACTAAACAACTGCGGCAATAATGCCTGCGTCGCATAGTCGGTTGCACTAATCGTAAAGACGCCTTTGTAGGTTTGCGGCGTAAACACTTCTGGCTCTAACAATACTTCCAACTGCTTTAATATCTCGTCAATCGGTTGCTGCATCGCTAGTGCTTTTGGTGTTGCCACCATGCTATTGCCTTGACGAATAAACAAACGATCATCAAACAAATCCCGTAGCTTACGCAACTGCTCGCTAATCGCTTGTTGCGTCAGTCCCATTTTGCGCGCAACTTGTGAGAGGTTTTGTAGATCAAGCAGCGCCTGTAATACTCTAAGCTGCTTAATATCGAGCCGATTCATACCATTCATAACACTTACCATTAATAATTGTACCCTAAACAATAAAGGCTTGTTTCTAATTGTACCTATAAAACTCTATGCTTATCGATATTGCTTAAGCCGCCAATTAAACCTGACCGCCGTTCAATTGGCTCAAATAATAAGTCTATCCGTTTGCTTTAAAAGAGAGTGTTATGAAACAAGCTATGCTAAATGTGCCAACTATGCTAACTATGCTAACTATGCTAACTATCCCAACTATGAAAAATACCAGTGCGTTATTTTCCTCTATAGAGCTTGGTCCTTATACGCTCAAAAACCGTATCGTAATGCCACCGTTGACACGCTCTCGTAGCACGCAACCTGACAATATTCCTAATGACGTAATGGCAAGTTATTATGCACAGCGTGCTACCGCAGGTTTTATGGTCACTGAGGGTACGCAGATTGAGCCAAGAGGTCAAGGTTATGCATGGACGCCAGGTATCCATTCGCAAGCACAAATTGCAGGCTGGAAAAAAGTCACCCAAGCGGTACATGCCAAAGGCAGTATTATTTTTGCTCAGCTATGGCATGTTGGGCGTGTGTCTCATACCAGCTTGCAGCCAGAAGGTGCTCAGCCTGTTGGTCCATCAGCGATCACTGCTGACAACGTCAAAGTATTTATTGAGACAGGTCCAAGCGAAGGCGCATTGGCCGACCCAAGTGAGCCACGCGCACTGAGCACAGAAGAAGTGGGTGAACTGGTCGCTATGTATGCGGCAGCCGCACGCAACGCATTAGAAGCGGGTTTTGATGGGGTAGAACTGCATTGTGCCAATGGCTATTTGGTGAATCAGTTTATTTCTGAGCATAGCAATACACGTGATGATCAATATGGTGGTTCGTTGACCAATCGTCTGCGTTTTTTAAAAGAAGTGGTCGCTGCCGTCAGTGAGGTGGTTGGTGCGGATCGTTTAGGCGTACGTTTTGCGCCGTTATTTGCCAGCACGGATGAGACTCGTGTGTATCTAGGCTTAGTAGAAGCAGATCCTCATCATACCTATATTGAAGCGATTAAGGTGCTTGAGCAGGCGGGCATTGCTTACTTATCCATTGCAGAGGCTGATTGGGATAATGCGCCTGATTTGCCAGAGCCTTTTTACCAAGCCGTCAGAGCTGAGTTTTCAGGACGTATTATTTATGCGGGCAAGTACACTGTGCAGAAGTCGGTCGATATATTATCTAAAGGTTATGGGGATTTATTTGCTTTTGGTCGTCCTTTTATTGCTAATCCCGATTTACCTGAACGCATAGCCAATGATTGGCCACTCAATGAGGCAGATCCTGCTACGATGTATGGTGGCACTGCCATTGGCTATAGTGATTATCCTCGCTATCAAGAATAGCAAAGCAGCTGAGCATTGAATGAGATAAGGCCATTAATACTAATGGCCTTATTTTTATTTATAAATTTGGGATTTATTGGATATTCACAAACAGTCAATCATCAAGCGACAATTATTGTTTTTGTCGCTTAAATATCTTTCTTTTATCATTTTATCAATAGGTAGCAGGCAATGAATCAGAATACTAAAGACAGACTGATACGTATATTAGTAGGATATGTCGGACTTTATCCGACGCTCTTAATCGTATTAACGTTATTAAAGCCTGTGACTCATGGTCTAAGTCTGCCAGTGGTGGTATTGATTGAAACCATAATACTCGTGCCGTTGACGCAGATAGTGTCATTTCCAATAGCAGGCTGGCTCATTGAGCGTTTAAGAAGATAACAATCGTTGCTCTTTGCCTAGTTTGGATATGGGTTTTTAAGAGTATTGATTGAGATGATAAATGATTGATGGCACGGGTAAGTTTATAAACCAGATAATTGAGTTGGTTGGATTTCAGCCGGATATTAAAAACAGCACTCTATAATAAGGAGGAAAATAAATGGTTCATAAACCTTAATATCTGACTTAGACTGAGTACAACAATTCCCATTTATTATAGAGTGTGCATGAGAGCAGAAATGAATAACCTAAGTTAGGAAAGCTCCTGAATGGGTAAAATTACATATTCCTATTGCACCTTTTCCTCATAAGGTGCATGGATACTTAGTGCTTTAAATTCTTGTTTTTTAATTGAGTTGCCAATAAAGAGGATGACCATAAACCTTAGCAAAATAATCAATTAATGTTCTAACATTTAGAGAGACATGACGAGTATGAGGATAAATAGCTGCGACATGTTGAGGTGTGGTTTTGACGGCCGTACTATAATTAGGCAGTAGCTTGATGAGCTCACCACTCTTTAAATGCTCACCGATGAGCCAATCTGGAAAAAGCACAATCCCCATACCTTTGAGTGCAGATACCAATAAAGATTCTGCATTATTGGACATCAATAAAGCGGGTGCTAAAAATGGCGTCCAATCTTCACTTTCTGTTTTAAAAAGCCAACGATTGGGTCCTGTTGAGCCTTTATATAGTAAACATTTATGATGTGTCAGATCTGGTGGCACTTGCAATTTACCGTGCGTGTTTATGTACGATGGAGAAGCGGCAAGATGATAGGTTTGCTCGCCAAAAATACGCGCATGAAAGGCGGAGTCCTGTAACGTGCCAATTCTAAAAATAACGTCTGTTGCATAATGATGAGGATCAATAAAGTCATCCGTTAAACTCAAATCTATCTGTAATTTAGGATACTGAGCACTAAGCTGTGGCAGCCAAGGTGCGATATGTCGTTGTCCAAAAAATACGGGAGCGTTGATTCTAATTAAACCACCCGGTTCTAATGTCCTGTCTTGAAGTTCCTGCTGTGCTGCACTCATGCTCTCGGTCATGGATTTTGCATAGCGCATAAATACGCGACCTGCCTCAGTAGGAGTAACAGCGCGTGTATTACGGTAAAAAAGCTGCTGTCCCAGTGAGTCCTCTAACTGCTTGATAATACGTGACACTTTAGAAGCCGAGACGCCTTCTTTTCGAGCCACTACAGAAAAACTCTGAGCGTCAAAAACCTCTATAAAAAATAATAGTGTTTGTATGTTGATGGTATCTACTGTATTCATTTGTGCAACTTATGCAAAGGTCATTTTCGTATTATAGCGTTTTTTAATGGGTATACATTGCTGTAAGCTGCAGCGTATTGCTCATTAAGGATTTTTTCATGCAAATTTTATTGATACTCATTGTTGTGTTAGGCGGCATGGGGTTGTCTGTTGAAGCAGGATTACTTGGGCCTTTAGGGAGTCAGGTAGGCGAGCTGTGGGCGACATTGAGTATTTTTGGTGTTGGCGCTGCTCTGACATTCTTTTTGATGTTGTTTTTTAGTCCGCGGGATAGTCCTTCCTTTTTCTCACAGCCGCCTTTACTACTGGTTGGTGGTATTTTAGGGCCTGTTTATGTTGTGGTATTAACCGTGGTGACGCCTGTTATTGGCATTGCGCTGACGATGATTGGGATATTGGCTGGGCAAGTATTTCAGAGTTTAATCATAGATCATTATGGTTTATTCGAAACCATGGAACGAAAAATAGACAGCAAACGAATTATCGCTTTATTTTTCATTATTGCCGCACTTGTTTTTATGGCAAAAGGATAACCTAAATGATGCTTATTTTAATGATTTTATTAGCAATAATTGGCGGTGCGGCTTTAAGTATCCAGGCAGCATTAAATGGTCGCCTTGGCGGCAATGTTGGCGTATTTAAAAGTGCCTTTTTAACCTTTTCTGTGGGTGCAGTAGTAACTGCCTTGCTCATTTTCTTTTTTGAGCCAAATCATACCGTTACTTTGATGGATGTCCCTAAATGGCAACTGCTTGGTGCCTTATGCGGTGTGCCTTACATTGTCATTATGGTGGTTGCGGTCCAGCGTATTGGGACTGCTGTAGCAACGGTAGCGGTTATTTTTGGTCAGCTGAGTATGAGTGTATTAATTGATAATTTTGGTTTACTTGGTAATGAGGCGATTAGCCTTTCAGTCAGTCGCATGGGTGCTTTGGTTTGTTTGGCAATCGCGCTTTATTTTATTTATGCTAGCAGCAAGTCTGAACCTAAAGAGGCTCATTAGTGAGCTATGCTGAAGAAATTGTAGAAACTAATATGGGAGGGTTCAATCAGACAGCTCAATCATAATGACCCATGCTGTTGATTTTATAGTCATTAAGTTCATATCTAACACTAGCAGTTCGATGCTTGTATAGCGTACCGTTGAACTAATCGCAGATCATTATGGTATTCAAATTAATTAGATTTTTTTAATGCTAGTGCTTACATTTAGCTAAAAATACTGGTAAAAAATCCAAGCCTTAAGGCACTGGTTCATGGATTCAAACGCTCCCTAGGCAACCTATCTTAAATATTTCTGAGCCTCTCTTTTAGATACGGCTCAATTAAGTCTAGAAAAATAGAAAATTTATAAATACCAAGTCAGAATGTATAGGAAAAAGGATTTTCTATACACGTTTGGAAGACACAAAAGACGATATAAATATATCCTAAGGGGGTATCAATGGACGCAAATGTGGATCAGAGTATCCGTTTACCGATCCCTAAAATGGAATCGCTACAATCAGGATGTAATACCATCCGAAAAAGCGACATTATTCGCTGGATTGATAATCAATTAAAAAAGCGTTAAGGGATCGCTTTCAATTCGAAAAAACTGACCAGCCCGTTTTCTGTACCAGCAGCTCTAATGCCTTTGACCCAAGTTTGGAATTTCCTACGTGATCAAGCCCTGGTGACCAGACTGCGATGGAGCCTTTACCTGGCGCTATCGTCAAAATACCGCCACCAACACCACTTTTACCCGGTAGCCCAACACGGTAGGCAAATTCACCAGCGCCATCGTAATGACCGCACATCATCATTAAGGAGTTTATCCGTCGAGACTGCTGTGCATTAATCACTCGTATCCCTGTGTGTTGATTAACACCATTAGACACTAAAAAAAGACCAGCACGGGCTAACTGCTCACAACTCATTGCAATCGCGCATTGATGAAAATAAACACCGAGCACCTTATCTACGTCGTGCTTTATATGACCAAAGGACTTCATAAAGTGGGCTAAGGCGGCATTTCGATCTCTGTGATCCATTTCAGACGCTGCCACTTTATGGTCAAAACGGATCGAATCATCATCGGCAATAAAGTGTACAAACCGCAGAATTTCACCCAAGGTTTCTTTCGGCTCATGTCCCATCATAATGGCATCCACCACGGCAATCGCACCAGCATTGATAAATGGATTACGTGGTCGACCCGATTCAAACTCCAATACCGTGATCGAGTTAAAGGGATCGCCAGATGGCTCACGACCAACATGGGTCCAAATTGCATCACCTAACTTGCCAAGACCGATGGTTAAGGTAAATACTTTGGAGATACTTTGGATCGAGAATAGGATGCTCGCATCCCCTGCTACATATACCTGCCCATCAGGTGTCGCTACGGCAATACCAAACTGGTTCGGATCGACATGCGCCAGTTGCGGGATATAATCTGCCACTTTTCCACGATCGATTTCAAGGGCCATCTCTGCGGCAATATCATTAAGAATCTGTTGCATATGAGTTGGGTAACCGTATTTCTACTGCGTTGTTGAATAATAGTGATTTTAACTGAATAAAAGGTGATAAGGATGTAAATATTATATTTTAATTCAGGTCTATTGAAGTGAATTGCACTCAGATTCTCGGAGATTATTGTGACCGTGAGCATAATCTCACAGTCATTTCAGTTTTTTTTGCATAAATAATGAGTGGGGTTGCTCCGTATTATCAGTTCAGGGATACTTATTTTCACCCTCCAAAGAGGTACTAGATAAATCCATGTCTACATTTAATGTAGTAAATAATTACCAAGAGGTTATTAACTCTATTGATACAGTTGATATATTTCGCCAATCTCATAGATATAAACTTAGGGATTTTTAATTTAGTCAAATTTATCAATCCTATCGTAGGTTCTGCATAGATAGTACTATAGCTATGACTTACACCCAAAAAAGCTCTAAAAAATAGTAAGAATATTATATGTCAGTAGAGTTGACACCAGTAAGAAGTCGTTACTTGCTCAATTATTGTGTTTTGATCTGAAAGGATGTGAATAAATTTGATTTATAAGCTCATACTAAATAAGCATTTGCAGGTTGCACTGCTGTTTTTGCTGATTCAGCAAATTATTGTTGCTTCATCAACGTACTTTATTGCTCGCCTTGCACAAAGTTTGACCGAGGAGAGTATCTCAATTTTATATATGGTGCTATTTGCCGTCTCTTTAGTAGCGGTTTATGTGCCCGCGTATTTTTGTGTCACCAATACGGAGCGCGCCAAGTACGATGCTCATAAGCTGTACAATGATAATTTTCATACTGTCTTTTTAGGCAAGACCTACTTGTTATCTAACGATGAGTTACAGAGTACGGCAACCACAACACTCGCTCAGGAAAGCAACTACACCCTTGAAACCGTCATTGATAGCATTTTTGATATTTCAGCGCTGGTGCTCAATGTCTTATTTAATGTGTTGGTCATTGCTTGGTTTTTGGATGGCACATTACTGCTTGGTTATGCAGTAGGTATTATTTTTGCCTCCATGTTTGTGCATTTTAGACGGCATGCTTTAAAAACGGCTGCCAAAACTGATCAACAATCGCGTCTGAATTTGACCGCTAAACTTTTTGACAGTTGGGATAACGTCGTTATTTTTAATAAGCATAATTACACGCTCTATAACAATATGGTTCAAAAAAGCTTTGCAACAGCAAAGAATAATAGCGTTAAATCTACATCGATTCAGCACATCAATTCAAGCTTAGGCATGATCATATTGATGCTGCCTGTCTTTGTGGTCACTGCTTTTATTTTTAATAAAAATTGGCAGGATGCTGCGACGATGGCGGTACTAATTGCCACATTGCCAAGACAAATTCAGCTATTGCAAATGTGCTATGCACTTATTGGATACCATACCAGTATTGGCGTTATTAGAACGATGTTAGATGGTATTTTAGAGGTTTTACAACCAACTACTGTGGATTTAGATACCTACATTCAGGCAAACCAAATACGTGTGAAGCAAACAGGGGATATTTTTGATTCAACACAACTGCCCAAGCAAGGTAGAGTAACGTTGGTTGGTAATAATGGCGTTGGCAAATCTTGTATGTTGCTTAAGCTCAAAGACCACTACCAAGAACAGGCTTACTATTTACCCGCTAAGCACAATTTGTATTTCAATTACAAAGCAGATAAAGCCCATAAGGGTTCAACAGGACAACAACTCATCAAACAAATTCAAGAAATTAGAGAGGACGACCGAAGTACGATTGTCATGCTTGATGAATGGGATGCACATTTGGATAGAGAAAATACTCAAACTATAGATCAATATCTTGATGAGCTTGCCCAAACAAGGCTTGTAGTGGATGTTAGACATTGATTTGTAGAATATTAATTTTTAGATACTAATGTATAGACAAGACGATATCCTGAATCACCTGCGGTAGAAACATAGTCTACTTTTTCTTGTGCTATCAATTTTATCTTATAATACTCAGCATAATATTGTTCAAGTTGAGATCGTGTCACTAAGAAAGGAGGTAAGTTTTTATGATTATCGCTGCGCTGCTTCTCACCGTCATAAGTAAAAGATAAGAGAAGTTGGCTTGCTTTATTACTAAGCGCCATCAGTTTATGTGTATAGCGTGTACGTAAATTATCAGGCTTCATATCTGGAAGCGCTACTAATGCACCACGATCATACACAGCATCTATTATTCCAATATCAATAGGACTTAAGTCAAAGATATCACCCACCCAGATTTTGAGAGTTTGTCCTTCATGTTCAGCTTGATAACAAGTGAGATTAGGAGTAGTTGGATGTAGTGATACTGTCGCTTGCAAATCAGTTTCGGCAAAAAACTGTATGACTGCTATTTCTGACAGCTCAACACCAATAACGTCGAAACCCTGATTTATAAACCATAGCATATCCACGCTCTTACCGCATAAAGGCACAAAAACGCGACCATTTTTAGGGCTATTGGGTGCTTTAAAATGATGTATTAGCATGGGATGTGGTTTTTTCTGAGTAAAATTAGTTTGGCTCTTTTGCCATGCATTTTTCCAAAATTCAGGAGTCATAAAGTTAACCTTTATTGTATTAGACTGAGTCTGCCTTGTTGTTTTGTTTTGGGAATCTCTAAGCTGTAAGATGCATTGGCTTTGATAAAGTAAATATGAATGGCAAATAAAGCATGCTTTACGGTTAGGAGATATCGTAGGTAATTTTCTTCAATACTTCATAATAGTTCTCAAGCAAACTCGATTTTTTGACTGAGTAATTGCTATGAGCCTATCCATAATCTTGCCAATGTCTGCCTTTGCTTTAGCGGTTTTGCTGGCAGGTAATGGCTAATTTATTCAATGCTGCGGACATCTGTCTATCAAGTACCAATTTTTTATTATCAAACCTGTGCATCAGAGTAGATAAGTATTCAATCATTTATGTTTGCTTAAATATTCGAGCACAGTTTAAATTGAGCCAAAACAAATCTGCTGAAAATAGAGTAGGGGTTGTCACAGGACTGAAACAGCTAGGAACGTCAAAGGTGGATGCGATGGCGACGTTGGTTAAAAAGGTAAATGAAGATTAAGCTTGATTATAAGGGTATAAATGAGCGATATTTAATTTAATAATATTAACTCAAGGACACACCATGACATCGATACGAACCGTTGGCATATTACTTTTTAACGAAGTCGAAGTATTAGATTTCGCAGGACCTTTCGAGGTGTTTTCATTGGCTGAAAACGATAGCAGTGATAAGCATTTTGATGTCATTACCATTGCCGAGCACCAAGCGCCAATATCTGCTAGAAATGGTTTAACTGTTATACCGGATTATAGCTTCGACAATCATCCCATTATTGATGTTTTGGTTATTCCAGGCGGTTATGGCGCAGAAAAGGTTGAAATAAATAATCCAGTGGTTATTGATTGGATTATCTCTCAAGCAAAGATTACCGAGTTAACGCTATCAGTCTGCACCGGTGCCTTACTATTAGCAAAAGCTGGATTGCTGGCTGGCAAATCTGCAACCACCCATTGGATGGACTTGGACAATTTAGCATCCTATCCTAATATTGAGGTTATCGCTAATACCCGTTTTGTCGATGCCAGTGACGAGACTGCTAAATTGGTAACATCAGCAGGAATAAGTGCGGGTATTCATGCCAGCCTGTACTGTGTGAAGAAGTTACTAGATAGTCAAACTATGCAAACAACTGCAAGACGTATGGAGTTTGATATAGGTTAAAAGCGTTAATAAATTTGGCTAACAAACACCGCGGCATAAAGAGCTTGGATCTTGCATTATCGGCTGGCAGTGTCACTTTGAAGGGACCCGAGAGAGTATGGTCAAGATGAAATCTAAAATGAACTTAATAACTATCATGAACTGTCCAATCACCTACTGAGATAATAGAGTGTAGCCACCAATATATTGGAAACAATAACGCATGGTTAGCAGCCATATTGGATAATTTATTAAATGTATAAAAACTTCTAAGTATTGTTGGCTATACCAACGCTTGAGCCAATACTTCAAATACTTTTGAACTACTCATTTGTGCCACATTAAAACGCATAAAGTTCTCAGCATTTTTTGATTGACTAAAAGCATTGCCTGGGGCTAAGACTACACCTTGTGACAAACAACGATTAGCCAGTTCGGTTGCACTATTATTATCTGGCAAGCGGCACCAAAGGAACATCCCTGCTTGTGGTAGTAACCACGGCACAATTCCCAATTTTTCCAAGCGTGGCAGCGCTTGAGAACGTGCGCTTGCAAGACGCATATGCATCGTGCTCATATGTTTGCGATAACCGCTGTCCGTTAGCGCCGATAACACAACAGCTGCTGCCAGCTGACCGCCACCAAATCCCGTCGCTATTTTTAAATCGAGCAAACTCTCAACCCATTCATTCGGCGCGGCTATATAACCACAACGCAAGGACGCCGATAACGTTTTAGAAAAACTACCAATATAAAACACGCGTGATAAACCATCTAATGCTGCAAGCCTTGGCGCAGGCTTAACTTCAAAGTCAGCAAAAATATCATCTTCGATAATATATAAACCCGATGCCTGAGCCAATTGCAGTATTTGGTACGCCGTAGCATGCGATAAGGTTGCACCGGTAGGGTTATGGATGGCGGCATTGGTAATATATAGGCGCGGTTTGTGTTCTTCTAAAATTTTTGCAAAGGCATCTACGTCTGGCCCACTTGGCGTATAAGGCACGCCAATGACTTTGACTCTATGAGCACGCAATAGCGCTCGAAAATTAAAATAACAAGGGTCATCGACGACTACCGTATCGCCTGCGGTCAGTAAAAAGCGAAGGATTAAATCTATCGCTTGCGTGCCAGACTCTGTCAGCATGACTTGTGAAGGCTGCGCATCGATTCCCAGTCCTGCCATACGCCGTGTCAGTAATTGGCGTAACGCGGGCAATCCTAGCGGCGTTGCATACTCGCTGATAACGGCAGCGTTACCTCTTGCTACATGTCGTAAACCGCGGCGCATACCCTCCACAAAGAGCCAATCTGGAGGCAGCCAACCACAGCCAGGCTTTAGTACATTATCGGATGGCTCAAGCGCCTGTCGTGATACCCAAAGTGGATCTATCGCGCGATCAAGATTATGCCCTGTTTCTGTTAATGAGAGCGGCGCTGTCGTCTCTGCGACATAGAACCCTGCGCCAGGACGCGAGTAAATAATACCTTCTGTTTGCAAGCGCTCGTAAGCTTCAACTACCGTTGAGGGTGAAAACCCGTAACTGTTCGCCGCTGCTCGTACGGAGGGCAGGCGTGTTCCGAGCATATAAACGACGGTTGCTATCTTTTCTTTAACGTCAGCCATGACGACTTCAATTCGTGTTAATTGATGCTTCATATTTTTCAAGTGAACCCATGAATATATAAATTCGATAGAAGAGCTGTATGGGTTTTATATACCAAACAGTTCTGTCTAATTGTACTGGATTGTATATAGATAAACTAACGCACTTTTGTTTTAATCATTGAGCCTAAAACGATGTGATATGGCTATAAAGCCTGAGTGGTGACAACCATTAATATCAATCAACCCAATGATACTTTTTTAAAAGCAGCCATATATGAGTACTCAAAAATATAATAAATATTTGGCATTTGCATTATGTGTCATAACAACAAGCGTTAATATACAAGGACCACTTTATGCTATTTACGCTAAAAATGATGGCTACGGTGTTTTAGCAACCACGGTCGCATTCTCTTTTTATGTGTTGGGGGTGATACCGGTATTATTAGCTTTTGGTGGACTCTCCGATAGGATTGGGAGACGCAAGACGATTTTAATCTCTTTAAGTTTATCAATAGCGGCAACTGCTCTGATGATGTTCTATCCTTATACGCGAGCGTTAGCAATAGCGAGATTGTTGCTTGGTGTGGGCACGGCCTTAATGGCAGCAACAGCGACCGCATATATGATTGAGTTGATTGGCTCGTCCGATACGGGGCGTGCGACCACTTGGGTAACTGCAAGTACCACTATAGGTTTTGGTCTTGGGCCTGCATTAACGACAGTTTCTCTATTGTTGTATGAGACACAGCATCCTGCCAGCTTTTTCTTCCTGTTAATAAGCGCGTTTTTATCAATATTTTTAGTATGGCGACTGCCTGAGACTGCGCCGAAACGCTCTAATACATTTAAATCAATGCTCAAGCTGCCTTATTTTAATCGTGAAGTAATATGGTATGGCGGCGGAATTTTGATTTGTTGGGCGACTACCGGGTTGGTATTGTCGATTATTCCATCAGTATTGGCCACGCATGGATTGGCTAAGTATGCTGGAATATCCTCTATGCTTGCCATCAGTTGCGGATTATTGTTTCAGCCTATCGCTCGAAAGCTTGACCCGCAGGTATCATGTAAACTGGGTATTCTGATTTTACTGCCCGCTTATGCGCTGCTTGCTTGGGGCGCTTTGAATGCCAATCTACCAGCAATTCTTTCAGCGGCTTTTTTAGCGAGCAGTAGTTGTTATGGCTTTGTTTATCTAGGCGGGTTGTCAGGGGTGACACGGTCTGCTGGCACTGAGCAAGCTCGTGCTAGTGCTGGCTATTTTTTAATGGCTTACATGGGGTTTAGTATTCCGGTAATCTTTACGGGTTTAATTGTCGATCAGTACGGCGCTGCTATTGCATTTTACGCTTTTGGATTGTTTTTACTGCTTGGAGCATTAGTATTGTTTGCAAGCGGGTCTATTTTGAAAGTTGATCGAGCGAGATTCGAGCCAAAAAATTCGTAGGTATTAATTGAGATAACGTTGCTGATAATTATACTGAGAGTAGCGTTGTGCATAGTAGATGGTGAGTTAGCGGTGTAAATATTGAGTCGTTTTATAGTTTCTACATATAAGATTTAGTTTATAGTCAGATTCTTTGTTAGCCCTCTTTTGTAAGTCGTTACTAGCTTTCCGTAGTGGTTTAATTGGATTCAGTAAAATTCTATTTGTGAAGATATATTAAATTAATCTATAATTTCAACGTAATTTTCAACGCTTAGCTCGCTATAACATTATTTACCAAACACAGACCCTAACCACTCTGCAACGACCCTGACCCTCGCAGAGCGCCGTACATCAGGATGCATGACTACGTATAAAGGCTGCGATTGAACCAAAGGTATAGCTTGATTGTCTATATGTGCATGACTAACAGCAGTCGCTGCTATTTCATGCATAATCATGACCGTCCTATCAACTGGATTAATCGGTAATAGGGCTGGGTTTTTAGCCGCTAAAAAGTAAGGCAGGATAGCAATACCCAATTTCTGACACACGCTGCTATAGGTTACGTACAAGTCATTACTGCTGAAAATGACAGGATAGGAATGTTGATGTATTAGATCTTGTAACCAGTTAGATAGGCGCGCGTTAGCCTGAAACTCAATCAATTGCCACTGTTCAATTGGTGTATGCTCAATATAATCTTGGTGGGCAAAGAAGCCATAATTTACGTGAGATATTGTGCGGATAAGTAAGTCGTCCTGTGTAGGCCGGCTTAGGCGTAGTGCAATATCAGCCTCCTTGCGGTACAAATCACTAAAATGAACATCACCGCGCACATGCAGTACGATATCGGGATAGCGTTCACGAAAGGCAGGCAGTTCCGCTATTAACACTTCATTTGCCAACACTGGTGGTGCTGATATGATGACACTGCCTTGCATCGCGTTTTGGTCGATTGCCATGCGTTCGAAGGTGACAATCTCTTTTTGCACTTCTGCCGCTTGAGCATACAAAAGCTCACCTTCTTGAGTGAGTATATAACGCTTCCCTAAACGATCAAACAAAGTCAAAGATAGTGCTTGTTCTAGGCGCTCAATACGTCGAGATACGGTACTGTGTTGTACGCCTAACTGCTCTGCACAAGCTGTTAATGTTTGCTGTTCTACCAAGCAAACAAAATATGCCAAATCATGCCAATCCATTATTAGAGCCTGCCTTTTATTTTAAATTTTCACTGTTATCTTCAAAGTTGAGCTACTCATTATTATAATTGGAGTCTTTAAGTTACTGTGCATTATTGCACAGTAGTTGTTTTTTTATCATCTATTGTCTGTGCATTGTTTGGATTAGACTGTTTATAAGTTATCAACTTACTTATTAATTCAAAGGAACTGCCTTATGGCTGATAGTGCACTTACCCAACATGGCAAATCTATTATGAACCAGTTGCAAGACGGTCTTGCTGATAATGTCACCAATCGTTTGGCTGAGCTGGATGCCGATTTGCCGGCATTGATTACTGATTACGCTTTTGGCGCAGTAGTCGGTCGCCCTGGGCTAGATTTAAAGTCTCGAGAGATGATAACGGTGGCCTCGTTGATTACCTTAGGTCATGCTGCGCCGCAGTTGAAACTACATATGCGAGCTGCATTAAATGTCGGCGTCAGCCAGCAAGAGTTATTAGAGATTGTCATTCAAATGGCAATTTATGCAGGAGTGCCTGCCTGCATGAATGCGCTGACTACTTATAGAGAAGTCATTGAAGCATGATTGACATGAATTATTTTGAATGAACTAAATATGAGGAATAAGATGCAAACACGATTATTACAGCATATTAATCAGTCCGTTTCAGCCATTGGTCTTGGCTGTATGGGCATGAGTGAGTTCTATGGAGACAGTGACGATAGTCAATCGTTAGCGTTACTTGATAAAGCATTAGATCTTGGCATTAACTTCTTTGATAGCGCTGATACTTATGGTTTTGGTCACAATGAAACGTTACTAGGACAATTTATAGCTGCACATAAAGCGCAGCGAGAGCAAATAGTGATTGCCACTAAGTTCGGTATTGTCCGCGCCAAGGGTCAATATGAGCGTCGTTTAGATAACAGCCTTGATTATATTAAGCAGGCTTGCCATAACTCTTTACAGCGGTTGGGCACAGATTATATTGACTTATATTATTGCCATCGCCGTGACCACAACACGCCGATTGAAGACATGATGCAGACGTTAAGCGCTTTAGTAAAGCAAGGAGATGTACGCGGTATCGGCCTATCTGAGGTTTCAAGCGCGACTTTGCGTCAAGCGCATGCTATTCATCCTATCACAGCGGTACAAAGCGAGTATTCGCTCTGGTCGCGGCAACCAGAAGAGGAGCTATTAGAGACGTGTCGTGAGTTGGGTGTCAGTTTTGTCGCTTATAGTCCATTGGGACGGGCTTTTTTAACCGGTAAGCTTGATACTGAGAGTTTGGAAGCAGGCGATTTTCGTCATGCTGTACCGCGCTTAAACGGAGAAGCGCTCACTAATAATCAGCAGATAGTAAAGCAGTTTAGTAAGCTAGCTACCGAATGGCAATACAGTAATGCCCAGCTTTGTCTGGCATGGCTACTAAATAAACATCCGCATGTCATTCCTATCGCGGGTACACGTCATGAAAAATATCTCATAGAAAATGCCCAAGCAGCAAAGATTACGCTTAAGTCCGAGCAAATAGGTGAGCTGGATGAATTATTTAATCCCTGTAATATTGCTGGCGAGCGTTATCCAGAAGCAGGGTGGGGTGGTATTGAGAAGTAGTTGAGAGAAATTGATGAGATAAACCTTAGCAGGTGGTGAAAAACAGCGCTAGGCTATAGTACGGGCGCTAATGCAAACCCCAATATTGATAACCTTACAAGCCATTCAACTCATGCAGGAACGCCGCACCGCTTTAATATCGGCTGCTGTTACTGGTAAGATTGATGTTCGCGGCTGGCAAGCGCCTGCTAACGGGGGTTAGAATATATATGGTGCGATTCGTGCATCATTTAAATCGAAACTGCAATTGTTCCGTAAAACGCACCATTGCAAGATTAGAATCTTAACCAAAAACTATCTTCACTAAGACTCTTTACGACGGTGTGATGTATATTATCTCTTACTGTTCAAAATCGATTTCGTCTGGTGATTTAAACTCAAGCCCTAGCTTTTTAAGAAAGTTCTTACCTTTCCAGTTATTATTTATGCTAATCAGATTGGGTAGCTTCTCAGATTGAACTATTATTTTAATTACAGCTTTTAAAGCTTCTCTTTGTCTAAGTTGATCGTAGGCGATGCCTAAATACAAGCATCCCATAAAAATCCAAAAAATTAGATCTGATACTTCTATTTTTTTACTTAAAGGTAGACCGAAATAGTTGATTAAGACAACCGTAATTGGAACAAGTATCATTAATATACCAAGCAAAAAATATAAGAACCCTGAAACATTCACTACCTTTCGATTGAAAATTATCCAAGGTTTGTAATTTACGACTATATTGCTGTCTTTGAATTCTAGATGATGTGCAGCTCGCTTTAAATCTTCGCAATCAATATTAGTATCAGGTTGACACTCTATTTTTAATGCAATGTCTCTATATTTTTTGCTAAGATTTAAACCATATATTTTTTTGAAAACGGCTCTATCTCTTGTGTCCATAAGACTTGCTTTCATCTGATCGCTTAGTCCATCTTCGTAGCCTTTAGTATTGATTATTTGTTTGAACTTGGACATCTCAAAATCAATATAGCTATCTTTAAAAAACTTGAGTAAAGGTAAAAATGAAATAATAATAAGGATTACTACAGCTATAGGCTTTATTTCATCAGGTATATTCGTTATGTCCATAAAGCAGTCTCATCAAATTAATTTTGAATAGTCATACAAACTATCTAACTCATACATGAAGGT
>Ga0208032_1000663_pt1 | contig 17332 bp, 12 predicted proteins | sample MalvirAntarct_66_FD_184254 | JGI IMG/M metagenome (GOLD analysis project Ga0208032, IMG submission 184254) | Marine viral communities from the Global Malaspina Expedition - Malaspina viral metaG Antarct_66 (SPAdes) (version 2) | ecosystem: Environmental > Aquatic > Marine > Oceanic | place: West... | reverse complement strand
CTTATGATGACAGAGGAGGGCGCGGTAGACAGTGGCATCGGCGAGTTAATGGCGGGTCTTTCGGACTCTCCGATGGAAACCCCTTCTGGAGATCCCACAGCGATGGGTCAGGGCGTTGGCGAACTTATGACAATGGGGGCGGGAAGCACACCACCCGTAAATTTTAGGAATGGCGGACCTGTAGAGGTCCGAGGTTTTGCCACTGGAACACCTCCCACGGGTAATTCAAGTGTAATAGCTAATGCTCAAAAAATGGCCCCGGATTATCAAAAGTACTTTGCAGGAGCTATGGACAGCGAAGCGCGCGCCGCGGACCTTGAAGAACGAAAGCGTTTGTCTAAGGCTCAAATATTTTTCGACATTGCTCAGACGGCTCTTGCCGCTGGAGCGCCTACGGCCACACCTATGTCGGCTGCGGAGCGCATAGCGGGAGCGATTGGTCAAACACAACTTTTTGATAAGATGGGACAACGGTCCGCGGGCCTTTTGCAGGCTAAACAAGCGCAGGCTGCGGAAGACCGTCAGATGCGCATGGCTGGTTTGCAAGGCGCTTTGGGTCAGTCTCAGTCTGACGACACGTCGGAAAAAGCTATGGCGTTAGCTCTTGCTAAAGTAAAACCCGGGGACGCTAAATACCAAAGACTTGTAGGTCCAAACGGTGAAAAACTCGGTACTTTTAACATTGGAACAGTCGACGGAGCAGCTAAATTAGACGCCGCAATTAAAAATAACCCCGAGGCTATTCTGTATAACGTTGGTACGGAGCCCGCGGATAGCCGCAAGTCGGACCTTAAAATTGTTGTATCAAAATCCGGACAAGAAAAAACGTTTGATCTAAGCACTGCGGAAGGCCGGAAAAAATTTAAAGAGGCCTCTGAAAAATCCGGAGCAAAGGTGTATAATGTTGGTGCAGCCCCGACCGATTCGGGCTTCAAAACTATTACAGTGTATGACCCCGACAACCCCACCGTTGCAATCACTAAACCAACAAACACAGTGGAAGAACGAGAAGCCGTAAGCAAGTTGCTTGCTGCAGGTTATATGGATGACGACAAAAGGGCAGCGGCTGCAATAGCGGAAGAGTTTGCTATAAAGAAAGAAGATCGGTCGGAAGAACGTGATATTGCGGCTGAAAAAAGGAACGTGGAAATTACGATTGCCGCGGAAGATCGGCTTAAAGTTACAACAATTAGTAAAGAAGATCGCGCAGTCCTTACAGCGATTTCTTCTGAAGGTCGTGCAACAGAACGGCTTATCACAACCGAAAAACGCCTGCTTAAAACTACTCTTGGCTCGGAAGAGCGTAGACTTGCAACCCTTGAGGCGAAAGAGGCTCGTGACGATCTTGCAGCTATTAAAAGAGAAAACCGCGCAATACAGGCTAGGATTGATGCAGAAAAACGCGATCTTGCAACAACAATTGCTTCTGAAGATCGTGCCACGGTTCGTGAAAAGGTTGTTTACGGTCGAAACCGTGCCGATGAGATTGCCGATATAGATGCTCAAGTTGCGTCTAAGATTGCTACAGAAGAACGTGCTTTGGGTAGGACTTTGAATGCAGAAGAGCGGGATCAAACAACTTTTGAAGTTCGTAGGTCTATAATTCAAGAAAACGATCTTGCAAGATTAGCTAATGCTCAAGGGCTTAGAGATACAAGTCAGATCAACGCTGAAGAACGTGCAGCCATTGTGGCTCAAAACGAGTTTGACCGAGATCAATCCGCACAAATTGCAAAAGAAAACAGGGCTGTCGCTAACCGAGACACCATTGAATTGCGTCAAGTTAACGGCGAACTTGTTAAAGTTGACACGCTTACCGGAGACACCACTGTTCTGTTTGGAGAGCCTACGGTTCCGGACCCGTCTATGGCGCAGGTTACTCTTCCAAACGCCGATGGCGTCCCTACACCTACCGTGATCGACGTTACAAGTCCGTCGGGTAAGGCTTTGATAGAGCAAGTTAACGCTGCAAATGCCGCGGCTCCCGGCTCTGCTTCTTATCAGAAAGTTCCAACAGCGAGTACCGCGGTCCGCGGATTCTTTATTCCGGGCGAAGGCGTGTTTACGTCCTATGACGGTAAAACTTATGTTGATGAAGACGGCTCTGCAAAAACACTTCCGGGCGGAGCGTTTGAAGTATCCAGCACGATTGCCTACGAGGTTGCTAAAAATGAGAAGCTGGCCGTAGGCGCTCAAGCTGAATTGGACGCAATGGACTTAGAACTTGTTCAAGGCATGACCAAAATAGATGGAACTAGTATATCTCGTTCGGACATGGCCGAAGTTAAAGACGCTTTTGCGGCTTCCCGCAATGGCACAGGATTTTGGTCTAAAGTATATGCAGGACTTGACGCAGTTGCTGGTGGCCTAGCCCCCGGAGCTTTTGGAGACTTGTTCAAAGACACGACAGATGCGCGTCAGTTTGTAAAAATGGTTCGTGTAATGGGTCGATCTGCTTTGGCGTCCTCGCCTAGATTTGCGGTGGCCGATTTACAAACTGTAGAGCAGTTATTTCCTAATGAACAAGCGCTTTTTTCTAACCCTGAAACGGAAGCTAGAAAGCTTAACGACATCGTGGGATACTTATCCGAAGAAAAAACTCGTATTTTAGAGATGTTTGCAAGTGGTTCACCTATGGACAGCACGATGAAATCTACTCTTAACCAAAAGATATTTGAGATTAAGCGTCTTGAAAATATTTTAGGACCAGTTGCAATGCTGGGAGAGGCTAGTGATAATTCGTCTAACTTTGACGCGGCGTTAGAAACCATGAAAATAGCCAGACAAAGAGCAAAAGATGCGGAGAACGAATAAATGGCCGACACTTTTCCAATTACTCCGATTGCCGCAGAACCTGTAGTAGAACCTGTAGCGGCCCCGACTTTAGAGTTGGGCGACCTGCCGTATATGATGTACGACAAAGGAGAATTTGACTCTTCTGTAAGACTTTTTGGCGGAGACACTTCAAAATTTGTGTCTAACATGGTTAAGGTCTTAAAGCAAGATTTTCCAGATCAGCCAAATTTTATAACATACCAAGGTTTAAAGGATGGAACGGCTCCGATTTTAAACAGCTTTCCTGAGTTTGCGGACCTCGCACCTTCTGAGCGCCGTTTATCCGACGAAAACATAATTAGTCTTTTTTCTACAGACTTAGACGGAGACCCCATTGAAGCCGGGACAATGCTTAAAGGCGCGATGCGCGAAGCTATACCTATTGCTTCAACTGTACCGACGTTCATGGGCGGTTATGCTGCGGGAAACTATGCTGTTGCAGGGGTTCCTCCACTTGGCCTAGGGGCGGTTGTTAGGTTTGGAGTGCCCCTTGCAACGGGATCAATTGCAGCGGGTTTAGGTTATTTCTTAGGTGAAGAAGTAAACAAAGCCATTCAAGGAGAAGAATCTCCTATCCTGCCGGGAACTTCTGCGGCTTACGAGGCGGGTAAAACGGCCGTAGGTGCGCTGGCTTGGCTTCCAATGCCGTACATGGTTCCAGCAAAATTAAACTTTGGCGTAGAGTTAGCAGAAGGTTTACTTAAAGAAGGGCAGAAAGTGCCTTTGAGCCTTAAAGTTGCTCGAGGTTTAGAAAACACCGTAGGTTCTATGGGCGCGCAGGCTAGAGCAAACAAACTTAAATTTGGTGCGGCAGAAGTTGTCGCCGGGGCAGGAGCAACTGCGGGCGCAGCTGGCGCAGAAAATTTAAATGAAGGAAACCTTGGTACAAGAATAACCGGAGAGATATTGGGCGGAGTAAGCGCGGCTATTTTAGGAACCTTTTCTGCTAAACGGCTTCCTACCGTTTTTGGAAATTTAAGGTCAGGATATAAGGCGGTTAAAGAAGGCCGGGTTCAAGAAGGTCTTGTTAACGCTGCAACGTCTTTTAAAGGCAAAAGAGAGACTGATGTCACTAACTATATATTAGACGCTTTAGAAGAAAGCGGAGAAGATGTGGATTCTGTAATTGCCGCTCTAACTTCAAAAGAGTTTGAGTCAATGCTTGTAGATGACGCTGGAAAACCTATCGCTATTACTTCAGCGCTTAAAACGGGCTCCCCTACACTTGCCGCTTTGGAAAAGTCTTTGGAGCAAATGTCAACGGGTCTTTCCAAGGAACGTAACTCTGCAAACGTGCAAGCAGACCGCGCACTGCGGAACGTGATTGTATCTTTGTACGGGACGGGGGACAAAGCCGCCATTCAAGAAGGCGCTCTTTTGGCGCAATCGGTGTTTGACGCCAATTTAGAAAACGGTCTCTTAGGCGCTATGCAAAGCGTTATGGAAGCTTTCGATAAAGTTGCAGGAAAACGGGGACCGGAGTGGGCCGCGGAAAGACAAGCAACGTTAGGGCAGAAGCTTTTTGGCGTTATATCTGAACGTTTTAAAGCGGGCCGCGCACAAGAAAAAACGCTTTGGAGAAATACGAGTCCCGACCTAACTATTGCAGAGTTTGTAGACGTTGACGGAAATGTTTCAGACATGCCAAACTTTATGTCTTATTGGGACGATACGTTACCGGATACGCCCGAAGCGGCAGATGAGGTTAAAAAACCTCTAAGTGCTTTAAACGCCTTTGTTACTAGAAAACGTCAAGAACTTTTTCCAAATACAGAAGCGGCGGCAGAGGTTGTTATCACCCCTAGACAACGAAAAGCAAGAGAGAAATTTGAAGATATATTTGACTCACTTGGAAGACAGAACAGGGATCAAGTTAATAGCACTCGGGAACAAGCCGAGAATATTGTTGATTTAGATGAAAGAATTGTTTTCTTGCGAGAACAAGCCAGTATGGTCCGCAGAAGTGCCGTTGATTTTGAAGATCGTCGTTTAGAGATAAGAACCGCTAACGCGCTTGACGAGCTTGCAAACATTCAACGTTTAACCGCTAGAGATGCGGGTCGAGAAACGGCCCTTTCTCAAGCTCCGGGCGGAGCGGATGGGGTTATTTCTGTACAAGAACTTACTGAAATGCGTACTACCGCTTTAAGCAAGGCCCGTATGCTTGCTGCGGCCGGGGATAGTTCTGGAGCAAGAGTTGCCTACGGTTTTGCAGAAGCTTTAATGCGAGACTTGGAAAGCTTTCCACAAGGCGTTGATCCAGCTTACGATACGGCCAGAGCTTACTCTCGGGCGTTTAACGATGCTTACACCCGCACATTTGCCGGGGATCTTCTCGGCGTAAGTAAAACTGGAGCGCCAAAAGTTGCACCCGAACAAATTGCAAACGACATCTTTAATGCCGACGCAGGGTACTTACGGTCTTTACAGTTAGACGGAATTGGTAAATTTGAACTTACGCAAAGTTTGACAAACCTTGCTGGAAACGCGAAAGGCGAGCTAAAGCCGTTGCTGGACGACATGATGTCTACGGTCATTAATAAAGACAATGACATGATAGACACTCAAAAACTAACTAAGTGGTTTTCAGATAATTCTGCTGTATTAGATCAGTTTCCACAAGCTAGAGATAACGTTCTACAGGCGGTTAATACGACGACCACGGTCCGCGGAACTACGGAGACCATTCTTAGAAACATTAGAGCCGCCGCGTACAACCCTGAAACGGGGGTTGTTAACGTCGATTCTTTAAATAAGTGGATGGCTAAACCAGAAAATGTTGATGTTTTAAACGCTATGCCTGCATTAAAGGCGGACTTAGAGAGCAGCATTACGGCCAACCTTCTTTTGAAAGAAGGGACAGAGGCAAACAAAGAAGCTAAAAAAGAACTTGCGGGACAAATTTCGTTTATGGATTTGCTTCCCAAAACAACCGAAAACCCTGCGACAGCATTTGCTAGAGCTTTTAACTCTAAAAACCAACGCCCTATACAAAGTTTAAACAATCTTTGGGAAGTTGTTCAAAACGCTCCGGAATCTTGGACGGATGCTACAGGGGTGCTTCGCACAAAAGAAGAAGCTTTAGAAGGCTTTAGAAGCTCAATGATTGAGTCTTTGTATACAAGAAACGGCCAGACAAGCAGGACTTTTAGTCCAAAGGACTTGTATGAAAACATCTTTTTACCTCACCCCAACTCTTCTAACAAGATAACTTTGGCGGAATGGATTGTTGAAAAAGGCGTAATGCCTAAATCACAGGTTGATAATTTAAAGCGCATAACAACTGAGATGGTTAAGATGGAGTCGTTTACTATGGGCGGCGATGTTAATCTTGAAGGTCTTGTTGACACGGTAGGTCCTATGATGGACTTTTATCTACGGATCGCGGGGTCCTCAATCGGATCTCGGGCTCAAAGACTTATACCCGGAGATTCCGCAGGCGGATCTCTTGTTGCGGCAAGCGCTGGTTCAAAAGCATTAAGGACAGCATATTCAAAAATCTTTTCAAGCATCCCAGAGTCTTTGAAAATGGATGTTATGACTCAAATGATGAAAGATCCGGAGATGTTAGCCGTCTTCCTTAAAAAGGGAAGAACGGAAAGAGAAAGAAATGCTATTGGAAGTCGAGTTAAAGAGATTCTTGTAAAGAAAGGTCTTATTCCTGCGAGTATAGCGGCGGGGAACTTGGGTCGTAGAACTAGACCTCTAATAATTAGAGAGCGCGCAAAAGAAGCAGAAGAACAGAGACGTTTAGAATCGGTTATTCCAACCAACGGTCAACAGGGGGCGGTTGCTCCACCCCCTCGCCCGAACCCGCTGCCCGTGGCATCTCCCACCACCCGGGCGGCGGTCGTACCTAGTCCCGCTCCGGCTCCAGCTAGCTCTGGGCCTGTAGACGGAGCTAGGTACGCTTCACTATTTCCTAACGACATGGTTTCCGGTATGATAAATTCAAATCGCGGTTCGCAGACCTTTGCTCGAGGCGGAATTGTAAGTTTAATGAGAGGACGCTGATATGGGACTTTTTGGATACACCAGCTTAAAAGATTTTTTTGATGGGGGTGGCCCCGGAGCTTCGAGAGACACCTCTAAAGATAACAAACCCTCAAAAAGTAAAACCTCAAAAGCAGTAAAATCCGCTGCTAAAAAAATAGTTGGCGGCATTGGAGACTTTGCTGGTGGGATACAAAACGATGTTTCTATGGGCTTTAATCCAGAAACCCGCGACCAAGACTATTATCGGCGGACGATGGACACAATAAACCGAACCCGTGGACTTGAGGCCGCGCAGGATTATTATGATCGGATGGGTCGTTCCGATGACGCTAACGTTAGAGGTTTTTTTGGCGGAACAAGTCCAGACGTTAACGTAAACCGCTTTTATGGAGGATCACAAGGAGATTCTATATCAGGCCCCACTGAACAACTAGCCCCAAGAATAGGCGGTCACCCCGGAGGAAGTATATCGGGCGGAGGTTTTGTTCCACCAGATGCAGGAGATGGCACTGGACCAGTGGATGAGGACGGCAACCCAATTGCGCCGGGAGAAGAAGAAATAGAATACACTTACATGCCTCCCTTTTTCGGCGGTTACCAACCCGCCACGAGAGCAGACACGTTAGTTCCATCCCAAGAAAGGGGTATAGGATCGTTCTTACCAAACCCACGCCTTGATCCGATCTTCCCGCAGCAACCGCCGCCGGAAAACGGGCTTTACAGAGATGGCATGGGAATGCCTATGCTTCCAATGCCCCCCGGCAACGGAATAGCCAACCTGTTTGGCAACGAGCAAGCGCCGCCGTACATGTACCAAGGAATTATGAGCTGATGGAAACAAACGCCGTCGGAATCGGACCCCTTAGAGTAGGCGGATATTCACAAAAGAATACTCCTATGCCTGTTAACGCGCCAGAAGGTAAACAACCTCTGACTTTGACGAGGGAGGATGGGGAACTTCTTATAGACCTCACTCCTATCATCGGAGACATTAAAGGCGGTGTTGAAGGCGCACAAGTAATCATACAAGAATTAAAGGATGAAAACCCTAACTGGTTGCTGATAGGAGTGATCGGCGGAGCTACTGTGGCAGGGATGATACCGCTTGTAGGCGTAGGCGCTAAAAAACTAATGATGAAGGGTGCCAACAAATTTAAAAAAGATGACGTGTTAGAAGAAACTTTAAACATGTTACCGGAGAAAGATGCAGCACTGGTTGAAACTTTAACAAATAGAAGCGCTTCATATAAATTTGGTCTAACAGACATGGATCAAAACAAGGATATTGCTACTGCTTTTGAAGAAATGGTTGAAGACAATAAAGACTTATACACGGAAGACGTTTATCATTTCACTAAAGGCACGACTAGGTCCGTAGGGGATGACGTGCTTACTGGCGGTAAGTTTGATTCGTCAGGGGGCAATAACAGATTTAATAGGTTAGGAACGCACGTTGGAAACCCAGATGCTGCAAACCACCGTTCTTCATTCTTTTTAGGACCCAATAACGATAGCCCCACAGGAGGTGGGATAATGCCTTTGCGCGCAAGAGTTAATAAGCCCTTGCTCAATTCAAACGGAGAAGTTTTTGACGAAGAGGACATTATTCCTTTAATGAACAGGTATGCTGATGATAACAAAATTGCTGACCTTGATGAAGCTATGATACTGTTTAGGCAAGACCTAACAGATCAAGGGTATACTAACATCCCGTATAGAAATAATGTTGAAGGCCGCGATGAGTTAGGCGAGAGAACTATTAGTAACGTAATGCTTACTGACCGCACATCCGGAGACCCCGCGGTTTTAAAGGGTAAGTTTGGTGCCTTTGAAGATATTTACGATCCTAGACTTATGAAAGCCGAAGGCGGCGAAATCAGGCAGGGTATTGGAACACTGAACGAAACAGCACGAAACATGTTCCGCGGACCAAGCGGAATTGGAGCCTATCAACAGTATGCCGAAGGCGGAGAAGCTGGCGGGTACTTTGAACGTCTGGCGCAGGCTGTAATGATGACAGAAAGCGCGGGAGATCCCAACGCGGTTAGTCGTGACGATGCCATAGGTCTAATGCAGATCCTGCCAACAACAGCCGCTGAACCGGGTTTTGAAGAGTACGGCGCAGAAAACGTTTTTGACATAGCCGCACGTCTTGGGTTTAATGTTGGAAACAAAAGCGTAGGGGATGCACGTGAGCTTCTTTTTAACCCAGAGGTAAACTTAGAGTTTGGAAGAAAATACTTAAAAGCAATGCTTAACAGGTTCCCCTCCGAACAAGATGCTTTGCGCGCTTACAACGCCGGGCCCGGAACAATAAACGAGTATATCGACGCCGGAAGAGATTTAAGCTCTTTGACAGACGAAGCTCAACAATACCCCATAAAAGTAGTTGCAGCACTACAGGGCGTAAACCCCAACGAGCCTAGAGATATGACCGCTTTTAATCAAAACCCTGCTACAGCATCCGCTTTAATGAGCCGATTCTCTCAGCCGGAGTCCGACGTTTCCGTAGCAACGCCCAGTGTTTACAACGGATCGGCTATGCCGTTAAACCCAATGTATGCCTCTAACACGCTACTTAGACCAAGAGAACGGCCCGAAGACCTCGAACTGGTCCCCCCCTCAGTTATTATGCCAAGAGGACGACCAGTAAGTTTTAGAGAAAAATACGGTCTGCCCGGAGATATGCCAGAGGGCGGAGTGGCTAGCTTATCCACTGCTTCGGGTCTTCGTTAAGCACCTTGTCCGCCAAGTTTATCTTCTGACGCAGCGCGTTCAAGACTTTCTCATCTATGGTGTTAGGCGACACAAGATCAATGTAAGTTACCGCATTCTTTTGCCCAATCCGGTGAGCGCGGTCCTCGGACTGTAAACGGATCTCCAGATCATAAGAGTTACTATAGTAAATAACTGTATTAGCCGCGGTTAAAGTAATCCCATAGCCCCCTGTCTTAGGTTGTCCCACAAAGAAACGCAGGGGGTCATTGACATCTTGGAAGCGGTTAACGATCTCTTGCCGTTCGTCTTGAGGCGTTGCTCCGTAATAAAGTGCGACCGAATCGGGCCCGAAACGGTCGCGCAGGGTCTGGCTAATCTGTTGAATGTCGTGAGTGTACGATGCCCAAATGATAGCCTTCCCTGATAGCTCGTCTGTAATGCTGGTTAATTCATTCAGACGGTTGTTCTTTAGCGGTTGTATTTTTCCAACGTCGGGCTGGAAGAAGCCGCAGCAAATCTGTTGTAGGCGCATAATTTGCGTCAAGACACTTTCTGTCGTCGCAAGCTCCCCGTTTTCAAGCTGGGCCAAAGCCAACTTCTTCATCTGCCCGTAGACCTTGGCTTGCTCGTCGGTCAGTTCTACATTGCGCCGAGTGTAAATCTTGTCCGGAAGGTCTAAACAGTCCTCTTTTAAGACGCGCGTAGAGAAACGAAACAAGCGCTCATTCAATTCGTCTAACCGACGATACCCCGTAACTTCTTGAAAACTGCGCGCTCCCATCACACGTTTTTGCACTATAGCGTAGCGGTTCTGAAAAGCAAAGAAACTGTTGTACCCCAGCGCTTTTTCGTCGAGAAAGTTACACTGGCTGAACAAATCCATCGGGCTCTTTGTTACAGGAGATCCCGTAAGTATTCTGCGATACTTGCTGTGCTTGGTTAACACCATCAGGTTTTTTGTGCGCTGCGCCTTGCGGTTCTTGATAGTCGTGCTTTCGTCTACGATCATCATGTTTTCGGGATTATGTACAAGAAAACGACCCGCGGCCCGCGCACCTTTAGGAGAGGAAAAGGCTTCTACATTCATTACAAAGATTTTTATGCCGTCAAAGTCTTCTAAAATTAACTCTTCTAATTCTGTAGCAAACTTCTTGCTTGAAGAAGGGATCCAGCTTACTATTCTCCGAGCAATTCTTTCTGGCAAGTGAATAGGTATTTCTCCATGTGCCCAGTTGTCATACACACCTTTAGGGGCGACAATTAACGCCGCGTTTATTTCTCCTTTTTCAAAAAGAACTCCAAGGTTGTCGATGGCTACTTTACTCTTGCCCGTGCCCATCTCCATGAAATACGCATGGAACTTCGCGTCCCACGAATCAGCTAACGCTTCGCGTTGATGATCGAACGGCTCTGTTTTAAATTCATACATAAAATAACCACATCCCACAAACAATTAAGACCAATAAAAAGGTAAGGTAATCCTGCCAATCTCTTTTCATTTTTTTCTCCCAAGTCACTTGACTAAGCGATTATATGAGAATATAAGCGTCTTTGTCAAGGCCGTAAAAGGGTCTTTAACAGCGAAAGAGAGAAAAATGACTGATATACTATCAATGATGGAGTCCGACTTTGAGAAAAACGTCGCAAGCTCCGTCGAAAGGGGTAACCTTGGCGGTATAGCCACTCTAGCCCGAAAAATTAGAACAGCGCAACAAGAAGTAGAAACTCTGGACAAAGAGTTAAAGCTTCGTAAAAAAGACTTGCTAAAGCTAACAGATGAAGAATTACCATCTGCTATGCAGGAACTTGGTCTTTCATCGTTTTCATTAGATGATGGCTCAACCGTTAACGTGACGCCTACTTATGGTGCCAGTATTCTTGTAGCCAACAGGCCGCTTGCATACGATTGGCTTCGTGACAACGGCTATGACGACATAATTAAGAACGTCGTTTCTTGTGAGTTTGGCCGTGGTGAAGATGACAGGGCTAGCGACTTCAAGGCGTTTGCATCTAAACAAGGGTTCCCAGCGGATCAAACCGAAAGTGTACATTCTGGTACTTTAAAAGCTTTTGTTCGTGAACGTGTGGAAGCCGGAGACGACTTTCCAATGGAACTATTCGGGGCCTATATCGGCCAGCGCGCTATCATAAAGGGAGCAAAATAATGGCGAATGCAGTAACAAAACCTAAAAAAGCAGAGGTCGCAGCGTTTGATGCGTCTATGTTTGAAGCCGATGCGGGTGCGGGCAATCAAAATGTAGGGTCTGACGATCTCGCACTGCCGTTCCTAAAGATCTTGAGTGGTTTGGATTCCATCTTAGATACGCACGAGACTGCGCGTAAAGGGGATATTTATAACACTGTATCAGGTGCGGTCATAAGCGGCAAAGAAGGCGTAAGCGTAATTCCTTGCGCCTATCAGCGCGTGTTTATTCAGTGGCTACCTCGGGGATCAGGTACTGGCGCACCGATGAACGTTTACAAGCCGGGCGACAACATGCCTAAAACTGAGCGTAACAAAGAAGACAACAAGAATTATGTTGTCGGCGGTGATGGTGATTATATCGAAGAAACGCACCAGCACTATGTTCTGGTTATAAATGAAGACGGTTCAACCGAAACGGCGTTGATCGCTATGAAGTCCACGCAGCTAAAGAAAAGCCGCAAATGGAATAGCATGATACAATCGGTTACCATGCAGGGGAAGAACGGTCCGTTCACACCCCCGCGCTTTTCTCACGTTTACCGCATCAAAGCGGTTAACGAGGAGAACTCTAAAGGTAGCTGGCACGGTTGGGAAATGTCCCGAGAAAACCCCGTGCAAGATGCCGCCGTTTATTCCCGGGCGAAAGCTTTCTCTGAAAGCGTTTTGACGGGAGACGTGGTTGTGAAACACCAAAATGAAGATGACACAAGCGAAAGCTCAGACGACATCCCGTTTTAAGTTTTACTCGGGGGCTGCTTCGGCAGTCCCCACCGCAAGGACATCACCATGACAGTTAAAAAGTTCTCGTCCATCTTTGATGGACTAAAAGAAGCTTATGGCACTTACCGAGTGGAAAAAACTCAAACTAACGGTAAGAATACAGGAAAAGCAGCCATCGTTCGTGAACCGCGCAACGCGGGTCTTTGGCAGGGGCATCTGTCAGGAAAAGGCAACTCTATCGGGATAATCCCGATTAACTCGGAAAACATGTGCAAGTGGGGTTGTGTAGACATTGACCAGTACCCACTGGATCACAAGCTTCTATTAGAAAAGATTAGGAAGCTAAAACTTCCTCTTGTCGTGTGCCGTTCAAAGTCCGGTGGCGCGCATTGCTTCCTCTTTAGTAAAGATTGGGTAGAGGCAAAAGACATGCAGCGGTCGCTTAAAAGCATAGCGGCTGCGCTGGGCTACGGCGAAAGCGAGATATTCCCAAAGCAGATCAAGCTGCACTTGGACCGCGGAGACGTGGGTAACTTTCTAAACCTACCCTATTACAACGCCGAAGAGGGTCTGCGCTACGGCATCCTAGACGACGGCACTTCAGCAACGCTAGAAGAGTTCTTTGAACTATACGAGACACATGTTCAAACGCCCGAGCAGATCCAAAAGCTACAGATAACAGAAGCTACCGAGTCCACACCCGTAAAAGACGGCCCGCCGTGCTTGCAACACCTCGTCAAAGAGAAAATCTCTGAGGGTGGTCGCAACAATGGCCTGTTTAATATTGGCGTGTATTTGCGGAAAGCATTCCCCGATAGCTGGGAAACAGAAATCCTAACGTACAACATGCAGTACTTTGAGCCGCCGCTCCCTCTGTCAGAAGTCACAGTGGTTGCAAAACAACTTGAGCGCAAAGATTATGCCTACCGATGTAGTGACGCCCCAATTAACGCGCACTGTAACAAGGAGCTTTGCCAAACCCGGAAGTTTGGTATTGGAAGCGCAATACAAAATGCTACCGTGGCTAATCTGCGTAAGTACAACTCAACACCGCCCGTGTGGTTTATGGACGTTAACGGCGAGCCACTAGAGTTAGACACCGACGCCCTAATGAGCCAGTTAATGTTTCAGAAAGCCTGTATGGAGCAACTTAACTTCATGCCGCGCAGCGTGGCAAAGCAACAGTGGGAGGGTCGGATCAGCGCACTACTCACAGAAATGCGCGAGAACGAGAGTGCCATCATGGAAGTGGCAGTAGATGCCAGCGTCAGCGGCCAGTTTTACGACTACTTAGAAGAGTTTTGCCGTTTCTTACAGCAAGCGCAGGACAAAGAAGAAATCTTGCTCCGCCGCCCTTGGACCGACGAAGACGCAATGGTAACCTACTTCCGCCTAAAAGACTTCGAAAACTTTCTAAAAAAGAACAAATTCTTTGAATATAAGTCACATCGGATTGCCCAGCGCCTTCGCGACATAAACGGAGACAGTACCGTTTTGAAGATCAAAGGCCGCGCCGTGAGGGTCTGGCAGATCCCCGCGTATCAATCTGGAGACATAGATATAACAACCCCCGACTTTGCACCAAAGCAGGAGAGCCCGTTTTGACAAAACAAACTTTTAAAAAGATGCGGGATACTGAAATCGTGCGGATGCTTGATGAGAACCACATGACAAAAACAGCCGTCGCTAAGTGGTTCAACATAAGCAAGCAACGGGTTTGGCAGATTTACGAACGGGAGAAGCAAGATGTTCAGGATATTCGGACCACCGGGGACGGGGAAGACGACGCGGCTTCTTAATATGGTAGACGACGCACTGCAAAAGGGCGTCCCGCCGATGAACATAGCCTTCTTAGCGTTTACACGCAAAGCGGCTAACGAAGCAAAAGAGCGCGCAGCTAAACGGTTTAACCTAGATCCAAAGAAAGACTTGTTCTACTTTCGGACACTGCACAGCCTCGCGCTAACCTGTTCTGACATACGCCCCGAACAGGTGATGCAAGACGAAAACTACAGAGAACTTTCGCAAAGCATAAGCGTTCCCTTAAACGTGCAGCGCGCAAACAGCTTTGATGAAGACATCCCAGAAATGACTAAAGCAACAGATCCTATTCTGGGCCTGATTAACCTTGCTCGGATGCGCAAAGTGCCTCTGCGTCAGCAGTATAACGAGACGCCCATCGAAACTGAGTGGAACATTGTAACTTATGTCGATAAATGCCTGAGAGAATACAAAGAAAATATGCAGATGTTTGACTTCACAGACATGTTGGAGAGCTTCCCAAAAGAAGGCCATACCAGTTGCCCCCACTTTGATCTCTGCTTTGTAGATGAAGCACAGGATCTCTCGCCCATCCAATGGGACATAGCGCATCTCTTAGACGAACGATCAGAAAGAATGTACTGTGCAGGCGATGATGACCAAGCCATATACAGATGGGCCGGAGCCGATGTAGATCACTTTATCGGACTAGAAGGTGGGTCAGAAACACTGTCCCAATCATACCGCGTTCCCTTCCTGATACACCAACTTGCCGAAAGAGTTGTAAGCCGCATCGGCACACGATTTCTTAAAGATTACAAACCAAAGGTCGATGCCTACGGATCTATACAGCGCATCTTTAGCGTTGAAGAGATAGACATGGCAGAAGGGTCGTGGCTCATACTCGCGCAAGCCGGATACCAGCTACAACCCGTAGCCGCAGAACTAAAATCCTCTGGATACCTGTTCATAAATCGCGGCCATCGGTCCATCTCAGAGAAAATATCCGACGCAGTAAACGGTTGGGAACAACTGCGCAAAGGGAGAGAAGTCACAGGAGCAGTGGCCCGAAAGATATATAGCTACATGTCAACCAAAGAACGTGTAGCGCGGGGCTTTAAAACACTGTCAACCCTAGAGGATACAGACTTCGTAACTCTCGAAAAACTAATCGCGGACCACGGGCTTCTGGCAACACCCGACATGGTTTGGCACATTGCTATGGACAGGATACCCGAGAGTGACCGAGCATACATCATTGCAATGTTGCGTCGTGGCGAACGCTTTAACGGCGAACCGCGCATAACCGTGTCAACGATACACGGGGCAAAGGGCGGAGAAGCAGACAACGTAGTGCTGTTCACGGACCTATCGCCCGCGGCAGAAGAGCAGATGAATATCAACCCGGATGACACGCACCGCGTATTTTATGTGGGTGTCACTCGCGCTAAACAAAGACTGTTTATCGTGGAACCTCAAGACTTCACAAGGAGTTATGACTTATGACACAGCAAGAACGTTTTGAATTTATAGAGGCCGAGATTGACCGAGCCTTTGTACATGCTGATGACGAATGGAAACAAGAGTATTACCAGAACGCCGCAAAATACCTAGCTGAACACAAGCTTGTCGAAGGCGGAAAGATTTGCGCGTTTTGCAGGTCGCAGGGGATGGCTGACCCACACCATCACAACGTTTGGGGCTCAATGATGCAATCCTTAAAGAAGCTAGGTTGGGTTGAAAAAATAGGCATGGTACGCCCCACTACGCGGCACACGCATATTAACGAAGTATGCCAGTGGGAAAGCAAATTGTTTAAAGGAGAGAAGACATGAACTGTTGGCACTGCAAGACAGAACTTATTTGGGGCGGGGATTTTGACTGTGATGTAGAAAGCTTCTCCACAGGAATAGCCGCAAACGAGGGCGAAGACGTTGAATGTATGCACGAAGATTACAGCATGGTCACTAACCTCTCCTGTCCTAAGTGTAATTCGATGGTGTTAGTTTACTCCCCAAAAGAAAATGGAGACTTTAATGAAGCGTGATGAAATACTGAAGCAGGCAGAGAACCTGATTAACGGCGATAGGGCCAAAGACTACGGGGATGCGTTTGATAATTTTGGGCGCATCGCCGCGGGATGGAACGCTATAATCCAAGAAGCCATGAAAACCCACGGCCACGTAAATGAACAACACATTGCCCTGATGATGGATTGGTTAAAGACAGCCCGGTTGCTTAACGACTTAAACAAGGCAGATTCATGGGTTGATAAGTGTGGCTACAGCGCGCTGGGCGGTGAATTTATAGAAAGAAAAACTAATGGATAATGGAATATCAGATAAAATACAGATACCAGAGCATCTACAGTATAAAGGTGATTGGCCTTGGGTGAAGTTTCATAAAGGTTCAAAGCTAGGGTATTTAGATGGGATAGTTTTAACTAGAGATTTTGGTGGGCTAACATTGGTTGCAAAATGGGTAAGAACGGATAGTTTTGTAGAGGATAGAGACGTAAAATGAAACTTAAAATGGCTACACCGTCCTTAAAATCTGAGTGGGTTCCACCCGCAGAGCTACCCGATCTTACCGGGGCAAAAACAATCGCCATTGATGTCGAAACAAGAGACCCAAACATCAAGAAGAACGGTCCCGGTTGGGCGGTTGGTGATGGTGAAGTGGTCGGATACGCCGTCGCGACAGCCGATTGGGCTGGATATATCCCCACAAGACACCGTGGCGGCGGCAACTTAGATGAAAAAGTAGTCAACAAATGGCTCAAAAAGGTTTTTGACTGTCCAGCAGACAAAGTAATGCACAACGCACAATATGATGTGGGCTGGATTAAACGCATGGGCTTTGAGATCAACGGTCGGATCATAGACACAATGGTCGTCGCGTCCCTTCTGGATGAGAATAAGTTCTCATACGCCCTAAACTCGCTGGCGTTTGAATTTCTAGGATTAGCCAAAAACGAGAGCTTACTAAGAGAAGCCGCCAAAGAGTTTGGTTTTGATCCAAAAGCAGACATGTGGAAAATGCCCGCGATGTATGTTGGGCCCTATGCCCAGACCGATGCCGAAGTAACACTGCAAC
>Ga0208032_1000658_pt1 | contig 17417 bp, 29 predicted proteins | sample MalvirAntarct_66_FD_184254 | JGI IMG/M metagenome (GOLD analysis project Ga0208032, IMG submission 184254) | Marine viral communities from the Global Malaspina Expedition - Malaspina viral metaG Antarct_66 (SPAdes) (version 2) | ecosystem: Environmental > Aquatic > Marine > Oceanic | place: West... | reverse complement strand
CCTAACATGTTCATGTTTGATGCGTGTGCAGATGCTTTTGCACGCTGATACTCGGCTTCTCTCGATGCCTCCATACCTGCTGCATTACCTAAACCACCCATCGCAACGCTTAGCTGCTCTTTACCCATGCCCATGAGCGATGCTTTTAGGCCGAAGTTACGGTCACGCTGATCTACCGCAGCGTTGTTAACCGCACCTGTGTAAGAAGATGCATTACCTAACGAACTCATTCGCTGCTGCGCTGCCTGTTGTGCTGGGGTCATGCTTGCGCCGTATCGGCCCAAAGTGCGTTGTTGCATGCCTGCCGAAACCTGCTGACCTAGAGCCTGCGACTCCTTAGCCCCGTCAATGAGCGCCGTGCTATTGGTGTCCGCGAGCAACTCTTCTTCCGTTTTGCCGTAGGTGTCCAAGTAATTTTTTAGCTCGTCGCGGGATATGCTGGCGAGAGTATCCGAGGCACTAGGCCCCTCTTTTTCTAGTATTCCCATGGCTATGTCCTCGCTTTTTGTAGCTGAGCTAACTGTTCTATCATGCTGTCAAGTTTGGACGTGTCAGCTGGATTGAATTTCTTGTAGAGGCCTGCACCAAGGTCTTGGCCAAACGCCATATTGGTATCTTGCATGGCGCTAGACGCTTGGGCTTTCGCCATAATTTCTGAGTTCTGGGCACGCGCTGCAGTGGATAGGCCTTGCATAGCAACGCTTCGTCCACCCTGCCCAACAGTAAGTGCGCCTAATTGTGACTGGTCTTTGACACCGAGTGCTGTGGCATTCGCTGAAGCTAGCCCGCCGCCCAACGCATTGTTTTGCATCACGCCTTGTTTTGCTTGACCCATCATAGTGCGACCGCTGCCAAAACCACCACTAGTAGCAGAGGCACCAAGAGATGCACCCTGATCTGCAGAAAAGGCTTGAGCCGTATCAGCATTTGCTCTGCCGCCAAGGACAGCAGACACATCGCGACCCGCCTCTTTAACAAAACCTGCTTCAAGAGGGCGGTATAACGTTTTATTACGGTCACTAATAGTGTTTGCATTTTCAACCAGTGCTTTTTCGTGTTCACCTTGTTTCACTTTTGTTGCTGAGCTACCCATTTTTGTTCACCTGACATTGGTATGTTACGAACGCCGGTGTGAAACCGAGCTCCTTAACACGCCTGCCCCATCCCAAACGGGCAGAATTAAATTCAATTCGCTCGACGCCTAACGTACTGGCTAAATCGTAACCTGCAGCAACAGCCTCTGCGAACACATCCACCCCTGGACGTAGCCATAGGTGGTCAATTACTAAAGTAGGTACTTCCTCATAGCCTGCATCGTACTGACTAAGAATGACGAACCCTAACCGGTCCCCCGCTTCCTCAACCCAATACAAATGAACCCTGCCCTGCATGAGCATGTGATAAATGTCAGCGGTGACAAAATCAGCTCGCACCTTACGAATGATGTCCCCCATGCCGCCCTCGAAGTATGCGAAGTTGGCTCTTATGTTTGCTTTTGTTGCGGGTACGAGTTCAACCACTACAGGCCTCCGTATTTGACTGTCCTTCGTGTCGGTCCATTGCGTCCGTCTGCCCTACTCTTTGCATCACGAATATGGGCACCAAACTCAGCTTCATGTTTGGCAGCACGCTGTGGGTTGGCCCAAGGCATCTCATGTGCGTTAAATAAATTAGCCATTGCGCCTGCCATAATCCCATCGACGTGATCTTCAACAAAATCGGTTGAGATACTTGTAGAGGTTAGGCTTGGTTTAAGCGCAGCGTGAATGGTTACGTTTTCACCAGACTTTATCGGCACTGGCACTAAGAGCAAAAGCTTATTGCTTGGGCGTATGTAGTGCGTTGGTGTACTTTTCTCTGTGCGCCACTTAGGGTTTGCGTGATTTGCTCCCTGTTCAGTGTCGGGCGTCAGTACTTTTTCGCCGTGTATTACAGAATAGGTATCTGTAATGTTTGTGTTTCTAGGTAAATCAATATCATATTCAAACAACCCGGCCACTGTAAGAACAGGGTCTAAAGTTACGCGATACGCACTACTGCGTTTACAGTAGCTAAGCACTGCATCCTTAATCGCCTTTTCCGCAACAAAGTCAGGGCAACCTGCGATGTGGTATGGGAGTAGGCTGACCATGTCTTTGTAATTCATAGTTTATCCCTGAGCTACTGTGCGCATGTTCGGACTAGTCACAGCATCTAGTTGGATTTTAACGCCTAGAGAACTGATCATTGCTTGGTAGTGCTGGCTGCTTCGCTGCTCATTACCCGCGTGATCTGTTTCCTTCGCGTATGCACGGTACAAGATGTAATCTAGTAAGTTATTTGAGTGGATGTCTGGGATTGTTATGGTGCCTCCAGACGCTACTTGTGCAGGTTCTACCGCGTACACTGTTTCAATGTGTCCGGTACCGTCATTGGGTGGATACACGTAAAACGTCCGAGGGTCTAGCTCGTCAAATACGTAGTGGTCAGCAACTGTAGTTGATGTGGCGGTATGCCACAGCGGCTGGCGCGTATCTAACACATCACGGCTTATGATACGGACCACTTTGCCGCCTACACCCGCGGCAGTTAGATTGCGGATAATACGCAATACCTGCAGGCCAACAGCAGGTATGCTTTGTTTGGTGCCAGCGACTAGTGCCACTGATTGGTTGGTTGCGCTTACAGATGGCTTGAGAAGGCAAATTTCACGTTGCCCATCATTTAACCAAGAAAGCAACTCAGTTGTTGGCCAACGAGTTGCTGAAGTATCCTGTAAAACCGTCTGGGCTCTACCGATAATGTCGTTCGATGAAATGGCCATTACGCCTCGCTAATTTCAGCCCAAGCTATATCGCGCTGTTCAGATGTGATGTCGTAACCTAGAATCTTTTCTAGACTGCGAACTTTAGGATCACCGGTTTTTGAAAAGGCTTGAATGTCGCCTTGTTCTACCAACTGCTCAATTGCAGAAACGATTTCCATAGTGCGGTCTTCATCTGAGACCTCATCTACTTCAATCTTCGCGGCGGCAGGTTTTTGCGCCGTTCTTTTTTCGCCTACAGGATATGCTCCCATAGCAATACATTCGTCCACCAGAGGTGGGGGGACTTCTCGCGCTACACCCGCTTCAAACCAAGCCGACTGGCCAGATGTGCTACTTACGTGTATTGCCTTATCAGAAATCAACATGATCAAACTCCAAAAAGCCCTCGACTCTAGGCCGAGGGAAGAGGCCCTAATTTTTTTAAATAGCAGTGTCTAGCGTGATTACACCAAAGTCTTGGGTGTCGCCAGTTACCATGCTGGTGTACTTTGGCTTACGGAAGCCTAAGATCTTACCGATTGAGATACCATGCTGGTTTCCGTAGTCGTAAGTATCTTCAACCCAGTCAGCGTCGCCAATGTCAGCCATTGCCAATGCTTGTGCGCCACAGAACAAAGCACGTTGCCCGTTTATTGCACCACCAGCACCGAACTTACCATCAGCCGCTTCACCAGAAGTGTCATATACATGACGGAACTCGTGAACCATTACGCCGTCTACCATTACGGAAGAAGAACCTGAGAACAAAGAGTTAACTGGTCCACGGTTGCCTGCGTTACGAACGTTGGCTAGGAAGTCAGCATCTAACTTAAGCTGAGCCATGCCTTGAGGAGTAACGAACATGTGGAAACCTTCGTCACCACCTTTGCCACGAACACCACGCATGTAGTGATCTTTAGCGTAAGCCTTTAGGTTTACGATGTTCTTGTATCCCAAGATTCCAGTAGCAGTTAAGGCACCAGTACCAACGGTACCATCAGCTTTTGCAACTAACGTACGCTTGTTGGTTGGAGCAGTAACGTCTGCAGCATACTCAAGGTTAGACAAGTTCTGGCCAGTTGCAGCAACAGTACGAAGACCACCGTTGTTCTTCTTGGTGTATGCCAAGCCAGAGAGAGTTAAGAATGCAATCTGGTCCATACGGTCAGCCATCCAGTAAGCCAATGAATCTTTAGAGGCTTCGCGGAAGTTTACGATAGACTTTTGGTCGGCTAAACGGCCAGCCAAACGGTTTGCGTTACGCATCTGGTCGATACGAACAACGATGTCAGAGCTAGATAAAGCTTCTTCGTTGCCTTCTAGAGTGTAGTCACCTACCACACCGTCGCCAGACAAGTCGGCTAGCAAAGTTAAAACAGCGCGTGCGCCCTTTTCACTTTTGGTTAAGTCAGTAATGCGTTGGACCATAGCGTTAGAGCCAGAACCAGCGAATTGGTTGATGAAGGAAGCGTTGCGGGCTGCGTGCCAAAAGTCACGAGACCATACGGTCTTTTGCTCTGAAGTTAGAGCGGCAAAATTAGTTAATGCCATGAGGAAATCACCTATATGTAAAATTAAAATAAATTATAAGTACTGCTTATAAACGGTCGCCATTAATCAGGCAGGGGCGACAACCACTGCGTGCTGTTGAGCGTGTCGTGCCCGAACGAAATAGCGACCTTTTTAAGAGGGACGAACTCATGGCCTTTTAAGCTAGGCGAGGGCTACCGCGTTTCGTGCGGCCTTCGATTTAATAGGCTTGGGCAGTTGTCGTACTGCAAGACGAGCCTTAAGCCTATATATTAGCACAGCTTATAAACTAAGGGAAATAACTGCCCTTTAAAATAAGTCGTCTATAATTAATGGGGTGTGGTCGCCCGCAAAAGCCCCCTCAATGTTGTACTCCATGAACTCCCTAGCCTCATGAAAACCCATGCCTTGTTTGACAAGGCATTCGAGAATCTTTTCGGCAGAGTAAGCAACTGTTGGAACCTGGGCCGTTGATTGGCCCACCCCAATGATTGCATCATCTAAATCATCGATAAACAGGAGCCCGGGGAACTCCAGCCCATAGGCTTCCTCTATCTCCTCGCGCATCACCCAAAATCACCGCGCAACCGTTTCATTTGCGCATCAGACAACTTGTCAAAGTCGCTGTCAGTCATGGTGCCGATATTAATAACATCTTCACCACGGGTTGCTGCACTCTCCCCTGCAAGTTTCGCAGGTTGCTTGCTAGCCGCTTCCAACTTTTGGTTCACATCAGTTGTGCGCTTTTTAGCGGCGGGTTTTTTAACAGATCGCGGCTGCAGCAATTCAGGCATGTTCGAGGCTAACGTCATACGGACCGCTTTGCGCAATGCGTCGGCTGACGCCATACCTGTGTTTGCGTACATCCCCATGAGCTCATTAGCTTCTGCAATCAGTGTTTGGTCGGCATCAGCGCTGCTGGTGTCTAACACTGGGTACGAGGCCATCATGTCGGCTACGGCTGAATCCAAATCCAACTGCTGCTTCGTCACATTAGTTGTATTGTGAATGTCCTTGCGCAACTCGCTAGCCATGGCTTTTCGTTCTTCAGTACGGATTTCTTTTCGCACCGCTTTAGCTTTATCAGTCTCACCGTCTAATACCGCGTCCATGTATTCAGCTTCTTTACCATCGAAATCGAATTCAGGTTCAGGAGCTTCTTGAGGTTTTGCACCCTCTTCTAGCTTGGCAAGACGATCTTCCAGTTGACGGCGACGAGCGATCTCTTCGTCCATGCGAGACTTAGGCACCATGTGCGCCTTGTCGTCCGCTTTAGCGACCTCTTCCTCTTCCTCTTCTACGAGTTCGTCTTCAACAATTTCGTCGCTCACAGGCTCTTCTGAGTCCTCCTCAGTAGCTTCCGCCACCGTCTCTTCCTCTAGTTCAGCCTCTTCAGCTTTGTCAGCCACCTCAATCAGATGTTCAATAGCCGAATCTGTTGGGTCAGCCTCCTCTTCAGGGGCATCACCTCGGTCTAAAGCGCTTGCATCGAACTCTTCTCGACTATCGCCACCTGCAAATTGATCGTAACCTTGTTCACTGTCATCGTGCTCTAAATTGGCACTTGTATTGGATGTAGGCATAGGGCCTCCGTTATATTAAAGTTAAAGTGCTACGTTTTTTGGTTTCTTGTACTCTTGCTGCTTCCCCCCGAGTCGCATTATTTCTGCTGCGATCTTAGTAGTTGATTGCGTTTCAGATGCTTGCTCTTTTTGGGTTGCGGACAACTCAGCCAACTGCATACGCACATCCAGCTCTTGCCGTTTTATTTCCATGCGTGCCTCTAGTTCAGCCATCTCTTTCTCAGGCGTCGTTTGTATGTCAGCCGCTTTGGCTGCAGCAAGTTGTGCTTGAGCTTGTAGATTAGCCGCTTCAGATTGGAGCTTCTGCATTTCCAACTTCACCTGTTCCATCTGGATCTGTTGTTGCATCTGTGCAGCTTCCTGCTGCTCTGGCGACTGTTCAACACCTGTGATCATGCGGATACGTTTAGCAAGCTCACCCTTACGTTGCAGATGGGAGTACTCGATAATGGCGTCGTCAGGAATGGCAATGCCCACTTGGCGCAGTTGCAAGGCTTCGGCAAATTGTGACTCATCAAACGTGTCGCGTGCAGGCATGGTTGAAATAATAACGTCGTATTCACCGACGGTCATATCGTTAACCACTTCACCTTCTGGCGTCATTTGATTCAACACGATCTCTTCGCGAGGCTTCATAGGGTCTTCATCTCGGGTGATCTGAATGACCCGCTCCTCACTATAGAACGACTGCACTAAGCACAGAATGTTCTTCGCAACAAAATGTCGCGTTTTGGCAAGGTTGTCTAAAGGAACCTGGATCTGAATCTGTCCACGGTTCTGTTTCGCCTGGATGGCAACGCCCGATACTTCGGGACTATCCTGACCAAGCATCGCATCAGATACGCCTGAGATCTCTTTGATGTTGTTTGCCGCTTTCTGACCAATGCGATCAAGACCCGTTGGAATCTGGTTCGGGTTAATCTTCTGTGGTGGGTTAGAACCACGGTTATATTCCAGTACTAAGCCTGTCTGAGCACCGCGTTCTTGGAGATCGTCCGATGTCATACCACTCAATGAGCCCGTTTCTACGACCCAACCACTGTTGGCAGTCGTGTTAACGATGTGTAGCTCTTGTGAAGAGATCTTATTTAACTGTTCTTGGGGCGAAAGGAGGTTGCGAACCATGCCAAAAGGCTTGCCGCGCCTAAAATAAGGGAAGTAAGGCACAATGGTGAAGTCTTTGTACGGTGACCAGTCATCGTGCAGGACAACCTTGTCCGCTGTGATGGTCCAACGCACCTTTTTAACTAATTTCTTGAGCATTCCTAAGCCGTATTCTTTGGCAAACATCTCGGTGCGCTCGTCATCCCAGGATTCAGGAACAACACGCATGTCTTTTGTCTTTGGATCAACAAAATGTGGTGTCATGACTAACTTACGATGCTGCCTTTCAACAACGCGCACTGCCCGTAGGCTTTGTTTGTCGTCAGGTTCGCCGCCCGTTAGTATAGCTTCGCTTACGTCGCCATAGGTCACGTCGCGTTGTTCGGCCAAATCCATCGAATCTCGCCCAAGGTGCTCGCCGTTCTCGGCAACCATGCGCAACCTATCAGCTTTCTCTTCGCCATACTGTTGCTCAATGTCGTCTACACTTAACCACTTGGTCTTAATTACTTCGTTCCATGTGGTTGGGTCGTAGTCTTTGGCATCTGGATCAGGCAGGATGTCCAACGGATCTTCTGCTGTGACCTGCACTTCACCTTCAATGTGATCATCGAAGTTCATACGAATGTCAAAATACCCACGATCTTGGATTACACCGTCCGCAAACACCTGACTTTCCAAATAATCGTATTGGTTGTTGTCGCTGATCTGCATGTAGAGTTTGGTGAGCACTGCCGCAACTTCGTCTGAGGAGTTACGTCGAGGCTTAAACTGTGTATCCGCACGCTTAGAGGACTGCTCCCCCAGTATGGTATTGACAGTACTCAAAATGGTATTGATCGTAAGATGCGGACGGCCTTCAGAATCCAAAGCGTCGATGTCTTCTTGGGCCCACTGCTCTCCACGATAGTAGCGATCACACTTTATCGCCGTCTTTATGTAGTCGAGGTGGCCCGCATCCCTTGCCCGCACGTAGCGAGCCCAGTTGTTTTCTACGATCTTCCCTTCTTTAAGGGGATCGATTTTTTTTGCCTTCTTGTACGCCATAGCTATGCACTCATCGCTGTTTTACTGCGGTTAGGGGCCATTAATCCTGGGAGCTTATCTCGCCAAGACTCTTCAATTTCTTTCTTATCTATTACGACGGACATTTCGGACATCATTAAACCGATCCAAGCCAAACCATCGACTTGGTCATCATGTACACCGTTCGGGAAACGCAACATTTCGGCCATAAGCCCAGCATTCCACAGTTCAAACTTAGGGAAAAACACCATTCCTTGCTGCATACGTCCCTGAATAGCTCGGGCACGCGCTTCTTTATCTCTTCGACCTGTCTTTAACTCCATTAAGTACATCTCGTACAGGCCACGCTCTGCGATCCGCTTCTTGAGGAAGGGTCCAAGGGCCATTTCAATGTGCCCGCGCTCTATACCAACGATCGATGGGCGGTATTCTTCGTAAACGTCGAGTATTTTTTCGACTAATTCGTAACCGTCCCACTTACCACGCTCAACGTGCATGACATACATCTTGTCTTCTTGGTCCACACCCACAACAACCCCAACGGAGTAGTCGTTTCGGTCCGCTTTACCGATCGCAAGGTCCCATGCGCAGTAGATTTTGAGTTTTTTCTTGTCTAGGAACTTCTCGCGGTAGTACTTGAACATACCTACTTTGAAATAATCACCTTCATCGGCCACTGGGTTCTGCTGATACAGTGCCGACCAGTCTCTTGGGCCTACCGCCTTCTGAATTCGGAGTAATGCTTCAGCGTCATAACGTGCTGGGTGCAACGGTTCGTACTTTTTACGGTACTTTTCGTCATCTTCAGCGATCGCTGGGTACTTGATCACCTCCCAACTGTCTCCACCGTCTTTTTCCTGCTCCAATAACCACCCCGCAAGGTCGTCATCGTGCCAACGGGTTAGGATAACCAGCACCCCACCGCCCGGTGCGAGTCGTGTATAGGCCGTTGAGGTGTACCAGTCCTTCGCCGTTTGGCGAGCGGTCTCTGATTCGGCTTGCTCACGGTTTTTTACAGGGTCATCAATTACTAATATGTGCGCACCCTTACCTGTGATCGGTCCGCCTACACCTGCAGCCACATAACCACCGCCTTTGGTCGTTAGCCACTGCTCAGCGGACTGTGATTCGGGGTCTAATCGGGTTTCAAACAGCGAGTGGTACTGCGTATCACGCAGCAGGCCACGCACTTTGCGCGAGAACCCCATGGCCAACGAGCCAGAGTAGGAACAGGCAATGAATTCGTGATTTGGGTAGCGCCCAAGGTGCCATGCAGGGAAGTTTTTCGACGCCAGCTCACTCTTACCGTGGCGCGGTGGCATAAATAGCATCAAACGCGGTGACTTTTTAGCGGCAACATCGTCTGAGAACTTTTCTAGACGTAGGCAAATGTCTTTATGCACCCAACCAGGAATGTATTGCTCGCTAAATCGCTGAACGAAAGGCAGTAAGTGCCTCCGAGCCAGCTCGCGCTTCGCTAATTCAGCTTGGGCCGCCATTTTAGAGTCAAAAACACCATTCTCGTCTTTAAAATCTGGCTGCTTTCCCAAGTCTTGCTTCTCCAACGTGTCACGTTCTGACTGTTTTAGGCGTTTGTTGTGTAGTAGCTTGTTGGCATGGGCCGCTCTGGCCTTATGCTCGTTTTCTTTTTCTTTCAAGAACGCTTTATGGCGCTTCGGGTCGCTGATAATGGCTTGGAAGGCACGGTGCTGCCCCAGATTCTTGCACTTGGAGCACACTGTGGGCGCACTCGAAGGATCGAACAGGGTCATTGGCCTATCTTCGTTGCAAAAAGAGCACTTTTTAGTGTCCTTTTTTACCATTGTCAGCCTCCACTTCTTCAAAAACACCATCGATCGTTGATTCAGGGTTAAAGTGAGTGTCACCTAGCCCTGCTAACTTAAGTAAATCCGCATCTGTTGCCGCTTCAATGTGCCGCTCGGAATTGATATTCACACTTATCGTTTGGATCTTTTGTGGCTCGTAGAGACCATGCATTCTAGCGATCTCTCTAAGCGCAGCGACCTCTTCCGTCGCACTACCACTCTTTCTGTGGGCCTCAAAAAACAGTTTTGTAATACTTTCTCGGGTGACCGCAATGCGATCGAACTCTTTTTCCCGAAAGTAGGTCAATGTGCGTTGTATCACAGCGTTGTTCACCAGTTTTGATGAGTTAGCCTGCGAATACCCTGCCGCTTTACCTGCTTCAGTGGTTGAATAGCCTAGCAAGTAGTACCGTACAAACTGTTCTTGCTGCTTCGTCAACTTGGGAAGTACCGCTTGCCCTTCTTCAAAGGCGTCTTCTGCAATTTCCATACTCTTTGGCCTATAAGCACTGCTTATATATTAGTCCGGTCTAGTGCCGAATTTATGTTGAAACAACTGCCAAGCGAAAAACTCAACGTCTTCGTCTCTGGCAACATTCCTGCAGTAGTTGTACATCGTACATACTAGCCGCGTATTCTCGGGCGTATAACCTTGGTCGTTGTCGATCCGATCTAGGCTCGGTGCATAAGGATGCTTCTTATACTGTGCATCTTTACCGTAATCGAACTCTATGCCAGTCTTAACGCACCTATTACCCTGCTCGTCGATCTTTGCTAATACCCATTCTAGGGTAATCGTACAGCAAAGCCCTTTGACTTTTGCCCGTTTTCTAGCGCTACTGAGGATCTGTTTCGGTCGGCCAGACTCACTGTAATAACGGTTCTGGGCACTTCTGTTTTTTTGCAATCGTCTGTTTGCGCTTTCCAACCGAACACCCAAATATATATTAGCAGTGCTTATAGTATCACGTATAGGAATTTTAAAATATTTTTTTGCGTTTTTATCCGCTCCATGGTCGGCGCGGGGGGTTTGGGACTCTTTCTATTTACCGCCCCCCTTCCCCGATTCCGATATTGGAACCTTGTTTTCTCTTTTTACCCTCCGGGACCCCTACCCCTTTTTCGTTTCTCGCTTCGCTCACCCCGCTCGTTTTCTCTTTATGTATTTTTCATTTCTCTTCTCTCTTTTATAAGGACTCACCCATGTACACACTCGGACGCTACCTAACCTTCGCACTCATGACCCCAATCATCATGCTCTTACTACCCTTCATCGTCATCTGGTCTCTCACACAGGCCTACAAACTTCAAACTCACATCATTACCTCAGACTTCATTGAAACTAATAAGGAACTATAACCATGAACTTCACAATCCCCTCAATCACTATCAACATCCCTACTACCACTATCACTAACACTATCACCAAGCTCAAAGCACTCCGCCCAACTAAACTACCTCCACTATCACCCATTCAAACCCTGCACCTCGTCAACACTCAACTCGAAGACTGTATCCTTCACAAACACTCCCATCACGTTAACCAAGCACGCTACCACCACCTCTCCAAAACCCACGACATCTCTGACCTACTAAAACTCCACTACTAACCACCAAAAGGGCCTCTGGCCCTTTTTTATTGCCCCGGTAAACCATGTGCATGTGCACTTAACACTGTGCGTGGTGCGTTGACCAACGCCGAACGCTCGTGCCTCGCGCCCAGCGATCGTTATGTGTTGTGTCATCAACCAAAGGAGATATGACATGTACGAAATCGTATACACAGCAGCATCGCACGATCCGCTAGACCAGTTACTCGAAGCGGAAGCAATAGCAGCATACCAATGGGACTGTGAGTTAGACGCTGACAGCCCAATACAAAACCGCGAAGAGTTCATTCGCAACAATGCGCAACGTCGCGCACAACTATAAAGGATGTATCCCATGACTAAATTAACTACAGCAGTAAAGAAAGAAGTATTCGAGCCAGTACGCACTGAAAACACAGTCACTGGCACCTTCGAGATGACTAACGTTATCCATGATTACTTGCAAGCAGAGGTGGACAGATTGTCTCAAGATGCAACCTACCAGGTTGGCAACATCGCACGCTGGGCCAACATCGCAAACTATCAGAAGGTACCTTCGTTTGAGCAGATGTTCGGCGATGATCGTGGCAATGCCTACGACACCGCACAAAAGTCAGTGCAAGCGTGCGCCAAACTGGTTGCAGAAGACCCAGAGACGCTTACGCAGATACGCCCTGCAGGCAACGTCTACGGTGCCATCGATGAGAACGGAGTGCAAAGCACGGTGTTCTCATCGACAGACCCCAGTAAAATCCAGCTTGCCGAGTTTGCTCACAAGATTGTTCTTGAATCCAGCGAGCGATACTCCGCGTCAATGGCTACTGTGAAAATGCTTACCGAAACGTTCGGCCTTGCACCCACAACATCGCGCGATGAGCGCTATCAGTTGCACCTTGCAGGCTTGGCAGAAACTAAGCGTCGTAATCAAGCTACTCAACAACGTACAGAAGCTAAGTTCGCAGAGAACAAACAGCAGACACAGCGTGTTGAAGCAATAGCACTAGTCGCCAATCAGACTGCGCACCTCTGCTAAAGCAGAGGCACACTGAAAAGGGCCTTTGGCCCTTTTTTTATGTCCCGGTAGCAAGCCCAAGGATCGTCGTGCAATGAACAATGGGCGTTGTCGTATGTGTACACCAAGCAATGAGCAATGGGCGTTGTTCCATGCCAATAATCAACGCGCTCGGCCCGCTGGGGCATAGTGTCGTATTTAGGACATTTACTTACAAAATCGACGCTGCTGAAAGGAGGCAAAAAGACGCCAAAAATGCCCCGCAGCCTTAGAGCCATATACATAGTTGCTATTCATGCGAAAAAGGTGTCAGCGGGAAGGCCCCACTTAGCGTATATAGGGTATACGCATTTAGTAAAAACACTCCCCAATAGTAACTGGCTTTTTAATACATTACTGGACACTAATATAAGGTTAGCCTTAGAGCTGTATAGCTTTCAGCGGTGACCAGCAGAAAAAGTGATAAAAACGTTGCTGGACAGCAAATGGCGCTAGCCTTAGAGCCATGGACGTTTCAAGCTGTCCAGCAAATGCCCAGCGATCATTGGATTCTGTAATTTGCTGGTCAAATTCTCGTTTGCTGGTCACCACTATACGATATATCGTATACACATGATCATTACTATTCATGTAAGTTATCAAAAGTCTTGTAAATTGCGAGGTGACCAGCAAATCTCAAAATACTGCTGGTCAGCTGGTCAAATTGTCGTTTTTACGACATTAATAGCAACGCCCATTGGGCAAGGAGCACCGATCATGGTCACACTCACTAGACCTCAACGAATCTCAGTCCACCGTAAATGGGCACAGAATAACCAGGATATGGCCTATAGGCAATTCCGCAAGACAGTGCTACCTGAAATGTGCAGCAAAGATGCCGTCATGGTCAAGTGGAGCAACATGTGGCTCGGTATCGAAGCCGATGGCTACACACACAGTTAACAACGAGCAGCGCCCAGCGCTCAAGGAGCAGCATATGTTAGAGCAATTAGTCACAGTCGTCACTCAAAAAGAGTTGTGGATGACACAAGCACCATCATTCAATTTCGAGTTAGACGAAGACGCTTTATTAGTTGAAGCATTAAAACGTGGGTTTGTGAGCAAGGTAGGTAATGATGCCTATCTAGTTAACACAGACTATCAAGCATTGTCAGAGCAGTACTAAGGAGAATCACATGAACAAATATGTAATGAACGAAGAGTCCAGGACTAACCTTCTGAGCATCGATGAGCAGATCAGAGAGCTTATCAACACCCACAGCATTCTAAAATCGGAGTGTGAAGAGGCTATGGAACAGGCAGAAAACGCAGAGTCTTATGCAAACGAAGCTGCAAGCTATGCTGAATCGGCAAACGAAAAGGCATCAGCAGCAGATGACAGCTGCGACAATGCTGAAAGTCAGCTAGAAAAGATCAAAGAGCTCTTCAGTAACGTCACTATTGCCCCCTACGAAGAGGAATCCGAAGTGGAAAAGCTCGTGAAGCTCACAGGCAAGTCTGTTGATGAACTTAAACACATATTGAGGTACGAATAAGTATTCTACCCACGTATCTAAAATAAGTCTTGACCTAGTTTATAAGCTAGGCTTATTATAACTACTCACTAAGTATAAGCAGGAGGCATAAAATGCTAAGTAACGAAACACGTACACGATGGTCCTACCCGGCTCTACGAGCCTGGGCTAAGGCCCGTAAATTGCCAGATCACCGCATTGACATCCTAGTCATGGGTGCTCGGAGAGAAAAAGCCCCCTTGTGGGCTGTCGAAAAGCGCAACGGACGCTGGGCATCGCTCACTAAAGATGCCCCTGTCGATATTGAATACTTTTTTGCCCATAACCACACTGAAATGCTCAATTTCGCTCGCGATAAGTTAGCAGCGTAATCAAATCTTGGAGAACACCATGGATATTATCGGTACACACACAGTTGTCGTAGGTGATTGGCTAGTTGACGTCGACATCACTACATTTGACCCCGGCTCCCCAGCAGATATGAGCTATGACTCAGTAGATCCTGGCAGCGACGGCGAATGTCACTTCAATGTGCTTAGCGCAGCGGCAGTGTGCCGTGATAAAGGTGGTGACATGACTCTGTTAGACGATGAAAGCGTAGAAAACGCAATCCTGGAGCAATTATGGCACTAATGTACCCAATAGGGCCCTTGAAAACCAAGAAAAACGGCGGAAACCCCTTTGACCCCTTCAAGGGGGCAGACGCCCATTGGCTAGTGGACGGTGTCTACGATGAAGTCGCAGCTCAATTGCGCATAGAGAAGGCCAACTTAGATATGACGCGTGACAGCATGTATGCAGCGAACACGGCGCGTATAGAAATAGAAAAGCGCCTTGAACAGCGGGCGTTGGCCCTTGAGATAGCTGAATACTACTAAGGAGAGACTTATGAATAAAGCAACACGCATGTGGCATAAAAACGCCTTCAGGGACCCGTTAGAGCAGGACAATAGAACAACGCCGCATATCCAAAAGATGAGTGTGTCAGCGTTCCTGACGCTTTTTGAGACTATCAAAAAAAAGGCGGGCAATAGGAAACTAGCAGAAGCCGCGATTGGAGTAAACAGCAGCGCGATAGACAACATGCGCCAAGGCGTACTAACGGTAGCAACAGCAAAAAAGATAATGCAATACCACAAAAAACACTGCTAAGGACAACGCACAATGAGCAAGGATCGACGTAAGAAGTACAACCCACGCAAGCGGGTACAGCGGATAACGACCGCTGTCCTACGCAACACAGCGTTGGTCTTCATAGGCGGTGACGAAAATAAGGTACGTTTCGTCCATTTGACCTCTCAAAAGTGCAGCCAACCCACAAGCACTATTGTACAGGCGTTACAAAACGCCAAATACACCTGGTCGGTACTGTGTGCAGTGACACTGCGCACTCAAGACAACAAAGAATACATTCAAAGCATTGAGGTGGAGTCATCAGCACCGGAATATCAGCTTGATATGACCCAAACGCTGAATCAACACCACAATAAGCTACTCAAAGACTGTAATCAGGCCCACATTTGCACCATCGCATGGCTCGCCGTGCCGTATGCACATGACTGGGACCTAGAAAAATCAGTGACAACGCTCAACGCACTCGGTGCGTGGGACTTTTCAGCACAATGGGAGATGGCATCATGAACGAACCTAAATACGTACACGCATGCGCCGATTGCGGCAGTAACGCCGTGTATATAGACATGTCCCTTTATTGGGATTTTGAGAAACAAGAGTGGTGGTTTACCGACCATACCTCCACTGACGTAAGTGTATTAACACACGAAGCGAAATGCGCAGATTGTGGCAGTGAAGAAATACTACAGCTAACCTTGCCAGCGAGTATTTAACCAGGAGACATGGAATGAGATTATATGCAAATGAAGCAATGAACCAATGGCGTGGCACCCAAGCCGACGCCAAAGCGGCATTCGGTACGGTTAACCAGATCGATGTCCCAACAGACAAGCTTGGATTATTGGAATTCTTAAATAACTACTCGACAGTGCCCGAAGCTGACAAGCGCGTCGAGCAATCTGTGGAGGAGACCATTATCCAAGTACGCCAAGCCAAGTACGAGCGTGAAAACGCCCCTAAACCTAACGACTCTATCGTCGGGCGGTGCTCAATGGTCGAATTAAAAGAACTATCAACCACACTAAAGGAACTGTTGTTCCGGACGTGGAGTGAAACGGAGAAACATCATGAAGCCAATTAAGCTTGAATACACATGAGCACTAAGCATTGCCCAAGGTGCAACAGCACCGTATTAGGATTAATTCGCTCGCAGTACCTTAAGTATTGCGCTGATTGCGGGCTATGGTTCCCATGGCCCTTAGAAAAAGACCAGGAAACATTAAAATGACGTTAAAAGAAAAGCTCGCCAAGGCCAAACTGGTCAATAAATATACAGTTGAGCTAGAGAACTACGAGAATGCCATCAAACAAGGTGGTCCATTCACAGAGTTCAACATAAAAAAAGCCGCTGAGTTTCAAGCGAAGCTTGATGCAATTATAGAATTGGAGGGCGCAGCATGAGTAATCTAATACAGTTACTACTAGTAGTATGGATCGGAGCAGCATGGGTGACCCATGTACTGGTCTGCTTTACAGAAGCAGCATGGGGTTTTCTCATCGCCGGAGCAATCATGTTCCCGGTCGCATGGGCACATGGCACATGGTTGTGGTTCCAATGAACGTTGTATTCTCACCTAACCTAGAGCCTATGCCACAACGTGTCATTGTTAAGCGAGATAAGAGCCCAATCACCCCGTTTGAGCTCGATGAGTTAGTCAGGTTGCGAGTGCTCGCTGTCCCCTATCACGACATAACCTTAAAGCTCGGTAGAAGTTATACCTACTGGCAAAAAGCAGTAGCCAAGTTCCGTTTGGAACTACTCATTCAAGTTAAACGTAATAGTTTAATTCATGGCACAGGACTAAGGAGCGAAGAAGATGACGTATAAAAAAATTCAACGCCCAACGTACGGTAAAGCTGGCTTCTTCAGCGAACGAGAGACAGTGACTGAAGCATTGAAGTATGCCAATGACCTTATCCACGCTGAATATCGTGGATCTAGTACAGGCTCAGGCAACGCAACAGCCGCATTAACCGCCATGTACGTTGTCTACAACACCATGGCTCAGAAGCTCAACGAAGCGGAAGCATCCGTTCACCAGGAGAATGCAAATGAATAAACTAACAACAGATGATGAAGTCTTAGCGCTTGCTGAAAAGATCAAAAAACAGCGCGTTGTAGATACAGTGTACGCACAAGCCTATGAACAAGTAAGCAGAATAAATAGTAACTATATAGACAGTGTTTATAGGGTAGAGATAGCGTGTCATACAAAGTCTAACCATCTAGGGAATAATATGTACCGTGTCGAACTACCCTGCGAGATGGCGCATGATCTTATGCAATTCGTGCAAGACTATATTGCGGAAGATG
>Ga0208032_1000657_pt1 | contig 17424 bp, 13 predicted proteins | sample MalvirAntarct_66_FD_184254 | JGI IMG/M metagenome (GOLD analysis project Ga0208032, IMG submission 184254) | Marine viral communities from the Global Malaspina Expedition - Malaspina viral metaG Antarct_66 (SPAdes) (version 2) | ecosystem: Environmental > Aquatic > Marine > Oceanic | place: West... | reverse complement strand
TTGTTGCAACAGTTCTTTACACTGGATTCAGAGGCATAGAAATCTATGGCTTGAGATGGACAGAACCTAAAACAGTAGAAGACAAAGAGCAGTGTTCAGGTTGGTTGATGTCAGGTTGGGACACAGATGAAAAGGGATATTTATTCTTACATGACCCGAAGAACAGAAAAGAGTTTAAGGCATATATAAGAACGCCATTAAAGAATCTTTTTATTAGATTGAGAAAGAAACTTTATAATGACCCTAAAGTTTCTTGGGCCCTGAAGTCTGATTATATCTTTCCTAAATCTAGATGGAGTGCAAACTATCCAGAGGAACATACAGACTCATATGCGCAAACTTATCCATTGAGAAAGTTAAACGAAGACTTTGGTTTAAGAACTGAAAACTCTAAAGGTAGATTGAGAAATACTTTCACAATCAAAATAGGTCGTAAGACTTTTGGTTCTGAAGTTGCTGCTGAAAAAGGAATTGAGATTGCTTCAAGATCGTTGAACCACTCTGATACGCAAGTGACTAGAGATCATTACATCGTTCCTGAAGATAGTGATTTGGACTTTGAATTTGATAATAAGAAAACCAATGTTGAGAACATTGATAAGCATAGAGATGAAAAGAAGAAGAAAATAGTATAAGTTGTTTTTAGGTACTATTAATGACTAAAAACAAAGACTTATCGTGGCAGTGGCTAAAGCTTATTTGGGGTGATCAATATGGCATTACTCCAACTGAAGTTTCTGCGCTGCTAGAGAAACATTGGCTCAAAGAAAACTGGACTGTTTATCAGGGCCATATGTGGAAGAACCCTGAAAATGTTGAACAGTTTAAGAAATATGTTGAGTATGTTTATTCTTACATGACAAAGAATAAGATTCATTGGAGAGAAGCACTTTTAAAATTATTTAAAGACAATGATTTAAAAACAGCAGCATTACTATTAGAATTAAATATATCAACTGTAAAAGATTTTCAGGAAGATAGTAAGTCACCATATAGTAAATGGAAAGCTGTCACCTTTGCAAAGTATATTGGTCAATGGAGAAATGATTTTTTGATGGCTGGTTGGCTGCATGATGTCAAACCAATGATAAAAGAAGTTAAATCTCTTAAGAAAGATTTAAAATTAAAAGGCTTACTTACAAAAAAGAAAAAGAAATAGCCCCTCACTCTACTACCTAGTTAAGAAATTATAATTCATCTTAAAGACTGTATTAAGCTGTGATGAAAATAAATATAGCACAAGATTTAAAAGAACAATGCTTGAGTGATGAGGCAATCGCTTCACTGTCAGATAAAGTTTTATTAGTTAGCAGCGTTCAACTTGCAAAGATACTCGGAAAGAAAAACGACAATGGCTTGAGAGCGTCTAGATCAGCGGGGTCAGGATTCAAAGCCCACAAAGATAAACAAGGAAATGTTTATTACAACTTAATAGCAATCTTTAACGAACTAGGAATAAAAATATGACAATCGAAAAAGAAATATATTCAGCAAAGAATGATTCAACAATTGATCTTGGTATTGCAATAGAGCAAGAATATCAAAAGGCCCTTGATGAGGGTTTCAAAGGTAGCAAAGACGATTGGTTGAGAACAGCTCCAAAAGAAATACTGCGTTCACTACTCAAGGACGGAGGAGATGTAAAAGAAAATTCATACTCACAATTAATAGATGATTACGACCAAGACATTCAAGTAATTCAAATTGATGGAGAAAAAGAATCCCTAACTAACTACATCGTAAGAATGGGTGGGGTTGTTGATGATGAATAAATATAAGGGATATTTAAATGGAGTTAACCCAAATTATACTCGTAAGGTTTTACAAGATGATGACCCGAGATACTTCAGCATTGATACTGGAAGATTTGTAAGTGGTGATGGTAAGGAAGTTAAGACAATGGCTGAAGCTATTGCAGTAAATGACAAGATTGATTTAGAATATAAAACTGCTTTCCCACCACAAAAAGCTATTGGAGCAAAGCCAATAAGAGCAGCTAAAAAGCAGCCAAAGGAAACACTCTTTCAAGACATGTTTGATAAGAACGGATTGAGAGCCAAACCAAAGATTGAATCAGACGCTTCAGTGAATAGAAGAATTTGGAAAAAGGTTGAAGACAACAGAACTAGAGGCAAGGCAGATTACGAAGATTTTCAAGATCATGAAATGATGATTGCGAATAGTTATGCCGATACTAAAAAACTTCAGAAAACAATTAGCGATAACTTAAACGAATACATTAAACAAAAGATTCCCGAATTGGTTAGTCCTCGTCCTAGTGTTCCAACTCCATCTTTCATGCAGACCAAACCAGAACCAAAATCATTGGGCATTGCTGACGAAAGATTATTGAAAGACTTAAAAATTAAAAGGGAGATTTTAGATGAAAATTAAGGAAGCAGATAAGTTCATTGGTAAAACTAGAACTCTAGAATGGAAAGCTAAAAGGAAAAAAGAGTTAGCAAAGATTCTTAAATCTAACAAAACTTGTAGAAAAACAGAATTATTAGGCCACCCTAAAAAACTAACAGCAAAGCATTTTGAATTTTTCTTTAGAGGCATGACAGTAAAATACATCAAGTCTAAAGAAGCTAATCTTGTGACAGCGTTCCATCAAATCTCACAGTACATGACAACAATAGATGAGCAGAGTGACACTATACTTTGGTTGAAAGCTGACCTTGAAGACAGAAAAGCAAGTCATGAAATTTACTATGAGAGAATTGTTCAGTGGCAAGAGATTGTTGAAGCAAAGAATGAAGAGATAAGAAAAGTTTGGGAAGATCGTAATAATGCAATCCGATCTTACAATGGATTAGTGCAGCTCGGTAAGAGTGCTGAAGAGTTAGGTATTGATACTAAAAAGTTTGTGCTGCCTGAAGAAGATGAGAAAAAATATAAAGATTATTCATTCTCTGTAAATGGAAAAGTACTTGAGAGTGGAAGAACATCTTACAAAATGACTCTAGAAAAAAAGGGAAAAAAGAAATGAATTTAGAACAAAAAGAAATAGCAGCACTTGGCAAAGTAATTAACGATATGGAATGCTCGGGTGTAGCAACATTTGATGATTGGAAATGGTTTAATACCTTTGACAATTTAGAAGAGGCAACTGGATTCTTACTGGGCCATCTTAAGCGAACAAGAGAACTGCTTAAATATGGACTGGTTGTGAATAAGAAACTTTTAGAAAAACTAGAAGTAAAATCAACAGACCATAAACTTTTAAAGGAGTGTTATTATGGAAGAAACAACGAAAAGAAAAGGAAGACTAACTCTTGAGGGGATAGGCGTTTCAGCAGATTTCAATTCAGGATTACAGGGCAGCAAGATTTATACTTCAGCCCATATCTCTAATCAGAAACCATCGGAAACTGAATGGTTTAGAGTGCTACATCAATCTTGGCCCGAAACTCCAGATGGGGTTTTAGTTAAAATGAGAGTAGGCGTAAAAGATGTGGAATACCTAGTGTTTGGGAGTGAGCAATTCAAAGCTAGAGTAAAAGATGATTTCAAGAAAATCAGAAGAGTACATTTAGTTTATTACACAACATCACAAGGAAGAATGGGCATATGGCCTATCTCAATTCCACAAAATGAAAGAGCACAAAAGAATAATTGGATTGTGTCAGCGCAGCAGCTAGTTGAAAGTGGAAGAAGTAAATGGACAAAGTGTGTTTCTAATCAGGGCATAGGTGCATATGAAATGTTTGTAGCCCGTCCCCAAGATCAAGAACAATTTGGAGAAGCAAAGTTTGAATTAGATTTCTTGGATTGTTTAGAAAAAGCTTATGGTGATGATATTCTTATGGAAGAAGAGTATGACGACAATCCGTATGTGCAACAACAAATCGGTACTCAAGTAGGTATCACACTTGCGGGGAATTAATGAAAGAGCCATTAAAAACTTTAGTAGCAATAGATAAAGAAGCTAACAACACAGACTTAATAAACATACACAGACAAAGAAGTTGGGACGCAACAAAGTGCGCTAACTGCAACATTGAAGTTGATAAAGAAACTTTGTCTGATGATGAATATAATATATCGGCTCTTTGTTTAGAGTGTCAAAAGGAATTCTTTAAGGAGCAAGATGAGCATTAAAGAATTTATTTGGGAACAGTTTGATCATGTTGTTGCGTATGATTATGAATATAGTCAAACAAGTGGCAACAATCCCGATCCAGTTTGTGTGACCTATAAAGATTTAAAAACTGATCAGGTAGTACAACAGTGGTTGGTGGGCCAAGATAATATGAACTATTATGATGTTTCCCCGTTCCCAGTTGATTCAACTTTGTTTATTTGTCACTATGCAGTTGCAGAAGTATCTTGCGACATTGTTCGTGAATTTATTAAACCTAGATATATTTGGGATAGTTTTGTTGAGGAAAAGAAAATTCTTAATGGAAAGATTAAAGTTGGTTTTGGGTTAGTGGATACTTGTCAGCGATACAATATCAAAGGCCCAACGACCAAAGAAATAAAAGACTCATGGCGTGATGTTATTATTGATAATTATCCCACCTATGATGAAGACCAGAGATCAGGAATCTTAAAATATAATCTTGAAGATGTAATAATGTCTGAAAAGTTATTTTATGCGCAGCTTGAAACTTTAAGCTTTGGCAATGATAACTTTCACCAGATAGTAAGTCAGGCAATCTTTCATGGTAGAGCGATGGGTATTTGTGCACAGATAGAGCACAATGGAATTCCAGTTAATCTAAAACTTTATAATGATTTAAATGATAACTATGAAGCAGTTAGGAAATTAGAGATTGAAGAACTAACAAAGGTCTTTGATTGTTATGATGGTGAGAAATTTTCTAATAAGAAGTTTGCTGCTGCTCTTGAGAAAGAGGGCCTATCTGAAAGATGGCCGAAGACAGAAAAAGGCAGATTCAAAACAGATGATAGAACTATCTATCGCTTTGCTGATTCCAATGCTGCTATTCAACAATATAGAAGCTCTAAATTCATAATAGAAAGCCGTAAATTAAAAGGTTATGAAATTGGTAAAGATGGTCGTTCTAGAACTAGCCTAAATATGTTCGGCCAAATTACTGGAAGAACTAATGTTTCAACTGCTAGAAATCCTTTTGGAGCTCCAAGAAGAATGAGAACTATAATTGGTGCAGCTAAAGATAAGATTTTAGTTTATGCCGATTGGAAATCTCAAGAAGCTGTTATTCAGGCTTATCTATCCCAAGACCAGAACATGATTGCAGCAGTTAAGTCAGGTGACCCATACTTGCACACAGCTAAATTAGTTGGAGCAGTGCCACAAGACGCAACGAAAAAATCTCATAAGAAAGAAAGAGAAATTTATAAACAATCTTTTCTTGCGATTGGTTATGGACAAACACCTTTTGGATTAAAAAATAAATTAGGAATACCGATTGCTAATGCAACTTTCATTCATGGTGTAATCATTAAAGCATACAATGTTTATCAAGAGTGGATTCAATCTTTAAAAGATAGAGCAATGCAACGAGGATATTTTATTACAAAGTATGGTTGGAAGTATTGGCTGTCTGATAGAGAAATGGCTAACCCAAGATCACTCGGCAACTGGCCCATTCAATCTCATGGTTCTGAAATTATGAGAAGAGCAATGATTGAACTTGATGAAGTGGGTTTTGAAATTTCTATGATTGTTCATGACGCAGTTTTAATTCACATGGATAGAAAAAATTGTGCAACTAATATGAGAGCAGTAAAACAAATTATGAGTTCCGCTGCACAAGAAGTTATCGGTTCTGAAATTCCAGTTGATATAGAAGTGATCAGAGATTCTTATAAACAAAAAGATGAGCATGGTGAAATGTGGAATCAGCTTTATCAAAAATTATTAACAGTTAAAGGAGGTGTTAAGAATACGGACACTTAATTTATAGTGTCCTAATTAGCATACAGTTGTGTCCGTTATAATTACAACTGGGTGCTTTTAATTAGTATTTACTTAACTCTATATATACCCATATGACTATACCTAAAAAGATTCCTGAAGAGAATTGGTTTATCCAAGATTACTTTTACAAATCCTCTATCATCGTAAAGAAAGCTGCGGGAGCAGTTGGCATATCTATTTATAATTATATAAAATTCAAAAAGAATTTTGATGGTGATAAATATTATACATTGCCCAAACAACAATTTGATTTGAAGTGGGGGATTAGTAGACAGAGAAAAGCAGAAGCAATAGACAGATTAGAAAAAGAAGGAATAATTCAAACCATTAGAAAAACTGGTTGCTCAACTAAAATAAGGTTATTACTAAAATGAAAAATCCACCTGACAATACTGGTAAAAAATATTTAACAAAGATAACTCCAAAGCAGCAAAAGTTTATTGATATTTATGTTTCGGGATATGGAGAACTGACTGCGAAAGAATGTGCTATCAGAGCGGGGTATGAAGAGTCTTCAGCTCACACTCGGGCCCATGAATTATTAGATTATAGAAAGTATCCTGAAGTAGCTAAAGCAATTGAGATAGACTTGATTGGTCAAAAAGAACTTTGGCTAGTTGATAAAGAAAGACATTTGGCCAATTTAACTAGGATAGGCAACGAAGCTAGGAAGAAAGGACTCTACGGAGTAGCGGGGAAGATGGAGGAATTAAAGGGCCGAGCACAAGGATTCTATATTGATCGTAATATAACCCTGACTAAAGAGTTAAGTGAAGAAGACCTAGATGATAAGATTAGAAGAATGTTTCCTGATAGAGCAGAGTTTGAGCAGACCAATTCACTTCTAGCCGATAAGATATTTGGTGAAATGACAGATGTCACTCGTAAAGAGGAAGAAGAGGCAGCTGCAAAAAGTGCAAAAGGTTTCAGTGAGTTAGAGAAGTATCAGGAAGATAGGAAACTGATTAGGGAAAAGAATATGAGGAAGAAAGATGTTCTTGAACCTCAATAGTTTTTGGAGCTCTCCAAGAGGCGGGTTTAGCTTGGTTCCAAGATCAGAGCTGCTTGTATAAAAGTAGGCTCCGCCCCCGATACATGCAGAAATATGCAATATTATTAACTGACGTTCACTGTATTTGGATACGGACACATTGACCAAGAATCTCTAATCAACTATATTAAAAAAATTAATAGCACACCTTTGCTGCTCTACCCTTGATTAGTCATCTTGGGTTTGAGTGGCGTTAACCGATGACAGTTATGCTTGATCTAGTATTCGCAGAATAACAGTCCACGCAAATACTTCCTTTATTAAATTCAAATTCTGAAAATTGTATTGTGAAATTTTTCTTTGCAACTTCTTTATGACCACCGCAGAATATACAACGATCAACTTCTCTACTGCTGCTAAACATTCTAGAATTATTTTCTGAAATAATATTTTTCATATCCTATCTTATCCCATAATAATGATTATAGAAATTCTATTATTTTTTCAGCTCTACGACCCTATGAAACAGACATACATATAGAACTATTAGGAGTCCCTTATACAGAAAGGGGTGTACCCCCTTTTTAAAACTTTGAAAACCGAGATTGGTTATAGTGCCCTATATTTTATTAAGCGAAGCGTTGCGAAGCAAGAACGAGTCATGCAACAGCATGACGAGTTCAGTTGACTCCATAGATGGACTCTAACTGACAACAAGATTCTTAATGACAACTTCATCGTCTAACTTATTCTTGCTCACTAGAAGCTGCTGTGAGTCCGTTTAAATAGCATTGTGGATTCAATTTAGTTGTTCAAATAAGACTCGGTTTCATTGATCTTTTAGAAACAGATTGACCAAGATTCTTAATTCAACTACACTTCAAAATGTATTGGGATTGTTAACTAAATAGTGAATTAGTTTTATAATTTAGGTTCTATTCTTGGTACAGAAAGTAAAAAGCAAACAGTGCGTTTAGAAGTTATGTTTATCAATAGAAGTAGAGCGGTTCAAAAAAGAACAATACACTCTTAGTTAATTTCTATCTCTAAACCTATATTCTAAAGCATTAGCAAATACTGTGTCTTTAAACAGTGTTCATGTTTTGTGGACTCACTGGACGTTGTATTTGTTAGGACATGTTAGGATAAATCTTGGTTCATTCTTGGTTCAATCCAAGAAATACTCTTGGTTCATTCTTGGTTCAGGTATGTATTGTCCTTGTCACTCTAACACCTAGTTAGCTTCTCATTTTCTGTTCCATGAATTGTAGTACTCCCAATATTAACAACTAATAAAAGGTGAACTATTATGACTGACGAAACACAAAAGACTATCGCTGCTGTTGCAGCTCCCGAAACAAAGAGAATGGCAAGAGAACCTATTTACGCAACTGGGTTCAGTTTTACAGACGCTAATATGGCAAGGGCCAAAAGAAGAAGCGGGGTGACTAAAGACCGAAGATACGACACAAAAATAAAAGGACTATGTGTTGAAATTAAAACCACTGAATCAATAACTTTCTATGCTTACAAAAGCGTCCATATGTACAACAAGAAGAAGAATGTTTGGGCTCCGAATGTAATTTATAGGAAGATGTTTCATTGGGCTAAAAATACTGGCTTTAATTGTGAAGCTGCTAGAGAAAAGGTTTCTGTATTTATAGATCAAATTACAGATTCAAAATCCAAAACTGATAGCGAAATAACTGTTGAGTATCTTGTAAAGAAATTCATTAAGACTGGAATGAATGGTTTTACATTAAAGGACGATTCAAGAAAGTATAAGCCTGATGTTAAGGCGAGATATATCGGCAACTTACAGCGTTATGTTTTGTATGAGGGTTGCACAGATCAGACTAGGAGAAAACATACAGCCCCGATTGAGTATATGAATACAATTTACTCTAAACCCTTGAAAGATTATGTAGCTTCTGAATTAACTGATGACGCAATTAAAGCTCATAAGTTTAAGCTGCACGATACTCCCCAAGTTTATAACACAGTCGCAACTCTGTTATCGGTTGTTTATAATTGGTCAAAGATGAACAAACTTTACAAAGGTGATAATCCTTTTTTGTTTGTTAGAAGATATCCAAAAGTAAAACTAAAATCTAAATTGCCAGATGATGTAAGGGACAAGATTAAAGATCACTGTGAGGGTAAAGCGTTTGACTATAACGCTCACTTCTTAACTATTGTTGCAACAGTTCTTTACACTGGATTCAGAGGCATAGAAATCTATGGCTTGAGATGGACAGAACCTAAAACAGTAGAAGACAAAGAACAGTGTTCAGGTTGGTTGATGTCAGGTTGGGACACAGATGAAAAGGGATATTTATTCTTACATGACCCGAAGAACAGAAAAGAGTTTAAGGCCTATATAAGAACGCCATTAAAGAATCTTTTTATTAGATTGAGAAAGAAACTTTATAATGACCCGAAAGTTTCTTGGGCCCTGAAGTCTGATTATATCTTTCCTAAATCTAGATGGAGTGCAAACTATCCAGAGGAACATACAGACTCGTATGCGCAAACTTATCCATTGAGAAAGTTAAACGAAGACTTTGGTTTAAGAACTGAAAACTCTAAAGGTAGATTGAGAAATACTTTCACAATCAAAATAGGTCGTAAGACTTTTGGTTCTGAAGTTGCTGCTGAAAAAGGAATTGAGATTGCTTCAAGATCGTTGAACCACTCTGATACGCAAGTGACTAGAGATCATTACATCGTTCCTGAAGATAGTGATTTGGACTTTGAATTTGATAATAAGAAAACCAATGTTGAGAACATTGATAAGCATAGAGATGAAAAGAAGAAGAAAATAGTATAAGTTGTTTTTAGGTACTATTAATGACTAAAAACAAAGACTTATCGTGGCAGTGGCTAAAGCTTATTTGGGGTGATCAATATGGCATTACTCCAACTGAAGTTTCTGCGCTGCTAGAGAAACATTGGCTCAAAGAAAACTGGACTGTTTATCAGGGCCATATGTGGAAGAACCCTGAAAATGTTGAACAGTTTAAGAAATATGTTGAGTATGTTTATTCTTACATGACAAAGAATAAGATTCATTGGAGAGAAGCACTTTTAAAATTATTTAAAGACAATGATTTAAAAACAGCAGCATTACTATTAGAATTAAATATATCAACTGTAAAAGATTTTCAGGAAGATAGTAAGTCACCATATAGTAAATGGAAAGCTGTCACCTTTGCAAAGTATATTGGTCAATGGAGAAATGATTTTTTGATGGCTGGTTGGCTGCATGATGTCAAACCAATGATAAAAGAAGTTAAATCTCTTAAGAAAGATTTAAAATTAAAAGGCTTACTTACAAAAAAGAAAAAGAAATAGCCCCTCACTCTACTACCTAGTTAAGAAATTATAATTCATCTTAAAGACTGTATTAAGCTGTGATGAAAATAAATATAGCACAAGATTTAAAAGAACAATGCTTGAGTGATGAGGCAATCGCTTCACTGTCAGATAAAGTTTTATTAGTTAGCAGCGTTCAACTTGCAAAGATACTCGGAAAGAAAAACGACAATGGCTTGAGAGCGTCTAGATCAGCGGGGTCAGGATTCAAAGCCCACAAAGATAAACAAGGAAATGTTTATTACAACTTAATAGCAATCTTTAACGAACTAGGAATAAAAATATGACAATCGAAAAAGAAATATATTCAGCAAAGAATGATTCAACAATTGATCTTGGTATTGCAATAGAGCAAGAATATCAAAAGGCCCTTGATGAGGGTTTCAAAGGTAGCAAAGACGATTGGTTGAGAACAGCTCCAAAAGAAATACTGCGTTCACTACTCAAGGACGGAGGAGATGTAAAAGAAAATTCATACTCACAATTAATAGATGATTACGACCAAGACATTCAAGTAATTCAAATTGATGGAGAAAAAGAATCCCTAACTAACTACATCGTAAGAATGGGTGGGGTTGTTGATGATGAATAAATATAAGGGATATTTAAATGGAGTTAACCCAAATTATACTCGTAAGGTTTTACAAGATGATGACCCGAGATACTTCAGCATTGATACTGGAAGATTTGTAAGTGGTGATGGTAAGGAAGTTAAGACAATGGCTGAAGCTATTGCAGTAAATGACAAGATTGATTTAGAATATAAAACTGCTTTCCCACCACAAAAAGCTATTGGAGCAAAGCCAATAAGAGCAGCTAAAAAGCAGCCAAAGGAAACACTCTTTCAAGACATGTTTGATAAGAACGGATTGAGAGCCAAACCAAAGATTGAATCAGACGCTTCAGTGAATAGAAGAATTTGGAAAAAGGTTGAAGACAACAGAACTAGAGGCAAGGCAGATTACGAAGATTTTCAAGATCATGAAATGATGATTGCGAATAGTTATGCCGATACTAAAAAACTTCAGAAAACAATTAGCGATAACTTAAACGAATACATTAAACAAAAGATTCCCGAATTGGTTAGTCCTCGTCCTAGTGTTCCAACTCCATCTTTCATGCAGACCAAACCAGAACCAAAATCATTGGGCATTGCTGACGAAAGATTATTGAAAGACTTAAAAATTAAAAGGGAGATTTTAGATGAAAATTAAGGAAGCAGATAAGTTCATTGGTAAAACTAGAACTCTAGAATGGAAAGCTAAAAGGAAAAAAGAGTTAGCAAAGATTCTTAAATCTAACAAAACTTGTAGAAAAACAGAATTATTAGGCCACCCTAAAAAACTAACAGCAAAGCATTTTGAATTTTTCTTTAGAGGCATGACAGTAAAATACATCAAGTCTAAAGAAGCTAATCTTGTGACAGCGTTCCATCAAATCTCACAGTACATGACAACAATAGATGAGCAGAGTGACACTATACTTTGGTTGAAAGCTGACCTTGAAGACAGAAAAGCAAGTCATGAAATTTACTATGAGAGAATTGTTCAGTGGCAAGAGATTGTTGAAGCAAAGAATGAAGAGATAAGAAAAGTTTGGGAAGATCGTAATAATGCAATCCGATCTTACAATGGATTAGTGCAGCTCGGTAAGAGTGCTGAAGAGTTAGGTATTGATACTAAAAAGTTTGTGCTGCCTGAAGAAGATGAGAAAAAATATAAAGATTATTCATTCTCTGTAAATGGAAAAGTACTTGAGAGTGGAAGAACATCTTACAAAATGACTCTAGAAAAAAAGGGAAAAAAGAAATGAATTTAGAACAAAAAGAAATAGCAGCACTTGGCAAAGTAATTAACGATATGGAATGCTCGGGTGTAGCAACATTTGATGATTGGAAATGGTTTAATACCTTTGACAATTTAGAAGAGGCAACTGGATTCTTACTGGGCCATCTTAAGCGAACAAGAGAACTGCTTAAATATGGACTGGTTGTGAATAAGAAACTTTTAGAAAAACTAGAAGTAAAATCAACAGACCATAAACTTTTAAAGGAGTGTTATTATGGAAGAAACAACGAAAAGAAAAGGAAGACTAACTCTTGAGGGGATAGGCGTTTCAGCAGATTTCAATTCAGGATTACAGGGCAGCAAGATTTATACTTCAGCCCATATCTCTAATCAGAAACCATCGGAAACTGAATGGTTTAGAGTGCTACATCAATCTTGGCCCGAAACTCCAGATGGGGTTTTAGTTAAAATGAGAGTAGGCGTAAAAGATGTGGAATACCTAGTGTTTGGGAGTGAGCAATTCAAAGCTAGAGTAAAAGATGATTTCAAGAAAATCAGAAGAGTACATTTAGTTTATTACACAACATCACAAGGAAGAATGGGCATATGGCCTATCTCAATTCCACAAAATGAAAGAGCACAAAAGAATAATTGGATTGTGTCAGCGCAGCAGCTAGTTGAAAGTGGAAGAAGTAAATGGACAAAGTGTGTTTCTAATCAGGGCATAGGTGCATATGAAATGTTTGTAGCCCGTCCCCAAGATCAAGAACAATTTGGAGAAGCAAAGTTTGAATTAGATTTCTTGGATTGTTTAGAAAAAGCTTATGGTGATGATATTCTTATGGAAGAAGAGTATGACGACAATCCGTATGTGCAACAACAAATCGGTACTCAAGTAGGTATCACACTTGCGGGGAATTAATGAAAGAGCCATTAAAAACTTTAGTAGCAATAGATAAAGAAGCTAACAACACAGACTTAATAAACATACACAGACAAAGAAGTTGGGACGCAACAAAGTGCGCTAACTGCAACATTGAAGTTGATAAAGAAACTTTGTCTGATGATGAATATAATATATCGGCTCTTTGTTTAGAGTGTCAAAAGGAATTCTTTAAGGAGCAAGATGAGCATTAAAGAATTTATTTGGGAACAGTTTGATCATGTTGTTGCGTATGATTATGAATATAGTCAAACAAGTGGCAACAATCCCGATCCAGTTTGTGTGACCTATAAAGATTTAAAAACTGATCAGGTAGTACAACAGTGGTTGGTGGGCCAAGATAATATGAACTATTATGATGTTTCCCCGTTCCCAGTTGATTCAACTTTGTTTATTTGTCACTATGCAGTTGCAGAAGTATCTTGCGACATTGTTCGTGAATTTATTAAACCTAGATATATTTGGGATAGTTTTGTTGAGGAAAAGAAAATTCTTAATGGAAAGATTAAAGTTGGTTTTGGGTTAGTGGATACTTGTCAGCGATACAATATCAAAGGCCCAACGACCAAAGAAATAAAAGACTCATGGCGTGATGTTATTATTGATAATTATCCCACCTATGATGAAGACCAGAGATCAGGAATCTTAAAATATAATCTTGAAGATGTAATAATGTCTGAAAAGTTATTTTATGCGCAGCTTGAAACTTTAAGCTTTGGCAATGATAACTTTCACCAGATAGTAAGTCAGGCAATCTTTCATGGTAGAGCGATGGGTATTTGTGCACAGATAGAGCACAATGGAATTCCAGTTAATCTAAAACTTTATAATGATTTAAATGATAACTATGAAGCAGTTAGGAAATTAGAGATTGAAGAACTAACAAAGGTCTTTGATTGTTATGATGGTGAGAAATTTTCTAATAAGAAGTTTGCTGCTGCTCTTGAGAAAGAGGGCCTATCTGAAAGATGGCCGAAGACAGAAAAAGGCAGATTCAAAACAGATGATAGAACTATCTATCGCTTTGCTGATTCCAATGCTGCTATTCAACAATATAGAAGCTCTAAATTCATAATAGAAAGCCGTAAATTAAAAGGTTATGAAATTGGTAAAGATGGTCGTTCTAGAACTAGCCTAAATATGTTCGGCCAAATTACTGGAAGAACTAATGTTTCAACTGCTAGAAATCCTTTTGGAGCTCCAAGAAGAATGAGAACTATAATTGGTGCAGCTAAAGATAAGATTTTAGTTTATGCCGATTGGAAATCTCAAGAAGCTGTTATTCAGGCTTATCTATCCCAAGACCAGAACATGATTGCAGCAGTTAAGTCAGGTGACCCATACTTGCACACAGCTAAATTAGTTGGAGCAGTGCCACAAGACGCAACGAAAAAATCTCATAAGAAAGAAAGAGAAATTTATAAACAATCTTTTCTTGCGATTGGTTATGGACAAACACCTTTTGGATTAAAAAATAAATTAGGAATACCGATTGCTAATGCAACTTTCATTCATGGTGTAATCATTAAAGCATACAATGTTTATCAAGAGTGGATTCAATCTTTAAAAGATAGAGCAATGCAACGAGGATATTTTATTACAAAGTATGGTTGGAAGTATTGGCTGTCTGATAGAGAAATGGCTAACCCAAGATCACTCGGCAACTGGCCCATTCAATCTCATGGTTCTGAAATTATGAGAAGAGCAATGATTGAACTTGATGAAGTGGGTTTTGAAATTTCTATGATTGTTCATGACGCAGTTTTAATTCACATGGATAGAAAAAATTGTGCAACTAATATGAGAGCAGTAAAACAAATTATGAGTTCCGCTGCACAAGAAGTTATCGGTTCTGAAATTCCAGTTGATATAGAAGTGATCAGAGATTCTTATAAACAAAAAGATGAGCATGGTGAAATGTGGAATCAGCTTTATCAAAAATTATTAACAGTTAAAGGAGGTGTTAAGAATACGGACACTTAATTTATAGTGTCCTAATTAGCATACAGTTGTGTCCGTTATAATTACAACTGGGTGCTTTTAATTAGTATTTACTTAACTCTATATATACCCATATGACTATACCTAAAAAGATTCCTGAAGAGAATTGGTTTATCCAAGATTACTTTTACAAATCCTCTATCATCGTAAAGAAAGCTGCGGGAGCAGTTGGCATATCTATTTATAATTATATAAAATTCAAAAAGAATTTTGATGGTGATAAATATTATACATTGCCCAAACAACAATTTGATTTGAAGTGGGGGATTAGTAGACAGAGAAAAGCAGAAGCAATAGACAGATTAGAAAAAGAAGGAATAATTCAAACCATTAGAAAAACTGGTTGCTCAACTAAAATAAGGTTATTACTAAAATGAAAAATCCACCTGACAATACTGGTAAAAAATATTTAACAAAGATAACTCCAAAGCAGCAAAAGTTTATTGATATTTATGTTTCGGGATATGGAGAACTGACTGCGAAAGAATGTGCTATCAGAGCGGGGTATGAAGAGTCTTCAGCTCACACTCGGGCCCATGAATTATTAGATTATAGAAAGTATCCTGAAGTAGCTAAAGCAATTGAGATAGACTTGATTGGTCAAAAAGAACTTTGGCTAGTTGATAAAGAAAGACATTTGGCCAATTTAACTAGGATAGGCAACGAAGCTAGGAAGAAAGGACTCTACGGAGTAGCGGGGAAGATGGAGGAATTAAAGGGCCGAGCACAAGGATTCTATATTGATCGTAATATAACCCTGACTAAAGAGTTAAGTGAAGAAGACCTAGATGATAAGATTAGAAGAATGTTTCCTGATAGAGCAGAGTTTGAGCAGACCAATTCACTTCTAGCCGATAAGATATTTGGTGAAATGACAGATGTCACTCGTAAAGAGGAAGAAGAGGCAGCTGCAAAAAGTGCAAAAGGTTTCAGTGAGTTAGAGAAGTATCAGGAAGATAGGAAACTGATTAGGGAAAAGAATATGAGGAAGAAAGATGTTCTTGAACCTCAATAGTTTTTGGAGCTCTCCAAGAGGCGGGTTTAGCTTGGTTCCAAGATCAGAGCTGCTTGTATAAAAGTAGGCTCCGCCCCCGATACATGCAGAAATATGCAATATTATTAACTGACGTTCACTGTATTTGGATACGGACACATTGACCAAGAATCTCTAATCAACTATATTAAAAAAATTAATAGCACACCTTTGCTGCTCTACCCTTGATTAGTCATCTTGGGTTTGAGTGGCGTTAACCGATGACAGTTATGCTTGATCTAGTATTCGCAGAATAACAGTCCACGCAAATACTTCCTTTATTAAATTCAAATTCTGAAAATTGTATTGTGAAATTTTTCTTTGCAACTTCTTTATGACCACCGCAGAATATACAACGATCAACTTCTCTACTGCTGCTAAACATTCTAGAATTATTTTCTGAAATAATATTTTTCATATCCTATCTTATCCCATAATAATGATTATAGAAATTCTATTATTTTTTCAGCTCTACGACCCTATGAAACAGACATACATATAGAACTATTAGGAGTCCCTTATACAGAAAGGGGTGTACCCCCTTTTTAAAACTTTGAAAACCGAGATTGGTTATAGTGCCCTATATTTTATTAAGCGAAGCGTTGCGAAGCAAGAACGAGTCATGCAACAGCATGACGAGTTCAGTTGACTCCATAGATGGACTCTAACTGACAACAAGATTCTTAATGACAACTTCATCGTCTAACTTATTCTTGCTCACTAGAAGCTGCTGTGAGTCCGTTTAAATAGCATTGTGGATTCAATTTAGTTGTTCAAATAAGACTCGGTTTCATTGATCTTTTAGAAACAGATTGACCAAGATTCTTAATTCAACTACACTTCAAAATGTATTGGGATTGTTAACTAAATAGTGAATTAGTTTTATAATTTAGGTTCTATTCTTGGTACAGAAAGTAAAAAGCAAACAGTGCGTTTAGAAGTTATGTTTATCAATAGAAGTAGAGCGGTTCAAAAAAGAACAATACACTCTTAGTTAATTTCTATCTCTAAACCTATATTCTAAAGCATTAGCAAATACTGTGTCTTTAAACAGTGTTCATGTTTTGTGGACTCACTGGACGTTGTATTTGTTAGGACATGTTAGGATAAATCTTGGTTCATTCTTGGTTCAATCCAAGAAATACTCTTGGTTCATTCTTGGTTCAGGTATGTATTGTCCTTGTCACTCTAACACCTAGTTAGCTTCTCATTTTCTGTTCCATGAATTGTAGTACTCCCAATATTAACAATTAATAAAAGGTGAACTATTATGACTGACGAAATACAAAAGACTGTCGCTGCTGTTGCAGCTCCCGAAACAAAGAGAATGGCAAGAGAACCTATTTACGCAACTGGGTTCAGTTTTACAGACGCTAATAT
>Ga0208032_1000656_pt1 | contig 17426 bp, 18 predicted proteins | sample MalvirAntarct_66_FD_184254 | JGI IMG/M metagenome (GOLD analysis project Ga0208032, IMG submission 184254) | Marine viral communities from the Global Malaspina Expedition - Malaspina viral metaG Antarct_66 (SPAdes) (version 2) | ecosystem: Environmental > Aquatic > Marine > Oceanic | place: West... | reverse complement strand
CACAGAATCTGTGGACAACTTTGTTGACGAATGTTGTTTATATCACTAAGCCTTTGTATTAAGTGATGTTTTGTGTGTGGTTAAAAAGTAACGACGACTTTACTTAAAATCAATTTCGCCTATAAAAAAAGCCTCATAACGAGTAATGCCGATCAGTTAAGCGGTAAAACGAGAAAATTTAACTGATCGGTTGACCGATCTTTCTAGTCTGCGAAAATCCGATAATTTTTATTATCGGATTTTTTTTATGGAACTTTCAGAAGCCCTTGCTCGCACCTCAATTAATCGTCTAACTGAGTTTTCATCTCTCGCTGATGTTCTTGAACCCGATATTATTCAATCTTGCCTTAATTCAAATGGCGTGGCGACATTAAGGCGACGTAAATTACCCATGGACGCGATGGTTTGGGCTGTTATAGGCATGTCTTTATTTCGCTCAGAATCCGTCCGTCAATTGATTAATAAGCTTGATATTGTGTTGCCACAAGAGGTTGATTATGTCGCTCGAAGTGCCGTAACGCAGGCGAGAAAAAAGCTAGGTAGTGATGTGGTTCGCGATATATTTCATCGTTCAGCAGCCACATGGCATCAACGGGCTGAACATCCACATTGGTGTAGCTTGAATCTTTTTGGGGTTGATGGCGTGGTATGGCGCACACCTGAAACCAAAGAAAACAGTGCTGCGTTTGCGCGTACAGCAAACAAAGCGTGTGAGTCGGGTTACCCGCAAGTTCGCATGGTTTGCATGATGGAGCTCAGCAGTCATTTACTCGTAGATAGTGCCTTTGACAGTGTTGCTGAAAATGAAATGAACTTAGCCGCTAAGCTTATCGCTCGTGTGCCTGATAATAGCTTAACCTTGTTTGATAAAGGTTTTTACTCTTTAGGTTTATTACACGATTGGCAGTCAAAAGGAGAAAATACTCACTGGTTACTACCATTAAAAAAAGGCACTCAATATGAAGAAATTCGCAGCTTAGGTAAGCACGATAAACTGGTGAGGCTGAGTACCACGCCTCAATCAAGGAAAAAACGCCCTGAACTTCCACTGACGATAGAAGCCAGATTAACCACCCGTCAGGTGAAAGGAAAACAAGTCAGCATTCTGAGTTCAATGCTTGACCCAATGGCGTATCCAAGCGCTGAAATTGTGGATTTATATGCCCATCGATGGGAAATTGAACTGGGCTATCGAGAGATGAAACAGTATTTATTAGAAAGCCGATTTACGCTACGAAGCAACTTACCTGAGTTAATACACCAAGAGTTATGGGGGTTATTATTGGCCTATAATTTAATTCGATACAAAATGATATTGATGGCAAAATCCCTTAAAAGCGTCTTTCCAAATCAACTCAGTTTTAGAGATGCTTCTTCTCATATCATCAACAAACTGACTAATATGCCGTTATACGCACCAGGAAATGTGCCGAAACTGATTTTGGATATAGAAAGGAATGCGAAGCAATTTAAGTTGGAAGGTAAGCGAGAAAGAAATTATCCACGATGTTTAAAAGTCAGTAAAAATAAGTATCCTGTAGCAAAAAGAAAAAATGCCGCTCACCTTAAGTGAACGGCATTACTCATAACGAGGCTTTTTTTATAGCAAAATTAAAGCAAGACCATCACCATTTCTTTTTCGGTTGAAATAGCATATCAAGATCATCACCTTCTTTTTTCTGTTTTGGTGCACTTGGTTCACTATGCTTTTGAGCACCCATTATTTCATCGAGTAGTTGCTTGGCTTCATCGACTTTACGAGCAATAAAAGGATCATTCGGCGTTTGTCCCTTGATCGTGTGCAAAGTGTTTAAAGCTTTAGTGACCATCTGTTTACTTGAACCGTACTGTTTCATAAAGCAAGCGGCACGTGCTCGAGTAATCATAGATTCAACATTAATTCTTAATTGAAGGTTATCAATACGCATTTCTTCTTGACTAAAAATAGACGGATCAACTTTTCCCTTGTTATGTTCAGCTCGTAAAATCGCTTTAAGTTTTTTGAGTGTTTTGACTAACTCTAAAACTTGTCTGTCATTATCAGGTAAGCGGAAGCCCTCAATCGCAGGGACTTGGCTTGCTGAGCTAGATACACTAGATACTTGTGCTTTTATGTCGTTTAAGCGACGTTCGTAATCAGATTTTAATTGCCCTGATGCATGTAATAATGACTGTTCTAAAGCATCTTGAATGCGGCGATAAAGGATTAACATGATATGGCTAGAAGATGGTGTCATACCTGTGTTAGATAAGACGGCATCGGTTTCATCTATGATGGCGCGCTGACGAGCAATTTCTATGCGACGCTCGGCTTCTGCACGCTCTTTTTGTTGTTGGACAATACTAAAGCCAATAATTAGCAGTAACAGTGCACCAATAAGAATTAATACCAAAATTAAGGACATAAAGGTTCCATTTTATCTTTCATATCACATGGTAAGTATAGCCAAACAACGATGGCTAGAAGTTAATTTGATGTTGGAATAAGCTGTGCTAATAAAATTTCATCAAAAAGATTCTATATCTTAGCGTATGTTATCGCGGCTGTCGTTGAATAATAAGTCGTTTTGTTGATAAATCATTAAACAGACTAACCAAGATGTTTATAAAAAGCTAAGTCGATTCAATAACCGCTATTTTTACTTGCTCGTTATTCCTATTTATATTACATTTCAAGTGTCATATAACGTTTTATTATAGTTGAACAATTGTTCTTGTTATGTAAAACAACGACCGATTTTTTCTTATTTGCATATTTGCTGATGAGTGCCGGTTAAATCAAGGATAAAACCATGAAGCTGCAACAACTTAGATATATTGCAGAGGTTGTTAAACACAACCTAAATGTGTCATCAACGGCTGAGAATCTCTATACTTCACAACCCGGTATTAGTAAGCAAGTTAGAATGCTAGAAGATGAATTAGGCATTCAAATATTTGGTCGAAGTGGTAAACATTTGACTCACGTGACCCCTGCAGGTCAGCAAGTTATTGATATTGCAAATGATATACTTGGAAAAGTCGATAGTATTAAGAAGGTGTCTGAAGAATATACCAAGCCCAATCAGGGGGAATTGAATATTGCTACGACAGATACTCAAGCTCGCTATGCTCTGCCACAAATAATTCGTGAGTTCATTAAACGATATCCAAAAGTTAATTTACATATGCATCAGGGCACGCCTTCGCAAATTAGTGAGCAAGCAGTCAGAGGCGATGCGGACTTTGCCATTGCGACAGAAGCGATGCATTTATATACCGATCTCATTATGTTGCCTTGTTACCATTGGAATCGTTCAATTGTCGTCACACGGGATCACCCGCTAGCTTCTCAATCGGCAAAAATCAGTATCGAAGACTTAGCGACGTTTCCATTGGTCACTTATGTGTTTGGTTTTGATAAAGCATCTGAAATTGAAAAGTCGTTTAAGCGTGCAGATCTTGATCCGCGCGTGGTGTTTAGTGCAACCAGTGCTGACGTCCTTAAGACTTATGTTCGTTTGGGGCTTGGTGTAGGGGTGATTGCCTCTATGGCAATTGATCCAGCGGTTGATAAAGATTTAGTGGCAATTGATGCAAGTCATCTGTTTGCCCATAGTACAACCAAAATCGGCTTTAGACGTGGTAGCTTTTTACGTAGCTATATGTATGATTTTATGCGTCATTTTGCACCGCATTTAACCCGAGATGTTGTTGAAAAAGCCGTGGCTCTTCGTGACCAACAATTGATTGATGAAATGTTTTCTAATATTGACCTACCAGTACGTTAGTACTTAATGTCATTTTTGTTTGTTACATAAAAAACCTCGCATGTCAGCGAGGTTTTTTTATGAGCAGCATGTTAAAAGCTGAGTGACAGATTAGTCCGGCGCATACCCTGATTCACCGATTAATAGGCCATCTAAATAAGCTTTACCATCAGTCATAGTCAAACGACCCAGACTGAACCATTTTACCACCAGTGGATAAATAGCATGTTCTTGTTCGTGAACACGCTCTGCTAATGTTTCAGCATCATCTTCAGGGTAAATCGGCACTTTAGCTTGCAATATAGCAGGTCCAGCATCGAGTTCTGGTATCACAAAATGTACACTGGCGCCGTGTTCGGTATCGCCAGCATCAATGGCACGCTGATGCGTGTGTAATCCTGGATATTTAGGCAATAACGATGGATGGATGTTAATCATCTTTCCAAGGAAATGGCTAACAAAATCATCAGTTAAAATACGCATAAATCCGGCTAGAACGATCAGGTCTGGCTGATACTTTTCTATTGCCTTTAATAAACGCGCATCATATTCACTGCGTATTTCATTGGCATAAGGAATAACACAACTGGTATCAATTTCGCTTTGATGGGCGCGTATTAATCCATAAGCATCCGGCTTGTTACTGATCACTCCAACAATGTTAGCTTTTAAATTATCATCACAACCATCAATGATAGCTTGAAGATTACTGCCATTACCGGAAATCAGTACCACAACACGACAGCTTTGGCTCATTAGATGATCTCCACTTGCTCTTCGTCACCTTGACGAGAAGCAATTTCACCTATTAACCAAGCATTTTCGCCTTCGGCGGTTAATAATGCTAATGCGGCATCGACTTTATCTGCTGGTAGTGCAATCACCATACCGACACCACAGTTAAATGTTAGGAACATTTCGTGTTGTGCAATATTGCCGTTTGTCATTAGCCAATCAAACACCACTGGCCACTGCCAAGAGTCACCTTTGACGACAGCTTTGCAATCATCAGGCAGCACGCGTGGGATATTTTCCCAGAATCCACCACCGGTAATGTGTGCCATTGCATGAATGTCTGATTGTTCAATCAGCTTCAATAAAGGCTTAACATAAATTCTTGTTGGTTCAAGTAAATGGTCTATTAATGGCTTACCAGCAAGATCTTGCTGCGGGTCTGCTTTACTCACTTCTAATACTTTGCGGATTAACGAGTAACCATTTGAATGAGGACCACTAGAACCTAGAGCGATAAGTGAGTCACCCGCTTTGACTTTGGTACCATCAATGATGTCTGCTTTTTCAACAACACCAACACAAAATCCAGCTAGATCGTAATCTTCGCCTTCATACATGCCTGGCATTTCAGCAGTTTCGCCACCAATTAAAGCACAACCTGATTGGAAACAACCTTCAGCGATACCTGTAACAACAGAGGTAGCTGTTTCAACGTCAAGCTTACCTGTTGCATAATAATCGAGGAAGAAAAGTGGCTCAGCACCAGAAACAATCAGATCGTTGACACACATGGCAACTAAATCAACACCCACGGTGTCATGCTTTTTGTAATCAATAGCTAATCTTAATTTAGTGCCAACACCATCTGTGCCGGAAACCAGTACAGGGTGTTTATATTTAGTTGGTAATTCGCATAATGCGCCAAAACCACCTAAATTGCCCATAACCTCTGGACGGCGAGTGCGTTTTACCGCAGATTTAATGTTGTTTACTAACGCATTACCTGCATCGATATCAACGCCGGCGTCTTTGTAACTTAGGGGGGTTGGAGTGGTCACGGAGGATCCTCTAGGGTACATCGTTTTATGGAATTTTATGCGCCGATATTCTACCAGTTTGTCGTGCGAGTCGGAAGCCATCTTTTTACTTTATCCTATAAAGAAAACGATGATTTGCCTATTTTTTATTGGTTTAGCTCACGATTTACAGCAATTTTGAAACTTTATGTTTTATAGAGAGGATAAATCGTCTAACATTTATCAAATTTGCCTGAAATAGTCAGAAATCTAGGAGAAATAAATGAAAGTCGTTGAAGTAAAGCATCCTCTGGTTCGTCATAAAGTCGGTTTGATGCGTGAAGCAGATATCAGCACCAAACGATTTCGCGAACTTGCCACTGAAGTTGGCAGTTTATTAACCTATGAAGCAACAGCTGATTTTGAAACTGAAACGGTTACCATCGAGGGGTGGAATGGCCCTGTTACTATTGATCAACTTAAAGGTAAGAAAGTCACTGTCGTGCCTATTTTACGTGCGGGTTTAGGAATGATGGATGGTGTGCTTGAGCATCTACCTAGTGCTCGTATTTCTGTTGTCGGTATTTATCGCGATGAAGAAACATTACAGCCCGTGCCTTACTTTGAAAAAATAGTCAGTAATGTTGAAGAACGCATCGCATTAGTGGTTGACCCTATGTTAGCCACTGGTGGTTCGATGATTGCGACTATCGATTTACTGAAAAAACGTGGCTGTACTTCGATCAAAGCACTGGTTTTGGTTGCCGCGCCAGAAGGTATCAAAGCACTTGAACTCGCGCATCCTGATATTGAACTTTATACCGCAGCAATTGATGATTGTTTAAACGAGCAAGGTTATATTTTGCCTGGTTTAGGTGATGCTGGTGACAAGATATTCGGTACTAAGTAATATTAACTGAGTGATTTTTGTGCTCAATGTTACAGACCATTGTTAGATGGCTTGATGCTTTAATACCAGATAATAAAAAACGGGAGCCTTTGTTAGGCTCCCGTTTTTTATTATATCAAGACAGCTCGTCAGTATTTAGCCTATTTTACAATACCATCGCTGCAATCCAGCCAAATATCAGTAATGGGATATTGTAATGAATAAACGTTGGGATAACGCTGTCTCGAATATGGTCATGTTGCCCATCGGCATTGAGACCAGCAGTGGGGCCCAGAGTGGAATCCGATGCTGGTGATCCTGCGTCACCAAGTGCGGCCGCTGTGCCGACGAGTGCAATGGTTGCCGCAATCGAGAAACCAAAACTGAGAGCTAATGGCACATAAATGGTGGCGATAATAGGAATCGTTGAGAATGAAGAGCCAATTCCCATTGTAATTAACAGTCCAACAATCAGCATCAATAGCGCAGCTAATGCCTTGTTGTCACCAATGATGTCACCTAAAGAGGTTACCAGTGTGCTAACTTCACCAGTTGATTTAACTACTGCTGCAAAGCCTGCCGCTGCAATCATAATAAAGCCAATATTAGCCATCATGTGCACGCCCTGATTAAACAAGTCTTTGCTGACTTCGTGCTTGATTATTCCTGAAAACCGAAAAATGATAAATCCACTTAATGCGCCAAATATCATCGAGTCAGTTTGTAATTGAACAATTAGCGTCGCCAAAATCGCAGAGAGTGAGACCAACAAACTTTTTCGGCTAATGGTGGTTGAAATACTGTCACTGATCACAGGTTGTTCAATCATGTATTCTCTAGGTTTGCGATAACTAATAAATATCGCCGTAAGCAGACCAACAACCATACCTATTGCTGGCAGTAACATTGCCTTAGGTATTTGTTCGGCTACTGCATTTAAGCCATTAGTATTTAAATTTGCTAACAGGATGTCATTGAGGAAAATGCCACCAAAACCGATAGGTAATATCAAATAAGTGGTGACCAAACCGAATGTCAGAATACAGGCAATAAGACGTCGGTCGATATGGAGCTTAGAAATCACATGCAATAGTGGCGGAATAAGGATAGGAATAAAGGCGATATGAATAGGCAAAATATTTTGCGATGATATTGCCATTAACAGTATCGTGATCAATAACAACCATCGAACAACTTGGGTATTACCACTATTAGGTTCTTTACCCAATTTTTTTATAATTGAATGAGAAATTAACGTTGTTAAGCCTGAATGCGATAATGCTGCGGCGAAGGCACCCAGTAATGCATAACTTAATGCGATTTGAGCGCCGCCGCCTAGGCCGTCATTAAATGCTGCTATTGTTTGATGAATATCTAATCCACCAACGATACCTGCGACAACAGCACTAATGGTCAATGACACCACAACGTTAATTCGAATAAAGCTTAAAAACAACATTAAGCAAACCGCGATGACAACCGCATTCATAATCATTTTTCTTAAAAGTAAGTGAGGCGGCTATTCTTGACTGCCAATAGTCTATTTGTCCAGCGTATATCGCTTTTTTGCTTGTTTATGCTGATTTTTTAGCAATATTGACTAACGTTCATCAGTTGCTGCAAGTAAGGCACCAGTGAAATCTTCTCAACAAATCATCTTGTCATATTGGAAAGATATTATTCAAAGCGTCATGATGTTTTATTTTTCAGCAGGTAAACCAATTTTCATCTGAAATAACTTATAAGTCCGTTGAATTAGATGTATGGTATACAACTGATATATGTCCCAACGTTATAGTTAATTGTTTGCTAGATCACTATTTAGTAAGAACCTTATAACGTTGTCGAGTGTTTAAGCCATTAAATGGAGATAGATAATGAGCGTATTAGTAGGCCGTCCAGCCCCAGATTTTACAGCAGCAGCCGTTCTTGGTTCTGGTGAGATTGTTGACACATTTAACCTCACTACCGCAATTAAAGGTAAGCCTGCGGTTATTTTCTTCTACCCACTTGATTTCACTTTTGTGTGTCCATCTGAGCTAATTGCTTTTGATCACCGCATGGAAGAGTTCACTAAGCGTGGTGTTGAAGTGATTGGTGTTTCTATTGACTCACAGTTCACTCATAACGCATGGCGTAACACTCCAGTAGACAAGGGTGGTATTGGCCAAGTTAAATACACTCTAGTTGCTGACGTTAAGCACGAAATTTGTAAAGCATACGATGTTGAACATCCTGAAGCGGGTGTGGCTTTCCGTGGTTCATTCTTAGTAGATAAAGAAGGCCAGGTTCGTCATCAAGTGGTTAACGATTTACCACTAGGTCGTAACGTTGATGAAATGATCCGTATGATTGACGCACTTCAGTTCCATGAAGAGCACGGCGAAGTTTGTCCAGCGGGCTGGTCAAAAGGCGAAAAAGGTATGACTGCAAGCACTGAAGGTGTAGCGGCATACTTAAAAGACAACTCTGATAAGCTATAATTTGGCGTATTAGAGACAATAAAAAAGCTGCTTCGGCAGCTTTTTTATTGGATCAAAATCATGATTTAGTATTGAGTTTGTCGATGTAAATAAATAGTTGGCCATTAATAGCCGGCGAAAAGTGATAAAAATATTGGGCTTAACTATTCGTTTGCAAGATCCTTGCTATCATCTTGGTCCACTAACGGCCAACCGCCGAGCGCCTTCCAACGGTTAACGATTAGGCAAAATAATTCGGCCGTGCGTTCAGTATCGTATAAAGCTGAATGCGCCTCGTTATTATCGAAAGCTATCCCAGCCATTTTACAAGCTTTAGCTAACACTGTATGGCCAATTGCAAGACCTGCTAGTGTCGCGGTATCAAAACTTGCGAAAGGATGAAATGGAGAACGCTTTAAGCCATTTCGTTCAATCGCTTGGTTAACAAAACCTAAGTCAAAAGCGGCATTATGAGCAACAATAATACTGCGATGGCAATCTGCTGCTTTTTGAGCCTTTTTGACTTCTTTGAATATTTCTAAAAAAGCGACTTTTTCGTCAACGGCTCCACGAAGTGGGTTGGTGGGGTCAATACCATTAAACGCCAGTGCTGCAGGTTCTAAGTTTGCGCCTTCAAAAGGTTCAATATGAAAGTGAAGCGTTTTATCAAGTTCAATAATCCCATCGCTATTCATTTTTAATAAGCTGACTGCAATTTCAAGCAACGCATCGGTATTGGCATTAAACCCTGCTGTTTCGACGTCGATAACCACAGGGAAATAGCCACGAAAGCGGTGTTTAAACTTGTTAGCGTCGCAAATATCAGTCATTACAGTCTTTATCCTCAATAGCTATCATTTATCGGTGCAAATGATGTAGGCCGAGTATTATGCGCAAACTCAAGCGCAGTGTCATGTTTGATTGTGGTTTTTATCATCGATTAACCATGATTGTTTTCTAAAGGAACAGACTTTGGGGCCGATAGTAAGAATGTAACTAGGTATAAAGGGTGTTTTTATGTGGCGAAAACTGATCGTTCTCACAAGTTTGTGTCTTTGCTCAACAGCCCATGCTGATTTGAGGCACTACGTTGCATCACTTGAAAACTCAGCATGGCGTGTTGGCGAGAATAATCCAATAGAGTGTCGCTTGGAGCATGATATTCCTGATTATGGCCGTGCAATATTTACCAGTAGAGCCGGTAAAAGTTTAAATTTAAGTTTCACCTTAGATATGTGGCTCAAGCCTGATGCTGTGACTAAAGCAACGTTAATTAGCCGAGCTCCTAGCTGGCGTCCAGGGCATAATGCTAAAGAAATTACTGAGTTAACTTACAGTAAGCAGTTTAATGGTGAAGTGCCTAAAAAAGCCGCCTGGTCAATGTTAAATGAGTTGAGTCAGGGGATGGAGCCGACGTTTTATTATGCTGATTGGTACAATAACGATACTAAAATTGCAGTGGGCATCTCTTCAGCTAATTTCGGTGGAAAATATCGTGAGTTTCGCGCTTGTTTAGCTAATTTACTGCCTTATAGTTTTGATGATATCGCTTTTACAGTATTAAATTATCAAGAAGGTGGGGTAGAGCTGACGCGTTTTTCTACCCAGCAGTTACAAAAAATACAGCGTTACTTGTCTTTTGATCCAGACGTTGAGCTGATTTTAGTTGATGCATACACAGACAGTTACGGTGGACGCTCTATTAATCAGAGGGTATCAGATAAACGAGCTGATTCAGTGAAAGAGATTTTAATTGCTAGCGGTATCCCTAAAGATCGTATTCATACATCCGGTCATGGTGAGAAACGCCATGTTACAGGCAATGATCTTGCCGAAGAACGTAAGCTAAATCGCCGAGTTGTGATTAAAATAACCAAGCCTATCTAATTCCTCTCATCTATTTTTTAGCTGCGCTACTTAGCGCAGTTAAACTCAGTTGTTTATTTATCACTATCTCTTTGGCCTTGAGCTAACATAAATACCTTTTGATTGAATGCCGTAGTGTAAAAAGCTTACGAACTTTTTATTAACGGGTTCGATGCTGAATGTTGAATACCAAGATGTATACTCATGTGAGATTAATGTTGATTGTTGCGGCAAAAAAAAGACAAAAAAAACCCACTTAATCCAAGTGGGCTAAATAATTTGCAATCAACAAATCTAAGGAAGGAAGTCAAACATAAGAACTAGAGAAAACTGAGGTATTGGGTTACATCAGTTTGGAGTTCTTGATTTTCAATATCTGAATCACAAGTCTTGAAAACAGGATTATAATAGAATTAATACACTAAACTGACAAACTAGAAAAATTACTCTTTACGATTAGTAAAACTAATCCTTTTTAATGGTCTTATATTTTTATATCTGCCCTAATCGGCTTATATAGCGGTTTTATAAGTTGTTATTTACATTTTTTGCATAAGTATTCGGATTAGATAATTGTGTAATAATATTATTTAACAAATAGAACATATTTGCGTAAATCATAAAGCCTAATAATGTTCCACAATGTGATTAATATTGCTCTTAATCGTTATTGATAGCATTAATAGACTTCAGTTACTGCGATGAAAAATACTTCAGATCAGTGTCTTTTGATCCTGTCCCCGAATCGTGTGATAAATAAGCCGCACTTTACCTCGCTCAAAACCATATTTAAGTGGAGTGTATTTTTAGCTTAACTTTTATTAACGTTTACGTTTATGTGGACGTGCGATAATGGGACTGCAGCGATTATTTTATATTCATTTGTGGTTACATTTTTACTTTCGCAAGGGCTAATTGTCGGCTGTCAGCGCCAAGTAATATACTATCTTGATGGCATACTTTAGTTAACCGCTTGTTAATTATTAGGTGGAATACATTAATAAAGCTTCATCTCTTGCTGTTCCTGAGGTTTTTCGAGTGTTTCAGTTCATTTTGAGCAAAATAAAGTCTGTTTTTACCTTGGTACATTATTCACAAGCGTGTTGGTACTCGGTATAGTAAGCCAACTTTTACAACCTAAAAATTGATGTTCAAATTATGTTTGTTTGGCCCATTTCTGTCTATTACGAAGATACCGATGCTGGTGGTGTTGTGTACCATTCGAATTACCTAAAATTTTTCGAACGAGCTCGTACTCAATGGTTAAAAGCGATGGGTGTTAGTCAAGCGGAACTGTTGACAGAAGACATTGCTTTTGTCGTTAAACATGCTGCATTAGATTTTTGTAAAGCAGCGAAGTTTGAACAGGATTTAGTCGTTGAATCCAAGGTTATAGAATTAAAAAAAGTGTCGTTGGTGTTTCACCAGCGCCTAGTTGATCATCAGGGTGATTGCTATTGTGAAGCGACAGTGGTTGTCGCGTGTATATCTTTATCACGTATGCGTCCCCGCGCTATTCCCCTAAATATTGTTCAGGAGTTTGACAGTGCACGCTGAAATTTCATTTATTGGTTTGTTTTTAGAAGCCAGTGTGTTGGTAAAGTTAGTTATGCTGACCTTGTTGGCATTATCGATTGCCTCATGGGCTGTGATCCTTCAACGCAACAAATTATTAAGCTCAGCAAGAGTCAAGTCATTACGTTTTGAAGATACTTTCTGGTCTGGAGTGGACTTAAATCGACTTTATAAAGAACTGATAGCCAGAGGAAGTGCGATTTCTGGCTTAGAATCGATGTTTGTTGCTGGTTTTAAAGAATATACCCGTTTGAGTAAAGTAAACAGTAAAGCACCTGAAGCGGTTATGGATGGCACCTCTAGAGCGATGCGAGTGAGTTTGTCACGTGAAATGGAAAAACTTGAAAACCATTTACCGTTATTGGCAACCATTGGTTCAACGAGCCCATACATTGGTTTGTTCGGAACTGTTTGGGGGATTATGAATTCCTTTATTGCGCTAGGTGCGGTAGAAAACGCAACTCTTGCAATGGTTGCTCCTGGTATTGCAGAGGCATTGATTGCCACGGCAATGGGTCTGTTTGCCGCTATCCCTGCTGTTATTGGTTATAACCGTTTTACAACGCAAGTTGATAAAATTGAAATGACTTATGCTAACTTTATGGAAGAATTCTCCAACATATTGCAACGTCAAGCATATAGCGAGAAGGAAGCTGTTTAATGTATCAGCGTAAACGTCGTCGCCCAGTTGCAGAAATCAACGTTGTGCCTTACATCGACGTTATGTTGGTGTTGTTGATTATTTTTATGGTGACAGCGCCTATTGTATCCCAAGGGGTCAAAGTAGAATTACCGCAAGGTAATGCGGAATCTTTACCACCGGACAGTAAGCCTCCTATCGTTGCTTCAATTGACGCTGATGGGCAATATTTCTTGAATACAGGTAGTAGCTCAAATTCTCAGGCAATGGACTTAGAGCAGGTATCAACTGAAGTTGGCGCGTTAATCCTACTTGAACCGTTAAGGCCTGTAGTCGTAAAGGCCGATCGTGCAATACCTTACGAAAGTGTTATTCAATTAATGATTAGCTTGCAAGGCGCTGGTGTACCAGCAGTAGGGTTAATGACCGATTCACCAAAGGAGAAATAGGTGGCTGGCAAATCAGATTTAACTGTACCGATGTCTATTTCTGCTGGTATTCACATTGGGTTTATCATCATCTTGGCTTTAGGCATTAGTTTTGACGATAAGCCGAAGGTAATGCAAACGGCTGCTGCAAGTGCGCCAGCTTTGAAAGCGATCGTGATTGATCAACAGAAAGTGAATGATAGAGTTGAGCAATTAAAGAAGCAAAAACAAGATGTGGCTCAGCAAGAAAAGGCTCGTCAAGCAGAATTAGAACGTAAAGCATTAGAAGCCCGTCGCGAGCGTGAACGCGAGCAGGAAAAAATTAAAACCTTAGAGATCCAGCGTAAACAAAAAGAGCAGGAAACTCAAAAGGCCAATGATGCCGCTAAAGCTGCTCAAGCAAAGCAGGTACTAGAAAAAGAGCGCGCAGATAAAGCTGAAGTGGTTCGCAAACAGAAAGAACAGGAACAAAAAGCTGCAGAAGATGCTGCTAAGAAAGCAGCTGAAAAGCGTAAGCAAGAAGAAGCTGCTGCGAAAAAAGCTCAAGAAGAACGTCAACGTGCTGAAGATGAACGTAAACGGAAGGAAGATGCTGAGCGTAAACGTAAAGCTGAAGCTGATAATAAAGCGCGTCAAGAGCGTGAAATGGCTGAAGCTATGGCTGCAGAGCAAGACTCACTTTCTAAAACGCGCAATAAGCAGGTGTTGTCAGAGGTTGATAAATATAAGGCTATGATTATTGCCACTATTCAACGAAATCTAGTGGTTGATGAGTCAATGCGTGGTAAAAGCTGTCGGGTATTTATTCGTCTAGCTGCAGATGGTTTTGTAACAACAAGCCAAACGTTAGACGGTGATCAGGTTGTTTGTCGAGCAGCGAAAGCCTCAATAAATAAAGCAGGGCGGTTACCTGTGTCACCTGAACCGGCTGTTTATCAGCAATTAAAAGAAATTAATTTAACCGTTTCACCGGAATTTAATTAATATTAATCGTATTTAATGATGGAATTGAGTTAAAAGGAGTCGCATGAAAAATTTGGCTAAATGGCTAACGCTGGTATTGATAGTGTTAACTACACCCGCTCGCGCAGCGTTAGATATTGTGATTACAGAAGGGGTTGATGCAGCAAGACCTATCGCTGTGGTGCCTTTTGTATGGCAAGGGCAAGGTCCTGCTCCAGCATCTATTTCTGATGTTGTGGTATCTGATTTGGCTCGTAGCGGTACCTTTAAAACTCTCGATGTACGTGCATTACCACAGTCATCTATTGCGTCAGTGAATGATTTTACTGCTCAGAATTGGACTAATGTTGAAGCTGAAGCACTTGTTGTTGGCTCGATTAAGCCCTATGGCGCCGATCAGTATTTAGTGAGTTTTGAACTCATTGATTTAGTTAAAGCACAGCTTCAAGCTGGCAAAGGACCTCAGAATAACAGTGAGTTATTGCTTGAAAGCCGTGAAACCGTTATCAGTGCAAACCAATTTAGACAATATGGTCACCGGATCAGTGATATTGTTTATGAAAAGCTGACAGGAATTCGTGGTGCATTTTTAACCCGTATTGCATATGTTGTGGTAAAACAAGGTCAAAAAGCACCTTACCATCTAATGATTGCTGACTATGATGGCTATAATGAGCAAATGTTATTGCGCTCACCTGAGCCATTGATGTCACCGACTTGGTCTCCTGATGGTCGTCGTTTAGCGTATGTGAGTTTTGAAAATAGAAAAGCCGAAATTTTTGTGCAAGACATTTATAGTCAAACACGCACTTTAGTGAGTAGTTTTGATGGCATAAATGGTGCGCCAGCATTTTCACCAGATGGTAAAAAACTCGCTGTCACTTTGTCAAAAGACGGTCAACCAGATATTTATATAATTGATATAACAACTAAAGCTGCTCGACGTATCACAGACCATTACGCAATTGATACCGAGCCTTCTTGGTTCCCAGATGGTAAGTCTATTTTGTTTACGTCTGAACGAGGTGGCAAGCCACAGTTATATCGAGTAAATTTAGATACAAATAAAGTCTCGCGCATGACTTTTGAAGGAGAATGGAACCTCGGTGGTTCAATTACCCCAGACGGTCGTAGTATGATTTTTGTAAACCGTACTAACGGTAAGTACCATATTGCTAGAATGGATCTTGCAACACGTTTTATGCAGGTGCTTTCATCAACTCAACTTGATGAATCGCCAAGTGTTGCCCCTAATGGCACTATGGTTATCTACGGTACAACCCATCAAGGTAAGCAAGTATTAGCTGCTGTTTCTATGGATGGCAGATTTAAAGCAAGATTGCCTGTCGGCCAAGGCGAGGTGAAATCACCAGCATGGTCTCCGTTTCTCTAAATAGATATTGATAAGGATTTAAAATGGATCTGAATAAGTTGTTTAAAGCTATGTTGGTTGCAGTTCCGCTTATGGCACTGAGTGCCTGTAGCTCAACTTCAGACTCTGAAACTGACGCTAACGGTTCTATGAGTGGTACAGGTAGTGAATATGGTGTTGGTGGTATTGAAACAGGTGGTGTCGCTCCTGTGTTAAGCCCAACAGAGCAGCAACGTTTAAAAGAACAGGAATTACGTCGTCAAAATATCATTTATTTTGATTTTGACCGTAGTGAAGTTCAAAGCGAAAATGCTGAAATACTTCAAGCTCATGGTAACTATTTAGTTGAGCATCCAAATGTTCGCGTATTGATTGAAGGTCATGCTGACGAACGTGGTACTCCTGAATACAACATTGCACTAGGTGAGCGTCGTGCTAAAGCGATTGCTAAGTATTTACAAGGTATGGGCGTTCAGGCTGGCCAAATGAGCATAGTCAGTTATGGCGAAGAAAAGCCATTGGATTTTTCTCGTAACGATACTGGTTTTGCTAAAAACCGTCGTGGTGTGTTAGTTTACTAAGTAAAAGAAGTACAAGGCCAACCTTTATCGGTTGGCCTTTTTTTAGGAGATAAAAATGAAACAAGCCATATTAGTTGCGGCAATGTTTTTCACAACGGCTTCAGCTTTTGCTGCTCCAGCCCCTGTTGAAGATGTTGCAGGTGGTTCTAATAATGACAGAGTGTCAAGATTAGAACGCATCATTAAAGCAAAGCAGCAAGGCGAGTTTGATATGCAGCGCCGTATGGACTCGTTGCAAAATGAAGTGTTAGAGTTAAGAGGTATTACTGAGCAACAAAATTATCAAATGAATCAGATATTGCAGCGTCAACGACAGCTGTATGAAGAAATTGCTAATCTTACTGCTAAGTCATCAACTCCAGCAGTGCCAGCTCAAGCTGACGCGACAACAGTGGCGGCTGCCAGTTCAACGTTGGATGAAACCGGAAGCTATGAGGCTGCAGTGAATTTAGTCCTCAAAGAACGTAAATACGATGAAGCAATTCCTGCTTTTCGTACCTTCATATCAACATACCCTGAATCTAATTATGCCGCTAATGCAAACTATTGGTTAGGCCAGTTATTGTATAATAAAAGTGAATACAATGACGCGAAACAAGCTTTTAGTACCGTTGTCAGTAAGTTTGCTGATTCAAATAAGCGTGCTGACAGTTTAGTTAAACTGGGCATGATTGCCGAAAAAGAAAATGATTCAGCCGGCGCCAGATCGCTTTATAATAAAGTATTAAAAGAGTATGCAGATAGTGCATCTGCACGCCTTGCACAGCAGCAATTATCGGCATTGAAAGGCTAATCAAGACAAAAAACAGCCTCTTAGTCTGTTTTTCATGCAAACAACAAGAAATTATAAATTTGCGCTTGCATGAGAAATTGAAAAAGGTATTATAGGCGCCCTCAGAACGGCATAGCCTTCTGGGGGTGTTAAGAGCTATAACTTATTCTATTGTTACTGTCTAAGTTAGTGTTTCTTAGTTACCAAGATGGGTCGTTAGCTTAGTTGGTCTTGAAACAGAGACAGTTGGCTTTTCCCCAGTAAGAATAGATGTTCTTGCAAAACCAAGATGGGTCGTTAGCTCAGTTGGTAGAGCAGTTGGCTTTTAACCAATTGGTCGAAGGTTCGAATCCTTCACGACCCACCACTTTTTAAATC
>Ga0208032_1000654_pt1 | contig 17429 bp, 10 predicted proteins | sample MalvirAntarct_66_FD_184254 | JGI IMG/M metagenome (GOLD analysis project Ga0208032, IMG submission 184254) | Marine viral communities from the Global Malaspina Expedition - Malaspina viral metaG Antarct_66 (SPAdes) (version 2) | ecosystem: Environmental > Aquatic > Marine > Oceanic | place: West... | reverse complement strand
ATCCAAAGGATATAAAGTCGATTTTTATTATTAAATTTAGGATTAACTACGAATCTTCCATCTCATGAAAAAAATTCTTGTACCCACCGACTTCTCAGAACAGGCCGAAAACGCCCTAAAAGTAGCCGCTCAATTGGCTAAAAAATATGGTTCTGAAATTTATGTCTTGCATATGCTCGAGCTTCCCATGCAAGAAGTTGATATGATGAACACGGCCAGCCCTTTACCAGAAGCCATGTTTTTTGTGAAACTGGCCCAGCAAAAATTTGAAGATCTCTTGTCTCGAGATTATCTGGAAGGTCTTGTGGTGCGCGATATTGTTAAAAACTATCCCTCATTCAGCAGCATTATTGACACCTGCCACGAACATCAGGTCGATTTGATTGTTATAGGGTCTCACGGGGCCTCAGGCCTGAAAGAAATGTTTATTGGCTCGAATACTGAAAAAGTGGTCCGCACCTCTGATATCCCGGTGATGGTTATCAAGAATGAGCACGCCGAATTTAGTGTGGATCGTTTTGTCTTTGCCTCTGATTTTAACAAAGACAATCGAGAAACCTACAAACAAGCCACGGACATCGCAAAATTATTTGGCGCCAAAATGTATTTGGTCATGGTCAATACCGCCAATAGTTTCACACCCACTGCAAAAGCAAACATTCGCATGCACGACTTCATTAAAGATTCTGATTTTAAAGACTATACTACACACATTTACAATGATGAAAGTGTAGAAATGGGCATTTTGAATTTTTCAAAAGAGATTGATGCCGATTTGATTGGCATCAGCACGCATGGCCGACAGGGGATTGCGCATTTCTTTAATGGCAGTATCAGTGAAGATTTGGTGAATCATGCGAAACGCCCAGTAATTACTTTTAAAATTTAGACCGCTTCGCTGCTAGAACAAAGAATCAAGACCGCTGCACTGTTGAAATAGACCGCTTCGCTGTTAGAACAAAGAACAGAGACCGCTTCGCTGTTAGATTTGAGTGGGCTTTATTTTGAGATTTGGATTTTGAAAGTGGATGGAGACTATTTTAAAAAATTTGTATCAAAAGTCAAAACCTAATTCCAACTCCTGACTATCTCTTTTCTCTATTCTTGAAAAATAGACCGCTTCGCTGTTAGAACAGAGAATAGAGACCGCTGCGCTGTTAGATTTAAATCGGCTGGAATAATGGAATTTGGAATTACTACGCCAAGATTGCGACTGTTTCAAAAGATTTGATTGATAGACAAAACCAAATTCTAACTCTCAGGCATCTCTTCTCTTTTTTCTATTCTCTCTATTCTCTTCTCTCTATTCTTGTAAATGAGACCGCTTCGCTGTTAGAACAGAGAATAGAGACCGCTGCGCTGTTAGATTTGAGTGGGCTTTATTTTGAGATTTGGATTTAGAAAATGGATGGAGACTATTTTTAAAAATTTGCGTTAAATGTCAAAATTTAATCCCAACTCCTGACTATCTCTTCTCTCTATTCTTATGCACTAGACCGCTTCGCTGTTAGAACAGAGAATAGAGACCGCTGCGCTGTTAGATTTGAGTGGGCTTTATTTTGAGATTTCAGCTTATTAAATGAGGATTAAAACTAGTTTACACCAGGGGAATCAAAAGTCAAAACTTGATTTCAACTCCTGACTATCTCTTTTCCCTATTTTCTTCTCTCTATTCTTGTAAATTAGACCGCTGCGCTGTTAGAATAGAGAACAGAGACCGCTGCGCTGTTAGATTTCAGTGGGCTTTATTTCGAGATTTGGATTTTGAAAGTGGGTGGAGACTATTTTAAAAAATTTCTATCAAAAGTCAAAACTTAATTCCAACTCCTGACTATCTCTTCTCTCTTCTCTCTTTTCTACTTTCTGTATTCCATATTCTATTCGAAGAAAAACCCCCAAAACAAAAAATCCCGACATATCGCTATATCGGGATTTCAATTCTTGTTGGCCTACTAGGGCTCGAACCTAGACTCTCCTGGACCAAAACCAGGCGTGTTGCCAGTTACACCATAGGCCAATCTCTAATTGAGGACCTGCCTGCCGGCAAGGAAGGTGCAAATTTACTACAAAGTTTTATTTGCGCAAATATTTTGATAGAAAAAACACAAATAAAAACACACTTTTTTGCAACTACCTTCTTTTTCAAGGTTAAAGCCCCCCTAATAGCCCAAAAACATTTCAGAAATACTTAACGTTTACACAAATTCTTTCTACTCTTATATTATTATTCTTAAATTCGCCACTCATTTTCAACCAAAAAATCTATGAATCATTTCAACTTTAAAAAATGGAATACCATTTTAGGTTGGTTCGTCTTTGCCGTCGCATTTATTGTTTATGCACTTACCATTGAACCGACCGTTAGTTTTTGGGATGCTGGGGAATATATCTTGACTTCCGCAAAGCTTCAAGTAGGTCATCCACCAGGAGCACCATTATTCCAGATGATCGGAGCATTTTTCTCAATGTTTGCGCTCGAACCTTCCCAAATTGGTGCCATGTTGAATATGATGAGTGGCGCCGCTAGTGCCTTCACCATTCTCTTTATGTTTTGGACCATTACCCTGCTCCTCAAAAAACTGGTTCATACAGAGGCAGAATTTACAACGGCTAAAAAAGTAGCCATTTTAGGTAGCGGACTTGTAGGAAGTTTAGCCTTTACCTTTACAGATTCATTTTGGTTTAATGCGGTTGAAACTGAAGTATACGCCATGGCCACCCTAATTATGGCGGTCATGTTTTGGCTTGCTTTGCGTTGGGAACAAGATATGGATAAACCTCGTGGCAACCGTTGGCTCATTCTGATTGCCTTTGTGATTGGATTATCTTTTGGTGTTCACTTTATGGGACTGTTAACGATCCCTGCCATTGGCCTGATTTACTACTTTAAGAACTATAAAACCATAACGGTTACCAATTTTATACTGGCGAACATTATTTCTGCAGCCATCTTATTATTTATTTTTAAACTCTTACTACCAAACGCTTTAAAAATCTTTAGTGCATCTGAAATCTTTTTTGTCAATAGTCTTGGCATGCCTTTCAATTCAGGCACCATCATCGCCTTTATTCTTGTGGTCGCCGCCTTCTATTTCGGATTAAAATACACGAGAGACCACCAAAAGTATGTGGCAAACACGTTGGTGCTTTGCTTACTTTTTATATTTATAGGGTTTTCATGTTGGTTGATGCTCCCAATCAGAGCCAATGCCAAAGTGACCGTTAACGAAAATAATCCATCCGATGCTCGTGAGCTTTTAGCCTATTACAATTTAGAGCAATACCCAGAAACCCACTTGTTTTACGGCCCTCTGTTTACGGAACAATACACTGGATTGGACGCCAATCAACCTTATGTAGATGACAAGCCTAACTACGAAAAGGATGAAGTTGCCGGAAAATATGTGATTGTAAACGACTATAAAAACGCGAAACAAAACTTCAATTCTGAGCATGCTGCCATTCTTCCAAGGATGTGGAGCGGTGATAACGCTGAAAACTATATGATGTTTACCGGGTTGTTGGATTTTAACATCAAGCCCGAATATCAAATGGAAAATCAGATCCGCAGTATGGTGACTGATTTTAAGCTGAATGTTAGAGAAGGAAAGGTTGATTATGGCGACTATCACAAGTTCTTACAGCAGTTTGGACAGTATTTGGATATTGAAAAACCATCCCTGATCCAAAACATTGGTTACATGATTGAGTATCAGTTTGGATACATGTACTGGCGCTATTTCATGTGGAATTTTGTGGGGCGTCAAAACGATATTCAAGGAAAGTATGACGATTTAAATGGGAATTGGATCAGTGGAATAAATCCCTTTGATGCATGGCACCTCAACATGTCCCAAGACAATTTGCCAAGTGATGTCAAAAACAACAAAGCCCGTAACACCTACTACTTTTTACCTTTGATTTTAGGGCTAATTGGCTTCCTCTTTCTGGTGGCTCGAGATAAAAAACTATTTTGGACCTTGTTGGTGTTTTTCCTCATGACCGGAATCGCCATTCAATTTTACACCAACGTCAGACCGTTTGAACCGCGAGAGCGCGACTACTCGGTGGTAGGCTCTTTTTACGTGTTTGCCATTTGGATTGGCTTTGGCGTCTACGCTATATTTGACGCGCTCAGAAAAAAGGTCAATTTTAAATTCCTACCGCATGCCATTATCTTGGCGTGTTTAGTATTGGTCCCGGGAATATTGGCAGCCAATAACTGGGATGATCATGACCGTTCTGGTAAGAAAACCGCACACGCTATGGCCGTCAAGTATCTCGAATCTTGTGCGCCTAACGCCATTTTATTTACCATTGGAGACAACGACACTTTCCCATTGTGGTATGCCCAAGAAATTGAAGGCATCCGTCGCGATGTGAGGGTTATCAACACGAGTCTCTTTCAAACGGATTGGTATATTGACCAAATGAAACGCAAAGCTTACAGCAGTGACCCTATTCCGTCGCAATTGACCCACGAGCAATACCGTTATGGGACACGCGATTATATCATTCAAAAGGAAATTACCAAGGACACTTTGGATATAAAGGATTTTATGGATTTTGTGAGCAGTGATAATCCACGTACCAAACTTAAATACACTTTAGAACAAGAAGGAAGAGACATTAGTGGCTACCCTTCCAACATGTTGAACTCTAATTATTACCCGACAAGATTTGTCAGAATTCCTGTAGATAAGGCATCGGTTTTAAAGCACGGCATTGTAAAAGAAAAGGACGCTGATAAAATTGTTGACGAGATTGTCATCGAAATTAAAGGCAGTGCACTTTACAAAAACCGATTGTTGATGTTGGATATTATTGCCAACAACAATTGGGAACGTCCTATTTATTTTACTGGTGGTAGTTTTGGTGATGACGATTATATTTGGATGAAAGACTATCTACAATTAGATGGCCTATGCTATAAACTCGTACCGATTAAAACGCCGGTAGACCGCGCAAATCCGTTTGATATGGGACGTGTAGATACTGAGGCGATGTACAAACAAGTAATGGCCTGGGATTGGGGCAATAGCAATGACCCTAATATTTATCACGATGTGGAAACCCGCAAAAACTCCATTACGTACAGAGGGAATTTAGCCCGATTGGTAGAGCAGCTCATCAACGAAGATAAACACGACAAAGCCGAACAGATAGCCGATTTGGCCATGACCCAAATGCCGGTTGATTATTTTGGTTTCTACACCTTATTAGAGCCGTACATCAGTGCGTACTACGAGGTCGGAAAAGCTAAAAAAGGCCGAAAACTCTACAAGGATGTCAGTAAAAAATATCAAGAAAGCTTAAGTTATTACAGCGGCTTGACCGTAGAAAACCAAACCCGTTATTTAGACGAAATTGTTACGGATATTGAGCGCTACAGAAGTTTAGTGGATATACTCGTTAACTATAATGATAAGGAATTTGCCATGGCAGAAACAGAGAAATTCAACAATTTCTTAAATTTGTTCAAGCACTTTATGGGCGAAGAACCGCAACGACAAGCTCCACGAGAGGAACGTGATTTGGTGACAGACACGATTGACAACCTCTTACAACTCGACTAGTTTGTTGTGAACCTGATTCCTGTTAAAACCCCAAAATTGATCAAAGGCATATTCCCTAAGTACACTTGGAATATGCCCGAAGATCAAAAGATCCTCTACCTGACTTTTGATGATGGGCCAACCCCCGAAATCACCAATTGGACGCTCGATCTTCTTAAATCTTTTGATGCTAAAGCAACCTTTTTTTGCATAGGTACTAATGTCAAACAGCACCCAGAAATTTTCCAGAACCTTCTTGAATCTGGACATGCGATAGGGAATCACACCTACAACCACCCCTACGGATGGCGCACCAAGACGGATGAGTATGTAGCAGAAGTTTTGAAATCGCAACAAGCTATGAGTGCGGCGTATGGAGTTTGGAAAACGCACACCCACAACCCGCTAGTACCGAAAAGGCACGTTCGGGCGGGTCATCAATCCCCTTGTACCGAAAAGGCACGTTCGGGCGGGTCCCCAATCAACAATCAAAAATCTTCAATCTTCAATCCGCATCCCGCCCCTACCGAAAATGCACATTCTGGCGAGTCAACAACCTTCAACCCGCCCTTACCGAAAAGGCACGTTCATGAAGGTCAACAATCCGCCCGTACCGAAAAGGCACGTTCGGGCGGGTCCCCAATCAACAATCAACAATCAACAATCTTCAATCCCCAACCCGCCGAAGAGGCACGTTCTGGCGCGTCAACAACCCACCTCTTCCGCCCGCCCTACGGGCAAATAAAACCAAGCCAGGGAAAGCAATTACTAGCCCTCGGGTACCAGATCATCATGTGGGATATTTTGTCCTTTGATTGGAAAGCATCTTTATCTAAAGAAGCCTGTGCCCGCAACGTGGTGTCTAAAGCAGGCCCGGGAAGCATTATCGTATTTCACGACAGCATCAAAGCAGCGCCACGCATGAAGCACGCCTTAAAAGCAACCCTAGCACATTTTAGCGCACAAGGGTATCAGTTTAAAAGTATTGAATTTTAGATGTATTCTTGAAGAATATTAATGAGGGTATTGGCATCCTGCTCTCCGCTATGACGCCATTTCATCTCCCCGCGTTTGTAGATGATAAGTGTAGGTAAGCCTTTTACACGAAGTGCTTCAGCCAGATCCTTGTTTTTATCAACATCTATTTTGATCACTTTTGCCTTGTCTCCAAGCGCAGCAGCCACATCCCTAAGTACCGGATGCATTGCTGTAGATTGTTCGTTCCATTCTGTAAAAAAGTCCAACAAAACTGGAATGTCGACATCTATAAGTTCCCCAAATTTTGACATACATTATTAATGTTTAGATCAAATGTGTTACACAAACCTACTTATTTTTTTTTTATTATCCTAAAACATACGCAAATAGCTGACTGTGGCTAAATCGTCGCTTTATGCCGACATTGTTTTGGATCCTTTTTTAAGCTCAATTACGGTTATTTCTGGCCAAATTCCCACCCTGCCTGGGAATCCTAAATACCCAAAACCGCGGTTAACGTTAATATACTGCCCCATCTCCTTATACACTCCCGCCCAATGTTTGTAGCGGTATTTTATGGGGCTCCACTTGACCCAACCCGGAATTTCAATCCCAAACTGCATCCCGTGGGTATGGCCACTTAAGGTTAAATGGTAGTGGTAATCATCTTCAATCACCACGTCGTTCCAATGGCTTGGGTCATGCGTCATTAGTATTTTAAAATCGTCTTTATGAATCCCATCTGATGCTTTCTTCAAATCGCCAGCTTTTTTAAAACCACCTCTCCCCCAGTTTTCACAACCTATTAAAGCCAGTCGTTGACCGTCGCGTTCAATAAACCGATGCTCATTGAGCAACAAATCGTAGCCCATCTCCTTTTGAAGCTGAATCAATTCGTCCAAGTTTTGCTTCTTGTCTGCGGTGGAATCCCAGTCGATATAATCGCCATAATCATGATTTCCCAATACCGAATACACGCCGTCCTTCGCCTTTAATTCTCCAAACAGCTCTTTCCAAGGTAACATTTCAGAGCTTTTATTATTGACCAAATCGCCCGTAAACATAATGGCATCACTGCCTTGGGCCTTGACCATGTTGACCGCATGTTCAATTTCTAATCGGTTATCAAAACTTCCGGAATGGATATCACTAATATGGGTGATGCGGTACCCGTCAAAAGCCGCCGGTAAATCGTCAAAATGTAGGGTGTGTTTAATGACTTTGTAGTTGTACTTGCCTTTATACATGCCGTATAACATCGATGCGAAAGGCACCGCGGCAACGCCTAAGGCAATCCCACTGATAAACTTACGTCGTGATGGCATATGAAAAGTCTCAGTCGTACCAAATAATTTGGCGTAAGCTGCGGATGCCACACGTATGATATCTTCTCCCAAAAGGAAGATGATCAGCACCATATTGAACAGCATAAAACTTAAAATAAAGCCGAAGGCATAACTTTTAGAAGGTGAAAGCACACGCCCTCCAGCCCCCATACTGAATTGAAGAATCAAATTGCCCGCGATAATTACGGCAATGCCAATAAATACATAATGAATCCAGACACTTTTGGTAAGCGTCCTAATGGCCTGAAACCCATATAGCGCTATTAAAATATAAACTATGGTAAAGAGGACCCATCGCAACATAAGAGCAATTTTCATCAAAGATAAATGAATTAAACTGTTATTAAAATGTTGCGATTAAATTTAACCGTCCCTTAAGATTTAGTATATTTCCGCTGCAATACCAATCCGATTCCCAATGAAGTCTATTTTTATAGCTATAACGGCGTTTTTACTACTTGTAAGCTGCTCTGACCGACCTAAAACAACGCCCGCTAAAAAAAATAAATCTTTAGTATCATTGGTCAATCCGTTTATTGGCACTGGCGGTCACGGTCACACCTATCCTGGGGCAACCATGCCCTTTGGGATGATGCAACTCAGTCCTGATACCCGTCTTGAAGGTTGGGACGGAGCTTCTGGCTACCATTATAGCGACACCCATATTTACGGTTTTACCCACACCCATCTCAGTGGTACCGGCATTAGTGATTATGCTGATGTCCTGTTGATGCCTACTACTGAAGTCGTGTTTCATAATGGCAGTGACGGCAAAAAAGGTTACCGTTCAAAATTTTCGCACGCTAATGAAAAAGCAGAACCTGGTTATTACAAGGTGCTTTTAGAAGACACAAATATAGAAGTTGAACTCACCGTTTCTGAGCGCAGCGGCATTCATAAATACCAATTCCCGACCTCCAAAAATCAAATCATCGTTTTAGACTTGGTCCACCGCGATCAGTTATTGGCGTCTAAAATCAAACAAACCTCCCGTACGGAAATCACCGGGTACCGCCATTCCAAATCTTGGGCCTCTAATCAGAAGCTATTTTATTATATTAAATTTTCGCATCCCCTGTCCGTCGATTTGATTGCCAAAAAACAAAACCTGAACAATAGAAAGGCTGTTTTTCAATTTGACAACCCAAAAAACGAACCCATTTACGTAAAAATTGGAATCAGCGCGGTAGATGAGGAAGGCGCAAAGAAGAATTTAGAAACAGAAATTGGAGACAAATCTTTTGACCAAGTTAAAGAGATCGCCCAGAGTACTTGGGAACAGCAATTGGAAAAAATAGTGATTGAAAGTGATAATCAAGACCACAAAACCAATTTCTATACCGCTTTGTACCACACGATGCTCGCACCTAACATTTATCAAGATGTTGATGGGCGCTATAGAGGTATGGACCAAAAAATTCATACCACTAAAGATTTTAAATACTATACGGTGTTTTCGCTTTGGGACACCTACCGAGCGGCACATCCGTTATACACCCTTATTGAACGGAAGCGCACCAGTGATTTTGTCAATACGCTCCTCGCCAAATACAATGAGGGCGGCATCTTACCTATGTGGGATTTGAGTGCCAATTATACCGGCACCATGATTGGCTATCACGCCGTTCCTGTGATTGCTGACGCCTATTTAAAAGGGATTAAAGGCTTTGATGCTGAAAGGGCATTTAAGGCCATGACGCATTCCGCCAACAAAAATCATTTAGGCTTAAAATCGTATAAAGAACTAGGATTTATTCCGGTGGAGGAAGAAAGTGAATCGGTGTCAAAAATCTTAGAATATGCCTATGACGATTGGACCATCGCTAAAATGGCGCAAGCTCTCGACAAAGAAGACGCTTACGAAACCTATATCAAGCGCGCCCAAAATTATAAGAACGTGTTTGACCCGGAAACCCAGTTTATGAGAGGCCGATTTAAAAACGGATGGGTCACCCCATTTGATCCTTTTGAGGTGAATTACAATTATACGGAAGCTAACGCCTGGCAATACAGTTTTTATGTGCCACAGGATGTTTCAGGCTTTATCGACTTACTGGGTGGCAAAGAAGTTTTAGAAGGTAAATTGGACACGCTATTTACGGCTGAAAGCAAAACTTCAGGACGCGATATGGTAGACATCACAGGGCTTATCGGACAATATGCCCACGGCAATGAGCCTAGCCACCATATGGCCTATCTTTATAATTTTGTCAACAAGCCTTATAAAACTCAGGAGAAAGTACACGAAATTTTGACCACCTTGTATAAAAACGAGCCGGATGGGATTTCAGGGAATGAAGATTGCGGCCAAATGAGTGCCTGGTACGTGTTTTCGTCGATGGGTTTTTATCCGGTTACACCAGGTGCCGACGCCTACATCATCGGGACACCATTATTTGACAAGGCAACCATCAATCTCGAAAATGGCAATAACTTTACCATTAAAGCTTTTGATCTTTCAGACACCCATAAGTATATCGATTATGTCCGATTGAACGGCAGTAAATTGCACGACAGCTATATCAGCTCAAAAGATATTTTGGCGGGAGGGATTTTGGAGTTTTTTATGACTGACGAACCTTCCGATTGGGCTACTGATGACGACGAAGCGCCAACCACCGCCATTACCGATTTTAAAATAGTGCCGGTGCCATTTATCAGCAAAGGTGAGGTTTCATTTAAGGAACAAACCGAAGTGAGCCTAGGAAACGCTCAATTGGAAACCGATATCTTTTACACTTTAAATGACTCGCTATATATAAAGTATGAACAGCCCTTTATCATTTCAGAGGCCTCTACGTTAAAAGTTTATGCCGAGAAAGATGGAGAACAAAGCAAAACCATAGCCACCGACTTTTTTAAATTGGATCCAAACAGAACCATCACCCTACAAACCAATTTTGCTGAAGCCTATAGCGCCGGCGGCCCCAATGCCCTAATAGATGGTGTTAAAGGGACCAAAGATCATAGAACAGGCTTGTGGCAAGGCTATGAAGCGGAAGACGTATTAGCCATTATCGATTTGGGTGGGGCACATGAGGTGCAAAAGGTTTCAGTGAATGTGTTACAAGACCAGCGCTCTTGGATTTTCTATCCTTCAGAAGTGTTTTGTTACACCTCAACAGATGGTAAAACCTTTCAATTTATTGGCAAGCAAAACTTAAACGCAAGTAAAAAATCCGAAGAGGTGCAGATAAAAACCGTCAGCTTCGACCTAAAAAATCGGAATGCCACCCATCTTAAAGTTATTGCGAAAAAACTGGACAAACTACCGCAATGGCATCCTGGAGCTAAAGACAAAGGCAAAAGCTGGATTTTTGTGGATGAAATTAGCATTGAGTCGCAGCCCGTTCTGGACAGTTTGCAAACGGCGCCTCAATAAACAGATTATAGTTTCAATACAGTTCTCAACATTCCAACTGCTATGTTTTAGGCACCGCAAGGTATTCTAGCGGTGTTCAGACCCCTTTTTCACAATTCTATGCAGCCTAACTCGACACAGTTCCCGCCAACTGAAAACTGAATACTGAGGACTGAAGACTGAAAACTGAATACTGAATACTGCCTACTGAAAACCCGACATTTCTAAAACCACTTCAACGTCAAATCAATCAATTTCTGCTTAAAATCGGTATAAGGCGGCGTCAATAAATCCGTCGCTCCCATCGTGTGCTGCTTCATCATCCCACGCTTATTTGAAAACGCTTCAAAGCCAAAAAAACCGTGCGATTTTCCTAAACCGCTATTATTACTGCCACCAAAAGGTAAGTTGTGATTCAAAAACTGTAATAAATTATGATTGATACACCCACTTCCTGCGCGGGTATTGCTCATGATAAATTCAATATTCTTATCAGACTTGCTATAAATGTAAAGCGCTAAGGGTTTCTCTTTAGAATTGATATAATCTACTGGCTCCTGCAATGTGGTGAAGGTTTTCACCGGAAGAATAGGTCCAAAAATTTCATCCTGCATTAATTTAGAATCTTCCGGAGCATCAAACACCAACGTGGGTTCAATAAAGTGATCTTTATCATCAGATGCGCCACCCGAAACAATACGACTACCATTTTCTTTTGCTTCAGCAATATAACCGGTTAAGCGTTCAAAATGCTTGGCATTGACAATTCGGGAATAAGAATCTGATAATGCCACCTGGTCCGTATAAAACTGTTTAATTTTCGACTTAAATAGGGTGGTAAATTGTTCTTTAAGATTTTCCTGCAACAAGACATAATCCGGCGCGATACAGGTCTGTCCCGCATTGGTGAACTTTCCAAAAATAATTTTCTCAACCGCTTTTTCAAGATTTGCAAACTCGTCAATAATGGTGGGCGACTTCCCTCCCAACTCTAAGGTTACAGAAGTCAAATGTTTGGAGGCCGCCTTCATCACGATTTTGCCTACTTGCGGAGAACCGGTAAAAAAGATGTGGTTAAAAGGCAACTTCAACAAATTTTCAGAAACCTCAACTTCACCTTCAAAAAGCGCCACCTCATCCTCCTTATACAAGGCGCCAATAATTTCAGCCATCACCTTAGAAGCGTTCGGCGTCATCTCTGACGGTTTGATGATGACTGTATTACCGGCAGCAATGGCGGATACCAAGGGTCCAAAGGTTAAGTTGATGGGGAAATTCCACGGGGAAATGAGCAAACACACACCTTTGGGCTCATAAACAATATAAGATGAAGCCCCCAATAGAGACAATGGCGTATCGACTTTCTGATTCTTCATCCAAGATTTTAAATTGCTTTTGGCAAATCTGATCTCGGTCAATACCGGGTAAATTTCGGTCAGATCGGTTTCTAAGTAGGGCTTTTTAAAATCGGCATACATGGCCTCCCGTATCTTTTGCTTGTAATCCACTTCCAAAGCAACCATCAGCGCATCCAACTTTTTAATGCGCTCCTTGTAAGTGGTATTTCCTACTTTAAACTGATTCGCTTTTTGTCGATTAAATATTCCGTAATAGGGATTTGTATGTAAGTCTTCCATGTAGCAGTATTGTTTTTATTGGGCTGAAAGCCGTTTTTATGTAGTTCATCGGTATTTTTAGAGTACTCAAGCACCTTGTCCGTTTATCGATGTTATTTATCCAATATATTATTTTCAGTTGAATATGTGTTGTTTCTTTGTCTTATAAATCACAAAAAACAGCAAATTTAATCATGAAACAGCTTTTATTCTTTGTCGCTATGGTCACTTTACCACTCTTATCGTCTGGTCAAGATGCTGCCAACGATACCGCAAAGCAAGTTGAAGTGATCACTTTTGAAGCCCTTCCTGAAAACGTAGACCTTCAGGTTTCTGTGGGGACATTTACCAAGAATGAGGTCAACAATTTAAGCTATAAAAAAAGCATCGAATTGATCAGTATCAAGGCCTATAGAAAAAGTCTTCAAATTAAAGTAAAAGAAGTTAGAACCTGTTAAACTTTTGTTGACCGGTTATCATTATAGTAACGAGACATTCCGCAAAAGAAATGTCTCGTTTTTTTTTATCTATTTGGAATATCACCAATCGTAAATTCATATAACTGATTGGTTTCCTCTTCTTTTAAATCTTGAACCAACTGCAAGGCATCGGGTACCACATCACTGCAAATCACAATTAAACTGTCTTTTTTAGCATTTTTAATGGCAAAGGTAGCCGCTTCTTTCTCATTAGGAATAATGGTGATTTTCTTATTCGGATCCCTCATTTTAATGCCGGCATCCAGCATGTTAATTAATTCACATTCCGTGCGACCTCTTAAGTTTTTGTCTTGGCGGATGATGATTTCATCAAACATATCCGCAGCAATACTACCAATTTCATTGGTGTCTTCCTCCCGTCTATCACCTACGCCTGCAATTATTCCCACCTTAATACTGGCATCAATATTTTCAATAAACTTTTGGAGCGCTCGCATGCCTGACGGATTATGGGCATAATCCAACAACACCTGAAAATCTTTAAATTGGAATAAATTAAGCCTTCCTGGCGTTTGTGCCGGCGACGGAATAAAGGTTTCTAAAGCCACTTTCATTTCATCAATGGTAAACTTTTGAATATAAGCCGTAAGCACCGCAGGCAGCACATTTTGAATCATAAAACTTGCCCGTCCACCGTAAGTTAATGGCACATTGAGGGTTTTAATGATGCGCATCTTCCACTCGCCGCGACATACGGTAATATACCCGTTTTCATAAATTGCGGTCAAGCCACCCAATTTCTGCATGGCTTTAATGTGGGGATTGTGTTCATCCATTGAAAATAATGCCACATTACATTTCAGCGAGCGTCGCATTTCATAGACCAACTCATCATCAGCATTTAAAATAGCATAGCCATCCGGCTTGACCGTTTCCGGAATCACGCCTTTAACTTTCGCCAGCTGTTCAATTGTATGGATGCCTTTCAATCCTAAATGATCAGACGCCACATTGGTCACGATCCCAATATCACATTGGTGATAGCCGAGCCCTGCCCTTAAGAGTCCGCCTCTAGCGCATTCCAACACCGCGAAATTCACGGTGGGGTCCTTCAGTACAAATTCGGCACTTGCAGGTCCCGTACAATCGCCTTTCATAAGTAGCCTATTCTGCACATACACCCCATCACTGGTGGTGTAACCCACTTTAAAGCCTTTCATTTTTGCCAGGTGCGCAATAAGTCGGGTGGTGGTCGTTTTTCCATTGGTTCCTGTGACCGCTATTATTGGAATTTTACTGTCCACCCCGTGCGGAAACAATTTATCAATGACATGGGAGGCCACATTGCGAGGCAATCCGGAAGTGGGTGCCAAATGCATCCTAAATCCTGGTCCTGCGTTCACTTCTAACACCGCACCGCCAGTCTCTTCAAGCGGTTTGCTGATGTCCGTAGTCATTACATCAATGCCACAAATATCCAGATCAATAATCTTAGAGATCCGTTCCGCCATAAAAATATTGGACGGGTGCACCATATCGGTCACATCTTCTGCGGTGCCACCAGTGCTTAAGTTGGCAGTATCCTTTAATAACAAACACTGGCCTTCCTCTAAAACGGCGTCTAAGCTATACCCAGCGTTTTTAATAATTTCTAAGGTCAGATCATTCACCGTTATTTGGGTGAGCACATTTTCATGACCATAGCCACGACGGGGATCCTGATTGACCTCATCTATCAATTCTTGCACGGTAGAAATCCCATTTCCAACCACATTGGCCGGCGTTCGTTTGGCTGCTGCCACTAACACATTGTTAATCACCAACAAACGGTAATCATCGCCCACTACATGTTTTTCAACAATGATGGCGCCACTTTTCGAACTTTCCTTGGCACTCTGAAACGCGACCAAGGCGTCAGCATAGCTGTTGATGTTTACGGTGATGCCGCGCCCATGATTCCCATCCACGGGTTTGATCACTAAAGGAAACCCCACGTATTTGCAGGCTTCTTCCAACCCGATATCCTGTCTGATAATGGTGCCGCGTGGCGTTTGCACCTCGGCTTGTTCTAACAAGAATTTGGTGTCCTCCTTATCGCAAGCCAATTCAACACCAATGCTGCTTGTTTCGCTAGTAACGGTTGCCTGAATGCGTTTTTGATTGGCGCCATACCCCAATTGGCAGAGCGAATATTTATTCAATCGAATCCACGGAATCCCTCTCGAAGCGGCTTCCTCTACAATAGACCCCGTACTAGGGCCCAAACGCTCCGCCTCACGCAGTTCGCGCATCTTCTGAATGTCAATCGTCATATCATAGTCTTCGCCTTTTATCAGCGCTTCGCAGATATCCACAGAAAGCTTTGCCGCATAACGTCCCACCGATTCTTCCATATAAGCGAAGACTACATTATACACACCCTCTTCGCCATAACCACGCGTGCGGCCAAAACCAACATCCATTCCGGCTAACGTTTGGACTTCCAAGGCAATGTGTTCTATAATATGTCCCATCCAGGTGCCTTCTTCCACACGCTGAAAAAAACCACCGGCTGTACCTACGGAACATCGATGCTCGTACATGGTAGGAAATAGAACTTCCAACCGATCTTTAAACCCGGTAATGGAATTGGATGGACGCTCTTCCATTTCTTCCAAATCCAACACCATGACAATTAATTTGTGACGGCGTACAGACCAGTAATTTGGACCTCGCATCGCGTTGATTTCGCGTATTTTCATAAATTTTAAGGGATTTTTTGGATTAAACTCAATACGTTTCTAAACTACCTTAAGTCATTCGTACATGATGTTCAGCAGTTCCATTAAGATAGTTTTAGAAGCTTGAGTTGGCAATTTTATTGACATTTCATAAATATAGAATTAATTTTTATGAAATAAGTTTAATTTTACAAATTGATAATCATATGTTTGAGGATGGCTATAAAAGGAATTTTAATTCCCATTGGAGGAAATGAGGACAAAGGAAAAAATGACTGTGAAAAGCACACGCTCGAGTTTATTGATGAAGGTATTTTATACCACATCAAACAACAGGCAGGTGGCCAACACGCCAACATCGTGGTCATCCCTACAGCCTCTAGCATTCCCGAAGAAGTTGGGATTAATTATCTTGCCGCATTTACCACATTGGGCTGCGAAAATGTAACGGTTTTAGACATCCGGAAAAGGGAAGATTCAGAAGCGCAAAATGCCATCGATTTGATTACGGCCGCCAACTGCATTATGTTTTCTGGAGGTGATCAGTCAAAAATTACCAATAAAATTGGGGGCACCGCCATTCATAACATCATGATAGAGCGGTTACAGAATGAAGACGACTTTGTCATTGCCGGTACCAGTGCTGGCGCCATGGCCATGACCAACGAAATGATTGCTGGCGGGAGAGCCGTGGAAGCTTTTACCAAAGGCGCCGTGACCATGTATAAAGGTTTAGGATTTTTGGAAGAGCTCATCATTGACACCCATTTTATTCAACGGGGTCGCTTTGGAAGAGTAACAGGTGCCATTGCTAAATTTCCGCATCTGCTTGGTTTCGGTTTGGCGGAAGATACTGGGATGATAATTAAAAACGGCCAATGTGAGGTGATAGGCTCTGGGATGGTGATTGTTTTTGACGGCAGTCATATTACCCATAACAAAGAAGACCTTCTGGACATAGGCACCCCCATGACCATCGCAAACTTAACCGTGCACGTATTGTCTAACGGTGATGTATTTGATATAAAGCACCGGGCGGTCAGCGTCCTACCGATGGAGGCGGACTTTATTTAAACGATACCGATTTATACGCTTTAGGAACGCTGATGACACAGATTTTAAGGATTTTCACTGATTTCTATGAACCATTTTGCAGGCAAAATCAACCTCACCCCTCAAACCTAAAACCTCAGCCCCCCCTCTTAATTCTTAATACTTAGTACTTAATACTCAGTACTTAGCACTTAATACTCAGTACTTAATTCTATCTTTAAATCAAAGTATCCATTTATGTGAATTCTAACACTCTTGGAACCCTGTGACACAGATTTTAAGGATTTACGCTAATTTCTTTGAACCATTTTACAGGCAAAATCAACCTCACCCCTCAAACCTCACCCCCCATCTTAATTC
>Ga0208032_1000641_pt1 | contig 17664 bp, 15 predicted proteins | sample MalvirAntarct_66_FD_184254 | JGI IMG/M metagenome (GOLD analysis project Ga0208032, IMG submission 184254) | Marine viral communities from the Global Malaspina Expedition - Malaspina viral metaG Antarct_66 (SPAdes) (version 2) | ecosystem: Environmental > Aquatic > Marine > Oceanic | place: West... | reverse complement strand
ATCCATCCCAGCTTGCCCACCACGGCCAGACGTACAGCTTCGTCATCTACGGCCAATGGAGCTGCCACGCGTATGCGCCCTTGCGGCGGGTACACACCCACGTGCAGGTTTTTGATCGGCTTGCGGACGATCTCTACTGTCAAACCGCTTACCGTAATGTTGCGCGACTCAGTATTCATGCTGATGTTTGACCAGTTCCAGCAAGGCATCCAGCCGTTCGTTGTCCTGCCCTGCAGAACTGTCGCCCATGGCCCAAGCGGCGTCTTTGCCCCACTGATCCAGCACATGCTTGATCGCCAGACGTACGCGCTTGATCTTCATGGCATTGCTACGCCAGTCATCCTGCCGGCTATCCAGCACGGCAGCGTCCACAGCCAATGCGAGGCCTGCGTTCTGCTTTAGGTTGTCATACAGCGCTCTACGGGAACTGCTATTGATTGAGCCAGGGTAGCTGTTGGCGCTAGCGGGGTTCTTCGCCTGTTTGGTTAGCTCTATCACTTCGGCCAGGTACTGCTGGTAGCTGATAGCGTCTTCCTTGCGTTTGGCGATAAGTGCATCCAGCAACGAAGACATGGTCTCGTAGTATTTCGGGTTGATCGGTGATTCATCGATGATCAGCTTGCGCACGTTGTTCTCGATGGTTTCGGCCACGGCTTCGTTGCTTTCGCGGATCCCCTTGGGCAACGCACCGATGGCACCGGCGCCGCGCTCGACAATTAGCTCGATCAGCGACATGTCCTCGAAGGCGGAAATCTTCTCGCTTTCCTCAGCACGGATGTAGGTGTCGATGAGAAAACGCATACCAGGCTCATAAACTTTGAGGTCGATGTAATCGCCGCTGGCAAGTTTCACCTCGTCGCGCACCTTGGCGAAGTGATCTACCTCAGCCTGGATTTCAGCAGTTTCCTTGGCACTGTAACCCGCTTCCTCAAGCTCGTTGGCGATACTGCCAAAGCAGCGAATCAACGCAGAGGTCAGCTTGTACAGGTTTAGGCGCTTAGGCTCGTTAGCCTTGAGCTGCTCGGCGTCGGCAGAATCGGTGCCGCAGAAAAACCGCAGATAAGCTGGCGTGTCCTTGGGGTTATCCACCGGCTCGCACAATGCCTTGACGGCCTCACGGGCATCCTCAAGATCCTCCTGCGCCTTGATTAGGCGGTCTTCCAGCAGTCCAGCCACGTCAGCCTTGTCGTAACCGTCCAGCGCACCGTTGGTGTAATCACCAATCGCACCTTCCAGCTGCTTGAACAAGTCCTTGTAGTCGATGATGTAACCGTACTGCTTGTCCTCACCGTCCAAGCGGTTGACCCGGCAGATAGCCTGAAACAGGCCGTGGTCGCGCATTTGTTTATCTATATACAAGTAGGTAGCTGACGGCGCGTCGAAACCGGTCAGCAGCTTGTCCACCACGATAAGCAGGCGCATCTGCCCCGGCTCTTTGATAAAGCGCTGCTTGACCTCTTTCTCGAAAGTTTCCGGGTCTTTGTCGCCCAACATCTGATTGTAGATTCCATACTGGCGCAGCTTCTCAGTCAGCCCTTGGCCGGTTGCTTCGCCTTTGATGTCAGCGGGAGATGGCTTATAGCTGGTGACGATGGCGCACTTATCACCCATACCCAGTTTGCTGAAGAGCTCATAGCACTTGCAGGCCTCGAAGATGCTGCTTGTCACCAGCATCGCGTTGCCTCGGCCATCGGCTAGGCGCGGCTTGAGGGCCATATCCAGCATGATATCGGCGACGATCTTCTCAAGCCGCGACTGGCTCGACAGCACCTTCTGCATGGTGCCCCAGCGCTGTTTAAGCTGAGCCTTGGCCAGATCATTCAACGCCTTGGTTTCGGCATCGAACCACTGATCAATCTTCTTCTGGGAGGTGATGTTCTGGTCAATGTCGCGAGCCTCGTAGCGCAGGTCTAGCACCACACCATCAGCCACGGCTTCGTTGAATTTATAGGTGTGAATGTAGCGGCCAAACACCTCGATGCTCTTCTGCTTGTCGGCCTTGAGCAGTGGCGTACCGGTAAAGCCGATAAACACCGCATTGGGCAGAATCATCTTCATGGCTTTGTGCAGCTCGCCGGACTGAGTGCGGTGACACTCGTCGACGAACACATAGAGATCGCCCTTGGCACTGAAATCTGGTGGTAAACTTTTGCGGAGCTCTTCGACAAAGCCTTCCACGTCGGCATCGTCTCTGGCGCCAAACTTGTGGATCAGTGAACACAGCAACCAGGGCGACGGCTGGTTGAGCTTGTCGATCAGATCGGCACCGCTTGTGGTGCGATAAATCTGCTCGTTGACGCCGGTAAACACCTTCTCTATCTGCTCATCTAACTCGGTGCGGTCTGTAATGATCAGTACCCGCGAGTCCTGGATGTTTTCCCGAATCCATTTGGTCAGCCAAACCATGGTCAGCGACTTACCCGATCCTTGGGTGTGCCAGATGATCCCGCCCTCTCGCCGAAGCAGAAAGCGCTGTGCCTCGCGGATGCCGAAGTATTGGTTGTGCCGACAGAGCTTTTTAACCCCGCTATCGAACACGATGTAGTCGTGGATCAGTTCCAGAAAGCGCGCCTTGCTGCACAGCTGAAGCAGATGCCGATCCAGCAGATTGTCGGCAGTGGCGCTTTCCTCGCTCGCTTCCTTCCAGGTCAGGTAGTACTTCTCGCCGGTCTGGATGGTGCCGTAGCGCAGGCCTTGGGTATCGTTGCCAGCCATCACATATTGCATGGTGGAGAAGAACGGCTGGATGAACTCGGGTTTCTGGTTATCCAGATTCTGACGAATACCGTGATTAACCGCCTTCACCGAGCGCTTAAGTTCCAGCACTCCCAGGGCAATACCATTAACGTAGAGCACTATATCGGGTCGTTTGGTATGGGCCTTAGCGTCGGCCCCTTTGACCGTGACTTCCTCGGCAATGGCGAAGTGGTTGAGTTCGGGATTTTTCCAATCGATCAACCATACGGTCAGTGTGTTCTCACCTACTTCCGGCTTGATCTTCACTCCATAGCGCAGCAGCTCGTAAACCGCCTTGTTGCGGTCGTATAGCCCCTTGCCGGCGTCATTCGCGACTTTGTGCAACTCAAAAATTGCCCGGCTGGCCAGATGGGCCTCAATGCCTTGCTCAAACAACCAGCCTCGCAGCTGCTCCGCCTCGATATTGGCGTTGTTTGGACGCTCGGCCCAGTCGCCTAAGTAAGCATAGCCTAGCTGTTGCTGGAAAAGCGCGACCAAGCGTTGCTGTGTTTTTTTTTCGATTTGGCCGACCGTAACAGTGCTCATCTATTTGCTTCCTTGTTGCTTCCAGCATGATAGGCCGACTTCGTCATGTACCCGGTTCCATCACTTCGGCTTAAAGTCATCAGACGGTGCCAGCGGAATTAGGCAGATATTCTTTCAGGCGCTCAGGTGACCAGACTCGATTTACTAGTGCTTCAACCAGCTCACGGCGCTCAATCTGCTCCGCGCTTCCGAACGTGGCGTAGGCTTTGAAAGGTAGCTGCTGCGCCTTGCGAAAGGCATCGAACTTCGGCTGATTCTTGTATGCCGTATCGGTGAGAGTAGCGGCGTAGAAGTTCTGCTGTGCGTATAGCGGTGCTTTCTCGGGGAAGGCCTTGGCCTGGTAGCTGCGATTCACATCGGCAGGCAACAGCAAAAGCCCTCCGACATGGTTGCGCGCGTACTGGAATTCCTCCTCACTAGAGAATTCATCTGCGAATGCATCGAATTTGTCGGCCCAGATATGCTCGATGTCGCACGGATTGGGCAAGGATCGATCTACATAGTGTGGAAACAGGTCTGGTTTACCTGCACCGACTTCGGTAAATGCAGTAATCCTAGCCAGCAGATGATAAATGTAACGTCGGCTGAACTGATTCATGCACAGATCGCTTATGCCATAGCGGTTTCGGCTAGGGCTTCCGGCGAAGGTGACGTCATCTGCCTCTAGCTTGTCAGTCAGTACCTGTACGAGTTTGCCAATATCCAAGCCACGAATTTCTTTGCACAGCGACCACATCGCATAGCTCGTGCTGGAGTAGCCCACACGAATGTAGTTAACCGTCCGACGCATGAGCCAGATGTCGAGGTAACTAGCCGTTACGCCCAGCTTCCGTTTAACGGTATCGGCATCATCCGTTACCCGCAGGGGTGCCAGAAGTACAGTGTTCTGCCAAGTAAACTCGTTGTGAGCGTTGTAAAAAACAGCCTCTAGACCTGCCGTGTAGTGGCGGCTCGCATCCAATATCTGGCGATACGCCGAGCTGAAGAACGGAAAGTGTGTAGTGATGAAGGCGAGATTGGCTGTGTCTCCCCCGAGGTTAAGACGCACCCTGTTATCGCGCACCCAGCGATGGAACACCGAACCAATAAGCTCCCAGTCCTTGTCAACAGCTCCGGCTTTGCCCTCACGCTTGGTATCAGCGTATTGGGAACGAAACCAGGCTTTAATGCATGCTGAGTCTCGTTCTGGCTCAGGCTCTGTTCCCCAAGAAATCAGATCTAGCACTTGGCGCTTCCATACCTGATTCGCATTTCGCCGTTGTAAGTCATCCTCAATTGGCGCAAGCAGATGAGCCTTGAGCATATCCACTGGACTCAGTGGCTTACCGCGATCATTCATAGTCTCGAAGATCGCATAGGCATAACTATCATTGTCCGTAGCAATTTCGATCAATCCGACCTTGTTGATTAACCAGTATATAAAGTGAGGCAACGCCTCTTTGAGCTCACCCACAAGGTCAATCTGTGCGATGTCTAGGTAACGGCTGTACATGGTGCGAAGGGACTCGTCCTTACCATCCGGATTGAAGGGCTCATCATTGAACAAGGCCTCGATCACCGGCAGTCGTTCAACGATGTCCAGATTGAACAGGGGATCACCGAAGGGAGCGGAATAGATCAACGGTGCGATGTTGCCAACCACGCTCAGGCCTTGGGCTTTAGCAGCGTTGTGCAGGTAAATCAGCAACAGCGTCAGAGAGGTCACTCGCTGCTGCCCATCCACCAGATAATTTTTACTGTTGCGCTTGCTGACAATTATTGAGCCGAGGAAATAGTCCTCGTAGCTGCTCACTTCCTTAGTCTTGTCACCCTCCTGATAGCAACTCAGAAACTTATCACGCAGGTCGCCCAGCAACTCCTCAATGTTCTCCCGCTCCCATTTATACTCGCGCTGGTACTCGTCAATAGAAAAAGACTGGCTTTGCAGCAGCTGCTGAACAGTGCGGTAGTGAGGGGTAATGGCGCTCATATACTTGAATCCTTTCGTTTCGCTCTGCATTCAAAACTGCGTAAGTATGAGCACGCTCTAGTGAGAACCGAGCCGCTCGCCGGAGTGGTCGTGAGCTACTCTAGGTCATAGACATCTTCTACCAAGCCATTGCGAAACTCGATGGCGAAGGGAGTTGCTGGCTCTGCATCAAGTGCGGCCTCGGGCTTGCCCCAGAGGTTTTCTTCCGCTACCGCGATGACCCGACCGGTGAACGGCAGTTTCAGGTCTTCGTAGATGAAGAAGTCGTGGCGATACTCACGCAGCTCAGTGGGATGACCTTCGAAATCGAAAAACTGTTCGTAGCGAAGTAAGACTTCTCGCCTGGCGTTCGGTGGAATTGGTGTATCGGGAGCAGCCTCCAAGTTGGCTTCGATCTTAAATAAGTAGAGTTCATTGCCCCACACTCCATAGTGGTCAATGCGCCCACTCCAGTTCTCGGAGGATTGAGAAACTGTGTGAAAACCTAAGCTTTCAGAGGAGGGTATGCAATCTGTATCGCCCTGCCAGTTCAAGATGACATAGGTACGCCCCTCAAGCTGAAGCGTATCGGGTACCTGTGTGGTCATTAGGATTCCTTTAAGATCTAGCCCTTTATCGGCTACGAGCTATTCGGGGCCGTAGCATACATCCAAGCGCGTGATCAATCCGCAATGCGCTTCGAGTTGGTTTCAAATAGCCGCTCGGTAATAGCTCCCCGGAAAAGCTCTTCGTTCAGGAACTGGAGCAGCTTCTTAGCCGGAGCCTTGTCAGCGGGAAAGACGATACGATCTTGTCCCTTGCTGCTATCTATCTGGATATCCAGATCGTACCCAGCCGAGTGCTGAACAATCTGTGGGACTGTGTACTGATCAAGGATTTCCGAGTCTTTGAGCAACGCGAAACGCTTGCAGAACCACTGACTTGCACTCTTGGCCAGTGCGTCGGCATCGACCGGCGCTAGCTTGTCGTGAGCGAGAATCGCTTTGATGTCTTCCTCAGTCGCTTCTTTATAGAAGTCCATGAGGCTGAAAATAGCGTTGGTCGCGCGGTAGTTCTTGAAAAGCAGCTTTTGCTGTGCGGGGTAGTACACGGCTGTCAGCTGGTCGCCAAGTGACAATGCTGGCGCAGCAGAGGTTTCGAAATGGTCTCTGTCGAAGAACAGGAATTTGCCCGGACTGATGATGTGCGACTTGCTAAAGCTCTGCGTCAGCACAACTTCACTGCCATCGTCTTGTCGAGCGAATCCAAGAATGGCTTTGATCAGAAAAGGCTCTGCCCCCTGCATATGTATAGGATCAAGGAGGCGGACAGTGCCTGAGCTTTCGGCAGCTACAAAGTCAGGAAGCTCGAAGTCTTGCAAGCTAAAGCGCTCGTGAGCTTCTGGGGTATAGCCAGGGTCGAAATCGATCTCCTCGGCCTCCAGCAGGAAGTGATCCAATTGATCCTGCCACTGCTCTGTAAGCACCGCTTGTAGCTCAGCAACCAATGGAATGCGGCGCAGGGTGAGAAGATTGCGCTCTTTCAGCAGAGCTACGAGGTGCAAGCGTTCCAGCATTCGTCATGTCCTTTGCAGATAGATTCCATCGGTCAGCTCAACAACATTGAGCGCTTCGCCTGGGCGGCGGAGTGTTTTTTTGCTGATCAGCAGGCAGGATGCTCCCGAGTCATCCTTGACCGCATAGAAGTGGTAGCCCAGTAGGCCCATGACCGGATTGAAATGAAAGGCACCGGCGTGGGCCACCGTGAAGAAGATGACTGCAAAGATGTAAACGCCAGTAATCCACTCACCAGTGAAGTCAAGTTTGTCTGTTGCAAGGAATGGCAGCAGATAGGTGAGTAGAAACACGACGATTTCTTTATCACTGTTCTCGAATTCCTGCACTGTCAGGCGATGCTGCTCTCCGTTCCGGGTAACCAGTAGCAGCATCAGCCAGCAGATCAGGCCTAAAAGAATTGCAACAGCTAGCCAGGGAGCCCAGTTGCTGTATGGCAGATCCTGGGCAATTTGATTGACTGCAACAGCCCCAAGAATGGGGGTCATGGATGTGGCAACCAACAACCCTTTGGCGAACTTATTCAGCATCCTTGCAACCTTTGTTAGGCAAGTCGAATTCGACCGGCTAAGAGTTCCTGGATCATACCCTGCTTGAGCTGGCGGGCCTTATCGCGGCGAGCTTCAAGGGCGGCGAGTTCGGTGTCCATATCGACGAGGAAGGTGGCGATGGCGGTTTGCTCATCGCGACTTCTGGGTAAAGCTATTTTAAAAGAGGTAAGAGCGGTTTTTTGGATGTTTGGCAGTCCAGACCCCACACGTAACCCCATAATGCTGTCCTGTTTCCCTTTAAGTGAAAAATACAGGAATAGATTCTCTATTCCGCGAGGGTGAACGGCATAGCAGTGACCTCCACACCAAAACGGAGTAGTAACAAACTGAACAAAGCCGCATGAATTCCCACCTTCGCTTATAGCTATAGTGTTCTTTGGGGTATTTGCAGTATCTGTATAGCCAGAAGCAGATACTCCGCCGTTAAAGTGCGGAATCAGTCCGTGGGTATTTTTGTTTTGAGATAATTGCTCGCCTTTTGATATGAGTGAAACCTCACCAAGGTTAACTTCTGTCCACTCCCCACCAAACCCCGGAAGACGGTGTTGGCCGGTGAGGAGTAGTCGCAGGGAGGCTTTCTGAATATCACGTTTTTTGTCGATTAGCAGGGTCAAACTGTCGAGGAATGAGTCTACATCTGACAGTGCAATGGCGATGCTGCGTTGCTCTGGGAGGGATGGAAGTCGAATTGTATGGCCAACGACGTTATTTCTGTTCAACGTTGGAACAGAGGTGGCTGCATCAAATCGCTCAAGCCTAAAGTGCCGTAAAAATACCGAAACAAACCTTGGATCGTTACCCTTGAAGTCCTTTACCCAAAGGGTCGTATCGTGAGGCCAACATGGTTCCTCAACTAGAAATACTCTTCCAAGAAGCCCCTTTCGTCCCGTGATGACAGCCGGGGGTGGGAGTTTCGCCTCGTTGTGGAAGTACGATAAGCCCGATGAAGAGTAAACCGGAATGGCTCCTGGTTTACTCGTCGCTTCAGTGAGGTCGAATCCACGTTGTAGGGTACAAAGATCGGATATGTCGCATTCATGCCAACCTTCAGGGATCCCCCCCTCATCCGTCGGCTTGAACCCTGGATTCAGCTCCATATTCATACCGCAAACCCCATCTTCGCAAGATGCTCATTGACCTTAGCTGCCAGCACTTCCACCTCGGCACTCAACGCCGGCAGAGGTGCGGCATAGCGCTCGGCTAGTTGGCGAATACGACCACTGAGGGCCTGTGACACTCGATCCAGTTCGGTCTGCACGTCGACTTGCAAGGTGGCCAGCCATTTATCGTCCACCACCAGATTTTTCAGTTCGGCCTCGCTGAGTTGGGCATAGCGGCTCTGTACCTTGGCATCCAGCGCTTTCTGCGCGGCTTTGACCTTTTTGCTGGCCTCGGCTTCGCGCTCAATCAGTGCCTGGCATTGCTCCAGCGCCTGGCGCTCCTCTTGGGCATCCATGTCTTTTTTGATGGCTTTTAGGCGCGCTTTGACGCTGGCGGCGGTGAGCTTGCCCTTGTCGGTCTTGCCTTCGGCGAGTGGGCCGTCTTCGCTGCCCTGTTCTTCGTCCAGTTCTTCCAGCTCGCAGCTGATGGCGTCACGCTTGGCTTCCAGCTCGGCAATGGCGGCGGCTTCGGCGGCGTAGTAGCGGCGCACGATCAGATCGGGTGGCAGCAAGTCGGTATTGGGCTCGCCCTTGGCCGGGCCGCTGGCGATCAGTGGCTGCCAACCGTCGATTACCAATTGATACACATCATCCTGCAAGGTTGCGTACCAGTAGTCCTGGAGGTGCTGGTAAACGTCGTAGGCGTCCAGCAGCGGTGCAGCCTCAAAGCGATGCAGCAGGTCTTCGGCCAGGGTATTGAGCAGTGCCTTGGGCCGGTCGCCGATGGCAATATTTTGCAGGCGTGGGCGGTGCTCGTTGCGCCAGGCATCGAATAGGCCACTGATGGTCTGGTTAAAAGACGTGAATTCGGGGTGGGCAAAGATGCTGGGCTTGATCTCGGCCTGCATCACCTTGAGTTGCAAATAGCCTGGGCGCTGCGGGGCAAATAGCGCGCTGCGTAGGTTGGGCATTACCTCCCAGTAGGCTTGCAGGGCGTCTACATCGCGCTCGGGGATGCCTCCGTGCAGGTGGGCCTCGATATCTTGCAGGTCTTCTGCTTCGCTGGTGTCGATGTAGCGCGGGATATTCAGATTGAAGTCGTGGGACTCGATCTCGGCCAGTGGCACCAGACGTGAGAACTTAGGCAGCTCACGCTGCTGGGTGCAGGCGTCGATGATCTTGTGGATGTCCTGCTCGCGCAGGCGGTTCTTGTTGCCGTCCTTAATAAAGCCCTTGCTGGCGTCGATCAAGAACAAACCCTTGCGCCCGGCACTGCCGGCTTTGTCGAGAATGATGATGCAAGCAGGAATGCTGGTGCCGAAGAATAGGTTGGCCGGCAAGCCGATAATGGCCTGGATATAGCCCTGCTGGAGGATGCGCTTGCGGATCACTCCTTCGGCACCGCCACGGAACAACACGCCGTGGGGCAGAATCACCGCTGCTTTGCCGGTGCTCTTCAGTGAAGTGAGCATGTGCAAGAGGAAGGCGTAGTCGCCGTTCTTGTCTGGTGGAATGCCATAGCTGAATCGGTTGTAGTCGTCCTCGGCTGGGTTGAAGCCATTGCTCCAGGCCTTGGTGGAGAATGGTGGATTAGCGACGATAAAGTCGAACAACTTGAGGTTGCCCAGCAGGTCTTTCCAGTTTGGCGCGGAGAGGCTGTTGTCCTTCCAGATTTCCGCCGTTGGGCAGTCGTGCAGAATCATGTTCATCTTGGCCAAGGCGCTGGTGGCGTTGTCCATTTCCTGGCCGTAGATGGCCAAGTCTAGGCCAGTGGTGCTTTTGGCTTCGTCGTGGGCTTTGAGCAACAGCGAGCCTGAGCCGCAAGTTGGGTCGTAAATGCTCTGCTTGCTGTCAGTGGCACCGGCCAGGCCGATGACCTGGGCCATAATCCGCGACACCTCGGCAGGGGTGTAGAACTGCCCCTTGCTCTTGCCTGACTCGGTGGCGAAGTGGCGCATAAGGTATTCGTAAGCATCACCCAGGATGTCGTCGCCCTGGGCGCGGTTGCTGCGGAAATCCAGCCCCGGCGTGTTGAAGATGCTGACCAGGTTGGACAGGCGGTCGACCATCTCCTTGCCCTTGCCGAGCTTCTCCTGATCGTTGAAATCCGCTACGTCGATGACGCCGGTCAGGTTATTGGCCTCGGCCAGGCGGGCGATGATCTGGTTGATCTTGTCGCCGATCTCCTTGTCGCCCTTAAGCGCCACCATATCGGCGAAGCTGCCGCCTTCCGGCACCTCGATCAGCGAATTAGGGTCGCCTGCGTATTTGTCTGATACGTACTTCACGAACAGCAGAACCAGGACATAGTCCTTGTACTGCGAGGCATCCATCCCGCCACGCAGCTCGTCGCAGGATTTCCAGAGGGAGGAATAGAGTTCGGATTTCTTGATGGCCATGCGGGCGTACTACCTTGCGATGCGGATGGCAGTAGCAGCTGGACAAAGCCCTGTCCGCGTCCCTGCCGAGAGGATGCGGCGAGATTACCAGAAATGCGGTGCCGGCCTCATCCTTCGCCGGCAGCAGAATAGCGTTGATTTCCTGTGGAAATGCCAGCCAGGTTCAGACGATAAGCTGCCGTTCGTAAACCATGGGAACCCCATCGACACTTTGATACCTAGAAAATCCGTGCGCAAACTTTAAAGTGGCCGAAAGTCAATCCGCGAGACCCGAAATGAAACCTGCGAATTATCAACTACCCTCACTCGGTCAGTTCACTAAAGTGCTGTGCGACTGCCTAGGCCTATGGAGCAGCAATGGAACAGATGTCGAATTTCATGTTCCCGCTACCGAAAAGGCTAGGCGAGAGGCTCTGATGACGGCATTTGAGTCAATTAAGAAAGATAATGGCACCTATGGCTCACTTGATGAGCTTGTGTCAGTCACGACTCAGATCGCACCAGAATCAAAGCAGGTGATAAAGAAGAACAAGACCATCCAGTCTTATGTGCTTCATTTGGCAAAAGAAGACTATGCCTCATACGAAGAACTCACTGAACTAACAGGATATATCCAGATCGTCGCCCACGAGAAATACAAGTCTTGGGGCTTATCCGACCTTGTGGCGAGACTCTACCTTTCAGCTTTGCTGTACTACAGAGAGTTCGTAAGGGAATATTCTGCTGCAACTGAAGACTGCTCACCTGCCTACCAGAGCTTTCTTGCTGGCTCAATGATTGACTTGGCCAAAGAATTTTTCAATGCAGACTCCATGGCAAGTGTACTTGAAGAGAGCGAAAGCAAAAGTAGATGGCCTCTGAGGGAATTTGCGGAGAAAGCCTGCAAAGTTGTTGGGGTTTCCTCATACAAGCTACACCAGTTTCATAAATTACGCAAAACCAAAGAATGCTTTAGTCTTAATGATAAAGAGATATGGGCACTGGACTTCTCGTCTAAACCAATTAGCACACAGTCAAAACAGCTATTTGAGCGCTTGGACAAGGGGGGCAAGGTTAAATGGGAAGTCGTTTATCCGTTTCTCAGTCCACTCTCTTGCCTTATGTCGAGTGAGGTAGACAGGCAAGAATTTGCCCACAAAGCTTTTTGTGCATTTTTATCGCACAATCTGTACATGCAAGCCTCCGAGATTGGGAGCTTTGACCCCAACGCTCAGCCCCACTATCCAGGTATTTCAGTTCAGGATAGCACTATTCCAATCAGCGACCGCATCGACTACTTACTGCATGATGACGGTGTCGATCAAAGCTCAATAAATGAAGCTATTTCGGCATATCGCAACTTGCTGAAGAGCCTTCGGGTTACAGGGCAGTTCCTAGGCGACGGGAATGTTCCAATACCTGGCGCAATTGATGCTCTGTACAAGAGAGAGTATTTAGAATTCTCTAGCGGCGCATGGAGCAAGAGTCTGGTAAATACGCCCCCGTGGATACGAAGCTGGATATTAGCTAGGGAAAGCATGCTGGCCGGCGACAGCGAAGGTGCGCTTCAATATTTCAAAGCTGCCCTTGAGGCGGCAAAATACTCCGCAGGCCCACTATTCATTTCTTTGTATGTTCAGGTTTGTGCTTTTTGCAAAGCGCGATACAAGACGCTCTCGACTATAGGTGAAGAGCACGTATTTGACCGATTTTACGAGCCTCTGGGCGATGCGGCATCAAAATACGCTGGTCTCTTAGGCTACACTCCCGGATCCACTAGAGATCCAAATACACTAATTCCAAAATCAAATCACCCAATCAAGAATGGCTTGATCATTAAAGAAATTGATTTAATGGCCAGTTCCCTCTGAGGTTCGAAGGTGTTATAGCCCCTCTCTCCAAGGATAGTTAGCAGCAGAGCAATAATGCTAATTCATATAGGGGGACGCTTATCTGATTACAGGCAAGAGAGTAGTGCTGGCGCACCCGCCTTTTTCAGTACCATGAACCCAATAACAGTTCTTGCATCGAACCCGGCGACGATGGCACCGTTCGAGCAATGGCAGCCCTACAAGGACGTAACCTGATGCACCAGAAGCGAATTGCTTTATTGATCGATTGCGACAACGTCAGTCATAACGCCATCGAGGGTGTGCTTGAAGAGCTCGCCAAGTACGGAATGGTCAACGTTCGGCATGCTCACGGCGACTGGAAGAGCGACGGGCTATCCGGATGGGTTGAGCGTCTGCACCCGTTTGCTATTCGGCCTATGCAGCAGTATTCCAGTGGAAGTCGTTACTGGAGAGGCTGTCGTCCTTGCGCTCGGTCTTGTCCCACACCGGCACATGCGGCTCGATGTCCTTTTCTTCTACCATCCAGGCCAGCATCGGGGCGGTGCCATAAGCGGTATCGCCGATAAGGCGTTCCGGCGTGAGATCGAAATGCGCTTCGACACGCTCGACCATCGTCCTGGTCGAGTCGACTTCGGCGGTACGGTGCGCCGGGGTAGCTTCCACGTCCATGATCACACCGTGCTCAGTGTCGATCAGGTAATTCGTGGAGTAGGCAAAAAAGGCCGGGCCACCTGGCGCTGCTGTCCAACGGGACTGAGGATCTGTGAGCGAAATTTTCTTGGGAAGAGCCTCAGCCAGCGCCTCTTCATCAAGGGCTTCGAGATACTCACGCACTGCTCGGCTGCTGAGCTTTGGGTCGTTCCAATCGACCTGATCTCCCGCCACCCCACGTTGCCGGCTGGCATCCGCCTTAATGATGCTGGCGTCGACGGCGAAACCTTCACCCTTGACTAGGCCGGCTGCCATGCAGCGCCGCAGCACCTCATTGAATAACCAGCGGAATAGATCGCTGTCACGAAAACGCCCATGGCGATTCTTCGAGAAGGTCGAGTGATTGGGTACTTCGTCTTCCAGACCCAGCCGGCAGAACCAGCGATAGGCCAGGTTCAGGTGCACCTCTTCGCACAATCGCCGCTCGGAACGAATGCCATAGCAGTAGCCGACGACCAGCATGCGCACCATCAACTCCGGGTCAATCGAGGGGCGCCCGATGGGGCTATAGAAATCCGCCAGGTAGGCTCGCAGATCATTGAGATCCAGGCACTGGTCGATGCTTCGCAGGAGATGTTGGGCCGGGACGTGATCTTCCAGATTGAACGAGTAGAACAGGCGCTGCTGTCCTCCCGGTAACTGTCCCATCATGCTGTTCGCCCCCACACTCGCTGACAAAGCAATTTTGCCAAGGGCATGGGGAGGCCGCTACTTTTTCAACAGAATCGGCCGGGAGCTGCCACTGGTGAACGATAGCTACCTTTCATCCGCAGACGCCCCATGCAGCGATAAAGGCAGGGTCGATTCAGACCTGGCTAACGCTGAGGACGCTTATGCTCCGGGTTCGAGTTGGAGCAGATTGAGCCATGGACGGGCCAATAGAGTTCGACAAGCCTCGACCTGACCGCCAAAGCACTGCTTCACGGAGCAGACATATTCAGCTGATGCGGTGTAGCGAGGCTTCCCGTCTTGATCGAAGTTATCGCCACCTACTGCCTTGAGTAGAGCTTGGCCTGCGACAACGTCATGGGGCGAGACGGGGTATAACGAAACGCCTGCAGCCCCATCACCAGCTGCGACTCGAGCAAGCCGATAGGCGATGCTGGGCATCGGTTCGCAGATTGCGGGGGCGCATAGGATGTCGTTCTCAGCGCGCTTGGAGGCTGCTGCCGAACTGACAAACACAACTGAGCCTTGAAGGACGCGATTCGTACCGCACGGCTCAATGGTTTGGCCGTTACGAAGGAGCGAGTGCATACCCTGCTGCCAAGCAATACAGTCCGGCCCACGAGGAGTGGCTGGTGCGTATACAACGCCAAGCACCGGTTCTCCTTCATCCAGAAGCCCAACCGAGACTGCGGAGCCAGATCGTCCAGCGAGAAAGTCTGCGGTTCCATCATTGGGGTCAACAACCCAACAATAGCGATGTCCAGTCTGATGGCTGCCGGTCTCTTCCCCTACGTAATCACAGCTCACGATCTTCTCTAGGCCTCGACGCAGCATGACCTCGATCTCAACGTCGACCTCGGCCTTGTAGCCGCTTCCACGAGGCCCGCCCGGTCTCTGAAGCTCGGAGAGTATGAGGGCTCCAGCTTCAATCACCAGGTCGGCAACTCGGAAAACGATCCCGGTTTCGAGCATTAGCTTTCATCTCGGAGGGAAGTTCGACCAAAGCTGTCCAGATCCTCCTGAACGTCATCAAACATGGTGTGCACTAGCCGCTCGCGGCGAAGACCTGAAAGGCACCGACCGAAACATCCAGAGCAAAGTATGACGTTGTAACCATCCCCAGAGTAGAGCGGACTCGAGACAAGAGCGCCACACGGCATGTCCTTGGTGCTCACGACAAGAGCATCGCAGACACTACAGAGTTGAATTGGTGTGCTCATAGTGCGTTCACTCGCTGTAGGGGAGGCCAGTCTCAAGTTCTCTGCAATGCAGCCTCCAGGAGCCCTGAGAGCTATCCCGAATGGGTGTAAGCACTAAATCGTTACCGACAAGCTAGAGGTTTAGCTTCTCTCCAAGCTGCAATCCCATTGCCTCAAGCACCTCTGGAGGAATCTCCACGATCAAGTCGCCGCTACCATCACCTGCGTCGTGGCAAACCGCAGTCCTATTCGTGTCGCTCATGCATTGCCTCCGGTTTACGGGCGAATGCTATAGACGATGTCATCGCGCACTTTTTTGTGGCGACCAACGCCAAGCAGGAGGTAGATGGTGCTCCTGGTCTCGAAAAAACCATCGCCTTCATACCTCCGCTGCAGGGAGCTCCTCACCCAATAACCCGGTGGAAAACGTCCAGCTGAGTCTTCTACTACTTCATTAGCGTGGATAAGCCGAGCTACGAATCCATCAGCTTCAATTTGCTGACGCGCTTCATCGGACATCTCTAGCTCGACAAGAGTCCAGCTCTTGACTAGGCAGTATTGCTTCGTGGTGTTCCGCCGATGTAACTCGTGCAGAATTTCATTCCGGCTTAAATCGGTGCCGTTGATAGCGGGAGCTTTGCCATATAGAAAATCGGCGATTTCGAGTGCTTTTTTATTTTCGCTAATGTCCAGAAACTGGGGCTTCATAATGTGTTACTCGCAGTATTTAGCACGGCATCTAGTGAAGCTGTTTGGACGTCATGACAATGCTCGACTTCATCAAGCGCTGAAGTGCCATAAGCGAGGGGAGTCCAACGTGCCGCTTGAAGGTAACCACCACGTAAAGTGAGTTAAGGGTCTTTATGAACCAGCGGCCGTCGCTATGGCGCAGTTCGACGATGTCCGATGTTCGTATGAGATGGCCGTCGGCAAACCGACCCGTACTTTCCCTTCGGGCATGTTGATAGCTGATCCCAACAGCGGCGTTAGCAATCACAAACGCATCTACCAGAAAGCCCGTTACCGGAACCAGATAGTTAGCCTTCAACGCGAGGGCCAGCTGTCGTTTTGCATAAGGCGAGATTGATCGACTGGTCTCCGGTATCAAGGTCGTGTTCAACATGTGTACTGGAGTCAGCTTAGATTTGTGTAATACACAGTATGCTGGTTTTTCAGCTCCAGAATTTCCGCCGGCGTCCGTGAAGGGTCGTAGTAGTTCTTAACTTCCTGGGTCACATAGATATGGATCAGCTCGTTGTCGGCTGATCTTGCTATGTCAATTTGTCTGATAGGTTCGAGCAACCACCGTCCCGCGCCGTTCATCCAGGCGGGACTCATTAGCTGAAGCTCGCTGATACGCGCATCAGAAGCTCGTAAGTTGGCCATTTCAAGAAACCTCGTCAGGTCACTGGGCATGACCGTCTTCGCTTACTCAACGCCGCGATCAATCACCATCACCGTTGCGTGAAGCCACGGGGTCGCAATCTCACGCTCTACGAGCTTCCAGTGGTGATGGTCGGGCCCGAACGCGGGCGCCAGGTTGTAATAGGCGCTCTCGTGGTTTTGAACATTAGTCAGCTCCAGATAATGAGTGCAATACCTTGTAGTGCTATTGCACGCATTCTGGCTCCATCCTTCCTTTTGTGCAATGGGAAGATTGGGATGGATTACAGGCAGGCATTGGGCGTGAGCTTGCGGAGAGTTCGCAAATCTCGTGGGCTCACGCAGGAGGCGTTCACGTCCGTCAGCAGCCGGACACACATGTCGGAGCTCGAGAGAGGAGTGATAGGGATTACAGTCGAGAAGCTAATAGAGATAGCCGAAGTAATGGAGGTACATCCCCTCACAGTGCTGCTCGACTCGTTCAGCAGCTACGAAGGACTGAGTCCCGCAAAACTTTTAGACCAAATTGCACTTGAGCAAGTAACTATCAATGGCAATAGCAGCGATCACGACTGATGCCCTCAGCCATCTCGATGCAATTCCCGTGTACCTCGTTATGTCTAGGCCCGCAGGCAGAGCCGTCAGAGTTGTCCTTCTGGTTACATACGGCTACCTCGGCAGCGACGTATGGTGAATGCGGCGGCCTAGCCACCATCGTGCGAAAGGCAAGGCCCGCCACGGCACGCAAAAATGCGCGCGTGAAGAAAGTGGTAGCAGTCGGCTCTCGAATCGCGCTTCGGCCAATGAGCAGAGGGTCAACACAATTCGAAGGCGTAAAAATCATGTTGTTGACCTGGTTTGGAGACGGAACGCGGGGCGCAAGGAGCTTAATGATGCTGCATGAGATATCTTTAGAAGCCAGCGAGGTCAGAAAAACGTAGATCAACGTATTGACGAGATAAGTTTTGGCTGAGCTTGATCTCTATCATCTTGACCTGCGGGTCCCGTGCCTGCAC
>Ga0208032_1000638_pt1 | contig 17743 bp, 17 predicted proteins | sample MalvirAntarct_66_FD_184254 | JGI IMG/M metagenome (GOLD analysis project Ga0208032, IMG submission 184254) | Marine viral communities from the Global Malaspina Expedition - Malaspina viral metaG Antarct_66 (SPAdes) (version 2) | ecosystem: Environmental > Aquatic > Marine > Oceanic | place: West... | reverse complement strand
AAGAGCTGGATACAGCCGCAGTTTATGACGGATCCGCATTCCAGCGCTGATCTGTAAATATACCGTCTGCGGCCCCTTTTTCAGGATAACCGCAAAGGGCGCAGAGAAGGCGCGAAGGACGCTGAGACGCCACTCTTTTCGTCACCCTGGACGTGATCCGGGGTCCAGGGCGGTAAGCGCGATTGATGTTTGTGGCTCTGGATACCCACCTACGCGGGAGAGACGGGGATATGAGTTACATTCTCATCCTGAGGAGGCGCGATAGCGCCGTCTCGAAGGATGTGCTGTAAGTCCGGTGGTTACAGACAGATCACCCTTCGAGACGCTTCGCTCCTCAGGGTGAGGATTCTCTTGACTAAATCATCGTCACCCCGGACGTGATCCGGGGTCCAGGGCGGCAGGCGCGATTTATGCGTGTGGCTCAGGGTACCCGCCTGCGCGGGTGTGACGAGATGGTAAAGATTAACCGCAAAGAGCGCAGAGAAGGCGCGAAGGACGCTGAGGGGATGGTGCGTTATGGCGTTGCACGTCTGACCTTCCGCTTCATTCTCATCCTGAGGAGGCGCGATAGCGCCGTCTCGAAGGAGGGGCTGTAAGTGTAGTGCTTTCAGTGGGCTCACCCTTCGAGACGCTGCGCTCCTCAGGGTGAGGGGGTATTTGCCTCGAAATACCGTCGTCCCGGACGTGATCCGGGATCCAGGGCGGCAGGTGTGATTGTACAGGCGCGCGTTATCTTCCGTCTTAGACTCGCTTTGGTGAGAAGCAGTCGCTGTTTCGGGATGCAGTTTGGGGAGGGGAAGGGGGATACATATGGGGTATCGACAGGCACCGCCATGTCGGCAATTTTGACCTTTAAGGCGCGGCATTTGCTTTTAGCGCCTGATTTTCCGCCATATACCATATCATGACTCACCTACCACTGCTTGAGTTCAGGGGTCCTCTGATAGGCAATATATGCCACTGAAATAGGTAAAAAATTCCTACTAAGTTATTGAAAATATTGCCCATTGACGCGGACTCGGTTCCGTGATTCAAGGGGTGTGCTATGACTCTATTCGATGAACTTCATAGGCGCTTCCGCCATATCGCGTTCCCGGCCTTGGGGGCGTGCGTTCTCGTTTACTTTGCCTATCATACAATCCAGGGGGATCGCGGTCTGTTGTCCCTGATGCGCGTGTCCAATGAAGTGGAGCGTGCGCAGCATGCCTTGAATAATCTGCGGGAGCAGCGCCTGACCCTGGAGCATCGTGTCGGGCTGTTGGATCGGCGCAGTCTGGATCTGGATATGCTGGAAGAACGGATGCGCCTGGACCTGCAAAAAATCCATGAGAATGAAGTTGTCATTTTCCTGACGCCCAACAGCTAGTCAGATCGCACCCCAAGCAGTGGTCTTGCATATTCAGTGGATGGGGCGAAGCTGTTAAATTCATGACAAATTATTGACCGGGTTTACGTGTGCGTCATGCTGCACTGCGTCAAAAAAAGTGTGTTTCAATCAATTCAACTTAAATTCAGTTAAGTATCACTTTATTGTGGTAAATCAATTATTTGCCTAGGCTATTGATTTGCCCCCTGAAACCAAGTACCGATTCCAATGGATGTTTCGGGCAGGCTTGAAATCAAACGGGTTGCGCCCTTGAAACGAAAAAATTGGTCGGGCTTTCCGTGTTCATTGACTGGATGGCCCGCCGTAAATTGGATCTCTGTGAGAGACCTGAACGAGGGGACAACCGATGGCGAAAAAGGCGACCGCGAAACGTGCGGCTGGCAAAGCGGCTTCTAAGTCTGCACCTGCCAAGACGGCAAAAACCAGCAAAAGCGACTTGATGGATTACTACAAGAACATGCTTCTGATCCGCCGTTTTGAGGAAAAGGCGGGGCAATTGTATGGCATGGGTCTGATCGGTGGGTTTTGTCACCTCTATATCGGGCAGGAAGCTGTCGTGACCGGCATGCAGGCCGCCACAAAAGAGGGCGATGCGGTTATCACCTCGTACCGGGATCATGGTCACATGCTGGCCTGTGGCATGGATCCGAAGGGCGTCATGGCAGAATTGACGGGGCGTGAAGGGGGTTATTCCAAGGGCAAGGGCGGTTCCATGCACATGTTCTCCAAGGAAAAGCATTTCTATGGCGGGCATGGCATCGTCGGTGCACAGATTCCCCTTGGCACCGGCATTGCCTTTGCCATGAAATACAATGAGACGGATAATGTCTGCATGGCCTATACCGGTGATGGCGCGATGAATCAGGGCCAGGTCTATGAGGCCTTCAACATGGCCGCCCTTTGGAAGCTGCCGGTAATCTATGTCATTGAAAACAATAAATATGGCATGGGAACCTCTGTAGAGCGGATTTCCGCGTCGGGTGCCAATCTGCATGATCGTGGTAAGGCTTACGGCATTCCAGGCGATGAAGTGGATGGCATGGATGTGGTCGCCGTGCATGAGGCAGCCGAAAAGGCCGTGGCACACTGCCGTGCTGGAAAAGGACCGTATATCCTGGAAATGAAGACCTATCGCTATCGCGGGCATTCCATGTCGGACCCGGCGAAATATCGCTCAAAGGAAGAGGTCAATAAGGTGCGGTCCACCTCTGACCCGATTGACCGGGTGAAGGCAACATTGATCGATGATGGTCACGCCAGCGAGGAGGACCTGAAAGAAATCGACAAGCAGGTCAAGGCCGTCGTGTCGGATGCCGCAGATTTCGCTCAATCCAGCCCAGAGCCGGATGAGAAAGAATTGTGGACCGACGTGCTTTTGGAAGCCTGAACAGGCACCGCTGACAGATAAGGATATTAAATAAATGGCTATTCAACTGCTGATGCCGGCGCTGTCGCCCACAATGACCGAGGGCACCCTGGCGAAATGGATTGTGAAAGAAGGCGATACCGTTGCTGCCGGTGATGTGATGGCAGAAATTGAAACCGACAAGGCGACGATGGAATTCGAGGCGACCGACGAGGGCGTGATCGGCAAAATCCTGGTTCCGGAAGGCACCGAAGGCGTTGCCGTCAACGAACCCATCGCGATCCTGTTGGAAGAGGGCGAAGACGCCAGCGCTGCAGAGGATGCGGCAAAGGAGGCTGAGTCTGCGCCGGCGGAAGAGAAGTCACAGTCCAGCAAGGAAGAGGCCCCGGCCGAGAAGGCACCTGCTGCACCCAAGGCGGCTGAAGCGCCTGAGCCCGAGCCGGAATGGGATGGTGCGATGAAATCCCAAACCGTGCGCGAGGCGTTGCGCGATGCCATGGCCGAAGAAATGCGCCGCGACGGCAGGGTGTTCCTGATGGGGGAAGAAGTCGCCCAGTATCAGGGGGCCTATAAGATTTCACAGGGTCTGCTGGATGAATTTGGCGACAAGCGTGTGATCGATACGCCGATTACCGAACACGGCTTTGCCGGTCTGGGCGTCGGCGCGGCCTTTACAGGGTTGCGGCCGATTGTCGAATTCATGACCTTTAACTTTGCCATGCAGGCGATGGACCAGATCATCAATTCTGCGGCGAAGACCTTGTATATGTCGGGTGGTCAGATGGGGGCACCCATCGTGTTCCGCGGTCCCAACGGGGCTGCGGCGCGGGTCGGTGCGCAACATTCCCAATGCTATGCCAGCTGGTATGCCCATTGTCCGGGCTTAAAGGTCGTGTCGCCCTACAGCGCGGCGGATGCGAAAGGGTTGCTGAAGTCGGCGATCCGCGATCCGAACCCGGTGATCTTCCTGGAAAACGAGATCCTGTATGGCAAGACCTTTGATGTGCCGGACACCGATGATTGGACGGTTCCGCTGGGCAAGGCAAAGATTGTTCGGTCCGGAACGGATGTCACCATCGCGGCCTTCTCCATTATGGTTGGAAAAGCCCTGGAAGCAGCGGAGGCCCTCGCAGAGGCAGGGATCAGTGCGGAGGTCATTGACCTGCGCACCATTCGCCCGCTGGACACCGCGACAGTTATCGAGTCCGTGAAGAAGACGAACAGATTGGTTTCGGTTGAAGAAGGCTGGCCCTTTGCCGGGATCGGGTCGGAATTGGGCATGATGCTGATGGAACAGGCCTTTGACTATCTGGATGCCCCGGTGGCACGGGTTGCGGGTGCGGATGTCCCGATGCCCTATGCTGCCAATCTTGAGGCCCTGGCGCTGCCACAGGCTGATCACATCGTCCAGGCGGCCCGCGCCGTTTGTTACCGCTAAGGGCAGGAAGGGGATACGACAATGGCAATCAAGATCCTAATGCCGGCGCTGTCGCCGACCATGACAGAGGGCACATTGGCGAAATGGCTTTTGAAAGAGGGCGATAGTGTTGCGTCCGGCGACGTGATGGCGGAAATCGAAACCGATAAGGCAACGATGGAGTTTGAAGCCGTCGATGAAGGCATTATCGCCAAGATTCTGATTGAAGGCGGTACTGAGGGTGTCGCGGTCAATGAACCCATCGCGATTCTGGCCGAAGAAGGCGAAGACGTTGAAACCGCAATCGCGTCTGTAGGTGATTCCAAGCCGGAGGCTGCGGCTGCGAAAGACCCTGAGCCTGCGAAAACCGAAGCGGCGGCTGAAAAGCCTGCATCGAAAGCCGAACCCGCAGCCGAGAAGCCAGCCGCATCCTCTGGGGATCGCATATTTGCCTCCCCCCTGGCGCGGCGCATGGCGGAAAATGAAGGGCTGGACCTGGCGAAACTGTCCGGGTCAGGCCCCCATGGTCGCATTGTGAAGCGTGATATTGAAGACGCCTTGTCGTCTGGTACTGGGAAGGCGACCGTCGCATCCGACACGGCGCCGGCAGATGCGCCCAAAGCAGCAGCCCCGGCAGCGGCGAAAGCAGCGGCCCCGGCGGCGGCGGTGCCCTCAGCGGATGATCCGATCTTCAAGATGCTGCCGGAGGCAGAGGCTGTCCCGCATTCCAATATGCGCAAGACCATTGCCAAGCGCCTGACAGAATCGGCCCGTGATATTCCGCATTTCACCCTGCAGGTGGATGTCGAAATCGACAAGCTGTTGGCGATGCGCAAGCAATTGAACGAGCGGGACGGGGCGGATTACAAGATTTCCGTCAATGATTTCGTCATCAAGGCGACGGCGCTGGCCCTGACCCGTGTGCCGGATTGCAATGTCGCCTATACCGACAGCGCGATCCTGAAATTCAAAAAGGTCGATATGGCAATGGCTGTTGCCATAGACGGTGGACTGATCACACCGATCATCAAGGATTGCGCCTCTAAAGGTCTGGCAACGATCTCCAAGGAAGCCAAATCATTGGCTGCCAAGGCCCGCGACGGGAAACTGTCCCCGGAAGAATATCAGGGCGGCACGTTTACGATTTCCAATCTGGGCATGTTCGGGGTGAAGACCTTTACCTCCATCATCAATCCACCTCAGGGCGGCATTCTGTCCGTCGGGGCAGGGGAGCAACGCCCTGTCGTGAAGGATGGTGCGCTGGGCATGGCCACTGTGATGTCGCTCAGCCTGGCGGTCGACCATCGCTGCATTGATGGGGCGACTGGTGCGGCCCTGGTGAAAGAACTTAAAGCGCTGATCGAAGACCCGATCGCCCTGATGCTGTGAACGGAGGCCCCTAATGGCGGATACCAATTTTGATGTTGTGATTGTTGGGGGTGGGCCGGGCGGCTATGTCGCGGCGATCCGTGCAGCACAGCTGGGCATGAAGGTCGCTGTGGTTGAGGCCAACCATCTGGGCGGTATCTGTCTGAATTGGGGCTGTATCCCGACCAAGGCACTGCTGCGCTCTGCGGAAATCTATCACTACATGAAAAAGGCCAAGGATTATGGGTTGAGCTGTGACAATCCAGGCTTTGACCTGGATGCCGTGGTCAAGCGCAGTCGGGGTGTTTCCAAACAGTTGAATCAGGGTGTCGGCCATCTGTTGAAAAAGAACAAGGTCACCGTGATCGATGGCTGGGGCAAGCTGGCCGGAGGATCCAAGGGGGCCCGCAAAGTGGCGGTCACGAAGGATGGCAAGGCCGTGACGGAACTGACTGGAAAGCATGTCATCCTGGCAACCGGTGCGCGTGCGCGGGAATTGCCGGGGCTGGAGGCAGATCATAAGCTGGTCTGGACCTATAAGGATGCGCTTGTGCCCGATACCATGCCCAAGAAGCTGCTGGTCATTGGATCTGGCGCAATCGGGATCGAATTTGCCAGTTTCTTTAATACGCTGGGCGCGGAAACCACGGTTGTTGAGGTGATGGACCGGGTGCTTCCGGTAGAGGATGCCGAAATTTCCGCCTTTGCCAAGAAAGCCTTTGAAAAGCAGGGGATGAAAATCCTGGCTGGCGCATCGGTCAAAGAGTTGAAGCGCGGCAAGGATTCGGTGACCTGTGTCGTCGAACAGAAGGGCAAGACCCAGGAAATCTCTGTCGATCGTGTGATTTCAGCGGTTGGTATCGTTGGCAATGTCGAAGATATCGGTCTGGAAGGCACGAAGATCAAAGTCGACAAAACCCATATTCAAACCAATGAATGGTCTGAAACCGATGAACCTGGTGTGTATGCCATCGGGGATCTGACAGGCCCGCCCTGGCTTGCCCATAAGGCGGAGCATGAAGGCGTGATCTGCATTGAGAAAATTGCCGGTCTGAAGGGCGTCCATCCCCTGGCAGTGGAGCGAATTCCTGGCTGCACCTATTGCCATCCACAAGTGGCCTCTATCGGTCTTACAGAAGAAAAGGCAAAGGCCGCAGGCCATGATGTCAAGGTCGGCCGGTTCAGCTTTATCGGCAATGGGAAGGCGATTGCACTGGGAGAACCTGAAGGCCTGGTCAAGACAGTGTTCGATGCAAAGACTGGGGAGCTATTGGGTGCCCATATGATCGGCGCGGAAGTGACCGAATTAATCCAGGGCTATTCTGTCGCAAAAACCCTGGAGACGACAGAGGAGGACTTGATGCATACGGTCTTCCCGCATCCCACATTGAGTGAAATGATGCATGAATCCGTTTTGGACGCATATGGGAAGGTCATTCATATGTAGTTTTATCTATCTGTTTTTTATGTGGAAAATCCGATCATGGCATTCCCCATAAATTCACAGAGTAATTAATTAAAAATTAAATAAAATTTTAGATGTTTTGTCTTCTCTGTTGCGCGGTTCTGTGGCACGTGTACACTCAGGTCAATAGGGGTAGACAAAGCAATGGATATTGTTGAGAGAGGGGCCGGAACGATGAAAGCCACCGAGCATCCGCATATCGCGGAAGTTCGTCGAGAACTGGTGTATGAAAACAATCGTTGGCGTCATCTGATGATCGTTGTGACGGACCTTTCGCTTGACCCCAGTGATCCCGGACATGATGCAAAAACATTGAATGAAATCATCCAATTGGTCGCCAATTCCGCAATTGAAAATAACAGCGGCTATCATGGTATTGTGGTTCGCAATCCTTAATGCGCCACCAATGATGGGCTGTTGCGCTTAAATCTAATTTTATTCTCTAAATATCATCTGTTTTTCCTACTTTATTGCGGCACAGGCTTGACCCAACCGGTGTGACTCCTCAGTTTGTGAGGCATCATGATCCGCTGAGAAAGGCGTGTTTCGCATGAGTGAGCCAATAGAAAAATCAGCCGCAGCCCTGCGCCACCCAGAAAAGCGCAATCGGCCGGATAATCCCATTCAACGCAAGCCCGATTGGATTCGGGTAAAAGCGCCGGTCAGCAAGGAATATAAGGCGACCCGCAAGATCGTTGAGGATCACAAGCTGGTCACGGTCTGTCAGGAAGCCTCTTGCCCGAATATTGGAGAATGCTGGGCCAAGAAACATGCGACCTTCATGATCATGGGGGAAATTTGCACCCGTGCCTGCGCGTTTTGCAATGTCAGCACGGGACGCCCAAACAGCCTGGATGTGTTTGAACCATACCGGGTGGCCGATGCAGTCGAAAAACTGGGCCTGGAACATGTCGTCATCACGTCGGTAGACCGCGATGATCTGGCGGATGGCGGCGCGGAACATTTCGCACAAACCATTCTTGCCATTCGGGAGAGAACCCCCGGCACGACAATTGAAATCCTGACGCCGGACTTCAAGGGCAAGAAGGGGGCCCTGGACGTTGTCGTAGCGGCGCGCCCCGATGTCTTTAATCACAATCTTGAAACTGTGCCGCGGCTGTATCCGACAATCCGTCCCGGCGCGCGGTATTTCACCTCCTTGCAGCTGCTCTCGGAAGTGAAGGAAATGGATCCATCGATATTCACAAAATCCGGCCTGATGGTTGGATTAGGCGAAACGAAAATTGAGGTCCAGCAAGTGATGGATGACTATCGGGCAGCGGATGTCGATTTCCTGACGATTGGTCAATATCTGCAGCCGACTTTGAAACATGCGGCCCTGGACCGGTTTGTGACGCCAGATGAATTTGCGGCCTATGCCACGATGGCGCGCGCAAAGGGGTTCCTGATGGTTTCGTCCTCGCCATTGACGCGATCCAGCTATCATGCAGGCGATGATTTCCAGCGTCTGCGGGCGGCACGGGAGGCAAAGCTGGCGGCGGGGGCTCCTCATGCCGCTGAATAGCGCGTGTCACGTGCTTCAGCCAAATTCAATGACAATCCAATATTCAGAGCGCCCTTAACTCTATGCCAAGACATGCTGAGAAACGCAGCCTGCCATATCGCGCTGAGGATATGTATTCCCTGGTCGCGGATGTCGGACGTTATCCTGAATTCTTGCCCTGGTGTCGCGCTGCCCGCATACGCAGTCAATCAGATACCCTGTTGATTGCGGATCTTGTGATTGGGTTTAAAGGGGTGACCGAACGGTTTACCAGCCGGGTCACGCTGGATCGTGATGCCATGTTGATTAAAACGGCCTATGAAGACGGTCCTTTCAAGTATCTGGATAACAGCTGGAAATTTATAGAGAAACCCGATTCGGATGGCTGCATTGTCGAGTTTCATGTGGATTTTGAGTTTCGGTCTAAACTGTTGCAGGCAATGATAGGGCTGGTTTTCACCGAAGCTGTTCGGCGCATGGTCTCAGCCTTTGAATCCCGCGCTAAAGATTTGTATGGCCCACAATCGTAGTTTCTACAGGGGGCGTTACGCCATCGCCATGACCAAGAAACTGCTATTGTAGTAAATCACGATTTCTGTTCATGATGGCCCGGATAGACCAACAGCGAAACTTGCGCCCAGAATTCTAGTGCCATGCGATATCTTGTGGCCTTTCGCCGAGTCATGTAACTCATACACAACAAACTAGGGATTATCCCTAGTTTCGACGCAGTGTGGGAGGGATGCCGGTGATCACAACGGCGCAGATCCGGGCCGGCCGGTCACTGTTAAACATCAAACAGAGCGAACTTGCCAAGGCGGCAGGGGTCTCTCTGGCGACCCTGAATAATATCGAGCGTGGTATCGGGGACCCAAGGGCCAGCACATTGGAAGCCCTGGAGCGCGCCCTGTTTCAGGCTGGCGTTGAGACCGAAACCGATGGCAGCACGGAAACGGTGCGCCTGCATCGCCTGGCCCGGCCCAGCGCTTACGAGACCTATCACGCCAGTCAGCGGATTTTGGAAAGCCTGTCGCGCGACAGCCTGCTGAAGGTCCAGCATATATTGTTTTATACGCGCCGCGATCATGCGCTGCGGGATGCGGAGGACGCAGTCAAATTGTGTCTGCTGTTGGAAGGGCGCGTGCGCACGGTGCTGTTTGATCAGGTCAGCTTTACCTTTTCAAACGGGGGACGGGCGGCGGAAACCTCCGGCATCCTTCTGGCAGCCTTCGCGTTGCATGGCGATAAGCTGTCGATGTTGGATCGACCTATCGAAGACACGACTCTGGCTCCCTTAGCGGATGCGGTTGAGCGATTGAAACAGACACCCTGGCAACCTTTGCAACATCCCAAGGCGCTGATCGATAGTTTTGATGATTGGGATGAGAAGCTGGAGCGTTATGGCAGTCGCACCGGTCATCCCCTGGGCGATCTGGTGCGGCTTGTCGGGCCGGGGCAGGTTGTGCCCGCCCTTAACAAGCCTGCCTGACTGCTAATGCAAGGGCGGCAAGCACCGTTGCGCGCCGAACCGCAGCGCGATCACCTGGGAAGTGATGTTCCTCCACGATCGTCTGTTTATCCCGCATGGCACACCCGATAAAGACAAGGCCCGCCGGTTTGCGTTCTGAGGCACCGGGGCCAGCAACACCTGTGACCGCAATGGCAATCTGTGCCTGACAGCGGGAGAGGGCCCCTTCCGCCATCTGTTGCGCAACAGGTTTGGAAACCGCGCCGGGCCCACCCGGACCCAACAGGGCTGCATCCACGCCCAGCATTTCTGTCTTTGCACTATTGGTATAGGTGATGAAACCACGATCTACGACGTCAGACGATCCCGGAACAGCGGTCAAGACCGCGCCAATCATCCCACCCGTACAGGACTCTGCTGTGGCAATCATATAAGATGAGGCCCGAAGCCGATCTAAGGTTTCTTCTGCGATATCATACAGTTCCGAATCTATCATAAAGTATCGATCCAGGTTATGAGGAACCCCAGGCCAAACAAGCACGCCACGGCGTAAAAGCTGGCGATAACATCGTCTATCATGACCCCAAATCCGCCGGAAACCTGACGATCTGCCCAGCTGATCGGCCAGGGTTTCAGAATATCAAAGAACCGGAACAACAGAAACCCGGTCAGGACATGCTGCCAGGTGAAGGGAACAAAGGCCAGCGTGATCCAGACGGCGACTACTTCATCCACAACAATTTCAGAGGCATCGTGGGATCCTTTCACCTTGTCATATTCATTTGCCGCCCAAACCCCAATGGGAAATAGGATCACAGCGGCAGGCAGCAGAAACCAGCTTTCGCCAAAATGAACGATGACCCAGGCAAACGGAATGGCAGCCAGGCTGCCCCAGGTGCCGGGGGCGGGCTTTAACAAGCCGCTGCCAAACCAGGTAGCGATCAGGAGTGCAGGGCTCATGAAACATCCTCTTTGGGCATTAAAGAAACCGTGGCGACGGCTTGACAGGCAATGCCTTCCCCGCGCCCCGTGAATCCCAGCTTTTCTGTTGTCGTGGCTTTCACAGATACGCGGTCCAGCGACAGGTGCAGGATATCCGCAATTCGTTCCCGCATGGCCTGTCGATGGGGACCAACGCGCGGCGCTTCACAGATCAGGGTCGCATCGATATGCAGGATGCGCCCGCCGGATTGGGCAACCAGCATGGCGGCATGGCGCAGAAACTGGTCGGATGCCGCCCCGCGCCATTGTGGATCACTGGGGGGGAAGTGGTCGCCTATATCACCTTGTGCAATTGCCCCCAGCAGGGCGTCTGTGATCGCATGCAGGCCGACATCGGCATCACTGTGCCCTTTCAATTGCTGTGAATGGGGAATCCTGACACCACACAACCACACAGCATCACCGGGTTCAAACCGATGCACGTCAAAGCCGGTGCCGGTTCGGGCTTCCATTAATGATGCCATTTTCTGTTCGGCCTCCTGAAAGTCGCGCTCTGTCGTCAGCTTAACATTGGCAGCATCCCCCTCTACCAACTGTACCGCACCGCCTGCCAGTTCCACCAGGGCGGCGTCATCGGTTGCTTCTGGTCCATTCTGTGCGGCGCGGTGCAGGTCTAAGATGGCTTCTAGGTTAAACCCCTGAGGTGTTTGCGCGCGATACAATCCCTGTCTTGATACTGTTGCCTGTATCGTCTGACCGTTCTGTGACTGTTTCAGCGTATCGATTACAGGCAGGGCGGGAATTGCAGCGCCCGCTTTCTGCGTTGCCATCAGCACCCGATCGATCAGCGCATTGCTGATAAAAGGTCGCGCGGCATCATGAATAAGAACCAACTCACCTTCAGAAACCACATTAGATAATGCCTGCAATCCTCTAAAAACACTGTTTTGTCTGGTCTTTCCACCTTGCTGAAGCAAGATATCAGAAAGGCCCTGCAAGGACTGGGCGCATAATGCTTCCTGTCCCTCGCCAATGACGACAATGATTTTACCCAGGCCGGGATGGGTGCGAAATTGATCAATCGTTCTGCGCAAAACAGGAACGCCAGCCAGGGGGCGATACTGCTTGGGGATGGTGCCGCCAACACGCAGTCCCTGACCCGCAGCGACGATCACAGCGTGAAAAGTGCAATCTGCTCTAGGCGCTGTCTCAGAAGGCATAAGCAGGTTTCCAATTCATTTTCAGGCATATGTGGTGCGACACAGATGTCTTAGGATTGTCGTTTCAGGCAGGCGCGCTGGGTGCTATATACCCCACCATGATAATAGAGTCGCCCGTCTTTCAAATCATCGCTCTGTGTTGCCTGGGTCCTGCTATATGGGCATCGGTCCGGGACTGGCCGCGTAATACTGTGTATTGGGCGGTAATTGGGCTTGCAGTGCTTGGTCCGGCGGTTTGGTGCTTTGGGGTGTTACAGGCAGGGTGGCGCACGGATTTTTCCTTCACGATCTGGGTTTCGGTTGCGACCACACTGACCTTGCTGATGACACTGGCCCTGCGGCTGGAGGCGGCGCGCCGTCTGATCGTTCTGGCGCTGCCCTATCTCGCTTTTCTGATTGGCTTTGCGATTCTGTCAAATCGGGGGGACCACAGCCTTGCCCAACCGCCTGATATCTGGGTGATCGTTCATATCATCGTCGCGGTCATGACTTATGCGCTGTTGACCCTGGCTGCGGTTGCGGCCCTGGCGGTGTTCATTAAGGAACGTGCCTTGAAGGCAAAACGCAGCGGCGCGGTCGCGTCGGCTTTGCCATCCGTTGCGGAAGGTGAAAGCCTGCAAGACCGCCTTATGGCAACCTGCGAGGGTGTGCTGGGACTGGGTCTGGTCACGGGCATCGCAATTCATGTGGAACATGGACAACGTTTGCTGGAACCGGATCACAAAACTGTCCTGACTTTTGCCGCCTTTGTTGTGATTGGCGTGTTGTTGATCCTGCAACGCTATAGTGGATTGCGGGGGCGGCGCGCGTCCCAATTTGTCATGATGGCGTATCTGTTGGTGACTTTGGCCTATCCCGGCGTGAAGTTCGTGACCGACGTTTTGTCCGGATAAATCGACGCATATCCTACAATTTTGCGTAAATTGTCTGGTAAGACCATTTAATCCACGTTAAAACCCACGATCCGTAACTGCCTAAAGAATGGGCGTTCATTGTGACTGCACAGAAAAACAGCAGCACGCTTTCAGGGTTGTCTGTCGGCCCCCACCGCATTGAGACGCCGGTTTATCTGGCGCCTATGTCGGGCGTGACAGACCTTCCTTTTCGGACCGTGGCCCAGGAACTGGGCGCGCAAGCCGTCGTTTCTGAAATGATTGCCAGCGGTGAAGCCATCCGTGAAACGCGCGGCACATTGAAGCGTGCGCGCGCCGGTGGCGGGGCAGGCCCGCATATCGTCCAATTGGCCGGCCATGATCCGGCAATCATGGCGGAGGCAGCGCGCCTGTGCACCGATTTAGGGGCCGATATCATTGATCTGAATTTTGGATGCCCCGCTAAAAAGGTGACACGCAAGCTGTGCGGATCTGCCCTGATGCGCGACCTGGATCAGGCTCTGGCGATTGTTGACGCTGTGGTGGCTGCTATTGACGCGCCGGTTACGATAAAGATGCGGACCGGCTGGGATCAGGAATGCCGCAATGCGCCCGACTTCGCCAGGCGGGCTGAGAATGCAGGCGTTCAACTGGTCACGGTTCATGGGCGCACCCGGGAACAGAAATATACCGGCAGCGCGGATTGGTCCTTTATCCGGACGGTCAAGGCCGCAGTCACCATTCCGGTAATCGCCAATGGGGACATAAAGAGCTTTGCCGACATCGATGCCTGTCTGACGGCCTCTGGTGCGGATGGAGTCATGATCGGTCGCGGCGCGCAGGGGCGCCCCTGGTTTCCGGGACACGCCATCACCTATCTGCGCGACGGTGTTGTAAAGGCGGAGCCATCATCTGCCCACCGGCGTGATATTCTGTTGCGGCATCTGGACGGTATTTTGAGCCACCACGGCATCGATATTGGATTGCGCATCGCCCGCAAGCATATCGCATGGTCAATTGCAGGATTAGACGGGGCGGCCGCCTTTCGGTCCCAGGCCATGGCTGCAGAAGATTACAGGGCCGTACAGGCGATCATTCGGGCCGCCTTTGAAACAGAGCAAGAGTGTCTGGGGGAGGCCGCTTAGTGTTGAATGCGATCAAAAATACCTTTGGGGGTGGCCCAGCGCGTCCTGGCGCTGACAGTGTTATCGATTCCATTCCAGATCCGATCATTGTTGTCGACGAACATAACGATGTCGTCTTTCTGAACGCTGCCGGTCAGAATTTCCTGCAAGGGTCGGAAACGATGCTGGTTGGCGTCAATCTGCAGGATTTGATCCCCCATGACAGCCCGATCCTGGCAGTCGTTGATCGTGCCCGGCGGGTTGGCAGTTCCATGACCGTGCACGGTGTCCGGCTGTCCACGCCGCGCCTTGGGGCGCATACGGTTACCGTTGATGCGGCCCCCTTGGCAGATCGGCGGGATTGCATCGTCATCACGGTCAAGGAACATTCCATCGCGGGCAAGATTGACCATGCCATGACGCAACGGGGGGCGGCACGTTCTGTCACCGCATTGGCCGCGATGTTGGCGCATGAGGTCAAAAACCCGCTGTCTGGCATTCGCGGCGCGGCGCAATTGCTGGAAAGCATGGTACCCGCCGAAGACCGCCAGCTGACCATTCTGATCACCGAAGAAACCGACCGGATCGTGAAATTGCTGGATCGGATGGAGATATTCTCCGACCGCCCGCATTTAATCCGTGAACCGGTCAACATCCATCAGGTGCTGGACCGTGTGCTGGAAATTGCCCGCAATGGCTTTGGCAAGGGAATGCGGCTGATTTCCAACTACGATCCCTCGCTGCCTCCGATTTTGGGGGACAGGGATCAACTGGTTCAGATTTTCCTCAATCTGGTAAAGAATGCGGCAGAAGCGGCGGCAGAAGGGTCGCCAGGCGATCCTGAAATCACTGTATCAACCGCCTATCGCCATGGCGTTCGTCTGGCAGTTCCTGGCCTGGACGCGCCGATGCATCTTCCCCTGGTGGTGTCAGTCCGGGACAATGGCAACGGCATAACCGATGATTTGCGCCCGCATCTGTTTGATCCCTTTATCACAACGAAATCCGGCGGCTCCGGTTTGGGGTTGGCGCTGGTGGCGAAACTGGTATCGGAACATGGCGGCGTCATAGATTTTGAAAGTCGCCCGCGACGGACCGTCTTTTCCGTGATGCTGCCTGTTCTGAGGGCTGAAAAGAAGCTGCCGAAAACCGGTAGGAAGGAGTAATCGCGATGGCCGGCGAAACAATCCTTGTCGCGGATGATGACCGGGCAATCCGCACGGTTGTCACGCATGCGTTGACGCGTCAGGGCTATGAAGTGCGCGCCACGGGCAATGCCGCGACCTTGTGGCGTTGGGTATCAGAGGGGGAGGGCAATCTGGTCGTAACCGATGTCGTGATGCCCGACGGCAATGGTCTTGACCTGATCCCGCAGATTCGAAAGATCCGCCCCGATCTGCGGGTTATAGCGATGAGCGCGCGCAATACCCTGTTGACCGCCGTCAAGGCGACGGAGCGCGGGGCTTTTGAATATCTGCCCAAGCCTTTCGATCTGACGGTTCTGGTGGATACAGTCGGGCGTGCCCTGAAGTCCCAGGTCAGCGATCCAGGCGATATCGCGCCCAATGATTCGGAAGAAGAGCCGATGCCGCTGATCGGGCGGTCGGCGGCGATGCAGGATGTGTATCGCGTGATCGCGCGACTGACGGGTACGGACCTGTCGGTGCTGATCAGTGGCGAATCCGGCACCGGCAAGGAACTGGTCGCCCGTGCCTTGCACGATTTCTCCCGCCGCAAGAATGGACCATTTGTGGCGGTCAATATGGCAGCCATTCCCCGTGACCTGATCGAAAGCGAACTGTTCGGGCATGAGCGCGGTGCCTTTACAGGCGCAACACAGCGGAAGTCCGGGCGGTTTGAGCTGGCAGAGGGGGGGACCCTGTTCCTGGACGAAATCGGCGATATGCCGCTGGAAGCCCAAACGCGGTTGCTGCGGGTGCTGCAAGAGAGTGAATACACCATGGTCGGCGGGCGCAATCCGATCAAGACGGATGTCCGGATCGTCACCGCAACGCACCGGGATTTGCGTCAACTGGTCTCTCAAGGCCTGTTCCGGGAAGATTTGTATTATCGATTGAATGTTGTGCCCATTCGATTGCCGCCGTTGAGGGAGCGTCGCGAAGATGTGCCCGATCTGGTGCGGCATTTTCTGATCAGCGCTGCGGAATCGGGGCTGCCCCTGAAGACCCTGACAGAGGCGTCAATGGAGCGTCTGATGCGCCATCGCTGGCCGGGCAATGTGCGCGAACTGGAGAATCTGGTACGCCGCCTGGGGGCCCTATACGCACAGGATCGCATTGATCAGGAAATTATCGAGGCGGAATTGGGCGAAGCCCCCAGTTTCACCGGGCCACAAGAGGCACAAGACCCGGGGTCGGAAAGCCTGTCGGATGCCGTTCATCGCCATCTGACAGTTTATTTCGACACACATGGCGATCAATTGCCAGCGGCCGGCCTGCATGCCCGTATCTTGCGCGAGATTGAGCGCCCTTTAATCGAAATCAGTTTGCATGCGACCCGTGGCAATCAGGTCAGAACCGCAGAGTTGCTAGGCCTGAACCGAAACACTCTGCGTAAGAAAATTCGGGATTTGGATATCTCTGTCGTTCGCGGTGGCAAGGATGCATGACAGCTTCGCAGTCGCGCGCGCAGACTCCGCTTGCAGACAGGCCGCCTAATTGTGCTAAACCTGCTTGGCGATGACCATGCCGGAATCTGACGAGTCTCACCCAAAGCAAGCTGCCTCTGGCTCCTGGACGGAGCAGTTGAAGGCTATGATGCGCCGTCTGTCTTCCTCAAAGCGGGTGACGCGCCTGTTTGGTATCGCCCTGATGTCTGCAGCGGTTCTTGCCGGTTTTGGGACCTATGCTGCCTTTACCGGGGCCACGCCGTTGGGTGCTGGTCCCAGTACCCTGGTGGTGATGATCTATATCGATTTGATCATCATGCTGTTGCTGGGATTTGTCGTGGCCAGGCGCATTGTTGCACTGTGGTCCGATCGACGACGAGGATCGGCTGGGTCGCGCCTGCATGTACGGCTGGTCGCTTTGTTTGCCGCCTTATCGGTCACGCCAGCCATCATCGTCTCCACCTTCTCTCTGATGTTTTTTGATCTGGGGATTGAAACCTGGTTCAGCGAGCGGGTGCGCACCGCTGTCACTGAGAGCCGGGCGGTGGCTGAATCCTATCTGATTGAGCATCGCAATAATATCCGCACGGATGCCCTGCGCATGGCGCGCGATCTGAACAGGGATGCCCGTCAGTTACAGTTGAACAACGCAGTTTTGAATCGCACGTTGGAAATTCAACTGCGCGTTCGGGATCTGACCGAGGCTATTATCTTTCAGGGAACGTCCCGGGAAGTGTTGGCACGGGCCGGGCTGACCCTATTGCTGGAATATGAGCCAGTTGCTGCGCAGGATCTTCAGGCGGCGGCCAATGGGGATATTGTTGTGATCACCGGCGGCGCGGATGATCGGGTTCGGGCCTTGTTGAAGCTGGATGCCTTTACCGATAGTTATCTGTTTATCGGTCGATTGGTCGACCCGCAGGTAATTTCCCGCATTGAACAGGTGCGCGGCGCGGCGGCACAGTTTGAACTGTTGGAATC
>Ga0208032_1000636_pt1 | contig 17811 bp, 16 predicted proteins | sample MalvirAntarct_66_FD_184254 | JGI IMG/M metagenome (GOLD analysis project Ga0208032, IMG submission 184254) | Marine viral communities from the Global Malaspina Expedition - Malaspina viral metaG Antarct_66 (SPAdes) (version 2) | ecosystem: Environmental > Aquatic > Marine > Oceanic | place: West... | reverse complement strand
CTTTCGCTGCATGCATGTAGATACGCAGCAGCTCGTCATGGTCTATAGGCTTCTGACCGAGTAACTTGGCCTTGATCCGTTTTAATATCCGCATAGCTCTGCATCCATTTGCTCTTGAATCTCAGTGAGGATTGAGCTGTCATCACCCAATTTGTTTTGCAGCCAGGGCGCTGGGCGCCCTCTCCTGTCGAGGATCACGTAGTCGGTCTCCGTAAAGCCGTAGAACTCTATGTCACTGTGCGCTTGGTGCGCGGACAGCGGCGCGTGGCGTTCGTAGTTCAGGACACCGACCTGGCACGGTATGCCTGCTACCCTGGTATCAAAAACTGTTAAGAAATTCATTTCGATCCTCCGTGGATAGGTGTTGCTTCAGCCGGCCTACGACTTCTTTCTTTGAAGGCCCGAAGAAAGTTAAAGTGCTTTTCCCCTGGCGTTTAAGTGTTACGCCATACCAATCATTGGATATTTTTTTAAGTGTCATTTGTTTCTCCAGTTTCGTCTTCAAGGGCGATCACCTCGGACTCGTCAAGCAGTTGTAGGATATCTACCTTTCTTTTCCTGCCAGTCTTTCCTGCCAGTGTGAACGTAACGGCTACTAGGTCTACCTGCTCTGGCAAGCCGTTCTCTAGGTCTTCTTCAAAAGTTTCATACTCGACGCTAATCGGTAGCGTTAAGGTCAACGAGGTTTTTAGAATTTTTTTCATAGCGCAGCTCCTCCCTTAATTGTTTAGCCTGTTCGGGATTGTTTAGCTCCAAGATCTTCAAGAACTGTTCCGTGACCAGCGAAGCTACAAGCGCGCTAAGTGTTGCCTCGTAGAACTCACCGAGCTCTCTGAGCATCACGTAGTGCTCGGCCCTAAGACTTACTGAAACCCAGGGCGTTGCGCGGTGAACGGGCGACGGCGGAGCCACATAGCCCTTGGGCTTGCGCTTACGCATCTTGCGGATCTTTCTGCGGACATACACACCCTTTGGCATCCTCTTCTCCTTTCTTAAAAACGTATATTATTCTACTCCAATTTAATATACGTTTCCACTACTCTGCTGAACCCCAGGAAGGGCCTACCTCTACGTCCACTTTGCTGGGAACTTCAAGCTCGACACAGTCGCGCATAATCTCTGCGGCCGCTTCCGCTTCTTCTCTTGTGTCTACCGAGAGGGCGATCTCGTCGTGGACGGACAGAAGCATGGTGTAGCCTGCTTTGTGCAGCTCAAGCATGGCTCTCTTTGTCTGGTCTGCGGCGGAACCCTGTAAGATTTTATTCAGCCCTTTAAAGCTGCCACTTCTTTTTATCCTTACGCCATACTTGGCGAAAGCTTCTTCGTACGGCAGCGCCTTGCTGATGCCCCAGGCTGCAGGTTCCCATAGAGGGAAACGACACTTGCGTCCGAGTAGCGTGCGAATCGAGCCGCCTGAAGCCGGGTAGTCGATCTTCTTCTGCACGGCTTGGATAGTGCCTTTAAGGAACGGTACTTTGGCGTGGAACTGTGCTATCAGCTCTGACGCTTCATCGACCTGCAGGTCTAAGCTCACGGCCAGCTTTGCCTTGCCCATTCCGTACATCAGGCCCAAGCCGATTGTCTTGGCTTGCTTGCGCGTAATGCCCGCCATGTCCGCAACCATTTGATGAAAATCCGTGTCAGGGTCAGCATGGTACGCCGCTGCCATTTTATCTGCTCCAGGCAAGTTGAGAAGCTTAGAGTAGTGACATAATAGCCGTGGCTCCTGTGAACTGAAATCAAGAGCAGCCCAAAATTGATCTGTATTAGCGAGGAAAAGACCTCGGACCATCGGACCGATTATCGGATGCCTGGCACTCGTCTGCTGAAGATTTGGTTGGTTCATGGACAGGCGCCCGGTGACGGTTCCGCCAAATTCACCGCGCAGTTGATTAATGTGAGAATGAATGCGCCCCGTCGCTTTACTGGCATCCAGATAAGGCTGCAGGAAAGTGTTGTGCGTCTTGTTTATCTCTCTGGCCTCGACAATCATCTTAGCTACTGGATGCTCGCAGTCGTTGAGAAAAGACTTAGTGAAACTCGGAGAGCCTTTCTCTGTCTTTGGATAATCGATGCCTAACTTATCAAAGGCTTTTGCTATAGAGGCAGCGGCCCACATGTCTACATGTACCCCTACTGTCTTCTTAATCTCAGCAATCAACTGCTTTTCTTTCTTCTTCATATCGACAATTAACTGCTTTGCTTTTTCTCGATCAAAGCGAATGCCTCTGAAAGTCATGTCGGTGAGTATGGGTAGGATCGCGGTCTCCAACTCAAAGATGGATTCGACCTCTTCCTCTCTGAGCAGCACCTCCAAGTGATGCCACAGCTTCAAAGTTAGAGCCGCATCTTGAGAGGCATAAGCCCCAACAAACATCGCAGGCAATTTAAACATCTCAGATTTTCCGTCAACGCCAAAATCAGCAGCCGCACGCTTCAGCCCTTCCTCTGACTTCACCTCCTTGAGCATGTCGAACCCTAGCGAGTTAAGCGCATAGCTATATCGATTCTCATCGACTAAACCAGCGGCAATCATCGTGTCAATGATCTTACCCTTTACTTTAAAGCCGGACGCCCACAGCCATCCCAGGTCATACGCCGCGTTGTGCATGACCTTCGGACAAGGCAGAAGCATTATCTCCGTGATCCATGACTCGACAATGCGCTTATCGAGATTGCCTCCACCTTCATGCGCGATCGGGTAATAGCCGCACCATCCATCGATAGCTACAGCGTAGCCTATGATATAGCCATCCTTACGGGGCCAGCCTGGACCAAAGGTCTTTAGGTTCGGGTCGCATGTCTCTAGATCGATGGCTATCTCTTTAGCTTCTGACAAGTCTGGGAAACTTTGAGGAGGCATCCACTCGCTCACGGAGGGGAACATTGATATTGTTTTGTTCAAAATCGAAATCCTTTCTGTTCGTTCTTCGGAAGTATTAAGTGAAGTGATTGTCGCGTGCGAGTCACTCCGACATAAAACAATCTGTTAATTGCATCGGCGTTTTTAGCATAGTCTTTAGCAAAGCGAGGGCTTAGGTCCGTGATCAGCAAAACATTGTCCGCCTCGCCGCCCTTAGCGGCGTGTATCGTTGAGATTTTAATAGGAGCGCGGCCCGTCAGCTTAGTGCCGCGCTTGAGCACCGAGATCAGATAGTCTCTGTTCTTTTCGGATATCTTAGTCAGCGCCTCGTGCCAAATGACATCAGTCAGAAGGCCGTGTTTATCCTTTAAATCCTGCAGGGAATACATCTGATCTGGCTCCGCTGTCTTTAAAGACTTGAAGCCGCGCTTCACAAAAGCCGCGGGCAGTGTCTTATAAACCGCGAGCAGAACGTCGTAGGTTATCTCTTGTCCCTTACGCAGTCGCTCCCATCCCACAACTGCCGTGATGATTGACTCCGAGATAGAGCGATGACCTTGGCGCTCGAACACCAAGCCTTGGCTCTGGACCCAGTCGTACACGTCGTCAAGCATGTACTTAGTTGAGGCCATGATGAGCCACTCTCCATGAGAGATATCGACCTGCTCAAAATGATTGTAATAACGTATCTCACCTGTCTCTTCGCGTGGAGTCCAGGTCTTAGGCTGACGGTTCTCTATGCGGCTAACGACTTTATTCGCCAGCGCATGGACTTTTGCGGGTACTCGAAAGCTGTGCTCGAGTACCTTGACATCGCCCTGGTAAGACAGGAAGGACTGCACATCGGCGCCGGCAAAGTTAAAGACAGCCTGATCGTCGTCGCCGGCTATAAAAGTCTTCTTGGCTCTAGCCTGCAGATCCCTGACTAACTTCCACTGCAACAGCGAAAGGTCTTGGGCCTCATCAATGATCAGAACATCGAGCTCCGGCAAGCGATCGGGCTGCTCAGTCATGCGCTCCAACAGGTCAGTGAAGTCCATAAGCATGTTGGTAGCTTTAAAGCGCCGGTAGACTCTTTCGACGAACTCAAAGTGAAACCATTCAATCGCCATGTCACTTCGATTGTAGTAACTGCGTAAGTCTTCATTACGAATTCGAGCCAGGTTTATCTCATCCAAGATAGCGTTGTCTGCTTTGACGATGAACTCATCACCCTCGTGCGTGATACTCACAGTAAGGCCTGCTTCTTTAGCAAATGTGGCATAGTCCGTCGCGCTCATCATGTCGGGGTTACCAACACCGAGACAATAATAGGCAAGGCTATGAAGCGTGCGGAACCAGGGGAAGTCTGTCTTCGCCTCAAGGTGAGGGAACTTCTGTACCGCTCGGTCACGCGCCTCGGTCGCAGCTTTGCGCGTGAACGCAAAGTAACCTATGTCTAGTGGGGAGGTTCCGGCGGCGAGCTCTTGCTCAACAATGTTAAGCAGGTAGGTTGTCTTGCCTGACCCTGGTGGACCAAACACCTTGGTGATCAAAACGGAACATCGATACTGGATATGGGTGATTCAAAAGGCGAGTCCTGTTGCTCAAAAACAGGCAGCTTCCAGACACGAGTGGTACGTCCTTTCAGATGAATACTGGCGGGATCTCCTCCTAGCTCGCGTAATCGCTGGGCCATCTTTGGTGCTGAAAGGATACCGAAATTGCTACGCTTTAGGTGAGCCTCCAGGTCTTTGATTCTAAAGTAAACTAAACCCTCGTCCTCGTTAGTCCAGACTCGGCCCATAAGAATTTCATCGCGGTCCATTCCTTGTTGCAGGTGAGTAGTGAACTCTTCCACGAGCTCAGTGAAACGTCCTGAGATTGTTGTGTCTGCGCTTGCTTCAGTTATCTGCTCCAGCTCTACCATCTCGCTCAACAGGCCGTTGATCATCTGTTCCCAGTCAGATTTCTTAACAGTGGGCGGCAATACATTAAGGCGTTCCATGCAGGCTTTCTGAAAGAACATCTGATTGAACAGCGACTCTGTCTCAAGCTCTACACGCTTACCGTTTACATCAAGGAACCAGAGCGGTGGCTCGGATGCGTATTTACTTAGGGATGTTAGCTGTGGGCTACCAGGCCCGTCACCTCCAATACCGTGTTTGCGTTGCCGGCACAGTGCTGGGTTGCAGAAGCTTTTTATAGGGTCATCACTGCACTTATACCTATATTCCTTGCGCTCTATCTGTTTCTGAATAATCCCTAGCTCTTGAAGACCAAGAGGAGGGTTGAAATATTTTTGATTAAATTCCATTAGTTTAGTTTCCCACCCTTCGGGGAAAGCCTTCTTTAGATACAGGCCCAAACTAAACATTCCATTATTCCGTGAGCCTTCAGGAAAGCCTTGTGAGCAAAGAGCCTGGAGGCACGGCGGTCCATCACTGACAGGGACGTCAACTTTAGCTGCTGCCTTGGGCAGAGTAAGCTTAGTCTGCGCGTTGGCATCGTACATTTCAAAGAATTCATGAAGCGTCGCCGCGGACCCATCTTCTTTGATTGCGTAACGTAAAGTACGTCCAGCGTTAAAAAAACACAGATTAAGGAAATTTCCCGTATCGCCCCTAGAAATTAAAATCTCTCTTTGTTTTGGGAAGATCTCTCGACCGCTTTCGCCCATCAGAGCGGCACATCCGACGAGGTAGTCTTGCATGTCGCCGGCTGGGACAGGTGATTTGGTAAAGGCATAGACATGGGCGCCGCCTGACTTGCTTCTGCAGCAAACCAGGGGCAGCTTTAGCCTTTGTACTTTCTTGACTAGCGCGGCTAGATCAAGAGGGTATGTGTCTATATCGATGCAGCCCCACACGCATGAGTTATCTGCACGGATAGGGATGATGCCGAGGCTCGGCTCGACACCATCAATATGTTTTTGCCACAGCTCTGTGGTCGGCGGCTGGCGGACTACGACGGCCTTGCCAACACTCTTGCCTTTCTCGTTCTGGCTTTCAACTCTGTAAGTTCCGTAGGCTGAATCTAAACCAGCAAATATGCTGATGAATTTCTGTAAGTCTTCCATTCTTCTTTCTCAAATGAATGCCCGGTGTTGCCACCGGGCCGTGTTTCTAGAAAATGTCGTGAGTTTTCCCTTCTTCTTTTTTAGCATTTTCTTCCTGCAATGGTTCTGCCTTGACCTCGCCAGCCTTAATGCTTGCGGCAAAAGTCTTTGCAATACCGTAGACCCCCGCGTCTTCAACTGGACCTACCCTCTCAACTTCCCAATTGCTGTAAGTCCCTTTAGAGTTAGTTTCAGCCACGCTCGTAAGACGATAGATTTGGCTAAACATCGGTGGCCTGAAAACGCCATTCTTACCCTTAGCCTTGACGCTCATCATCATTGCGTTCCACTTGCGCGACTTCTTCAGCTGCGTGGATTTCATGTTAATAACAACTGGACTAGGGAACCCTTCACTGTCAAGAACCATCAGATAGTGATCTGCTGAAGTCTCTATATAGTTACCGTTTTCGAGATAGTCTTTATGGTCTCCAGGTTCCTTGTGGGTTCTAGATAAAATATCAGAGGTCGCCGGAAAAATATTAATCGGAGCTTTGCTGCCGTCTCCGCGTTCCGACCATTCAAGATACTGCCTAACGTACGCGCAAGGGATAACGTGCAGGCCTGCTTCTCTTCCATCGTATAATTCACGAGTGACACTGTTGTAAAACTTGCCATCGGCAGCGCCTTTGACAGTGTCGCACTCTTCAGACATTTTCTGTAAGAGTTTTAAGCGCGGCAGGGCAAGATCGTCTTGTCCCATCTCTTCAAAACCTGACGCCACTTCCTCAAAATCCAATGCCAGTGATACTTCATCAGTTTTCTTCTTTGCTATTTCAGTTTTTTCTGTTGTAGCCATGGTTCTATTTCCTATTGTCGTTAAGATTTTATAATAGCCCTCAGACCAATGTATGCACCGAAGAGATCCATTGGGAATTCATTTCCCCGTTCCACTTGCTCCTTCACCCAGGCTTTTAAAGTCATGGGCTCCACCTTCTCGGTTTGCTGAACTGGATAGCCCTGCGTTCCGAGGAGTTCTAAAAGACGAGAACAGAGCTCGTCTTCGCCGCGCCCAAATCGGACGCTTACGTTATTCTTTATGATGTCATCCATTCCATGGTCTCTAAGCCATTGAAAAGCTTCGGGCTTTCGAGCTGCAGAGATACTAGCTGAGTAGAATTCCTTGAGCTCTACTTTGCTGCCGTCTTCCATCATGAATCCTTTCATGCCGGTTTCAGCAAGGGCTTCTGGGATGGCCTGCTCAGTCAACTTACGCAGCTGATCCTTTCTTTCTTTCATAGCCGCTTCAAGTTCTTCGACCTCGGTTTGCAAAACCTTAGCTCTTTTTGCTAGGGCTGCAATGCCTTTAATTTCATCGTCGGCAATAGTTAACGCACTGGCATCTTTTTCAAAATCAATCATCATCATCTCCGTTTCTATGTGGGAAAATATCAATTTGTATCGGGAGATAACGTCTCTCTTGTTTGTCCCACTTTAAACACTTGAACCGTCCGTTATTCTTCGCGGCGGCTACGGTTGCGAGTATCGCAATGGCAGTCGGGTCTCCAATGAAAAGCAGATAGTCATCGTCAGTGAAACCTTCCAGGACACGCTTAATACGTGACACAGTAGGTGCTGACGAAAAAATAATCTGCGACTGAGACGGCGGAAGGCAAACTTCTATTTCACCATAATCTAAAGCTGGTGCAATGTTATGCTGTGGACTTTCACTGACAACAAAAACTTTTGGCAACTGCATTCTCCTTTCTTGGGTTTCGCAAAAGCGAGGCAGTAGTGTACAATGATTTTCTGAGTGGCCGCAAGTCACTTTGCATAGAAAGGAGAAAAAGATGGAAGACATTTGGCTTGATCGCTATCCGTTCAAAAATAAACCCTTCGATCACCAACGAAAGTATTTAGAGCGTTTCTGGAAGAAGCCGGTAGCTGCTTTGTTTGCTGACATGGGGACAGGAAAGTCCTTTATGGTCATTAACAACTTGGCTATGCTTTATGACGTCGGCAAAATAAACTCGGCTTTAATAATCGCGCCCAAAGGCGTCTATCGCAATTGGACAGACGAAGAGTTGCCAAAGCATTTGCCAGAGCACGTCATTCATCGCACGGCTCTTTGGACGCCTAACCCGCGCAAGGCTGAGAAGATCGGTTTAGAGAAACTGTGGGACGTGTCCGACGACCTAAAGATCCTGGTCATGAACGTGGAGGCCCTGAGCACTAAGAAAGGGTTTGAATACGCCAAGCGTTTTGCCATGTACACAAAATGCTTTATGGCGATCGACGAGAGTACGACAATTAAGACACCGACTGCCAAGCGCGCAAAGAACGTGCTGAAGGTCGGACAGCACTCCCTGTATCGACGGATCATGACGGGCTCGCCTGTCACTCGGTCTCCCATGGATCTCTATCAGCAGTGTGCTTTTCTGTCCGAGGAGTGCCTAGACTCGCCGAGCTTCTATTCTTTCCGAGCACGGTATGCCATCGTCATAGAGCAGCAGATGGGATCGCACAGCTTTAAGAAGATAGTCGGCTACAGAAAGCTCGATGAGCTGAAGGAGAAGCTTGATCGCTTCAGCTACAGGGTAACTAAGGAAGAGTGCTTGGATTTACCGCCCAAGGTCTTTATCAAGCGCGAAGTGACTCTTACAAAAGAGCAGCTCCAGGCGTATGAGGAAATGAAGACCCTGGCCTTGGCGCTTTTCGCTCAAGGCATGACTACGACTGTCAACGCGCTGACGCAGTTGATGCGACTGCATCAGATTACGTGCGGTCACACTAAGCTTGACGACGGGACAGAGATTGATATTCCAACGAACCGGGTGACGGAACTGCTGTCCGTGATCGAAGAGACTTCTGGAAAAGCCATTATATGGTCTGGCTATAGACACGACATAGAATCGATCAAGCTTGCCCTGCAGAAAGAATACGGAATGGCTGCAGTTGGAACCTATTATGGTGACACCGATGACGAAGAGCGCAGGCGCGTGGTCCGAGAATTCCAAGACATGGACAGCGAGCTACGCTTCTTTGTAGGCAACCCAAGGACAGGTGGATACGGACTTACGCTCACAGCAGCGGACACAGTTGTGTATTTCAGTAACAGTTTCGACTTGGAAGTTAGGCTGCAGTCCGAGGACCGCGCTCACCGCATTGGGCAAACTAAGTCCGTCACTTATGTAGATCTTTTTGTACCTGGCACGATCGATGAAAAAATAGTCAGAGCCCTGCGGCAAAAAATAGACATTGCCAATGAAGTGTTAGGAGAGGAAGCAAAAGCATGGTTGATCTAATACCGATACGAAAGCTATATAAGTACGCTTCTCTGCAGAGGCAGGATTTGCCAGAAGGCCGTAGGTATATTTACGGCGAACAGAAACTGCCAAGTGTAACTACTGTTCTCTCGGCTACAAAGAAAGACAAAGGTGCTCTCGACGCCTGGGTTAAGCGCGTAGGTCAGGAGGAAGCTGACAGAGTTAAGAACGAGGCAGGACTGGTTGGTACATACTTGCATGAGGTCATTGAACGAATGGTCGCCTATCGAGACCTGCCGAGACCGACGCGGTGGGAAATGTGCAAAGGTTACGAGCTCGGCTACAAGATCATCAACACGTACTTTCACAACGTAAATGAGATTTGGGGATCAGAAGTTTCACTGTACTATCCTGAAAAGTACGCCGGCACGACTGACTTAGTCGGAGTCTATCGAGACAAGCCTGCCATTATCGACTTCAAGCAAAGCAACAAGCCGAAGCGTAGAGAGTGGATCGAAGATTATTTCTGTCAGTTGGCCGCCTATGCCATGGCGCATGACATTATCCACGGTACTAAGATAGACAACGCCGTGATCTTAATGGCTGTCCGGTCAGACGGCACGACTGCCGAGTTTTCTACCGCGGGCAGGGAGTTCCAGGGATACAAGGATATGTGGATGCGTCGCGTTGACGACTTCCATCAGGCAATATCAAATGGCGACGTGAAGAGCTGATCCATCATGGCCCGGCTTTGCGTAGGGTCTGCACTTGGCCCTGGTCCTTGGCCCTCGGCAGGTTTGCCAGCTATTCCAGGCATGCCTCTAGCCTGGACCGCAACGGGCGCTATCCTGCGAAGCATTTCACTTGATACCGAGGCTTGAGGCGGTATCACCACTTCCTCTTCGACCACAGGGACTTCTTGATCGGTTAAGGGCTCAGAAGCTCCGGCACGGGCTGACTGGAACGCGCCTCTGATGAACTGCTCCCCTTCGCTTGGAGGTATATTTACCGACTTCAGGAAATTAATAAAGGGCCTTGAAGCAGCCAATGCCCTGATAGTCGCTTGCTCTTGGGCTGTTCCTGCATTAGCCGCAGCATTAAGGAACTGCGGTGAGGCCATAACTCCGTCTAGAGCTTCCATAGTACTGCTTTTTAGACCTCGACCACCTGCAATAGCCGCCGCTGCACCTGCCGCAATACCCGAACCACCTAAACCAAACTGTAAAGCTGCCGCTTCTAAGGGAAGACCAATAGCTGCCCGTTTGCCTACTGCGTAAAACTTTCCGAGTAAGGTATCGCCTTCAAGAGCACCTTGAATAGGTCGTCCCGTCCGCACTGCTTGCACAGTGGATAGGTTAACTGCCTTTGATACACGGTAGAGATCAGAGAGCTGTTTCCTAGCTCCGTTCGGAAGGTACTTAAACATCGTGTTCATTGCGACACGATTACGAAGAAGACCGTCATACCACCTTGCATAGGTGTTAAAGTTTAATGCCCCATTCAATGTTGCTCGGCCAAAAGCTCCCTGAAGCCCTGAAGCCACTACACTTTCCCGAAGCTCTTCAGGCACATTGTTTATTAGTTTAACAAAGGTGTCCGCATTACCTGCTGTCAAAGACTGGTTACCTTTACCAAAAACGGCCATTAGATCACCAACCATTGAATCAGCCACCTCCTTACCAAACAAGGAAATTGTGTCCTTTTCAAAACCACCAATAGTCCGAGTAGTGGCTTTAGCAACGTCGTACAAGACTTGGCCTTCTGTTATGGGCTCCATAGCTAGGATGTTAGGCTCTATTCTAGAGGGTCTACCTGCTGAATAAGCAATATCTCTTACGTCCGCATCAAGAAACTTGTATAGCTGCTTTGCCATTCCCTCGTCGACTGTTGCACCCAGCTCTCCCCTTGACTTCGCCGCTAGACCCACAGTTCGCCTAACTCTCTCTATCATGTCAAAAGTAGGATCGTCTATGGAGAGAAGAATCTTTTCTGAAGTGCCTCCTATTTTGCCGAAGTTCTCTCTAGGTTTAAGCCTGTCATAAACGTACTTCTCTAAGATGGACAGGTCATCAACAGAGCCGCCTACTTTTCTAATACGTTCTTCTAGGTTCTCCAAAATATTTCTAGGGTTAAATCGATTGGCTTCGCCTACATGAGCACGTAAAGTGTCCCATTGCTTTTTTTCAACAACATCTAGATCTTCAAGGGTGGTTTTCATACGGGTACGAACTTGTTGATTCAGTCGGCTTAAATCAACTATTCCGCCAAGCTCTTCAATTAAATCAAACGCTCGCTGGCCTACTTTTATTAGACCCTCTGTTTCAGCAGCTCCTACCTTGGAAGGTTTAACTGATTTAGCAATTTGGGACAATTCTCGAAAGCCTTGGTCCGTGGTGTAATGATCGGGCTGCAAGAACTCGTCAATACCGAGCCGTCGGGCCGCCTCAAGTACTTTTTCATCAGGAGCAGCCATCTCAGCCAATGTCTGAACAGCCTCTGCATCGTTGGCCGCTGCCTTTCGAGCAACGTCTACAAGCTCTTGGTCCGAAAGCAACGCTGCTTCTGTCACGGTAGAAGGAGGTGTGTTTCGGTTCATCAACCGACCTATCGTGTTGCTATAGGCCAACTTTATAGGCGCAGCCAACGCGGCAAAAACTAAAGGAACTCCCCCAGCCATTGCTACGTCCACCACATTAAAGTCTCCGCCTAATTGTGCCTGAGTCCCTTCATATCCTGCCTGCACAGCCATCGCTTCGCCACTTGCTCGCAACAGTCCACGGCCTTTTAAGAACGCAAAAAGAGCGGCGCTGGAAAGTCCTCTGGGGATATCACTTAGCTCCATGCCGGGCTTAATGACATACTCCTGCCCGTCAGTAGGAGAGGTCAGGAAGTTATTCCCTTTCTCGTCCTGTCTCGCCGTTATGTCAGGGAACTGAGTGGTGATCACCTGTGTCATTTCGTCAGGCGTACCCATCATCGTACCTACCGCGACTTTAGCTGTAGGCAGCAACGTGTCCATGCGGTTAAACTCAGGCATCAATTGATAGCTTTCTGCAGCCTCTGTCTCTGGTGTGCTTCGACGATCCCCTGTAAACGCTTCACCGATTCCTTCAATAAAACCTATGTCCTTGGTAGGAGCGGGAGTGACAACGGGCGCAGCCTGCCCCGTAAGAGACTTTAAATGTTCCCCTACTGCAGTAAATTCAGGTGTACCCTTTTTTCCCTGATTGCTCATAATCCATTGAGCGACCAATTCTGGGTCCGTTACAGTAGACAAAGGGTTGGGGCTTGGTTGTGTATTCTGTTCTGTGCCGTCCATTCTAAGTCCCTTACTACAACGAATTAAGCGCGTCGTCTATTACGCTGCTTACTATGGTATATGGAGTATTACCCACTGCAAAGAACTCAAGTCGAGTCACCAGCTCCGGCTCGTCCTTATAAATGTCTTTAATACTTTGTAGCCTGCTTTCCTGAAACTTGAGAGTGTCGGCTGCCACATTGTCAATTAGCCCAACTAACGCTTTTATCTCCGCTTGAGTGTTGGCTTGCTTGCCGCCTGCAGTAGCGGCGATCAACTTGCGCTCGTTCTCTGTGATTTGACCCTGTCCTTTCATCTTCGCGGCAGCTTCAAGCTCTAGAACAGCCATTTGTTGGAGCAGAGCGGCTGTTGATGCAAGGGCTTGTTCTCCGTTTGTGGCCTCTCCAGGTTCCTGCCCTCCCAACACACTCATGAATCTATTCACGTACTGCCTTGCCTCGCCCAATGGCCCTACAAATAACTTCGTTCCGTTTTTCTCCGCCTCGTCAAAAATCTGTCTAATTTGCCCGACTTTGGATTGAGTTACCTGTGAGGAATTTGCCAAACGTAGGTCATTATTAAGATTATCAAAAATGATGGTATCAAGCTTGCCTGCCGCTTTATTTGCACCTATGTTAGTAATAGAGGCAACAGGTGGATCGCCTCCCGGTAAAAAGGGTTTACCATCCCCGTCTATGGCCCACGCGCCGCGAAGTGGGTCCAATCCCATAATGGCGATTTCTTCGTCTGACAACATTCTAGTCCCAGGATCTTGCTGGGCGATGTCTAGAGCTAAGTCGGCCTGACGTGCAGCTAAGGCTACGTCTGCTGCTTGGGCCGTGGCAATTTTTCCTTGAGCACCCTTTAACGCCAACATTTTCAGCGCCTGACCTTCTTTAGACATCTGCCCTGCGCGTGCTCCTACCTTCCCTGCCAAAGGCGCTAGTGATTGACTTAGCCTGGCCGCACCAGATCCCTGCATAGGTCGCCCATCAGGGCCGACGTTAGATCCGTATTGAAACGCTGCTTGGCCGATGTCCAAGAGCATCTGTGTTCGAGCATCCTGGGGATCAGTACCGAGCCCTAGTGTTCTGTAAAGTTCAGCTTCGTCAGCCATGGTTGACTCTAAATCGATGTCCCCTGCGCTTGGTTTCTGTGCAAGCAACTCTTCTATATAGGCATTTGCTCCCTGCACCGTTTCTGCAGGGTAACGACCTGCTGGGGAAACCGCCTCTGGTGTAGAGCCCTTGTCGTAATACTGAACTACACCGCCTTGGTTATAATTCTGCACCATGCCGCCATCTACCATATAACGAACTCTTCGTTGTGCTTCTTGAACTACGTCAGACGGGTACGCTGAAAAAGCGTCATTTGAAGGAGTCACGCCCATCGCGCCGGACCCTTGGTTAAAATTTTGGACTGGCCCGCCTCTGTACATACCAGGCACTATAGTCTCGTCAACACTGATTGACTCAATACCCATTGGTGCTTGGGGCATGGGTGGGGGCATACCGCCCATCATCTCAGGAGGCATAGGAGGCATTCCTTGCGGAGGCATTCCCATCATCTCTGGGGGCATTCCTTGAGGCGGCATAGGCATAGGCATAGGCATAGGTGGGGCAGCTTGTTGCTGCGCCAACACCGGCTGAAGCAAAGCTAAAACGCCTTCGGGCGTCTCCTCGGCCTCACGAGCACCTACTAGGTCCGCTAATTCTTCCCGCCTGGCGTCAATAGAACGCATATCACCGCGCAGATTATTCATCAGAATCTCAGGTGAATCCGGCGTGCGACCCATCATCGCTGCCATGTCGGCATCTTCGCCTCCCATCTCCTCGGCGTCGATTTCGCTCATTAGCTCTTCGAGATCGTCCATGAAACCCGACATAATGCCCACGTTCTCTATCTCGTCATCGTCAACCATTTGGATCACTTCGTCTTCCATTTTTATTCCCTAGTCCTAATAAGTTAGCTACCAAATAAGCCTTTGGCAGCTGCACCTGTGGTTAAGGCTCCAACACCAAGTCCTACTGCTGATTGCATCGGACTGGCGCTCGGTGCAGATTGCGCGGTTAATGCCATCTGCGTAGAGGGTGCGCCTTTAAAGATATCTGATAAAAAGCCGAGCTGTTGGTAGGGGGCCATGGCCTTCTGAGTCTGATTAGTACGGATAGCATCTATCTGGCTCTGCTCTATGCCTCTCTCAAGGCCGCCGAGCCCTGCAAGTAAGGCAGTGTCAGCTGCGCCGAGCTGCTGTGTAGCTTGGCCCAAGGCTCCGTATTGCTGCCCAAGTTGGCCCATTTGACCGCCGAGCTGACCAAGTGCCTGGCCTTTACTGATATCCACGCCCGCCTGCTGCGCGGTTAGACCGCCGATTCCTTCTCCAAGACTGCCGAACTGCATGCCCGCTTGGCCTAGAGCTTGCCCGCCGGCCAGTTGCCGGCCTTGCTGCTGCTCGAATCCTGTCATCGCTGCGGATTGCGCCTGCTGATAGTTATTAGCGTAGTCCTGCATGATTTTCTGCTGCATTAAATCCTGCACGCCGCGGTCAAACTCTGCACGCTGAACGCCTTCCCTTGTGCCGCCGAACGCGCCTGCGCTTACCGCTTGAGAGGCGTTGCTTTGGCGTTGAATATCCGCCTGACGCTTCATCTCACCCAGACCAGTCTGTGTTACGTTTTCTTGGTAAGGGTTCATGTAGGCGCTTGCAGGACTGGTGTATAGCGACTGCTCTTCCTGCGTGAATTGATTACGCAGAGCCTGTGCTTGTTGGGAATAAGGGTCCATCCCCTCTAACTGTTGCGTAATACTATTTAATCGCTGGACCGTAGGATCAGCTTGCTGTTCTTCTAAACTCCCAAATTGCTTTCTTTCGCCTCTAGGGTCGTAAGCCTGCGCCGACCCTAGAATCCCGCCAATACCTTGTCCTATAACAGGGACCGCTCGGCCCAGCATGTCTTGGGCCGACTGATACTGGTCTGTCGTGTCAATCGCGCCTGCAGCTAAAGCTCCGCGCTGAGTCAGATCCATACCCTGGCTGACGCCCTGGGAGGCAGCTTGGATGTACGGCTCAAAAGAACCCACGCCCTGCTTGGCAAAGTCCATCGCCTGAGTCTCTGTCCCAGACATCCCCGCAGCTTCTACAAAAGGAAGGTCCAAGTCCTCGTTGTATAGGCGATAACTCTCCTTTAGAATCTGCTTTTTCCGTGCCTCAATCTCAGGGGCCTCACGGATATACTGGGTTTGGTACGTCATGTCCACCATGGTTATCTTGCCTCCAGTTTCTTCATAAGGGCGTACATTTTCTTCGCCCCTTTGCGCCGTGATCCGTCGCCCATGTTCCTGACCGCCTTGGCCGTAAATACGAATTCACCATCACTTAGCATGGCCGGCACGTCGTCGGATGTGCCAGTGCCGGGTCCGTTAATAGGCCCATCCATTTCAGGAAAGTGCTGGCTCGCTACGCCCCGTGAGTCGCTGCCTTGCGCTGCCGTGTAGACCGGAGGAGGAGGAGGAGGAGCGTAAGTCTGATAAGTAGTGCCACTTATGGGTCTGACGCCGCCAAACCGCAAGCGGTAGAGCTCTGGATTCGCATCGATAAGCGCTTGAGCAGGGTCATCCATCATTCCGCCATAGCCATCTGGGATACCAGGGGACTCTGAGTCATATCCTCCTGCGAGACCCATGACACCAAGACCCGTGGCTACGAGCGGTCCATACTGAGAGACTATGTTGTCTGCGCCAGCGGCTTTTCTTGCGGAAGGAGAGATGAAATCATAGGCCTGTCTACCGGCGCCTTTAAGTCCCTCAACAAAGCCTATTCCGTCCTGTTTGCCAGGGGTTAAAGCGCCTTTTATATTCTGTGCGAAAGTATTAGGTACTGTGCTCGCGGAGCCAGTACTTGAGCCAGTGAGGCCTGCGATACCTTGGGGTGGGCCAGGGGGGATAGCCGTCCCTGTTGAGAGACTAAACCCTGGGCTGGTATTTAAAGCCGCCTGATTGACAGTGCCTGGCACGGTTGCAACAGGACGAGGGGCAAAAGTAGTAGGTGTTGTAGCAGGGCCTGCTGTAAACCCTTGGTTAGCCGGGATACTTTGCGGCGTTCTCAAAAGAGCATTAGCGTCGGTCACAGGAAGAGAAGCTGTAGTCGCAGTGCCAGGCCCAGGAAGTCCGGTGACCGGATTTGTCGTCGTGCCAGAGCCTAATTTAAATCCTTCCTGTGCTATGGAAGAGGCGTCAGGAACTAAAGAAGAGGCCTCAGTCACTAAAGAAGAGGCCGCTTGTTTAGAAGCCTCTTCAGCCGCGGTCTTTGCTGCACGTTGTGTAGCTCCCGTAAGATCAGCTCCTGATCCAAAAGTATTAGACACGCCCTGGGAAGCACCTGCTATGATTCCGCCAATAGCACCCGCTTTGAGTGAGTCTTTAAGGCTTTCTCCTGCAGCCAGAGAACTCCCTGTTCCGGCAACAAAGCCAGATACGGCTGTTGCAGCCATTCCACCTGCCTGTAGGCCCATAAACTGAGCGGCCATAGGGCCGGCGAACATAAACAGAGCCGTGCCGATAACAATCTTACCGATAGTAGATCGTGCAAATTTCTTGACTGCTCTGCCTATTTTACTAAATATTTTCTTTAATGAGAAAAACTCAGGCAAGCCTGTTCGGGGGTTAATCGTGCCGGAGCCGCCCCTATCTTTGAGCATTCTCATTTCAGCGGGTGTGACGTGGGCCAACATAGTGTCCCCATTACGGCCTTGGCTTGCCAGGCTCGCTATGCCACCTCGTGCAAAGCCTTGTGGTGCTCTTGCCGGTTCCCCGCTGGTGGCTCGGATTTCATCCAATGCAATACTTAGAGCGCCAAAGAACTCTGGGTCAAAGACCTCTGGTAGGAGCTCTTCAGACATGTCTTGTGTTAGGTAATGTGAGCGGATCTCCGCGTATCGATCAGGAGAGGCTAGGATTTCATCAACCATTCCGTCCAAAGCATCGAGCACTTCGGGCGGTAGATCCAGGTCGCGCAGCTCTGATTTAAACTCGGCCACAGCCATCGGATCAGCTTCAGCTGCCGCAGATAGAAGGGTTTCGTTGATTTCAGACGGAGAGACTTCTTGTCGTATCTGCTCGAAAGCAGCAAAATCTTCCATTGTAGGGGCAGGCATATCGCCCGGCATCGCTTCGGCCATGATTTACGTCCTTTATTTGATGGGACCACACAGGGTCGCGCGCCAAGAGACGCGGAATAGCGTCAATTATGGCGATTTAATTAGTTTCTATCAACCTCTAAATATGAAAGGTAAAACGTCACATTTGCTTGTGTTGACGTAACTTTTAAGACGTTGGCCTCTTCTAAAATACA
>Ga0208032_1000630_pt1 | contig 17878 bp, 12 predicted proteins | sample MalvirAntarct_66_FD_184254 | JGI IMG/M metagenome (GOLD analysis project Ga0208032, IMG submission 184254) | Marine viral communities from the Global Malaspina Expedition - Malaspina viral metaG Antarct_66 (SPAdes) (version 2) | ecosystem: Environmental > Aquatic > Marine > Oceanic | place: West... | reverse complement strand
GGAAAACCATACGCTCATATACCTGATGCTAAAACAATAAGAAGAAGGTCTTCTATAACGTACTCAGACGCTTATGTAATAGATTCAGATGTATTAAACTTAAGTTCTTTTAACCTTTCGCTAGCTAATTGGATTGATTTAGACATTTTATACGGAAGTGTTCAGTCTATGATAAACAGAGGCGACTCATTAACTGTAATACAAGAGAGTAAAGCTTCTCAGGTTCCAGTTAGTAGAAATTTATTGGAGTATGCTAACGGGGATACTGGTGTATCTGTATCTACAAACGTATTAAGTATACCATCATATTATGCTGGAGATTATGGAACGCAAAACCCTGAGTCTGTAATTGAAAGATTTGGCGTGGTATACTATGTGGATGCCTCGGCTGGTAAAATATTAAGACTTAGCGCTAATGGAATTACACCTATAAGTGAAAAAGAAATGGATGGCTTGTTTGAGGGCATCCTTAAAGATGTAACATTAAACTCTGAGAATAAAAGAGTAATAGGCGGATTTGACCCCGATAATGCTGAATACTTAGTTACTATAGAGCCTTCTTCAAGTGCAACTGTAACTATAGGCACAAGTGTTAACACTGTACCTGTAGATTCTGTAGGTGATATTTCTTTAGGCTCTATATTTTATTCCGCAAACACTGTACTTCCGAACACTTTAAATATTGACTGGAATGTGTATTGTGGTAATTGGGATGAAGCTGGTAATGGTATTATATACTTAGACCAATTATCTACTTCTCAAGGCGTTTTAATTGATGATGAACTTAACGGTTCAAGTGCTACAATAAACGTTATAGTTACTGATAACGCTTACAGCTTCATTGCTGTAGCTACACTTAATTTATCTACTGGTAAGTTAACTCTCCCGGCAACAGACTGTGAAGGGACAAGTATAACTTTAAGCTCAACTGATGCCACAGAGAATGGCCTTACTATTTCTTACAAGCACTTTGATGGTGTGTGGGGCAGCAAATACAGCTTCAAACCTACATCTTATGTAGATATAAACAATGACCTTTACAGCTTCTCTAACGCATCTTCTGGACTTATGTGGAAGCATAATGTAAATGAGACTAGAAACAACTTCTATGGCACTCAGTATAGCTCTGTGGTTGAGGTTGTATCTAATTATAACCCATCAATGGTTAAAGTATTTGAAGCAATGGGTGTTGAAGGTACTGGTACTTGGAGTGGAGTTTTATCTACTTCAGACCAGAGCACAACCTTGTCCACGTCTGACTTTGACCTTCGGGAAGGAAATACATACGCTATGATTCCTAGAGATACTTTGGTTTCAACTAGCAATCAAATATACATAGGTAAAGTAATTTCGGTATCAGGAGATAAAATAACATTCACAACACCCGTGAACAAGATACCTTTTGTTGTAGGTGATACATTAAAAACAGTTACTGGTTCTGTAATCACAGATAGCGGTATGATAATTAGTGGAATTACTGAAAGAAATGTTATTCAATGTACCACAACTGTTTCTAATATTGCAATAGGTGATAACATCTTAGTTCAGCACGATGCTAGAGTTGATGGTGATGCAATGAGAGATGTATTCTTAAAGATAAATCTTACAAGCCTAGATACAACGCCTTTTGAGGTTCACGCTGTATCAGTATCTTACGACAGGTCAAGGCTTCACAACGATAGAGTCAACTAAAATGAGTAAATTTACATTATGAAAATAAAAAAGTTTGAAGATGGTGGTCAGCTAGACTTGCTCACCGGTGGTGGCGCAGGTGCTGATATATTAACAGGAACCTTGCAGTCAGCAATGGGTTTTGCTAATCTCAGGAAAGCTAACCGAGAGTTATCTAGGGCACAAGCTGCAGCACCTTCTTTAGAAACTCCAGCACAGTACTATGAAAACTATAAAAATGCATATGACGCTGAGTTAGCGAGAATGCAGACTGACTCTATTCAATCTAACCTGTCTACATCTATACAAGCGCTTCAAGGTGCTGGTGGTCGTGCACTAGTGGGTGGACTAGGAGCTTCAGTTGCTCAGTCTCAGAACGCACAGAATAAAATGCTTGCTCAAGAACGTCAAGCAAGAATGGTTCAGGGACAACAATTAGCAAGTGCAGAGGATAGAACCTTAGTAAGGAAAGACGCTAGAAACCAACAAGAACAAAATTTTGCCCGTCAAGCAGCAAGCGCTGCTCGTCAGAATATTGCAGGTGGTCTAACAAATGTTGCTACTGGCGTTATGTTTGGAGGTGCAGGTCAGATAGCAAAACCTTTAATCAAGGGTGGAAAACAGGCTCTTAGTGGTGTTCAGTCTCTTACAGGATTAGGAACAGACAAAGCTACAGGTTCTGGTTTACTCTATAGTGACCAAGACAATGCGTTTGTAAATAATATGCAGGACGATATTGATGTTAAGCGTAGTTGGGAATTATACAACTCTAAAAACGCTGTTCAAAAGGGTATTATGGGTGGTGTAACTAGGCCTGCGTTACCTTCTATTCTAGAAGAAGACTCCGCATTCTCTAGGCAAGCTATGCAGGGTGCTGAGTTAAAATCGCAAGAAACTTCAAGGGCTGTTTCTCCTGTAGACGCTACAAGAACAGAAAACGCCTCTACAAGTGGTTATATGACTCAAGAACAGGCTTACAGATTAGGTCAAGCAAAAACGGGACAAACTACTCCAGAGTCAGGTTTTATTGACCCTGTTACAGGTTTACGCGTCAACAATCCTGGATACAATCCTGAATCACCATTTGGAATAAAACAATACGACGAAGGTGGTATGATGACTAAGGGTTCGTTTAGTCACGCTAAAAACCCAATAAACCTTGTTCAAGACGGAAAGAAAGTCGGGGAAGCTACAGGTGGTGAATATATTTTAAATCCAGAACAAGCAGCTGCAGTTGCGAAAGAAAGCACATACGCAAGAAAACTGTTCAAGAGGTTCTCAAAAAAAGCTAAAAAGAAATAATAATGTCTTTAGATAATAATGTATATAAAATACCCAGTTTTTCTAAAATGGGTTATGAAGTTTCTCAGAAGCAGTCAAAAGAGTTAAAATCTAAGCTAGGTGTTGATGCAGCTGAAGAAGCGTTTAACGCATCTAAACATTCTTTAACAGGAGATAGAAAGGTTAATGTAGAGAATATGTATGGATTGTTTGAAGAAGCGGCAATTCAAGCACAAGAGTCTAAATCTCCAGAGGACATTGCAAAAGCTAGAGACTATAGGTCTCAGTTAAACGCTATTATGGGTATATCTAAGACTCATTTAAACAGCTCTAATGAAGCGTATAGTAAGGCTCAGGCTAACGGCTTTCAAGGATACTCTATGGGTGCTGACGAAATATCAAAAGGATATACAGACTTTCAAAACAAAAAAATAGAATCCAAGGTTGAAGGTGGTGCTCTTTTAATTAAGGAAGGTGATAACTGGGTTCCTTGGAGTCAGTCTTCAGCTTACTCTTCTGAAATAAACCCTAACAACTCTTATATAATACCTCAAGCTGTTGAGCAGGGTAAATTTGTTTTATCTGATTCTTTCATAGAGAATAACAAGGGTATAATACAAAACGCAGGAAATCTTAGCAATGCTAAAGAACAGCTGACTGATGAGTTTGCTTATCAACTAGAAAACTCTGAGCCATTTAGAAACGACGTTGCCGCTGCTTATGCTATTAAGCAAGGAAAAATCGATGGAAAAGACGGTAAATTCTCAGGAGCTGAATTAGACGCTGCTATTCAGAGATACAATAAAGACCCTAAGTTTGCTCAAGAAGCTAATGAGGACTACCTAAGAAAAATCAACGGAAGAACCGAAATGATTTTAAGCAGGGGTAGCGGAGAGTCTTCTGGTGTTTATCAAGACGTAGTTGATGTAGATGGACAAGAAATAGAGGCTAATTTTCAAGTATTCCCAGACAATAAACGTGTTGGAAGTATGACGGCGGTAGGTATTGGCGCTGACGGTGAGTATTATGTTAGGACTAGATTTGGAGAAGGAGTTGAGAAAAATACAAAAGCAACACCATCACAAATAGCAAAAATCAAAGAGTCTGGATTCAATATAAACAGTCTTAAACCTCAACAAGAAGCTCCTGTAGCTGAAGAAGAAGCTCCTGTAGCTGAAGAAGTTAAAAACGTTGTGGATGCATTGCCTGTACCTACGGAAGAACAGGATAACGGGATACCCAATGACGGTCTTAACTTAGGGCGGCAAACGGGATTAGCACCACCAGCACCGGCAGCTGATGAGTCTGTAAGTTTGCTTCCTGATTATCACTACAAAAATCTCATAGATTTTGAAGGAGGAGTTGCCACAAGCGAAAAGGACAATGCTTATCAAAAAAATCCTGACGCACCTATGATTGACGGTGCGGACGGAAAAGTTAGAGCGCATACTAATAGAGGTGTTCAGTATAACATATTTAAAGACTGGGCAGAAAGCAATAGCATATCAAAAAGCGATTGGAAAGACAGATTCCTTAACCTCACGGAGAAAGAAGCTAAAAACATTGCTGATGGATTTGCTAAAAAATCAGGAGCATCTAATTTTGAAGAACCTGTATTAAGGTCTTTGTTTACTCAGAACGCTTGGGGGACAGGTAAGGTATGGGCAGCAGACTTTAAGTCAGGTAGAAGTAAAGAATATAGAGCTGTATTAGATTGGCTTCAAGAAGGAACAGGACTTAGCTTTAAAAATGTAAATAAAATAAACAAAGAAGAGTCTGATGCTATATCAAAGATGTACAACGAAGACCCTAAAGGTTTTATAACAGAGTACACTAAAAGAAAAAAACAACACTTTGGAACTTTAGACGATTCTGAAGAGTATGGAGCAGGATGGAATAGAAGAGCTGACAACCTAAGAGACGCGATGTTAGAGTCTATTGCGTAGTTAATAATTTCTTATCTTTAGCGCTATAAAGAATTGATGTAATTATGTCTGAATTTGCGCAAGGAGCTGAAGGTAAAAAATGGTCAGTAGATGCATTTGCAACTGGTATTAAATCTAAGTATCCAGAATACCAAGACTTCGATAATGAAGAACTGGTTGGACTTATGGTTGAGAAGTACCCAGAGTACAAAGACCAAGTAGATTATTACAGTGCCGCAGACTTAGCAAACACAAAAGAAGAGTTACCAGACCCCGTTGTTGAGGAGTCTTCTAAAAAAAAAATTCTTTCTACGGATTCTCCATCCACTGGGGAAACAGTTCCTACAGAATCGGTATCTCAAAAGCCTGAAAATGAGGTTGTTGCTCCTGAAGTAATAACTGAAGATGTTTCTTTAGAGGCTGCTAATGAGCCTGTAGACTTTTTGTCAAGCGTATCTAACACCGCTACTAACATTGGGAAGTCTCTTTCCATATGGGATGATAAATTAGACTTACTTACAGCTGATGTATTTGAGGCAGCGCTAGGAAAAGAGATGGCATCATCTTATTTTGCCTGGACTTCAGAAAACTTATGGGGAGAAGACCTCAATGAAACTCGAAACAATGCTCTAAAAGAAATAGATAGAGTTGAGAGTTCTATGGGTGAAACCAGAGGTATCATCGAGTCTGCTAAAAAGGGTGATGTAGTAGGTTTAGCCGCTGCTACCGTTGATGCCGTAGGCGCAATAGGTACATCAATAATCGAACAGGCTGTTCTTTTTGGAGCTCCATTGGTTATAGATATGCTTGGTAGTTCAATAGCGACATATAATTCGGAAAAAGCTGAATCATTAGGCATCACTACACCAGAGCTTTATGAGAACGGAGATGCTGAATTTGGATTTCCGATATTAATAGGTGCGCTAAGTTACGGGCTTGAAAAAGCTGGTCAATCTGCACTCGTTAAATCCTTAAGAGCTGGGTTAATAAAAAAAACAGGTACTGAAGAAGTAACAAAAGCTGCATCTCGTAGTATTTTAGGTAAGGTTGTTTTGTCAAACCCGAACAAAGAAGGTATGACAGAATTAACTCAGAGCGTCCTAGAGAGCTATTCAATCGCTGAAGCAAGAGGAGAGGAGTTTGATGCTTATGAGTATTTATCATCTGAAGAGGCTTGGGAGTCTTATTTAATGGGAGCTGTAGGTGCTGGAGTGTTAGACTTAGGTATATCGCAAGCAAATAAAAGAAAAAGACGAAGCAAAGAGGGAACTACTGACAAGGCTGTAGAAAAAGAAGAACTCACTAATGAAATCATAAAATCAGAGGAAGAGATACAAGACCCTGCCACTCCTAACGATGAAAAAGAAATAATTAGAGAGCATCAAAAAGAAGTTGCTAAAAAGCACAAAGAAATAATAGAGGAGGAGCAGACTTTAATAGATAAATTCTCTGAAGAAGATAAAGATGCTTTTGAGGATATTGACAGGAAAATAAGAAGGCAGAGAGGGGTAGCAAAAAGAGTAAAGACAGACGCTGCTAAAGCAGGTGTTAAAACCCGTTTAACCGCTTTATACGCTGCTAAAAAAGCAATTGAAGACAAGTATCAGGAAGGTACTGTTGATAGTGAATTAGCACCTGTTACAGAGGTTGTAGAAGAACCTGTTGTTGAAGTCGCTGAAACACCTGTTACAGAGGTTGTAGAACCAGCTGTAGTTGAAGAGGTTGTGGAGGCACCTGTTGTAAAAACTAAAAAGAAAGCCGCTAAGAAAAAACCAGCACCTGTTGTTGAGAAGGTAGCTAAGGAACAAACAGTTGAACCTGTAGCTGAAGAACCTAAAGCGAAGATTAGCGAAAAGAAACTAAAAGAAAAGAAAGAAGTACTTGAAGCAGCTCCTACTGGAAAATATAAAGGATTAAAGTCTAAAACATTAAGAACAGAAAGAGGGCTTACTTCTGTTATTGAAAAGAAAGATAAAAGAACAGGAAAGACCACTAGATATGAAGCGGATGTATTTGTAGACCCTAAGACTAAAAAGGTTACACATAGTATAACTGAATTTGTAGATGGAAAGCAAAAGGGAGAGCCTACTAATTACGACAGCATTAAATCGTTTAGAGACGCTATAAATAAAAAAGTAAAAGCAGGAGCCAAAGAAACAGACTCATTCCTAAGAGAGGTTCAGTCTCAAAGAAAAACTGAATCTAGTTCTGATGAAAGGATAGTTGGTTTTGTAAAATCTAAAGAAAGAAAAATAGTAGCGTCTGAGACGACAGTAGAAAAGATAACTTACGATAAGTCAGACGGCACAACTGTAGAGCTTAGACTACAGGTTAACGGGTCTAACAGGCAAAAAGGATTACCCTACGCTACGGCTAAGATTGCAGGTAAGTCTCAATCATCAAGAAAGTTTGATACTAAAGCTCAGTATGAACTTTACAGAGGTGAATTAGCGCGCAGAAAAAACGTAAAAGTTGAAGTAATTGTTTCAGCTGTAAGAACTAAAGATGCTAACGCTTCATTAAAAGAACAAGTTCAAGCGCCTTTACCTTCTTCTGGGAAAAGAGTAGCCTCTAAGGTAGCTCCTTCTAAGCCCGCATCAAACAGAAAGCCTTTTATAATTATGACTCACGCTCAGGTGGCTAATGAGAAAAAGGTAGAGAGCATTATAGATGGAACTGGTAAGAAGAGATTGTTTCAGAATACCACAGGGAAGAACGGTAAAGTTGGTTTCTACGAAGTAACAGAGGTAAGCCTTGCAGCTGGTGCTAAAAGATACGATGTGATTGAAGGCACAAGATTCGAGTCTAAAAGAGATATAGTAAAATCCCTTAAAGAAGAGAGCAAGCCTAAAGCAAAAGCTACAGAGGAGAAGAAGCTTAAGTCTAAATCATCTAAAGAATCCAAAGCATCTGAAAAAGAACAACAAAAGGAAGATGGACAGCCTTTCTTCTCGGTTTTAGATACAGACAAGTTTGAGGGAGTTAACAGAAACGGAGTCTCTAAGAAAAAACTATTAGAACAAGCTCGCGTTGCTAAAGCTATATTGTTAAGACTGTTCCCCAATTCTAGAATTAGATTTGTATCTAATAGCAATGATTTTGATTCAGCTATGGATGCATTTGACAATCAAGGCAGGAACAGCTTAGTTGACGAAAACGGAAGAGCATTCACTAATAAGGTTACAGGTGAGCCAGAGATATTTATAAATTTAGACAACGCTACTTTAAGCACTATAGCTCACGAGTTGTTTCACGTTTATTTCTACAAAGTTTCAGGAAGCAGTGCTGACTTGGCGGTAGATATGTCTGAAGCTATTGACTCGGTACTTAAAAAAGGAAACAGACAAGAGAGAATACTGGCAAGAAGACTAAGGAATTTCACCAAAAATTATGATAAAGAAGCAAGGCCAGAAGAATATTTAGCCGAGCTTACTGGTCAGCTTGCAGCTTATGCTGACACTATATCAGACTCAAATCTTCAAGCTATTGTAAGGAAAATTAAAAACTTAGTCTACAAGGCGGCGGAATTACTAGGGTACGAAGACAGTTTGTTTGCAAGCTTCTTTGACACAGGATTGTCTGAACAGGCAGATGCTGCAGAGTATTTAGATTTCATTGTAGGTTTTGCTAACGCTATGAGCTCGTTTAGTTACGAGTCTTCATATAGTGATTTAGAAGTACCTGTGTCGGCTTCTGATAGCCACGTTTTCGATATGGTATCCAGAGCATCCATACTAGATGGAAGAAGGGAGTCTTATTCTGTTAATGTGGGTGGACAGGAAAAAGCAATAAATAATGTATTGTCTTGGAATTATCTAGAGGATACCGAGGGCCGCTCCAAGCTTGAGAGCGGTATGATTACAACTGACAACAAGCTATCCGATATTGATGGTAAGGCTGTTATGTACCACCAACCAGACAGAGCTTTTACTGGTGAGGTAAAAATGACCACGACAGACTCAGACGGAGTTTCCTCAGAAAAAACATTAATGACGGGTCAGGGCGGTGTTTATTACCCTCTAAATTTTGCGGAGCAGGGATACGCTTGGGCATCTACACGTCTTGCAGCTTTGGATATGGCTGAGAAGATTAACAAGATGGTCAAGATAAACGCAGGTAAAGCTTACATAGTTCTTACGATAGGAACGTCATCTAAGTCTTTTTCATCTACTGTGAACGCTAACGGTATATTAAATATAATAGAATCTCTAACAGACTTGCCTGAATATGGTGTATCAAAATCCGAACTAGCAAAAATGGTTAAGGATTCATTAAAGGGTACTCAGAAATACAAGAAGAACCCTAAAGCAGATAGAATAAAGAACTACATATTAGCCCAGACAGACTCAACTAAAATATTAAAAGGCTTTGAGTTGTTGATGAATCCAGATGTAACCACTTTTGATGATAGAAAATTCTTCTACACTAAAGAAAAAGTGGGGTTTTTATCTATGCTCAACAACCATATAAAATCCAAGGGTGACGAAAAAATTATAGCTTGGAATTCCCTACTAGGCAATGATGTAGGCTTAGATGGTCCACTCTACACGGCTAAGAAAAAACTGAAGAAAACAGCGATGAGCATAACAATGCTTAGTGAGGGTATCATAAATATGATTAATGAGCCTGTAATACAGAAGCTTTCACCTATGGGGGCAGGTATAACAGGAGCTGCGCACGTTGTAATAGAGATAACAGGAGAGGTAAGCGCTGTAGAGACAGATAGAAAATCTGAAAACCATCACGGCTCTTATCCTTTTGCAATTAAAACAAAGAACAAGGATTCTGTTAAAATAAAATTCCTTAAATCTATCGAACCTGTATTTAATAGCAGGATGTTAGACCTTACAAAGGGAACTGAGTTTAAGTACATAGACACAAGCTCTATGACCAACACTGAAGAGATTTTTAAAGCTGAATTCATAAACAAAAGAATGAAAGATAAGCTTCTTCCCTCTACAAAAGGTATGAGTGAAGTGGTTATACAGAACCCTACCAAGGCACAAGCGGCAAATGCAGAGAGTGTTATTAAAAGAAGTGAAGCGTCTTACAATAACAACATAGAGTCTTACACCAAGGTGCTGGATATGGATTTACAAGAGTTTAAATCTTACTTTATAAAAGAGAAAGCAAGAGCACGAGCGCAGACTGAGTCTAAAAACAACAAAGCCTTATTTGGAGAGACTTACAAAGACAAGACAAGGGTTCCTGACAAAAGCTTATTAAAGAGATTTTCATTAGTAGTGGCCAAGCAGCCCACGGAGATGAACTTCTTAGAGTTTGGTGAATTGACTTATGACTCTGATTTGGCAGCGATGGACAACCGACCGTTAAAGATGAAGTCTAAGTCTTCTCTTTCAGAGCGAGAACAAGAATCTCTAGAAGGGCAGTTCTCAAGCAAGGAGGATAAAAACGCCGCTGCTAAATTAAAAGCGGTGCGTAGCTTGTCTGAATTCATAAAAGTTGTACGGGATTATGCTTTAAAAGCAGGGCTAATATACACTCCAGCTCAGAAAAAGATTAGAAATTTTCTTGAGGCTATGAGCTCTCAGAAATATATCGCTGAGAGTAAGATTGGTAAGATTGGAGCATCTCTTAGAAAGCTCGTTAGAAATCCAGAGCAATTGAAAACTGTTGAGTCTTATATGTCTACTAATGACGAAGGTTCTAAGGCTATATACAGAGAGGCTATACTCAAGATGAACAGAGGCGCAGAGGTGTTAGCTATTGCTGATGCAATGAGAGCTTATATCGATGAAGTGTCTACAATATTTTTAAACGACCCTTTGTTTGATTCCTTTCCTGAAAGTGAATTCTTAGAAGTAGACTCCTATGTAAGCAAGTCTAAAGAGAACAAGGGTAAGACTATGTACAGAGTGTTAAATACTAAAACAGGCTCTGTTGTTTCTTCTGAACTAAGCAAGAAAGAGGCGACTGAATTATCAGAGGCCGCAGCGATGAAAGATATAATCCGAGGTAATTTAGGTAAGTATCTCCATACATCGTACAGGTTCTTTAAGGATAAAAATTTCAAAATCACCGACAAAGCAATGCGTAAAGCTATTGAAGGTGAATACGAGCTGGCAAAGATTTCAAGACTCAAAGAGCTAATCAGCAGCGGTATGAGTGAAGCAGAGGCTATTGACGCGCTGAACACGACGAAGGAGATAGAGAGCCTTATGACTCAAGCTAGAGAGTCTATGGAGAAATACGTGAGAGAAGTAGAGGCTTCAAGGGAATCCCCTAGCTTTGCTTTTAACGGTCTTTCATCTTCATCTATAAAGATACCTAAGTCTGTCTTCCAAAGAAAGAAAGGTGTTCCAGAACATATAGCTGAATTACTAGGGTTAGAGAAAGACCCTTCTACTAAGTTTACAGACACAGCGGTAGCTATGATGAGGGTTCTTCATAAGACCCAGATGGTTGATAAGATATCTAAGGCATTAGGTGAAGACTTCGTAAAAGATTCTATCACTAAAGAAGAGGATAACTCTGGAAGCTGGAAGAAAGTTGAAGACATATACTCACCTATCAATGGAAAGTACGTTAAGGCTGAGGTGTTTGAAATGCTGCAAAACAAATCGTTACTTCAGTCTGACATACCGTTTGTACAGGGATACCTGACCACACTAAAACTTATGCGTAAGTCTAAAGTTCTATGGAACCTTCCTGGATGGAGAAAGAATTTAACTGGTGGTTGGATGTTCGTTATGGCTAATGGCAAAATGAATCCTGCGTTCCTTAAGGATTTAAAACGAAGAGCTGAGAGAACAGCAAAAGGAGCTACAGACCAAGAGACAGAATTAGAACTTGCCGAGATGGCTGAAGTTGGACTGATTGCAACAGATGTAAACGCAGGGATGATGGACCTGATGGATGCAGCTATGAATCAAATAATAGATGAAGACGGTGTAAACGCTCAGAACCAAGTAAATAAACTATGGAACAAGGCTAAGAAGTTAGACTCTAAACTTGCGGAGAAGTACTCAGCAGTTGATGATTACACTAAGCTTATAATCTACAGATTTGAAAAGAAGTCTTTTGCTAAGAAGATGTACGGTAAGTCTTATGAGTCACTTACTGAGTCTGAACAAAAGAAAACACGGGAAGCGGCTGCAGAGTTTGTAAAGCAGAACACACCTACCTTCTCAAGGTTGCCGAAATGGTATACTAGGTCATTTGCATTGGTTCCGTTTGGTGATTTCCTTGGATTCAAGCTTGAGTCTTGGAGGAGTATGACTGCAAACATTAGTAATGCTATTAAAGACATCAAAAAGTCTTCAGACAAAAACCTAGACAACGTTCAGAGCGATGAGTACAGGAAGGCTGGTACATCTAGACTATTTGGCGCTGTATCCGCAATGTCGTTACGTATGGTTATCCCTACTATCCTAGCTAGCTTATGGTTAGATGACGAGGACGAAGAGATTGCTGATGATGCTGTTTTACTTAGACCGTCTTGGATGGAAGGGCACTCACTTATAGTGAAGTCTATATCTGATAATGGAGATGTGTCTGTATATAACTACAGCCTTGAAGACCCGTATGGTGAAATTTCAGACGTTATTACAGGTAACATAGAAGGAATAGAGGATTTTGTAACACCCAATATGTTTGTGAAGCTTGCGGTAAACCTTACAGAAGGAAAGGACGCTTATGGAAGGGATTTATACAGCTCTACAGACCCTGCTGTTTTAAAGGCTATGAGGCTGTTTAAGTATACCACTAAGTCTATTATAGTTCCACCAAGCATCTCCTCTAGTGTTAAATACCAAGAGAACCAAATGCTGATTCGTGACTACAAGTTTAACGTTGGTCAGCAGTTCTATTTTAACGCAGTTGAGTACGCTAAGGGTAAGTCTTACAACGAGCTTAAGGGTAACGCTAGGAGTAACAGACTAGAGGCTTTAGATGACATCAGGGTGATGTATGACGCTGTAATAAAGGTTGGTGTGGTTAAAAACAATCCAGAATTAATAATGAATGCAAATAAGGTGCTGAATAGATTTGGTAAAATCGAGAAGGCATACATTCAAGCAGGTATAGAATTATAAACAACAAAAAACAATTATGAAAAAGTTTATGGAGATTTTTAAGGACACCAACAATTGGAACGAGAAGACTATAATAGGTTTTCTTTCCTTTGCTATAATGGTGCTAGTGATGATTACGGATGTGGTTAGTGGTATGTTTGGGAGAGACTTGATTATAAATGAGTTTACTTACAACAGCTTTGTCATTGTAACCCTTGGAAGCTTCGGTATAGCAGGGATAGAGAAGTTTGCTAAAAAATAATGGAATGGAAAAAATTAAGCCTATCGGCAGTGTTGATACTGAACGTGTTATTGAGCTCCTGCAGCGCGACTTGGCACCTCGAAAGAGCGGTGAAGAAGAATCCGAGAATACTGGAAAAAGACACATTAGTTGTGATGGACACGGTTGTAACGCCGCCTGTGGCTATCACGGATACTGTGATTTTGAGGCAACACGATACTATAACACTGATAAAGGACAGGCTGAGAGTGCAGATAAGAAGAATAAACGACACGATTACTATAGACGCGATATGCGACTCTGACACAATAGTCAGTGTAGTAGAGGTCCCTTACGAGAAGATTGTATATGTTCCACGTGAGACTACCAAACAGACTATACAGAAGTGGGGATTATATCTGTTACTAGGATTCGTTGGACTCCAAGTGTTAAAAAGGTTATTTAAGGAGTAGAATACTTAGCGGTCCTATATTACATTATGTAAATAATTTCGCGTTCTTTCCAGCTCGTATTAATATCTAAACCCTTTAAATCCTATAAGGTGAAATAGTGTTTCTATAAGGTGCGCAAGTCTTGCGTTTTTAGTAGCGAATATCACCCTGCTTTTAGACGTGTTTTTATCAACTCTTTTGTGCCTACCTATTCTTTTCTTATAATTAAAAGTCATACCAATATAGTTTTCTTTTGGCAGGTAGTAGACTACATACTTTCCTAAATGATTTTCATTGCTTCCTTTTCTGTCAAATTCTTTCTTGCAGGATTTACAGTACCTTTGTACCCCGCTATTTCTTGAAGAATCTTTGTGAAACTCAGAGCTGGTTTTAGACTCTTTACAAGTACTGCATCTATGATAACTCATCGTGCTCTTCAGATGCTGTTTGAATTAACTCTAGCTCGTGTCTTATTTTAGCCAAATATTTCTGCCTTACAGACTTGACCTCATCAGGTGTTATCAGTGGGTCTCCATCATTAGTGTGTACAGACTCGTAAAGCTCGTCTAGTAATGTATGTGCGTTAAGGCAAGCAAGGTTGTATAACTCGCTAAGTTTTTGTGGTGTCATCTTTTATAAAGTTTATTATTTCGTTTATTTGCGCTTGATTCCTAGGTATAAATAGTCTGTAATGTCCCTGGCCAGACTCTAAAAGATATCTCATAAACAACTTCCATCTTAATGGAAAGGAGTCGTTTGCTCTGACAAAACCTTTAGTTTCTATAACTATGTTGTGGTGAGGTAAAACAAAGTCGGGCTTATATGTGATAGGCAAGCTTCTTCTGTTTGTCTTGTCTACCATAGACTTCTGTTTAGGAACAGACTTGAAATAAGTAGAGGGGTAATCAAACCCCTCTATTAAAACATATTTATTTTCGTACTCAAACTTGATGTTATTGGCTCTCAGTATTTCAGCGCAATGCTTCTCAAGTCCACTGCTGTAGACACCTAGATTTCTTTTCTTAGCGCTTTTTTTCTTTGCCATACGTAAATATAAGCAAATAACAAAACAATTTCACTTATTTTAGTAAAAGTTATTAGAAAGCATCATTCGGATTCAATTCAAATACAACCTCTTCTTGTTTGTATTCTTTATTAAACAACGTCCTAAACATCATCTTGCCCCTAGAGTTAGTGAACCCTGTTTTTGAGGAGTTCATTGTGTACATAATTGGCTCCATATAACTGGTAGGAGAACCACCTGTCTCTGTCTCACGAACTTTTCTAACGTGAAACTCCATAGTCTTGCGCATATGTGGCTCAGGATGCTGGATTTTTCTATGAAATGTGAGAAAATTATCACAACGATTCACAAACTTCCCACCACCTTCAGTCTGCTCTGCAAAAGGTGCGATAGGTAGGCCGTCTTCGCCCTTCATACGTTGAGCCTCTGTAACAGCGTGGGTGTTAAGCCATATAGCTATGTCTTTTCTTTTTGCATATGTTAAGAACTCAGACGCTGCCTCGTAATGATACTCGTGAGTACCTACGTTTCTGTTTTGAGTCATCTCAATTTTGAGGCTGTTGTAGGGGTCAATAAAGAATCCGTCAATATGCTGCTGAGATGTAACCTTTTCGCAGAACATAATTAAATCTATATAAGAATATACATCGTTATTACTAACTACGGTAAAATGTTTGTTCACCCACTTAAATCCTTCTTTCCTTTGGGCATAAGTCATCTGCTTTACAGGTATGTCTGAAGCCATTTCCATTAACCTCATCTTAACCGAAGCAGTCTTGTTCTCTGAAGAGTAGATAAGCCATTTCCATCCGTGAAGAATTGATGAGTTTACCAGCATATATAATCCAAATGTAGTCTTACCTATGTTAGAGTGGCCGTTGATGATTGTGAAATCTTTCTTGTAACGAAAGTGCTCGTCCATTTTTTCATCACCTGTTGTTAAGCCGACCTCAATCCTTCCTTCCGCATAGTCTGTAATCCAACTCATATCCTCATCGTCAGACGATACAAAAGACATACTCATCTTCTCCACATCTAGTTCTCGCTGAATCTTTTCCTCAGCGTCCATAAGGTCACGTATAGGCATTGACTTACCTTCTGTTATTCCGTCTCGTATAGTCTGCTCTAAAGGGTAGTGGTCGTCGTATTCAGTGCGAGAGAACTCACGTATAAGAACCCTAACAACCTCTTCCTCTTCCATTCTCCCTACTGCGATGTAACCGCCACATAATATTGCAGCACGTAGTAAAGCGTGATGCCTAAAGCCGTCATTAGAGTTACGCACCATACGTGCCGCTAAGTTTAGCTTCATATAATCCGTATGGTCCCCTTCCTTGATGACGACTTGCTGTGTCTTCTTTTCTTCAGACTCGAAACCTGTAAAAGTGTTGCTCTTTTCTTTCAAGCAGATGTCAGGGTCATAAGACTCAAAGCACGCACGAGATTCATTAACTCCCGAAGCATCTATATCAAGTCCGTAAGTCTTGTCAAAGTACGTTGTAAGGGCTCTGAAGTGGTCACGATGTCTTTCGGGATGTGATATACGCACTAAAGCTTTTAATCCATCCCCACTAGGCGATACCCAGCAGGAAAACACGTAGTCATCCATACATAGGAGCGCCTTGACGTGCTCCACATCTACGTGGTCTAAATCAATCACTATCAACGACGAATGGTCTATGATACCTGTGTCTGTGCGCTCTTTGAATATTCCGCTAAAGCAAACTATAGGGAGTTCTTTCTTCTGTGATTTATCCCCATCGCGTAGTGCTTCTATCAACTCTAAGTTTTTAGCACCTGTCTTTATTCTGTTGAGCGCGGTCTCTAGCTTTATGTATGTAGGTTCGTGCTTCCCATAAACCTTTGGGAATATGGTTACTTCAATCTCTCTTGTATTCATATCTTTATCTCTTTGTGTTCGTTTCGTAAAAACCCTCTTTCTCTAAAATCTGTTCTTTCCAATCTACATTAGACTTATCGTCTAACGCTATCTTTAGGAGTATTAGGTACCCAATTAAATCTTTAACATTGTCTTCGCCGAAACCATTTATTCCTTGCGTTTTGACGCGCATAAGTTTATCGTCAATACGGCTAGTAAGATTAGCAACGGCATCGCCTGAAGCAAAGATATTTGCAGGAACAAGTGCTGAGTCTCCATAACTTTCATTCTTTTCAATTAAAAGGTCAATTATTTCTTGACCTACTTTTCTTATTTTGTCTTGTGTTGTCATAGCAGTTCTTTAGCTTTTATTAATACTCCTAGCGATGTCCATTTGTCACCCCCTTTTACAGATTTTTTAAAGTACCTTTCCCTACACATTTTCTTGAGTCTGTCTGATGAAATAAGTATAGCGTAAAGTATGTCTGAATTCTCTATTTCTAAAAGACCTTTCTTCAGTCTTTGTCCGCTCTCAGTTGCTGCGATAAGCATATAATAATCTGCCTGAGATGTAGCTATTCCAGACGGCTTTTTTCTAGATTCATACTCTATGTAAAAGTTACCTGTTTTATAGCAGGCAAAATCAAACTTAACCTCTATGGTTTTGCTAGACAACATTCTACCTACCCAGCCCTCGCCAAGTTTACCTAGTTCTAGGTCATACCTAAAATCTCCGTTGTGTTCCATTTATCACCATTTAAATTCTTCAACCCATAACGGAGTGTTTTCACCCACGTACGCACCAAAGACATTATACTCAGCGTATTCAACAGACTCGGATTCTGTCATACCTACAACCATAAGAAGGTGGAAAACTTTCTCCCTAGAATATACAACCCTCCATAAATTAGGTTCAAAACCTATGATAGCATCATCAAAACCATCAGCAAACACAATCTCTTCTGTGTCTCCATAATGCTCTTCAATTAATTCCCTGTAGTTCATTTGAATTTATTAAATCTATTTGTCGATGCTCTTGTCATTAGAACCTCTCTTCGAATTAAGTATGCGCATAGGCATATCACTATAATAAGTACAATCATTTAATCTTCCTTTTAGTAATGGTAAATTCTTATCTATAAACAAGTAAAGGTATCTAGTCGTACAACCCAAGGCTTTTGCCGCTTCTTTTTTAGTCTTAAACCTTTTTAAAGCAATATTAACGAGGAGTGATTTATTCTCTACTAGGCTGAGGTTATCCTCACTAATCATTTTCAATTCCATCTCTATCTAAGTCTATCTGCATTAATTTTATGATTTTAGCACTATAGATATGCTCCTGTTCGTCTGACGGGTCAGATATTATGTAGTCCTTCATTAGTATTTTTCTATT